>VFQP010001138.1_pt1 | contig 38517 bp, 56 predicted proteins | sample 3512351 | NCBI WGS metagenome assembly VFQP01 (sample SAMN10412372, study PRJNA504923) | tailings metagenome | isolation source: Relicate 1 Philex TSF1 revegetated site | place: Philippines: Tuba, Benguet | collected 2017-08-29
GGGGGGGGGGGGGGGGGGGGGGTGTTTGCACACACCTTTCCACATCTTGGGTGAACACTCCACACACACATACACCAACCACTCCACACCTCTCCACACACACACCTCACACCCCCACAGCAAGTCATGAAACAATTCGACTTGCGGCACAGCTGTGACCCCCAAACATATGCCCTGGGCATTAAGGAGGTGTGGCAAGTGGACCCTGCAAAGCACCAACCAGGTTTGGTCATACACACAGCAGGGTGGCCCCTTCCAGCTGAAGCCTATGGGGGAGCCTGGGTGTACCACATGGCGGATGGGTTGGTGTCTATAGGGTATGTGGTGTGTGTGTTGGTGGTGTGCTCGTGTATAGGCTAGCCCTATCGCGCACCTCAACACACCATCTGTGTCACACACAACCTCAAAACACACCTCAAAACACACCTCAAAACACACCTCAAAACACACCTCATTACACACCTCAACACACACCTCAACACACTACCCCAGGTATGTTGTGGCGCTCGACTATTCCAACACCTACATGAGCCCCTATCAAGAATTCCAAAAATTCAAAACCCACCCTTTCATTTCACAACTACTCCAAGGAGGGACCTGCGTTCAATATGGGGCCCGGACACTCAATGAAGGGGGGGTGCAGAGCATACCACAGCTGACCTTTCCTGGGGGGGCACTTATTGGGTGTGCTGCAGGGTTTTTAAATGTTGCCAAGATAAAGGTGAGTATGTTTGTGTTTTTGTGTTTCTCTCTCTCTGTCTCTGTCTGTGTGTTTGTTTGTGTTTTTATGTGTGGGCGTGGTGTATGTTGTTTCTGTGTTTCATGTTGTGAATACTTGTGTTGCTTGTCATATTTTTTCCATGTACAACTCCCCTCTTATTTCTTCCCCCTCCACTTTTCTCCCCTCTCATTTCCCCTCATTTCCATTTCCCAACCCAACTCCCTACCACCCCCTTCCCCCCAAAACATCACAAAGCCCCCCCCAAACATCACCCCCCTCATACATCACAACACCCTCAAACATCACAACACCCTCAATATACCCACAGGGCACACACACAGCCATGAAGAGTGGTATGCTGGCAGCAGTTGCCGCAGCAGATGCCCTTGCTTCCCTCAACACCACCACCACCACCAATACCAACCAAGAAAAAAGCACGACCACCACCACCCCCACCACATCCCCCCCCTCGTCCTCAAAACCCACTCCCTCCCCCGCTCCCTCCCCCACTGGCGCCCCTCCTGTTGCAGACATGAGCGCTTACCAACAAACGCTATACGACTCATGGGTGTACAAGGAATTGCATGCTGCGAGAAATGTGCGGCCGTCCTTCAACGTGTTTGGTGGGTTGTATGGTGCTATGGTGTATTCGTTATTTGACTTGCAGGGACATGTACCTTGGACGTTTAGACATAGGTGTGTGTGGGGGGGACATATAAAGGAAGGGGGATACACACAAGGGGAAAAAGGGGTGCTGTTTGCTTGGTGTTTTTTATTGTGCTGTTTGCTTGGTATAGACACTGCTGATTGGTGTACACGCTACCTGGTATATATTTCTTTTGCTGTACAATTTTTTTTCATTGTTATGCATCTTGTTGGACACACACAGCCCTCATCACTCCTCTCATCACCATCCTCTCATCACCATCCTCTCATCACTCCCCCCAACACCCCCACTCCCCACACAGACACCCAGACCATGAACGCACACGCCCCGCCTCAGAATGCACCCCCCCCCACTACCCAAAACCCGACGGCACCCTCACCTTTGACCTCCCCACCTCCCTCTACCGCAGCGCAACCAACCACGACCACGACCAACCCCCACATCTCCACCTGCGCAACCCCGGCATACCCCGTGCGCTCAATGTTCCGATCTACGACGCCCCTGAAGCCCGCTACTGTCCTGCGGGGGTGTATGAATACAAGCCAAGTGAGGTGGATGGACAGCCAGAGTTGGTCATTAATGCGCAGAATTGTTTGCATTGCAAGGCGTGTGATGTAAAGGACCCCAGTCAAAACATACAGTGGACGGTGCCAGAGGGGGGTGGGGGGCCCGGCTACACGCTGATGTGAGGGTGTGCAGGGGGATACACAAGCGATGTGCATCAACATGTTTGTTTGCGGGGTGCTGCTGTGTAGGAGAGGTGTGCACACCACGAGTTGATGGTGTGTGTGCTGAGTGTGTGCGTATGTGTATGTCTTGAGTCGCAAAATGAATAACAAATGTGTTGTTGTGTGTGATTACAGTGCTGTGCACTTTACCACGTAAAGTGTGTGTGTGGTGGTGGTGTAATGTGGTTGAAATACCATCGACACAAGCTGCATACATACACTCAGACTAGTGGAACATGAGTGAGAAAACCAAGCAGTGCAAGGTCATACAAAAACCGTCAGCATGATAAAGAATATCTATGGGAAAAAACGATAGGGAACAGATGTCAGAAGGGAAAGATAACAACATGCATGTACAACAAACACGAGTGCACGTGGCAAAAAGGAAATAACACAGCGCGTTTGTAGAAGAACAACATAGGTTGGATTGCGTGTACAACAACCTATGGAGAGAGCATATGGTACCCTATGCTACCGCAAGGGTCCTGGGTCACTCGACACTGATGGCATGGCATCCCCATACACACTCCCCTCATGTTGACCATCATGTTGACCATCACCATCATGTCTCCCCTCACGCCCCCCTTCCTCATGTTCCCTCTCATCTCTAAGCGGCGGCTGCATCATGGTCAACATAGACACACGAGCCTCGTCATCACAGTCAACGTCACAGTCGACACCGATTACACCCATGCTTCGAGCAGCCGCCGCCGCCGCAGCAGCAGCTGTGGATGCATCGTGTATAAGGGCACCACCATGAGGGGGTGATGGGAGGGGGGGTGCTGCTGCTCCATGGGGTGCTGGGGGTTGTGTAGTGCTCAAGTGTGGCGATGCATAGGGGTTTATGAGGGTGGTTGCGGATGGGAGCGATGGTATCACCAAGTGTGGTACTGGGTGGGTAGCTGGTGCTCCTGTTGGTGCTGCTGTTGATGATGCTCCTGGGTGTGTTGCTGCTGCTGCTGCTCCTGTTGTTGCTCCCATGCCCGCTGTATGGGTTATATTTTCTGTTGACTGTTGGTCAAACACAACGCGTGCAGCCTGCAGTGCCTCAAGATTGTGCTGCTTAAGGAGCTCCACATTCTGTATTTGTTCATTTGTTTGTGGGTGTGTCGGTGTGTATGTGTGTGTATTTGTGTGTGTGTGTGAAAAGAGAGCGGGGGAGTTTTTGCTCATCAACTTGTAGCCGTAGGAGGAAAACATATATTGAACAATAGTGTACACAGAAAGCACACCACATCACACAGTACAATACATAAATAAACACCACAATAAGTACGCATCACCCAGTACACAACACACACACACATCCACGCACATCCACACACCACACGCACCACAAACCACGCACACCTTGAAGCTGAAGTTACCAAATTCACTGGCACTTGTCACCAACAACCCACGTGTCCCGCCCCCCCCCTCATCACTCCCACTGGTGTCGAGCAAATCACCACCATACACGTCTGCTGCTGTCATATCCACATCCCCTTCATCATCTGTGGGACGTCCACTCCCTGTGGTTGCGTAGTAGTTATTGTAAAGTGTATTGTGGTTGCGTAGTATATTGTCATTGTTGTTGTTTGTCGCAGCGCGTGTTGTTGCCATTGTTGTTGTTTGAAACCCACCACATTGTTGTCCAAACCACCCCACCCCACATTACCACCCAACAGCACCACACCATACCAGTGGCACCCCCTCCCCCCTCCCCCCCCAGTGCACTTCCTGTGGCACTACGTGTCCTATGCTCCCCGGCATTGCTTACAGTGTCGGGTCCAGATTCGACACTATCCATGCTTGCTACACTACCCACACTAGCAAATTCATCACCCCCCGATGCTCGGTGCTGTGGGTGGGGGTGGGGTATGTGGTGGAAGCAGGGGCGGATGTGCAAGGGATGTGTGCTTTGCTGTGTGTATGTGTAAGTATACATATACAGGGGTACAATTACACAATATGTGTATGTATTTACAGTCGTTTCTACACACACAACACACGTTTGGCCTTGTACATACACTCTACACAACATACCACCCACCACACCCAACACCCACCACACCCAACACGCACCACACCCAACACGCACCACACCCAACACGCACCTGTCTCCCAAACCCCCGCATCCCACGTCTACCAGCATGAGAGGTGGATGACGATGGTGGCGCAATGCTATTGGGCGTCATGCACCCACCATCATCACTGCGTGTATCACTGCGTGTATCGATATCCAACAGCATGGACAATTGTGACACAGGCTTGTGCATGAAATAGGACGTGTCTGTGTCGTGTTGTACATGGGGGACAAAGGCTGCCTTGGTGCGAGCGAGGCCGACCCAATCTACACCTTGGAAGAACGGGTGCATCTTGATCTGCGAGGGGTGTGGAGTGTGAGGGGTAGGTGTGGATGATGGATGGGATAGAGTGCGGGGTGGGTGGTGTGTGTAGGTATGTGTGAGAGACATGCGTGTGAGAGAGAATTGGGTGTGGAAAACGGGCGCTGCATGGTGTCAAGAGGGAGTGTGTATATGGTTGCATTGCACACACACTCACATAAAACCCCATGCATGTCCACCCTTACCATCGAAAACACCATCCACACCCCATACCCACACCCCCTACCCACACCCCCACAAAAAGCGTACCTCCCCAGCCCCCCTGTGCCCCAGTCGCTGCATGGGTTCCAAGGTCAACAGCTGGTCAATCAAATCACGACATGCAGGCGACAACGCATCCTCCCCACTCGGCCACTCAATCCGTCGATCCAGAATATTATCAAATATCTCTTGAGGGTCTTCTGCATTGAAGGGGGGTACACCTGTGACAAATTCAAACAGCACAACACCCAAAGACCACCAATCTGCCTCGGGGCCGTGCCCAGTACCCAATAAGAGTTCTGGTGCGAGGTAATCGGGGGTGCCGACGGCGCGTTTGTGCAGGTCGAGTCGGGAGGAGATGGACGTGGTGGGGGAGGCGGGGGCGGGGGGCCCGATGCTGATCTCACTGTCTGCTGTGTTTCGGCGGCGGCCGTCTTCACTGAAACTGTGTTGTTGTTTTGGGAGGAGGGGTTGTGTGTGTGTGCTGGGGGGGTATGGGAGGTTATTGTGTGTTTGTGATACAAACAACAAGAGGAACAACAGCAACAACAACACAGCACAACATTCCTTGTATTCTCCATGCATGTAGGTAATCACGACAACACAACATTCCTAAACAACAACATTCCAACACAACATTCACTCTTTGTATTGCTTGTATTCTACATACCGTGACAGCTTGTGTACATGATGTGGTCCCTCAGGTCCAGGGCTAGCCAATGACACTGCTTGCTTTCTAGGTGATGAGGGGCTAGACAGGCTGCCTGGGGTCCCTGGAGTGCTGTCCAACTCCCTGTGTGGGTGGGTGGGGGGGGGGGGGGGGGGTGGAGAGTGGGAGTGTGTGTGTGTGTGTGTGTGTGTTGTGGGAGTGTGTGTGTGTTGGAGGGGGATGGACAAGAGGGGATTTCATGTGGGTGATATTGTGTAGTTGATATTGCGTGTGTGTATGCTGTCAACTATCAACCATGCATGGCATTGTGTTGTTATATGTCTGTATGCAAATACACCACCACCCACCTCCTCGCACACCCACAATCACCCCACCTCCTTGCATATACACAATCACCCCTCCCCACACCCAACCACCACCACCACCAACCCCCTCATACATTGCGACAATGGGTGCAGGTCCCATGTGATCCGCACTTTCCACCACACCAAAACACGACAGCCCAAAGTCAGTCAGCTTAATATGCCCATTTGCCCCAATTAGTAAATTATCAGGCTTGACATCCCGGTGCACAATGCCCTGGGTGTGACAATACTCCAGCGCAAGCACTGTTTCAGCCACATATTGTCGAGCAGTGTCCTCCCCCAGTGCACCTAAATTTCTCAACAGGGAGAAGCAATCCCCGCCGTTGAGGTACTCCATGACGATGTAGAGGTTGTTTCGGGAGGTGAAGGAATAGTAGAAGCGCACCTGGGAGGTTGTGTGGGGGAATGAGAGGGGAGATGGGGGTTGTATGGGGGTGGGAAATGAGAGGGGAGGAGGAAACCGGGTGCATACACACCCCACTATACTCACACACACCACACTGTGAATCCCCACCCACAGAACACTATATCCCCACCACATCCCACCACACCCACCAAAACAAAACACCTACCACAAATGGATTGTTTGCCATGGCCAATATATTCCTCTCATTCTTCACACTCTGCACCATATTCTTCCTCACCAAATCCGCCTTGCGCATCACTTTAATCGCAAACAAATCCCCTGTGGCCTTTTTCCTCGCCAAATACACCCGCCCAAACGCCCCCCGGCTTATCGGCTTGATTATTTCGTAATCATCAATACTCATGCCTGCCATACCAGCCGCACCCCCCGCAGACAGCGGAGTGGCACACCCGGCCTCGGCGCTCGCCTCGAGACGTTGTTGATATACCGCCACCAATTCGTCAATCTTTTCAATCAACAGTAATCGGGTTCTTCGTGCAAAGGTCTCCACTTCCAGGTCGAGAAACTGCTGCTGGTTTGACTGGTCAACAAGGGTGGCGAGTTGGGTGTAAATTTCTTCACAGCGTACAACGGGTTGCTTGCTACCGTCTGGTTGGAAGGATGCTGCTGCTCGACACCACAGGGTGAGGGTGTGGAGGTCGTCCATTACCTCATTGCTGCTGGTGGAGGAGGCTGCGAGACGCTCTAGGTGTTGTGCAAGACTGTGTTTTTGGGTGGGGGGTGGGGTGGGGGTGGGGGGTTTGGGATGGATCTTCAGGGTGGTGGTGTTGCATGTTCTTATGTGTGTGTGTGGTTTAAAGTGTGTATATATGCTCCTATGTGTGTATGCTATCATGTACAATAAATCACCTCACAGCAACACATGGTAACACAGGTAACAACAAACCACATCATACCACCCAACATCATACCCCACAATAACACCACACAACATCATACCCCAGGAACCGTGCATCGACACTCATGTCAGGTCTCAAGACATCATCCACAGTGCCACACACACGTGTATGAGCCTCCAGTATGTCTGATGGAATCTGTGGGGTAAGGGAGGGATGGCCAAATGTGTGTGTGTGTGTACTGTGGTACATAGGAGTGCAGTATTGGTGTGTTTGTGTGTGTGTGTGTGTATACATACATTCACAAGTATGTGAGAAAGCATACGTGTGACAGCAACAGTATGCAGCTGCATACAACCCTTTCCCCCAAAAAACACAAAGCACCCATGCAAACACACCCCTCCATCACCCCCCCCAACCCCACCCCAACACGTACGTGATCCTCACATATTCGGCACACCACCGCCGCCCGCCCCCCATACAATGAGGGGCTCGATGGCCGACTCGGTCCCTCACTCCCACTTGCCTCATGCGTCATTGACCTCTCATGCGTTGGCCTCTCATGCGTTGACCTCTCATGCGTTGACCTCTCATGTGGCGTTGACCGACTCATTCTCCGTGGTGGGAGGTGTTTGTCCACTGTCAGGAGGTGTTTTTCTGCTGTCAGTAATGCAGCGACATGGTGGGCGACTGCATGGTGGGGGGTTTCCATAGGCTCTGATGCACTGCGTGAGCGAAAACGAAGGGTGCCTTGGACACTTGAGCTGCCACCTGCTGTGGAACCGCTGGGTTGGGAATCCTGTGGTAGGGTGGGATGGGATGATGGTGGTGTCGTAGATGGTGGGATGTGAAGATGTGTGTGGGATGCGAAGATGTGTGTGGGATGTGAAGATGTGTGTGGGATGTGAAGATGTGTGTCATTACTTCCATCCTTGTTTATTTCTCACAACACACATGTTTGTTTCTCACACATGTCTGCTTTCCCCACCCAACTACCCACCCACGTACCACCGATCCAGGTGCGGCATGTTCCCACGGGGATCGCTGCTCATCCCCCCCTGTCACCACCGACCCCTCCCCCCCCACACGCTCGGGGGTCGCCATGGTGCTGGGGGTCGTGGGTGTGGATGGCGGACTGGCATCGGGGGTTGCTCTAAACCCAAATTGCTCTTCAAGAGCACCAACATGACGATGGTCCACGAAATGTGTGGTATGTGCTGCGGGTGGTGATGATGTGGATGATGTGGGATCCGCCATGTCTGACACCACGTCTCGCTGCTGCTGTCGCTGCTCTGATTGTACATCATCATGTGTCGTGGATGATGGTACATCAGGCAACACCACAGGGGGTGGTGGTACTGGTGCATGGCGTGGTACATCATCAACGGGTGGTCCCTCATCACTCGGTTGGGGTATCTTGAGAGACAGTCGTGGCTTTGTGGGCTGCTGCAAAACAGCAGTGTTTCCACTGTCCGTACCAGCTGTCACCCCCATCCCATCCCCATCCCCACTGGCATCCCGTGCATCCGCCACCCCTTCGGGATCATCAAACTCGCCACCCGACCGCTGCTTGCGTATACTCTTCAACCTTGTCACCACCCTCTGAAAGCTCCGTCCCAACAAGCTCTTGCGTCGTTGCACCACCCGTTGCTGCTGGATGCCCTGGGATGATGATGCCGCCGATGATGGTCGGGATGTGCCGGGCCCATCATCCCCCGCCTCGCTCGTGGAGGGCTCTGACAGGGGCACACCCTGTGGCAACTGCGGGTGGCCCATCATGTTGTGGTGGGCGGTGGGACTGCGATCGTCCAGTGATGCCATGGGCGATGTGGATGTCGATAGATGGCCACCGCCACCTGCAGCCACTTGATCCAGCTCTGCTTCCAGCGTACGTGTGACCACCGATCGTCCCAATGGTGACAAGATGCGCGACCGTGCAGCAGACCCTAAGAAGGGGGGTGTAGGAAGGAAAATCATCATCATCATCATCATCATCATCATCATCATCATCATCATCATTACATCACCATGAGGAACCCCCACATCAATCAATCCCCACATCCCAACATACCGCTGCCGGGTATGTCGGACAGCTTTAAATGCCCCATGGCACTTGCAACATCGGGGGTTCGACTTGGCACCGTTGCGGTGCGTCGAATGTTGACGGACATGGACCCGATCCCACCCCCCGCCATGATCCCATCCTTCCCTCCCCCCCGTGTTGGTTTGACTGCAGTGTGAAACACATGCCGGGTGGGACGTGGCATGGTACTGTACAGCGACCGTTCCCGTTCTGCAGCGGTATAGGGAGACGCATCTTGCAAGAGCACCAATCGAGAGCATCGAGCGAGGATGAAGAGCAATTTGGTGATCAGCAGCTTGTCGGGGCCTGGAGCACTCTGTTTACGTAGTTCCTCGAGTTCATCCACCAAATCTTTAATCGTGGTCCAAAAAGACGCTACATTCTCCGACAGACACTTGTTGCACAGTGCAAGCAATTTGTCCACCATGGCGGGGGATGGGGGTTGAGCAGAGGATTGCTGCATCCCGACATCGGTCATGAAATTGGTCAAATCACGGTCAACCTGGGATTTGGCGATCTCAAAATTGCGCATGAGGCGTGCTTTTGCCTTGGCGGATGTAGGGGAATTGAAATCTTTCACCTGTTGGGATGTGGGGTGTCACACATGTAAGCAGAATCAATACTGTGTTTGTTATACGTGTAGTCTGCACTGAATACATTATACACCAACAACCACAACCACATGCACACCAACACACACCAACACACACCAACAACCACAACCACACAATCACACAACCACACATACCGAGGGGAGGGATGCGCTGCCAATGAGGTTCTTGTCATCTGTGCGAATGTGAACCATCTTGGCCACCGTCTGTGTGAAATGTGTGTTGACGATGTGTTTTTGCGTATCCATGTGTTCTCTACATAAAACAACAGGTACCGAAACAACAGCTTGCAAGACAAAACTCCCGCACAACTGTAACGACAACGACCAACAACGAGCGACAACCCCTACACAGCCAACCTTGAGGGGCATGTCAGTCCCACGTATGCCAAGGGTAGTGTAGGGATGCATGGGTGGGGGTGTTTGGGCAACCGACTGTGGGGGCCAGTGGTGAATCACTACTGATGATGAGACACAACCACACACAAGTACCAGAGGAGCATGCTTGTCTGTTTCACAACTTCTCAGCCACCCTCACCTGCCCACGTGATCCTCCTGAGGTTGTTGGTTTGTCAGGGCCATCGCCCCGCCCTGCTGAAGGGTCTGCCATCACCACCTGTTGCTTCCACCCACGCTTTCAACAACAGCTTATAAAACTGCCATAGGAGCTGATGATGGATGTAAGAGAGTGACTGCTGCCATCAAACGCTGGCTTGTGTTATTAGTTGTAACGATGCTGTCCATGATGGCGACACTTTGCTCGCAACAGGCCGATCATGGCTGGTAACGGGATGTGCTGTATTGCCTATTGCTGTTACGCCAGAGGGGCACCCTTGTTTGCTGTTCCTGGTTGCTGATCACAGTTGAGTAATGATTGGTTGTTTGTTTGCTGCTTTGATGTGCTGTACCCTGTATTGAAACATCAGTTTTTGCCTGGGGGAATGCCTGGGGGAAATAATGTGCCTGATGGAAACAATATTGTAATCACAAGTCTCGTGGCGCCACCTTGCCCCCCAACACATCACATTTGTGTATCGTTACAGCAATCGGCTTTGCAGCCATGGGTATCAGAGCACCAAAGCGATACTCAACATCATGAAACACACACAGCAACATGTCAAAATAAAGTCGTCGTCAGTTGGTACCACATCACATCTCACTGACTGATACGAAAAAAGCACACCAAAATGGTGAAACAATCACAATTCATCACCGCCGAGATGTGAGATGCGGCGTGGTGGTACTGCAGTGGGGTTCATCTTGGGCTCCAATTCAGACACGGAGGGTACCGGTGCCAGCGTGTCTGCTGGGCGCACCCCTTGCTTTGCCAATGCCCAGTCTGCCGAATCGAAAAACTTGTGCTCCTGTGCATGGTGCATTTGATAGTGTTGCCTGCCTTGGAGGTGGGGGATGTGCTGATGACACACACCCTCACACCTTGGTGCTGCCACCGCTGTGCGTCTTCTTCTTGGGTCGCAGTCCACCATATTTGGCGAGGAGCTTTGCCTCCTGCTCCTTTTCTATCTCTGCAGCGCTTTTGGGAGGTGGCTGTGCGCGTTGTGCAGGGAATACGAGGAGGAATTGATGGTGGAATTTGTCTGCATGAGGAAGGACCATCGCACGTACCAGGTCTGGCACTTGATCCTGTGCCTGATCAGCCATCTGTGACGATTTGTGCCTTGCTGGGTGGATTGCACTTCGGAGGAAGTCCCGATGTGAGATGTACTTGTAATTTGATGGTGTTGTTACAGCTTGCTTGTTGTTATCAGTGATATGAAATTGTGTGTTGTATATGGTACAAGTAATTATTGTGTTGTACAACATGTTTCATGAAACATGATCACCCCCCCCCATCAAACGCATCGAGGCGTGCTCGCACTGTGGAGATTGCAGCCAGGCGTGCAGCGGACCCCAGACGTGCATACAACGCAGGACACTCTGCATTTTCGCACAGCACGTCCCCCATCAACCCACCCGAGTGGCACAGTCGGCAAAACGAAAACGCCTCGGTGTGCCGGCGCTGCTGCTCCGAGGCTGCACCCTCGACGTCCATCACTACGCTCTGCCATATGCTGGGGTCCCTGTGTGTGGTGGGGGGGGAGATCATGGTGTGTTGTCTGTTTCATACAGTATATCCACCACCATGTGTACCCACGCACTTGGCACATGTCGCACACAGGGGTGGTGCGGGCCCCTTGCCCTTGTGTTGTAGGGAACATTTGCAACCCAAGCACTTGGCAGTGACGGTGAAAAACGCACCAAGGCCACGTTGTCGTCCACGCCCTTTGTCTGGGGATGGCAGGGGGGCATGATCTGCTGCCCGGGGCATGAAATCTGCTCGTGGACGCACCAATGTGTGATTGCCATGCAACAGGTTCTGTGAGTGGTCGTGTAGTTATTGTGGTGGTCGTAGGACACAAGTAGAGGACAATAGACACGAGATCCTCAACATGTAGAGAAAATTCGCGAGGGCAAACATGTGCTGATGTCATGTGATGGATGATCAACCAACACCCCTCGCACCCACCCCCACCCACCCCCACACCTTCAACTGTTGAGGGGACAACACATAGCCCATCAACTCAGACAATGGCTTACGCAGCTTATTGGTCCACATGAGCTCATGGTTGACCGACAATGAATGTTTGACCGCAGTCAACGGGTCCTCTGCAGCGTCCTCCTGCTTGACACTGCCCTGCAGGAGCACATAGGGCACGCGCTCACCCAATACAAAGGTGCGACCTGGGTCGCGTTGTGCAAGACGCACTGCAAGGGCCCCGTGGGGGCCCTTGACCTCCTCGGTGGGTGGGGGGGCGTTGGATGTGCTTGGGGGGGTCGGTGATGACTCATCTGGGTGGGTGGGTGGGTGGTGCTGGGTGTACATGCATCATGGTGTATGGCATATGTGTGTGTGCAATATCATATGTGTGTGCCATATCATTACTCTCTGCTTTATACCAGACACTTGAAAACACACACACACACACACACCACCACCACCACCCCCTATAATACCATCAGCAGCAGCAGCAGCAGCAACCTGTTCCCCCGTGACCCTCCACAACCCCCCCGTCATGGTGCAATGCCATGGCTCCAGCACCCCCGACAGCAACATGGCCACATGGTGCTGCACAAAGTCAACAGCACCTTGAACATCCTGCTGCATGATGATGCGCTGCAGGGCCCCACCCAGGATGTAGGAAACGACAGGGGCTGCTTGTCGCCATGTGGAGGTCAAACCTTTGACCACGAATTTCCCTCGCATGTTGACCGCGTCGTGGTCTGTTTCAAATGCACGTCCTGCATACCTGTTGGGGGTTGTATTGAGGTGGGTTGAGTCATCATCACATGGCGTGAGGTCAAACAGGTGTATTGAGGTGTGTTGAGTCATGGCATGAGGTCAAACAGGTCAAACTACATTATACATAGCAGAGTCACACAGGTCAAACTACCATAGCAGAGTCACACAGGTTAAACTACATAGTGTGTAGAGTGACCACCACCTTCTACCTAGCACACAGTAACACAGGTCAAACAATGAGTTCACCTACCTGTTGACTTGCATTAGCAGGAATGGCTGTGCTACATATTCATACTTGAGTTGAATTTCTGGTGGGAATACTGCATTCACACGTGTTGCAATGTCCCTCCCTGTGTGTGTGTGTATTATGTGGGTGGGTGTATCATGTGGGTGGCTGAGTGGATGTGTGTTATGTGGGTGGGTGAGTGGGTGTATCATAACTGATGAGTTTCATGACAAACACACACAATACACAAATACATGCATCACCCCCCCCCAAATCAACAACATTAAGACATACCCAAATCAACACCACCACCAACGCCAACACCAACGACAACAACACCATACCAATGGCAACAGCTTGTGCAGGTGTTGCAGCAGGACAATTCACAAACAACGAATCAGTTTGCGCATAAATCACCCGACATCCAGCCGCAGGGCCCCCCAGGGCCCCCTCTTCCGCAAGCTGCGTCACCATCTGGTGGGCCCGGCGACAACATGCCGCACCAAGTGATAAACATGAATCAGCAAGGGGAACACATTGTAACGGAGAGGCCCCGGCCCCTGTAAACCCATACAACGCATTTGCGACCAGTTTGATGGCTTTTTGGCGGGAATCGAGCACAGCACGGCGTGTGGGGTCGGGTTCATGTTTGAGGAGGGTCCGTGTGGTGGCACGGGCCTGTATGAGGGCTGCTAGGACGCTGGGGAGTATGCCGGGGCGTATGTGGGGTTTTACGAACGAGTCACCTGTTGTTGGGGTTGTTGTTGTTGTGTGCTGGTGCTTATTTTTTGTGTGTGTGTGTTGTTGTTGTTGTTTTGTGTGTGTGTTGTTGTTGTTGTTGTTGTTGTTTTGTGTGTTGTTGTTGTTCTTTTGTGTGTTGTAGTAGGATTCAACCCACTCCCCACCCTCACCACACACCACACACCGCACACCACACACCACACACCACACACCGCTAGGAGTTGTAATGTAATCATCTGGCGACAGATGCTCCTTATCGCTCTTGTGTAACAAGGTGGTGTAACACAAGTTGTATGCACGAAACACAGAAGGGTACAGGGACGCAAAATCCAATACGACTATTGGTGTGGAATAGTGTCCTGATGTTTCTGTGTGTGGGGGGTGGGGGAGGCGAGGTGATGACATGGGTGGATGACATGGGTGGATGACATGGGTGGATGACATGGGTGGATGACATGGGTGGATGACATGGGTGGATGACATGGGTGTTTTATGGGATGATAATGTGGGTGATTTGTGGTGAAATGCTGCAAGTGATTGTCTGTTGATGTACCACATGCCCATGCATTCCATGGCAGCACACCATAAACAACAGCAACACCAACAATACCAAATACACCATCCAGTAACACCAAATACACCATCGAGGCACACCAACAAGTCCACCATCCAAGAACACCAACACCAAAAACAACATCAACATACTATGCTCCACTGGATGTAACAAATACGGACTCTCCAACAGAGGCTCCGGGTTGGTCCTCCCACCCACTGTATACCCCCACTGCCGTGCCGTTCTCAACAACAAACTCCACGTACGGATCATCTGTGCATTGTACAACACCTGGGACATGTTAAGGCCAACAGCCCTGGCCATTTCCACTGTTTCCGGGAGTGTCGCAAGTTTTGTGGCGAGCTGAGTGATGGTGGTGATACGTTGATGCATGTAGCATACCACCCGCTCGATACCAGCGGCTGCTGGTGGTGGTGGTGGTGTGTGTGGTGTGTTTGTTGGGGTGTGTATTGTTCTCCTTCCACCATGTGCTGCTGTCTGTGTGGTTGTGTGACCACCACCACCATGATGCACCCACCCCGGCACCTGCAACACCTCAGGTAGAACATCCGCCGGAAGCTTCTCCAATGGGCGTTTGAGTAGCGCAGCACAGCATGCCTCGAGGGTGTAGGACGCAAGGTTGGTGGCTGTGAGCACCTGTCGTAGTACATCAAAGACGAGGCGGCCGTCTAAGTCAGCACGAAATGTTTCCTGGTTGGATGTGGATGCCATGCGAGACTGTGTGTTGTTTAGGGTGGGTGGGGGGTGGGGGGATGCCATGCGAGATAACACACCATGCCCTTCCATGAACACAAACACACCATGCCCTCCCACATAAACACACAACACACCACCCACACCACCACCACCACAACACACCTGTGATTTCACCCATGCAGCACTATACATAGTAATCCTCTTGAGGTTCAACACAGGGGCCCCCGGTCCCATCATGCGCCCCAACCGTAACCCACCCCCCTCTATTTTCAACACCGAAAAACGGGCCTGCAGGGCCCCCAAACTGTGCTCTACTTGATACACGAGGAAGCAGTCAGGGTCCTGTTGATGTACATAATGCAACCAGGCACGAAGCATGTTTGCTTCACTGGAGAAGTGGTGTGTGGTGGTGTGTGGTGTTTTTGTGGTGGTTGGTTGTGGGTGGGAGGTAAGGAGAAAGACCACATGGTGGGGGGCGGAGGTGGGGGGCGCATGGGGAAGGGGTTGGTCATCAATGTTGTCACCTAGTACAATAACATCATCATCATCATCATCATCATCATCATTTGATAATGTGCTGCTGTCTTGTTGATCATTGGTGGGTGGATCATTGCTAATGTTATTGTTATTGGTGGTACGAGCATGAACAGCACCAGCTTTGTGTTGCTGCTCCTCTACTACATGATGTGGTGTCTTTTCTGCTGGTGGTGTTTGTTGTGCTGCTGGTGTCTGTTGCTGCTCCACACTATGAATGCTACATCCAATCGCCACAATAGGATCGTCCCCACTGGGCACGGGTGTTCTCTGCACACCATCATGTGTGGCAGTTGCAACATCCATGCACAGCACGCGCAGCATGGGCATATCACCACGTGCGGCTACCTGGAGACCATGTTGCCACAGTGCCCATATCTGAGTGGGGAATGGGGATGATGTGTGTGTGCGAGTGGGGATGGTGTGTGTGTGTAGAATGTAAAGATGTGTGAATGTAGAATGTAAAGATGTGTGAATGTAGAATGTACATGTGTATGTAGAATGTAAAGACGTCCACCATGCACCCCCCCACACACACACACCACATCCACACACAGCCCATGCACATCCCCCACATCCACCCCCCCCAACATGCATCCACATCCCCCCAACAATCACACCTGTGTGGGGTCACCATGTCCTGCTTGTACCACCTCCCATGCGTCGGCAACTTGAGGGGGCATTTGCGGTGTCCATTCGGTATCGGACAGTTGCGTCGCGTCTTTTGAAAGGGCGACAAGGGCACGCCAGGGTATGGTGCCCTCCAATGCACAGCATGAATGTGTGGTAGCTGTGTGTGGGGGGGGAGAGTTGGTGGTGGTGGATGTGTTGCTGAATGATGTTGTCTATAGGAGCGCAAATGTTGTGTGTTGTGTAATGTGTATGTGTATTGTGTATTGTGTATGTGTATTGTATATATGCATCACCCTACCCCCCATACACGCCCCATACAAACACACAAACTCTCCCCCCCTCTCTCTCTCTCTGTCACACACACACACACAAACACACACACACACACACACATATCCCCCCTCCTCCTCACCTGCCAATGCAAACCCATCCCTTGCTCCCACGCGACTCTCTGTGGGGCAAAACACCCAACTCCCCCCCGCACACCCAGTATCGACCAAAAACCGCTGTACAAGGCTGACTTCATGCTCATACACCGCGCAGTCTGTGATCCATCGAAAACCAGCAGAAGCAAGGGAGGGGGTGTGAAGGACCTTGAGAATGTTGACTGCTGCACGACGTGTACTTGCGCCTGGCTGGAAGGTGACCTGTGTTTTGGGTATTGGGGGTGTTTTGGGAGTGTTTTGGGGGTGTTTTGGGGTGTTTTGTGGTTGTGGTTGTGTGATGGTGTGGTGTAGTGTATACATCCAGTACAAACATACTTATATATCCAGTACTTATACATCACATGTATATATATCCAGTGTTATAGATGCCCAGTATCATACCCACCTTGAGCATGGGTGTTGGGTGCAATGCATGCGGTCTGTAGTACACTATTGGTCGCTTTGCCACATTGGTAAGACTGGTGATGTATGATTCAGTGGGTAGGAGACGATTCCATGATGCTTGCAACACAGCAAGACGCTCAGGGGGGAGGGGTGCGGGGAAAAGACCACCCTCTCCCTCACCTCCCTGTTGTGTTATGGGGTGGGGTGGGTGGTGGGGTGGGTGGGGTGGGAAACATGCACACACAACATGTACAACATGTAGCAATGACTACAACATAAAATAATATCTACAGCATGAAAAAATAACCACAGCATAAGAAAATGACTACAATGGTGTGTATATATATGACCACAACATGAAAAACAAACAACCCCGATTAACATACAGCGCATGGAGCGGTGAGGTACAGGTAGGGTGCAAAGTCTGTCACACGCAACAATGCACGGCGTCCAATGTGATCCAATGCCCATATGTGAAACTCACGGCCATTGTTTGCTTCCACAATGTCGAGAATGGACACGAGCAATGCCTGTGATGGGTGCGATGGTGATGATGGATGTGATGCCCTGCCCATAGTCTCTACTGCGCACAAAAATACACACATTGTGCCCTCCGATGATACCTTGTCACTTAATGGTGGGGATGATGGGTTCTGAGGCTGCCTGTGTGTGTGTGCATGGCATGTCAAACAGATGCGCAGGATGCACAAAGATACACCTTGTACAAACAATTGGTACCCAGCTTGTACAAAAAAGGGGTCTTGTGTCAACCTGTTGTCTGTCTTGGTGCGTTTTGCAGCAGGCTCGCCTCCTCTACGCTTTACAGCAAAGGGAATTGATGGTTGTGACATTGATCAGTACACGACTGTTCTCCTGGGTGCGTTCAATGCATTTCTGCAACGCGTATATGTTTTACCATGCTGTCGACAATATACGGGAACAATTTGTACTTCGATGAATATAACACATGCTTCTCTTTGACCAAACAACACATTGTTTGACTGCCTGTGTTGCACATAAAAACGGCTGTGCATCATATATGCAGTACCTCAATAATGAAGAAGCGAGCCGAGCCCACCATTGGACATGCAGCCACCAAGTAAGGGCTGCCAAGTGCGATGCCAATCCAATCAACTCCCCTCAACACGTCTCACCTCACCTCACCTCACATATACAGTTATACATCCAAAAGGGCGAAAATCGATCAAGAACGACAATTGCTGCCAGCATGGAGTGCACGAGCCCGCCTCATCGACCTGATGCGTGGCCACGCCACCGTCGTGGTGGTGGGGGAAACAGGCAGTGGCAAAACAACCCAACTCCCACGCTTTTTGTTTGAAGCAGGCCTTGTACAGGGTGGTGCTATTGCATGCACCCAGCCACGGTACGTGCATGGTAGTGTGTGGAGTGCAGAGTGTGGATGAGGAAGCACACCATGATGAGGGGTCGCACATCACATCAGTGCACACATTGTCACCACATGTATATTCTTTTGGCTGTATATGCAATTTCCTCGGTACATTTTCACATACACACAGACGTGTAGCAGCGGTGTCTGTAGCAAAGAGGGTTGCAGATGAAATGGGTGTGAAATTGGGAACCACGGTGGGTGATAGAATGGTGTTTTTTGTGCATGTGTTTTTATTGTTCAGCATGTTTTTGGTACATATTTTATTGATGTGTTTGTGTGGTGTGTTTGTTCAGTGTGCTTTTCAATGTATATAATAGCAGCAACGATGCACACAAACAACATGCACACACACATCATACCGCCCCCCGACAACTTCCCACACACACACACACCTACACCCACTCCCACAGGTTGGTTATCAGGTGCGTTTTGATGACTGCAGCACCCCCGCCACTCGCATTAAATACATGACGGATGGTATGCTTCTGCGTGAGGCACTGCTCTCCCCTACCCTGGAGCGATACAAGGTGGTGGTGGTGGACGAGGCACATGAACGTACAGTTAGCACGGATGTGTTGTTGGGGTTGCTGAAGCAAATACAGGTGGGTGGGGGATGGGTGAGTGGGTTGGGTCGGGAACTTTTCATTTTTTTCTTCTTCTCTTTCTATCCTTTCTTTCTATCTTATGTGGGGTGGGTGGTGGCTCCAATGCTTGTTGTTGTTGATTTCGCATATCATTCACAATATCATCTCTGTCCCTACATCATCATTGTTGTCTTTTTTCTCCCATGCATGATTTTTCTTTTTCCACACATTCCTTTCACACTTTTTCCCCACACATTCCTTCCACACACATGTCCTCACCACACACATTCCTTCCACACACATGTCCTCACCACACACATATCTTTCACCCACCACCTCCCCTCTCATTTCACAGGCATCACGCAAGGGCACCCTGAAATTGCTTATCATGTCGGCGACATTGGATGTGGAAAAGTTTCTCAACTACTTTCCTGATGCTGCTGCTGGTCGCATACAGGTGGGTGTTGTGTATTGTGTGTGTGGGGGGGGGGTATTGTGTGATGTTGGTGTGACATTTGTGTGTTGTGGTATGGTGTGTGGTGTGTGTATGGCATGTGGTGTGTGTGGTGTGCTGTATGTATGGTGTGTGCAAACAATCCCACGCATTTGCGCATTCCCGTGTTTGAAAACCAAAAATGCCCATGTTCATCTTTCAATCTCCCCTCACATACACAACACAAAAACAACGCGTAGGGTCGTCAATACCCTGTGCAAATATACTACACACCCACACCTGAAGCAAGCTACATGGAGGCTGCTTTGGTGGCTGCTGTACAAGTACATACACAGGAAATGGGGAGCAGTGGGGATCATAATGGTGGTGGTAATAATAATCATAATGGTAATCATAATGGTGGTGGTAATGGTAAAACAGCAATACCAGGTGATATTTTGGTGTTTTTGACCGGTCAAGATGAAATAGAAGCAATGGAACGATTGTTGACCGACAGGTATGCTGTTGACCATTCTGTTGACTATTTCATTGACCATTGTGTTGACCTTTATTATTTTGACCATGATGTTGACTACAGACAATGTTCTTCATTGTTGACCCTCAGGTTGACCATGCTTGCCAAGGAACATGCACATGCACACACCAATCATGACACCAGCAACACAGCACCACCATTGCTCGATTTTCGTGTGGTGCCCATCTATGCCGCACTCCCTCAACACAAACAGATGGCTGTTTTTGAACCCACACCAGCTGGAACACGCAAGGTGCGGTGGTGGTGATGGTGTGGTGGTCTTGTTGTTTTTGTGTGCATGTGGTCATGGTGGTGGTGTTTTTGAGGTGATATGCTTGTGTGTGCTTGCTTGTGTTGTGTGGTGGCACATGGATGTCACACAAGCAACATGCCCACCATACACAACCCACCCAAACACAGATTATACTTGCAACAAACATAGCAGAGACATCAATAACCATTCCCGGCGTGCAATATGTTATTGACACGGGTGTTGTCAAGGCACGTAATTATGCACCACGCCTGGGTGCAGATTCACTACAGGTGTGTGTGTGTGTGTGTGTGTGTGTGTGTGTGTGTGTGTGTGTGTGTGTGTAGCACAGGTGTACAAACCCCACATCGACCTACATCCCTCGACAACCTCACTCCCCATACCCTCTTTCTCTCCCCCCCCTTTCCCCCCCCTCCCCCCTCCCTCCACGCCCCCTCCACCCCCCCCCCCTCCCACACAACAGGTGGTTCCAATATCACAAGCACAAGCATGTCAACGAAGTGGCCGGGCAGGCCGGGAAGCACCCGGAAAGGCCTACCGCCTCTACACGGAAGCTACCTATACTACCCTGGAGCACGTCACCCCCCCCGAAATACAACGAGTCAACTTGGGTGGGGTGGTGTTGCAGTTGCTCTCTCTGGGTGTGACCAATGTACTGGGGTTTGACTTTGTTGATCCACCTCCCATGATGAGTCTGCTGAGAGCAATGGAGCTGTTGTGTGCATTGGGGGCTGTGGGGAGTGATGGCAGGTGTGTTGCCGAGTTGGGGGGGGGGGGTAGTTGCCTTGGTGGGGGGGGTGGGGCATGCGTATGTGTGTGGGGGGGGGAAATCATATGTGCAAATCATGCTGCAACGTATATGTGCAGTGCATGGTACATGTACAAGCATTATGCACACACACATCGGAGCACATCCCCATGTTTTTAACCAGCACCCCCTTTTCCTTCCCCAACCCCTCTCCCCTTTCATTGACCAGGTTGACTGCCCTGGGTAAACAAATGGGTCGTCTCCCAGTAGAACCCATGTTTGCTCGTGCACTGCTGTGTGCTGTGGAGAGTGGGTGTGCAAAACAAGTGCTGGCCATCACAGCCATGGTGTCCACAGATGCACCGTTTTTCCTACGGTGCGTTGACCATGTTGACTATGTTGACCATGTTGACCATGTTGACTTTATGTATCAATTATCATGTTTACACACCATAAAAACACTCTCTCACTGCACCAATACCCATCCAACCCACCCACAAATAATTAAAAAAAAAAAACACAACCCACCCACAACCCCCACAACAACAACCCCCACAGCAACCGCACCAATGCTGCATCCCATGAAGACCAAGAGGACACCGCACCCCCCACACGCTCCCACCCTGCCAAGCGCCTTATGAATCCCCTTGGTGATCACATAACCATGCTTGACATGTATGAAGAATTTGCAACATTGAAACACCATGAGCGGGTGTCATGGTGTAGAGAGCATGCGCTGTCAATACGGTGTGTTGTGTGTGATGTGTATATGTGTGTGGAGTGATGGTGTGTGTGTGATCATAATATGTATTTTTTGTGTGTGTGTGATATTGTGATGTTGTGTGATGATATGATGCATGAATGTAATGTGAATCACCAAGATATCATGTACCAGGTTCCCTATGTATGATCCCCATCTCCTCCCCCCCAACTCCACCCCCCCAAAACCTGTCATTACCCCCCACACACCCCACACACAGTGCCTTGACACGAGCGCATGACATCCACACCCAACTCACCAAGCAAATGCAACGTGCAGGGTTTGCTCTGCTATCTCACGATGCTACCTCAGGTGGTGGTGGTGGTGGTGGTGGTGATGCAGCTAGGAGTGGTGTGTTGAGGGCACTGGTAGCGGGGCTGTTTCCTCATGCTGCGCAGAGAACCATGGAAGGTGTGTGTAGTGTGGGTGTTTGTATGTGTTTTTGTGTTGATGTTGTGTGTGTGTATATGTATTTGTGTGTGATTATATGTGCAATCCCACCACACCACAGGCAACTACAAGGTCATCGCCACTGGGCAAACAGTGCACATCCATCCCTCATCCGTGTTGTGTGGCAAGGCTCCTGCATGCATAATCTTCTCTGAAGCAGTGCACACCACCAAGCACTATGCACGACAGGTGTCGGCAGTGGATGCATCGTGGCTGATAGAGTGTGCACCAAGCTTTTTTGCACAACATCGTGGGCGGGCAGGGTAATGTTGTACAATGTCATTTTTGTCATGATATTGCAACGATGATTGTTAAAAAGACGCCATTCTTTGATGTGTTTATTTATTGATCAGAATTCATGTGTTGTTGAAATGTTGTGTTAAAACCCCACCAACACTAGCACATCAGAATGGAAGCAGTGTGTTCAGTGTACGATGATGTGATCACGTTGACTTGTACACAGCAGCGCCCACAACAGCGTTTTGTCCACAACAGGTGCACCAAAGCAACTGCAGAGTATACATGTCCACGATGCAATACTCGATACTGCTCCTTGGCGTGTTACAAGGCTCACAATGCACGATGCACAGACCAATTCGCAGAGTATGGCAGTGTGTGAACAATGTGTTTTGTGTTTAGCATACATAGTATACATCGTGTGTATTCGTGTAATTTACATAGGGATACAGCAAGCGAGCATATGCAGGGGTTGGTGGCGAGTGAGGAGCAGCAACGGGCAATGCAAGCCATCTTGCTACGTCTGTACCAGCAAGACCTTGATGATGATGATGATGATGAGGAGGAGGAGGAGGAGGAGGAGGATGGTGTGGGGTTGCTTGGAGATGCTGATGAGGTATGCAGTACACAGCACACGGCTGTGATATAATCCCCTCTCTTTTTTCGGTTTTTCGGCACAGCATGTCGTGTGTGCTGTGCAGCTTCTTCTGATTTCTGTGGTACACCGCAACACCCTCCACATCACCCACAGATCCTCCAGCGTGTAGCAGAGGGCACTCTAGAGCTCACCCCTGAGCAACAAGCAGCATTTGCAAAAGCTGTTGCGTCAGGGTCACTCACACAGCAGGTATGGTGATATACACATGATGGTGTTGATATGAGGATGGTACATGTGTGTAGGATGGTGCATGTGTGGGTAGTGTGAGTAGGAGGATGATGAGGACATTGTGCATACATACAGCACTATACCCTTGATCACACACATGAGTATTGCATCACACACCTGAATACACACCCGACACACGCAACACCCACACGCTCATCACACACACAGGTGGTTGCTGGGTGGCAGCCATGGTGGCAATCACCCTTTGCAGCAACACTTCGACTCTCCCCCACTGGCACCCCCCTTGTACAAACACTCCCCACACCCACACCCACACCCACACCCACACCCACCAATGAAGCACCACCACATGATGCGAGTACAACAAGTGTGGGTACAACCACCACCACTCCCTTGTCTTCATCCACAATGCCATCCCCACCCACCCACCCACTTCCCCCATTAGCGACACTCACCCGTGCCCCACCCCACCCATCCCTCCCATATCAACTGCTGGAGCTGTTGTATGGCTACTGCCTGGTGCATCGCATACATGTGGGGGATTGGGTGGGGGATGAACATCATGCGAGTGCGTCTGTCATAGCAGCGTGCCCACCATTGTGGGCTGGAGGGGGTGGGCGGGGTGGTGTCGGGGGTGCTTCAGGTGTTGGAGTATCAGGGGGGGTGTCGGGGGGGGTCCCAGAGGGGGTGCCAGCATCAGCGGAGGAGGCCCTGAGTGTGTGTATGGAGGCTGCATTACAACCACCATTGGCTGCACATACAACACGTGCATTTGTATTAGCAATCGTTGAGGTGTGTGTGTGATGTGTTGGTGGTGTGTATACTTGGGATGTTTGCATACATACACACAAAAATCATTGTATCACAGGATCTATTGCAACTCTTACACCTGGGTCGTGCCTGTGTTGTGGTAGCCTTGTGGGACCTGCACACACTGTTATCGTCATCCTTACCTACACACAACAACAATACGAGTAGGGGTGGGGATGGTGGGGGCACATCACAACAAGAAACGGTCAGCACAACACTTGAGAAAACAGTGAAAAAAGCACAACAGAAACATGTGATTGCAGCACAACGCAAGGTGTTTTTCTTCTGTGCATGGGCCAATGAGCAGTCAGACACCATGTGGGCGACATTGCACATGCGTGTGTCATCCATCATGGCAACACTGGTGGCGGGGGAGGCAGGGGGGAACCATGTGGGAGCAGGGGGGAGTGTAGGAGTGGGGAGGAAACATGAGGGGGGCGGTGAGAGGACTCATGACGGGGTGGGTGGGAGGGTACAGGGGGAATCAACAGGTGCCACCAAAGCTGTGTTGATAGAGGAATTGGAGTGAGTGGAGGGACGGGTGTGTTTGGTTGTTTGTTATGGAGCATGTTGCTGTCAACATATTCTTGTAGAGCGCATGCACACATGATGATGATGAATGGATACATGAATTATGTGACTGTTGTTTCCTGTATACTTTACATTGCATACCAGTCACTCATGTGGTGCAGGAACCACACACAGCATACACATTGTGGCTTGTGGTTGTTATTCACAGAAAATACACAAAATGCAATAAACTACAAAAACAGGTAACAGAAAACATTACAAAAAAAAAAAACAAGAAAAAACCACCACTCTGTGACACGGGCCCCCTCTCTGCTTCACCCACCACTCTCTCCACTCTCTCACACACACTCTACACACACTCTACACACGCTGCTTCTCACTAGCACACAGATACACCACTCCCACCATCATGCAAAGTCATCGCTCTCATCGCTGTCTATGCACACCAGCCTCAATCGAGCAGCAGCAGCAGCAGGGGCACTGGGTCTTTGTCGCTTGGTGTTGATGGTGGGAGGGGTGCTGTCATACATGGGTGGTGCAGCGACACTCTTAACAAGACGCTGTGCTGCATGAAGATTGGGTGATACCTGTGTGTTTGTGGGTTGGCAATGATGGTGGGTGGGTGGGGTTTTGCATTTTGCACAGCACGAATGCACTATAGAGGCACGCACATCTACATGATGAATATTGTATACTGTATACATACAATATTGCACATGTGTATACGTACAACACGCATCGTTGCCCCTGATAGGAAGAGGGGGACACACCCCATCACACCCACACAGGAATCACCTCACACACCTGCTGAAGTGCCACGCGCCCCACCCCCCCATCCCCACCCAGTTGTGGCACTGCTTGTGTGGGCACCAGTACAGGGGATGCATGCATGTCAGACATACGTGCATTGGTGTGCTCAGCCAAACCACTCGGTGGTGGAGGTATGTATGCATGATTACGTGGTGGAGGTATGTATGCATGACCATGACCACCGGTTGCTCCTGTGGCCATGCCGTGGTCACATTCGAGCACAGCAGTGGTGCATCCAGTAGGAGCAGCATGATAATGATGACTGTTCATAATAGCATCACCATGATTGTCATCAGGAGCAACAGGGACCATGGGACTCCCTGTTTTGTGCACTGGTGGTGCGAATGGTGGTGCTGTACTATCGGTGTCGGTAGTAGCTTGTATCCCTGCTGCTGGTGGTGCTGTTACTGCTGGTGGTGCACCACGGGATCGTTTTTGCTGAATTTTGGGGTGATTGGTGGTGGCTGTCTTCTTGCTGTGTTGTTGAGGTAATGCTGCTGTACCATGTGCTGCAGCATGCTGGCCACCGTGACCACCATGACCATGACCACCACCACCACTACTACCACCACCACCGTGACTATGGCAAACAAAGGGCATGGAGGCATGTGCAGTGTGTGGTGCAAGCACTCGTCCACGGCGCATTGGTACGTTAGGAGCAGTTGGTGCTGAGTGTATTGTTGTGGGAAATGGCTTGTCATCCTCTACTGGTTTGCCAGCCACCTGATTGATGTGTGTTTTAGTGGGCGTGTATTGTGTTGTGATGATGTATGTAGTATGATCTGTATATCAACACTGGTCATAGGTGAGTTGTGACCCATAGCAATACTGCTCCCCCAACAAACACAGTGGACATCCCGCCACCACCACTCCATCAACACCACCCACCACCACCACCACCACAACAACAGCCACCTTGCAAGTAAAGCAAAAAGACACATGCTCGTCCCCTATAGCCTGTGTCACAGCATCAGGCACAGTCCTAGTGCTACTATGCCACCCCCACTGCTGCAAATCCTGTTCACTCGCATCCTCCATCTGCTCCCGAAACACAACAGCTGGCTGCCCATCCTCCTCCCTGTTGAGCCCCCCCCCCCCTCCGGAAGGGTCCCGGGGAGAGGCCCCCTCTCCGTTGCCTCGGGTGCGGTACATGGAGTCATATGTGTCGCTCATGGTATCGGTACGCAGTGTGAATAAATCACGCAATTCCTCTGTGCTGACGAGGTTGGAGTCATTTCCAGCTGATTGGTTGACCAGGCTTGCGAGGCCGTTTTTGCTCAATTGCCGTTGATACACTTTTTCCTCAATGGTACCAGCACTAGGGTGTGGGTGGGTGGGGGTTTCGTGTTGTTCTTTTGTTTATGGTGTTCATGTGCACCAATGTACGTATGCTATTGAATGTATTTCAATGGCTACATGCCTGGCTGCATGCATGGTACCATGTGTGTGCACCATTGAGGACACCTCCACACACCCTCCCTTATTAACAACGACATACCTCATCATGCGGTAGACAAACACCCGTTTTTTTTGCCCATCACGCCACACCCGTGCACATGCCTGTGCATCATCTGCTGGGTTCCAGCTCTGGTCAAACAACACCAGTCTATTGGCACCTGTGATGGTCAACCCACACCCACCCGCTCTGGATGACAGCAGGAATACGAATTGCTGCTCATCGGGGTTGTTGAATTTGGCAACAAGCTTTTGTCGTTTCGTGACACTGGTGCCACCATCTAGGCGGAGGAATGGGTAGTTGCGTTCACGGCAGAGTGTTGCTACGAGGTCGAGTGTTTGGGTGTAATTGCTGACAATGACAATCCTATGTGGGTGGGTGGGGAAAGGGTGTGTGAAAGGATGGGTGTCGTACACCATAATAATGTGCACATATCCAACATCTCGTACCGGTCTTGTGTGTGCATTCGTAGAAGATGCAGCATGTGTGCCAACACTGCAAACTTGCCACTCTGCTGCTCCCATCCAGGTGGTAGGGTGCCTCTTGTATTGTCAAACATGCCAGGCTGAAAGTAATCAGCACATCCCTGTTGTTGGGAATGCATGGGGTCGTGACTTTTCTGTTGTGCTGCATAATGCATGGGGGTGTCTGTGCCATGTGCAGTACTGCACCCACCACAAGAAAGTCACTCCCACATGATCATCCCATCCTCACCCCCCAACGGGTACCTACCTGAAACCCATCAGGCACTTTCTGTGCCTTGCTATGCACTGCATCATATATCAACTTGGGGTGATTGCACAGCTTTTTCAGTGCGGTGATAAAGCTCAATACACGTGCATCCTTGACTTGCTTGTTTTCCTTGATGAGGTTGCGGGTAGCAGAGGATGCAGCAAAGTGCATGTAGAGGAGCTGTTGTAGGTCAGTCAAGCGACAACACATGGTGATGACCACCTGTGTGGTGGGGGGGTGGTAGGCGGATGGTGTGGGGGCATCAACGGGGGGTTTGGGTAACAACGGATATTGAGGGGTGCCCAAGCAACCCACATGCATGTGGTTGGTGGTGCGTGGTGTTGTTGGTGATGAGCATGTGCATGTGCATGCATTGTACCAGTACATACATGGTGATGCATACACACATGGTGATGCATACACAAATAAATGATGCATACAATCAACACACACCCCAACAGTGTTTCCCCTGCAATCCATACCTTGGGTGGCAAGTGTGCAGACAGCAAATCATTGGTGCGACGCAATATAAAGTCATTGACTATGGTGGATAACTCTTTGCTGCGTTCCTGACCTGGTCGGTGAAGTTAGGGGAGTTGATGGTTGAATATACTCACACACACCACCCGTTGACACACGTTAACACACATTCACACCAAGACACACACATGGACAGAGTTTTTTTATTTGGGGGGGTTATACGGCATGTACAACAAACCAACAAATTGCATACACATATACACCAATGTGTACCAAGGAACCACCAATGTGCCCCAAATGGATTACACACGCATAAGCACCTCTTCACTCACCGTAAATGTTTTGTTCATCAGTGGCATCAGGTTCTCGACCAGCCACGATGGGCCCCTCATACATGCGCCGAAACTCGGCAGGGGTCCCCAACACACCAGGGTTGCAAAAGTTGCACATGGCGAAAAACTCTGAAAGGTTGTTTTGCAGTGGTGTGCCCGAGAGCAGTACGCGCTTTTTGCATGGCAAGCTGTCGAGGGCTTTGTTGATCAGTGTGTCGGAGTTTTTCAGCCTATGGGCCTGTTGTAGTCGTACGTGTGGTTGTGTATTGAGGATGTGTATGAGGATGTATGGCAATACTCATGTGGTGTTGTATCATGTGGTGATGTATGGCAATGACAATCTCCTCACACCATACCCAGCAACCATGTAAAACAACCCCCCCGTACCTCATCACAAATGAGCAAGTCGCAAGAATGAGGGGCAGCAAACTGCAGGGAATGCAGCCTGAACGTTTCATATGACACAATGAGCACCTTGAAAAAGTTTTGTGGTGCAAGAAATTGCTTGATATTCAGGATGACCTGCTCACGAGAAGATTCTTGCAGTGGCAGTGTTTGTAACCGACCCTGGTGTGTGTGGGCGTGCGGATGTGTGCATGTGTGTGAGTACATGTGTGAGTGTACATGTGTGGCTGTACATGCATGGGTATATTGCCGTATGTTGTACTGTGTACATCGCCATGAAACAACACAAAACACACACACAGACACCCTCTTACCATACCTGGAGCCACTTGTTGATTTCCTCATCCCAAGTCCCCACCTGAGCACGTGGATATCACACATGTTGTTTTCTCACATGTTGTCTTCTCATGCATGTTTTCTTCTCATGCATTTTTCTTCTCACACATGATGGCACCACCATTAAAACCAGCATTTGCATGTCAAACAAAGAATACACCCATACACAAGCATACCAATGATGTGGGGCACACAATAATGACACGCTTGGCGAGTGGTTTGCCCCCCAGCAGGGCATGCCCCTCATTCAGCAGTGTCCACAGGAGTGTAATGCTCTGAAACGTCTTGCCGAGACCCATGTCATCTGTGGTTGGGTGTCATGTATGTGTATGCCATGTGTGCTGTATACCATGCAGACTCTCTGCAACATGTGGTGGGTATCACCCCCCCCCCCGCTTCCCACACCCACACCCACAAAAACCACCTGCAAGAATGCAGCCATGACGCCCTTCTTGCCTCAGACCAGCCACACACTCAAACATAAACTGCACACCCTCCCGTTGGTGTGGACGAAGGGATTTGGTGAGCATTGGGTCCACAACCACACGATCCTTGCCTATCCCCTCTGGAGGAGCCCACAAACACAGATCCTCAATGCCAGCCAATTCCTGAGGGTATACTCAAGGGTGTACTCAAAGAAGGCCATCCAATAAAACAGCAGCATATGTCAACACATCAGACCCCTTGCATGTGAGTAAGCACTGTCACCATAAAAAACAACCCAAGTACCTCGGCAGGCACCGCAGGCTGTGCCGGGGCAACCACCTCTTGGACGGTGTGTGCACTGGGTGGTGTAAACTTGGGACGAAAGACATTGTCATGCTTTCCATTGCCCCATGGCACAAATTTGCGTGCTTTCAACCTGCGCTTGAGTTCATCAGAAAAGCCGGTGGTGCCCTTGAGGGGACAACGAAACGGCTGTTTGAGGACTGCCTCACAGTTGCTGGCCGACAAGCCCTGCACAAGCGACTTGCGCTGCAGACGCAACCTGGATGTGGTGGTGGTGTTTTTGAGATGCTACTGCAATTGAGGTGGTTGATGATCAACTCAAGTACTCGTTGTTCTGCAGGGCAACAATATTGGCCTGCCGTCGCTCCTGTGCCTCCTCTTGGGTGGGCATTGCAAAGTCATCCTCAGTTTCCATTGTGCTGGGGACGGAGCACACGTAGACAGAGTAGCTATATTATAAGATGCAAGATGTAGACCAAATGTGGTGGTGTTGGGTGGGGTTGAGAGCAACAGTTGGCTAGCTGCTGATCTTTGAAAATGTACGATGAGGTGGTGTGTAGGAAGCTACGGTTGCAAGCCGGTGAGTTGGGGCAAACCGATCGTCATCACCACCACCCCGTTGCACACAACACGAGTGTTACACGATTTTCTTAGGTGTGTTCTTAGTGTGTGTGTCCATAACAGTAATGGTGCGTTTTTATTTGGATGTCATAAAAAAGAAAAGAAGAAAATCACAAGGAGCGCTGTGCACGCTATGCACCACAACATAACAACACCTATGATAGAGAAATCAACATCACGCGCAGTAGCATCAATGTACCACACAAGAATCCTGATATACAGTTGTCACAAACAACAACAACAATGCAACAAACTAATCACATGCCACGAGGTGGCTCAACCATTGCTCCTGGCGCATACGCATGAATGTCACCACCAGAAAAGTCACCGCACAACGATAGCTGAGTAATAGCAGCTTGAAATACATCGTTGTGCAAACTGCAATCACGCCCCCCCGACATCATCAAGGGCATGCCCATCAGGCTGTCCAGTGACACCTGCACATGCTGCATCGCACGCTTGGGGGACATCTCATCTTGCAGTGCGGGGGGCAAGGGGGGCATGCTCGAGGCTGCCAGTGATGGACTCACCATAGGATCCCGCTGCATTAGGTATCCAGTTTGCAACATCATGGGAGCACCTGGTGCTGTGTTTGTGTGTGTCAATGTGTTGTGTTTGATGGCATGTACATACAAAACCACATCCACCAACACACATACCTTGCATTCGCTGCTCTGCACAGGCAAGCACATTAGCAATGGTTTGCACAGCAAATTCCTGCACAGCACGGATCACCGCAGTTGCGTCCACACCATACATTTGTAACATGCCAGCCATTTCAGATGGCATGGATGCCAAAGCAGCACCATACTGGTCAAACAACATTTGCAACGCTATCTGCTCCCCATATTGCTGTCGCATGCTTAAATAAGCAGCAGTAGCAGTTTGTGTGGTTGTGGGGCTGGGGGTGCGTGCAGCTGGGGTGATGAGATGGCCCAGTAACCCACGCACAGCATCCGTCGAATGCGATGGATCGGGTTGGCTTGTCATGGGGATGTATTGTGCTTGGTACTGGCTTGGTGGCTGCTGCACATGCTGTGTGGTTGTTGGAGGAGGTGATTATTCATGCACATCTTGACGCCCCTACACACCATCATCAACACGCACACACCTGATGGTCGCGCTTTTTGCTGCGCTCCACCTTGGACACTGCTCGCTGCAGGTCGCGAAACGGCCACTTTTTTATCCCCACCTCACGACAGCGCACTTTTAAACTTGTAGTACCCACTCCCAGCTTTTCTGCAGCTGCATCAATAGGGAGGTGCTGAAGCTGAAGCAATTCCTCCTTGGTAATCTCTGCCAGGTAGCGCCCCCCCTTGGTGCGTTTGATAGCCTGGCGGTCCCGGCCGTATGTCCCCGAGTCAGCACGCTCGGCCACACGCTGGGCGTTGTATGTTGCCTGGTCCTGCATGGGGTTGGTTGCGGGGTTGCGCGGGGTTACTTGTGCATGGTGGTGTGTAGGATGAATGGGCGACCCGGTCTCCTGTGGTTTTTGGGCAAGTGTTTGTAGCGTTTTAGCTTTCGGGCAGCGATGTGCACACCGTGAAATCACCGACAACGAGCAAGCAAGCACGAAATCATCTTCATCGTGTAGTTTGTCCACGAGTGCATTTGCAAGTCTATGGATCTCAATACCTGTTTCCGCAAAGTGGTGCAGTTGTATTATATGCGACGATGGTTGTGTATTATAGTGCGTACTTCTGTTTGCAGTTCAACTTTGTGTTTGTATTTTGCCCCACACCCCAGTCATTCAAACATAGTCAATCACAGCCGAGACACTAACTACATATCGCATATCTGATTTTACACGAGGTGCCGTACAATACGAGGGACCACACGATGGTGGTCAGTACACATGCCCACGTACACCTTGCTGTGTTTCCTGGCACAACCCCATCACGGTACGTTCGATGCAAATGCCTTGTGCTTAAGGTCGAGGTGTGAACCCCCCTGCCTCCGTTACCCGCTGGTGAGCTGCATCACATGCCCTCCACCTCATTTCCAGACCACTCTCAGCGCCCTGCGCCTCTGTACACTTGCCCAAACACATAGCAACACGTCGAAGAATACAATGTGCAGCTTCCAGTACGCGTTGTGGTGTTTTGCCAGTATGTTGGCATGTATTGAGCGCCTCTACACTCTCTTTCCCCCCGCCCTGTGCACAGAGGATGACACGCGCACAGACAGCAGCACAGCCCTCATACGCAAGGTGCTCAAGCAGTATGAGAAGGAGGGCAAGGTAGAAGAATCACAGCGCCTACGCAAGCTCTTTGAACTTGCACGTGCCGCAGAACAGGTATAGGGTGTGTTGTGCACAAACATACATACAAGACAACAACAGCCATATGCTCTATGTTGGTTATATGTATCATTCTTGTACATATATTATGCAATACAACAACACCCACCCACCCACCCACCCACCCACCCATCCACACACACACACAAAAACCTAGGATGAAAAATGGGGTTTGTTCGACTGGGCGCGATACCAGCGCCAGTGGGATGTCCCCTGGGGCCCCGGGACCACTGCAGCAGGCATTGCACTGTGGGCAGGGTCGTTTGTATTGACAGGCGCTGTACTGGTGCCCTTTCTTGCCCTGTCACTGCACCTACCTGGGCTAACCAGTGGGTCACCAGAAGACAAGGCTGTGTTTGCCCTGTTTAATCAGGTTCTGACCACTGCCACTGGCTTGGGTGTGGTATGGCTTGTCACACGATCCCAGCCCCTCCCACCAGACATGTTTGTATACGACCCATCGTACGTGGGTTGCTGTTGTGAGGGGTTGCTGTTGTGAGGGGTTGCTATGACACACGTGGCTAGTCTTTCACAGCCAGTGGTTGTCATTCCCACATGGAGTGTACATCCACAACACACACACATCACCACCCCCACATCCCCATCCATCCCCAACCCACATCCCCATCCCCCACCCACATCACAGCCAACCGTTTTCCAAACCACGTGGCTGGCTGGCATGGGCACTTGCAGGCCTAGCCAGTGCCCCCCTTGTGGTTGCAGCAGTTGCAGCGGTATCTTCCCTCTTTGTGGAAGAGGTGGCAGGACGTGGCACAGTAGACGCAGTGGCGGGCATCATTGATCTGTCACCAACATCGTACATTGCGTTGTTGACGGTGACGTCGGTGTTGGCGCCACTGCTGGAGGAGACTGTGTTTCGTGGCTTTTTGCTGACATCACTCACAAAGTACGGGGTAGTGTTGTTGTGGTGGTGGAGATGGTGGTGTGTGAGCAAGGGTCGTGATTGCACAGTACCGTCAACCATCACAGGTACATGTCCACCCCAGCGGCAGTGCTGGTCAGTAGTGTGCTCTTTGGTGCTGCACATCTGAGTGCCAAGGACTTTCCCCAGCTCACAGCGCTGGGCATTGTGATGGGCTTGGCGTACATTCGCAGTGGCAACTTGCTGGCGCCCATGTTTATTCATGGCATGTGGAATGGCACTGTGTTGACGATTTTGTTTCTGCTTTCTGCATCGGGCATTGATTTACAAGAGTTTTTGACTGCGATGATTTATTGAGCATGCATTGTGATGATGACAGAACCTCGGGTGTGAGTGTGTAATTTTGAGGGCGCCCCAAGGCCAACACCTCACCATAATACTCAACCTCAGTACTACCGTCCCACAATAGCACTCAATCATAACAGACAAAAAACAATTGACACACTAGTTGACAGCACTACTCGTACTAAACAGCAACTCAAAGATCCAGACAAAGACAGTGTAGACATGGCCACCCCCGACACCCCCAGTACGTCCCCAGTGCATTTTGTATCCACGTTGGATGCCAAGGATCCACCGATATCCTTTTCACTGCATCATGACACGCACAAACCCAGGTAAAAAAGCCACAGCATCGCTGGAAGAAGAGGCTGCCGGGCTCACACTCTTGCAACCAAGCTGGAAAATGGATCGATCCAGTTCCATCAAGGTATGTATATGTTGCTCCTGGCTGCTTTGGTAGGTTCCTTTGTTGTGGGCATGTGCACAGAGCATCATCACACCATGGCTGCTTTGTTGTTGCTGCATACAGGATGGGAGCAAGCTCCCCCCAGCAGCAAAAGAGTTGTCTGGCTTGAATGCTGGTGCACGTGATGCATGGCGACGAGCAGATGAGAAAAACAGCGACACGATTGCAACAGCCCCTCCTCGAGAGCGTAGTGCAGACAACACACCCCGTGATGGTGGGCGGTGGAAGGAGCCTGCTGGTGGTGGCAAGTACGCGGGAGGCGGGAGGTACGTTGGTTTTAAAGGGGTGGAGAGAGCGCACATGGTGTGCATGCTGATGTGCGCACATAAATGTCTGTGTGCACCACTATACCATCATATACACACACAGGTGGCAGGATGGCAACCATGCTCCACCTGCAGGTGCTCGTGGGTGGAATGATGAACGACGTGGTGAAATGAACCGACCACCACCACCTGGTATTGTTGGGGGTTGTTACGCATGCGCCCATCCAGTACACCACCTCAGCGTACACAACAAACACCTCCTCCTGCAACAAACACAGATGATCGTTGGGGCGAGCCGCGCCCTCGTCCGCGGCCCCCCCCCGAGGGCCCCCCCGGTGACCGCTGGGGTGAGCGCCCCCCCCCACCACGCCGTGATCGTTGGGATGCCGGTGGGGGTGGCGACAATTACACAGGTGGCACCCCCCCCCGTGCCGGTGGTGGTGATCGCTGGGGCGCCCCCCCTGCCGACCGCTGGGGCGCGCGAGGGGGTCCCAACCATGCCCCCCCCGATCGCAGGAGCTCCACCGACATGCCCGACATGGGCCGTGGGCGTGGCATGCCTGGGCGTGGTCGCCCCCCCATGCGTGACGACAAGTGGGGTGACGCACCCCCACGAGAGGGCCCCCCACCCGTGCAGCCCCGTCGCAAGCCCCCCATGGGGCCCTTGCCACCCAACCAGCACTCTAGTCGCCGATACACTGTTGATGATATGGCAGATATCTTTCATAGCTTGCAACGTGCAGGGAAGCTTGATCCACCTGGTGGTGTGGATTTGCGGCAGCATGATCCCCTGGGTGACATTGCGTTTAATCCCTCTGTGTATGCACTGCTCGACATCATGGCGTCTGGACAGGTGTAGAGGGGTGGTGAGGGGTTTGTTGTGTTTGTACATGATCCATATGGTCACGATGTTGATGATCATCATCATCTTCATCATCCCCTCCCAGGCATATGTGATGTTTATGGAGGCTGGAGAGCCCCAAGCACCCCGACGTCCCTATGGGCCCAAACCGCCAGGGGAGGGGCCGGGCGAGCGTGATCGCATGGGGGATGCCCGGGATGCTCGTCCACAGCATGGTGCACCACCACCACGTGAGCTTCCACCACGCCCTGCAGTGCTTGCTTCAAAACCAGAGGATGATTTCTTTGCAGAGATGGCACGTGAGGCACGGGAAGAGGATGAGCGAGAACGTCAAGCAGCACAGGAGGCCGGTATGGGTTGATGGATGATGATGATGGGATTGTGTCGGTGGATGGGATTGTTGCGTGTGGGCATGTTGGTGCACATGGAAACCACCCATAAGTAATCATTGATGATTAATCCACACGCAACCACCACCCCACTGCTCACATCCCTCCCATCACATCGCATCACACATCCCATCACACAGTGGCCAAGTCCCCCCCCAGCCCCCACCCTGACCAGTGGCTCTACCGGGACCCCCAGGGTGTCCTGCAGGGCCCCTTTCCAAAGGCAGACATCGTCGAGTGGTTTGAATCCGGGTACTTTCCCATCAGCCTACTGGTGCGCAATGTACAAGACCCGGAAAGTTCTCTCAAACCCCTCGAAGCATGGTTGTCTATCTGGAAAAGTGGTGGTGGTGGTAGTACTAGTACTGGCGTGGGTGGTGGTGAAACAGCACCTGCTGGTGGTGCAGGTGGTGGTGTGGGTGGTACTGTGGGTGGTGCGGGTGGTGGAGTGGGTGCACAATCCCAACCCACTGCTGTTAGAGCTGAGGATGATTTGCTGTCAGAGGTGGCCAAGGTGACAGGACAACAGCAACTGCCTCCCTCATCTTCTTCCCTATTGGTCCCCCCTACCGGTGGTCAACCTCAACAACAACCTCAACAACCTCAACAGCGACTGCCAACTATTGGTGTAACAATCCCACCAGTGTCGCCTGGTGGTTTGGGTGCATTTGGGCAGCAGGGACAGCCACCCATGCAAGAACAGCAGCCACAGCAGCAGCAGGGTGGGGGTGTCTCTGGGCTGGCAGCGTTGCTCAGTGCTGCCTCACTCAACAGCACACCCCGGGGTGGTCAACAGCAGATTGGTCAACAAGTGGGCATGCCTGGTCAACAAGTGGGCATGCCTGGTCAACAAGTGGGCATGCCTGGTCAACAACAGGGTGGTCAACAAGGGGGCATGCCTGGTCAACAGCCACCCCCACAGGGGTTGAATCCACAGCAATTGTTCTTGCATCAAATGCAACAACAGCTGCAACGACAGCCTAGTGCACCACCACAAGCAGGTGCTGGGGATATGCGCAACCAGCTCATGCAACAGCAACAGCAGCAGCAGGCACGTGCGTTGATGCAGCAGCAGTTTTTACAACAGCAACAACAACAGCAACAACAGTTTCAACCGCAACAACAAATGCAGGTGTGTGTGGTGCATGCATGCATGCACACCCAACAACAACATGGTGCATGCACTGTCACACCCATGAGAATACCCCCCGCACCCTCACCCCCAAACGCTCAAACAGGGTATGGGTATCCCTAGTGGGTGGCCCCCCATGGCCCCCCCACAGCAGGGCCCCCCCCAGCAGGGCCCCCGTCAGCACCCCCCCTACCCCGGCATGCAACACATGCTTGGTGGACCACCACCACCCCAGATGATGGGCCCCCGCCCGCCACCCCAACATGGTGCCCCCCCCATCAATCCCCTGCAGGCACTGCTTGCCAATCATCAATCGGCACAGCAGGTTCGACCATCCAACATGGACATCCCATTGACCAACCGCGCCCAACTAGATGCGTGGCAGCAACAACATGCACAGCAGCAACAACAAGTGCAACAGCAGCAGCAGCAGCAACAGCAACAGCAGCAGCAACAACAACGCATTGAACGATGGATGACTGAACAGGGGATGCGTCCACAGGGGCCCCCATTTCCAGGGGCCGGCATATCCCCGCCTGAGGGTGGACAGGGCCCCATAATGCAGGGCCCGCCATTTCCAGGGGCCGGCATGCCCCCCGACATGCAGCGCCCATTCATGCCCCAGCAGCCCCCCCCACAGGGGCTCCCCGCACCTGGGGGTGGTGTGTGGAACCCCATGGTGCGCCCCCCGCAGGGTCCCCCACCACCCATGCCCGGCATGCCCATGCCACCACGCCCACCGCAAGGCCCCCCTCCCGGCCCCCAGGGCGTCATGCCGCCAGGGAGCCCCCCGCAGGAGGTCCCCCCCCACCAGCAGCAGCGTTTCTCAGGTGAATGGGGGATGGAGCAGCAGCAGCAGGTGGGTGCGCAACAAGAGCACCGTGCGTCGCATGATGGTGGGCACGCACCAGAGGGAACCCCTGCTGGGTGGGGTGCCCCTTCAGAGACAATTGCCCCAGCCAAATCACTCAAGGAGATTCAACAGGTGGGGTGGTGATGGTGTGAGGGCATTGTTGTGGTGTGAGGGCATTGTTGTGGTGTGAGGGAATGATTGTGATGATAGTATAGTGTCTGCTGGTTTTTACGGTGTACATACCCACAACACACCATACCCACCCCCCCCCCCCAAA
>VFQP010001139.1_pt1 | contig 38507 bp, 50 predicted proteins | sample 3512351 | NCBI WGS metagenome assembly VFQP01 (sample SAMN10412372, study PRJNA504923) | tailings metagenome | isolation source: Relicate 1 Philex TSF1 revegetated site | place: Philippines: Tuba, Benguet | collected 2017-08-29
GAGCAACCACCAGCACGGGCCCACTCATCCACACTCTGGCTGACCCAACGCACGCAGCTGTGGGCAAGGCGAAGGAGGGGCCGATGAAGCGCGTGAGCGTGGCAGCGCTCACGGGTGGGTTGTGGAGGGCGAAGACGAGTAGGGCAAAGTCCACGTTGGCGATGGCGGGGTCCGTGAGCTCCGACTGGCGGGGCAGCACCTCCTCCACCTGAGCAGGTTGCGCGTGCAAACGTGCCCCCCAAGACAAAGCGTGACGCGCAGCCCGCGCCACACGCCGCTCCACACCGCTGGCGTGACGTGACGCGAAACGCTCCTGCTGCTGCACCTGCCCACCGTGCCCCGCCGTGGCGCAACCCAGCAGGCAGGGCACGTCGCAGCGCCCCCTCACGCCACGCCCATCACACGCACCTGGCCGCGTGCCTCCCTCCAGTCGATGGACCCCACGCGCACGCGGTCGCCCACCAGCACCGTCTGGTTGACCTTTTTGAACAGCGAGCGCAGGCTGCACAACAGCTGCTGCCGCGGGAGCGTGGCCGCCGCCCGCCGCCTCCCGCCGCTCGCGCGGTGAGGCTGGCCGCTGCCACTGGTGCTCGTCTCCTCGGCGTCTGCAGGCAGCCCGGCTGGCCGCTCGTCTGCACTGCCTCCCAGGGCCGCTGAGAGGCTGGGGTCGTCGTCGTCCAGGATGTCCACCCGCACCATGTTTGACGCCGCGCTCATCACCTGCCGATGGAGGACAGGAGGGCGATGCACCGTGCCCGCGAGCTGGGGCGGTCCAGACACAGGCACGCGCCCGTGCGTCCGCGAGCACGCACCTGGCCCATCACGGTGAGAGGGAGCATGTCCGTGCCGGCGTCTGCCGCGCCGGCGTCGGAGCGGGCAGCCGACGCCGCAGCGCCGCGTGTGTGGTGGCTGGTGCGCCGCGGCAGAGCGCCCGTCGCCCAGGGCGCGAGCAGCCATCCCGCGCTGTGCACGGCGGCTGTCGCTTGCCAGGCAGCCGGGCAGCTCCGCTGGATTGTGAGGCACGTCGCAGCGAGCGTGCGGACGCGTTGTGCGGCGCGCATGGCACACGTGCTGGGGTGGCGCGTCGCCGTTGCCAGCGCTGCAGCAGCTGAGCCCCCACGCTGAGCGAGCATCGCAGGCAGCTGCTCGTCTGCCGCCAGCGCCTCGCTGACGGCTTCTTTTCTCCCCTTTGCGCCGTTTCTGACGCCGTCGTGCGCGCTGCAGCGCTTGCGGCAGCGCGTAAACGTGCTCGTGGACGGCGATGTCTCAGCACGGCTGCTTCGGCGCGGCGCCACTGGCGTCGCGGTGCTCGATGCCACTCGCAGGCGCCGCCAGGCTCGTGCAGCCCAGCAGGTGTGCGCAGGGCGCTTCTGTTGCGGTCATCTCATTGTGATGAGGGCGTGTGCGCTGAGTGTGGCATGCCCGTCCCTGCCCGACGCACGCGCAGGCTGCCTGTGTGGCACGCCGTGGCGGACCGGCGCAGCGCCCGCGGCAGCAGCCAGGAAGGAGACGTGGAGCTTCAGCCACGCAGGCGCCTGTTTGACAAGTGCGTCGCGTCGTGACCTCACTCTCACAGCACACCACGCTGCCTGCACGTGCGGGCAGGCAACGCCAGGCGCACCGCGCGTGCGTCCTGTGCCCCGCCTGCAACTTGCAGGGCACGCGAGGACGAGGCCATGGACGCCGACGCCGGCATGGGGGGCCTGCAGGGTGCGGCGCCACGGAGGGCGAGCCCGGCGCGCAGAGCAGGCCGCGGCGGCCGCGGCGCCAGCGCCCGCCCGGGGCGGCCCCCTGCGCGGCGGGAGGCGGACGAGTGGGATGACGACGCAGCTCCCAGCGCTCTCCAAGGCTCCCAGCAGCAGGGCCAGCAGCAGCAGCAGCAGGAGGGCTGGGCCCAGGGCTGGCAAGAGAGCAGCAACGCCGACGGCGGCGCCGAGGCTGACGAGGAGCAGGCGGAGCGGCCGCGGGGTCCCCGGGGCAAGCCCCGCGCCCCACCCAACCCGCTTGAGCGGGGCAGGCGGGCGCTCGGGTCGCGCAGCGCGCAGCGGCCCGCAGAGGGCGAGGACGGCGCCCCCGAGGGCGAGGCGGGCAAGGCGGCGGCGCGGAGAGGGCCGCCGGCGCCGGCGCCTCTGCCCAAGCTGCCGAGCGTGCGGCCGCTGACGGACGTGCCGGTGGTGCGGCCGGGTGACACGGACAAGGGCACCTTCTTCGCGCCGCAGGCCAGGTGTGGGCAGGGCTCCTGGCGCACCGTGAGATGCTGTGCGTCCAGTCACGTCAGTGCGACGACAGCTTCACATGGTTTCAACGCAAGCGAGAGGGAGACTTGTGTGGGTGTGTGGTCCTTTCATTCATGATTGCAGGTTTGACGAGCTGGGCCTGGGCAAGGACGTGGTGGACGCGCTGCGCACGCTGGGCGTCAAGCGCCCCTCGCACGTGCAGGTGAGTGGCGGCCGCGGCGCGCGCCATGCGCTGGGCCGCACATCGATTTGCCTGCCGGGGTGTCCCGTGCGCGCCGGGCACTATGCCGCTCTGGTCTGCCGTCGCCACGCTCGTGGGATCGCTGGCACTGTGGCACGCGTGGCGCAGGCGGCGGCGCTGCAGGCGTGGCGGTCGGACGCGCAGCACCTGGTGATTGCCGACCAGGCGGGCAGCGGCAAGACCCTGGCCTACCTCCTGCCGCTGGTGCAGGTAACCGGGACACGCTCGCACGCCCTGCGCCTGCCTGGTGCTCCGCGCCAGCTCGCTGCGCAGCTTCCGCGCAGCTGAGGTCGCAGCGAGGCAGGAACGCAGTGTCTGTGGCAGGCGCGCAGCTTGAACCAGATGTGTGCGGCCGGTTTGCCCCCCTCGCGGCGCAGGCCATCCGCGCGCAGGACCGGTTGCTGGGCAAGCCGGCCACCGAGCCGCGGTGCCCCCGCGCCATCGTGGTGGCGCCTACGGTGGAGCTGGTGCAGCAGGTGCGCGCCTGTGTTGCGCCCGGCACCAGGGCCACACCAGCAAGCAGCGGGTGCCTGCGGATCCGCCATGAGCCTGGGTGGCCGTGCTCTGCTGACGCATGGCGCCGCGGAGTGCCACGGGGCGCGCTTCGTTCACGGCGCTGGAGGTCGTGGTCGTCCTTTTCCGCAGATTTACCGCGTGGCGCGGGCGCTGAGCGACGCGGGCGCGCGGCTGCGCGTGGCGGCCATGACGGGCGGCCAGTCAACCGAGGCGCAGCGCGCCAAGAGCCTGCGCACGCAGCGCGAGATGCTGGCGGGCCTGGGCGTGGACCTGCTGGTGGCCACGCCGGGCATGGTCAAGGCGCACCTCGAGTCGGGGCACCTGGAGCTGTCGCTGTGCCGGGGCCTGGTGCTCGACGAGGTGGACGTGCTGCTCGGTGGGTGGCTGAGAGCCAGTGCTGAGGATCCTCATCGCCTGAGGAGGCGAGGGTCGCGTGGTGCGCTGACGTGGTGGTGGGTCGCTGGTGCGCCGTGCGCAGGGGACGCGGCGGCGTTCGAGGCGCAAATCGCGCCGCTGCGCGAGGCGGCGCCGCCGTCGCTGCGCTTCCTACTGGTGACGGCCACGCTGCCGCAGCACACGGCCGACTCGCTGCGCGGCGCGTTCAAGGACCTGGCGCTGGCCTCGGGGCCCGGCCTGCACCGCACCGCGGCAGGTGCGGGCTCGCGGGAGCTGCTGCTCATTCGTCCACACTTCGAAGCGTGACCCGAGGCTGACGCGGATGGTGTGTGTTGTGCTGGGCTGCAGGCTTGGTGGAGGAGCTGGTGGACTGCAGCGGCGGGGAGGAGGTGTCGCTCGAGTCGGGCGTGCGGCGCAAGCTGGACGCGCTGGACAAGGTGCTCGCGCGGCAAAAGGCGCCGCGCACGCTCGTCTTCTGCAACAAGATCGAGTCGTGCCGCGCCGTGGAGAACGCGCTGCGCCGCAAGCACGACCCGTCCGAAGTGCAGGTGCGCGCGCTGCGGCGGAGGAGCACGAGCTCAAGTTCGCCCTCGATTCGTGTGCGACCTTGCTTCGAGCAGCGCACCCTGCGCCCTTGACCGACGCAGGTGCTGGTGTACCACGAGGCGATCCGCGAGGACCTGCGGCAGGCGGCGATGAACGCGTTCCTGGCGCCGGTGGGCAGGGAGGGCGAGGCGCTCGCGCACATTTCCAAGTTCACCAGCCGGGCGCGCGTGGAGGACGTGGTGGACGAGGCGCTCGCGGATTCGGCCAAGGACGCCGACGCGGCCGCTCGCCGCGCGCGGCAGCAGCGCCCGCGCGCCGGGCAGGCGCGTGAGGACGACGACGACGACGAGGAGGAGCGGCCCGCCAGCACGCCTGCGACGCCCGACGGCCCGCCTCGGCTGGTGCTGGTGGCCACGGACCGCATGTCGCGAGGTGCGTCGCCAGGGGAGAGCTCCTTCCCCGCACGCACAAGCGCACCTGCCGCGGTCGTGCTGAGCCTTGCCAACCCCCCTCTGCCCGCGCGCGCAGGCATTGACTGCATGAACTGCAACCACGTCGTGCTCTTTGACTTCCCCCGTGACCCCAGCGAGTACGTGCGCCGCGTGGGCCGCACCGCGCGCGGCGCCGGCGGCACCGGCGTCGTGTCCTCGCTGGTGCTGGGGCGGCAGGTGGCGCTGGCGCGCGAGATCATGGGCCGCAATGAGAAGGGCCAGCCCGTGCACCGCCTGCCGCGCCTCTGAGGAGATCCCGCGGTGGTCCTCGGGGAGAGCCGTTTGCAAAACCGTTCGTGAGCACAGACAAGCCGGCGCAGGTCCCAAAAAGCGTGGGCGCACGAAAGAATGGACACGATCACTGCTCGTTGATGCCAAACACGGCCTGGTCGCCGAGCTCCTGCCCCTTGAGCCCCTCGCGCACGGCCTTGGTGAAGAAGGCCTCGAGCGTGTCGTTGCCGTAGCTGGGCGTGGCGTCCTCCACGTACACCTGCCCAGTGGTGCACGACACAACAGGTGTCAGGCAACCGGGCTCCATCCCCCCTGCCGCGCTCACGTGGCCCGCCCTCACACCTGCTTGACGGGGTCCCACACGAGCATGCTCTCCACAGCGTAGTACTTGCCGATGCGGCCAAACTCCGCCGCGTCCTGCGAGCACGTGCGTGGCGGCCACAAACCGGTCAACCTGGCGAATACGCACGCCATCACACACGGCACCCAGGGGCTGCGCACCTCGAACTGCGCGGGGAAGAACTTGGCGAAGAAGTCGAGGATGCCGATGATGCCGTCCATGAGCGCCACGGGCACCTGCAGCGTGTTCTCCTTGTTGCCCGTGATGCGGAACAGCATGTCGGCCTGCGCCTTGGCCGTCAGCGCGCGCCCGGGGCCGCCAATGGGCAGCACCTGGTTCACCTGTGCGTACGGGTTGGCGCCGTAGCAGCAGCGGTAGCGGCAGGGGCTCAGGCTTGTCTCCGCGCGCCTCTGTGCCGGTTGCTGCGCAGCTCCTCACGCGCGCGGGCTCATGCTGGTGGTGCCCAGCAGCGCTGTGCGGCAGTTAGGGTTAGGGTTAGGGGTTAGGCGGCCGCCCTCCTGTTGCCCCTGAGAAGGTTGCTGCCCCTCCCCGCCAAGCATGCCGAGCGTGATGAGACAGGTGCATGCGCGTGCGCGCGCACCTTGTCTCTCTGCTGCACGCAGTCGGTGATGAAGCTGGCCAGGTCCCGCTCGCTGATGGGCTTGCACGCCGCCAGCGTGCCGTCGCCAAACATGACGTACGGCTTGCCCTGCTTGACCAGCTCAATCTGGCCTGCCAGCGACTTGAAAAAGGCCGTGGGCCGCACGATGCTGTACGTGATGTCGCCCGCCTTCTGCGCTCGCGCACGCACGCAACCGCAGGCGGCAACTGCCTCAGCGCCGTGCGTCTGTTCGGGCGCTGTGCGCCGCCACTCCCTCGAGCTGCTGCCGCCGCCGCGTGAGGCGTGTCCCACGGCTGCCCCTCAACCATGCGAGCCCCCTGTTGGCTGCAGTCCACCAGCTGATGGTGCTAGTGCTGGTGCTGGCGGTGACGTGCGTGTATGGGGGCCAGCGCACCTGCAGGTCCTCCTCCAGCTTGAGCTTGGCGCGCTGGAACTCGAGCAGCGGCTTCTGCACGCAGATCGCGCTGAGCAGCACAAAGTGCTGCATGCCCATCTCGCGGCCCACGTCCAGGCACTTCTTGGTGGCCTCGTAGTCAATCAGCCAGCTGTCCTTCTTGCCGCCTGCACCCACAGGACGCACATGTACGGCATGGCATGGCGCGGCACGCGAGCTGAGCCTTTCTGCACCTGCAGCGACGCCAGGGCCCAGGGACCCTGCGCCGAGGCGAAGGCCCATTGATGCTGGCCTTGTCGGTGCTGACGGTGGGTGCAGCATCCCCAACGTGCCGGAGCGTGGGCTCCCCCGCTGCGCACCGGTGCGGCTGGCGAGGCACGAGACCACGACGTCGACCTTGTCCTTGAAGGCCACCTTGCGCAGCGAGTCCTTGTCCAGCACGCTGCCGAACCGCACCTCGGCACCCGGGAGCTCCTGCGTCCGCGTCAGGGCAGCGGCCAGGGCACCCGACCCTGGGGTGAGCGCGCGCCGCGGACGGCACGCCCTCCCCCGGCTGCCAATCCCACTGCCCACAGCAGGCCCACCTTGACGATGTCGTCCTTGCCCAGCTTGCCCTTGATGCCTGCCTGCTCGCGCGTGAAGGCCACGACGTTGTAGCCCCGGCGCACCAGCTCGCGCGTGACGAACTTGCCAATGTACCCGGTGCACCCGACGACGAGCACGCGCACGTCCTTGGGCGCCTTGCTGGCCAGGTCCGCGGCAGCGGATGCTTGCGCGTGGCACCGCAGGCTCACGCGCGGGCGAGGTCCGTGCGAGCGGCGAGCCGGGGCGGCTAGGTGCACGCGCACAGGCGCCTGCAGGCACGAGCAGCGAATAAGCTGCACGCGTCGTGAGGACGTCCTCCCGCTCTCCTGAGGCGCCGAGCACGCCGGGGCGAAAGATCAATTTCTACCTCTGCAGGCTTGGCAGCGTGGATCTGGGCAGTCCGAGAGCTGCAGCTGCTGAAGGCTGGCACCGAGGTGCGCGCCGCCGCAGAGGAGCTGCGGGCGCCCAGGCGCGAGGACCTCTGGGTGAAGGCCATCTCGATGAGAAGCGCCGAAGTGGATCCGGCTGACACTCCCGCGGACGACACGCTCAGGGGACTATGCCGCAATGCCGCACGTCGCCAAGGGCGCTGAGGGCCAGGTCGCCGAGCTCGGCAGAAACCGATCGTGGGCCCGGTGCGCCATGCGCCAGGAGCAGGAGAGCGCGGGAGCGTGCGCTCCGGCTCCGTGGAGCTGCTCCGCGATGGGTCATCCGCTCTGGGCCAGCGTGTGGGCGGTGGCCACGGCCAAGCTGGCGTTTGACGTGGCGCTGCTGGGCGTGGTCAATGAGCGCGTGCCAGAGAGCTACATGGTGCGTGCGCGTTGCGCAGCAACGCACAAGCGCTTCACACTGGCGTGGGCGCCAGCAAGGATCACCGTGCGCACTGGTTGATCAACGGCGGCGCAGGACGAGCCTTTCCACGTCAACCAGACACAGCGATACTGCCAAGGGCGCTACGGGGAGTGGGACCCCAAGATCACCACGCTGCCAGGGCTCTACGTGGTCGGCACGGCGTGGGCCAGGGCGCTGGCCGCCTATGAAGGCCTGGCGGGCGCCAAGCTTCCAGTGAGCGCAGAGCTGCGTGCGGCGCTGGAGCAGCGCACTCACTCTGGGCCTTACAGTGTGCCTCACAACACGCACGGCTGCCGCACAACGCCTGCAGGTGGACCCATGCGGCACGGCCAGACTGCGGGCCGTCAACGTGGCCTTGGCGGCGGCGTGCCTGCTGGCCCTGCACGCCATCCTGCGTCTCCAGGACGCGCCCCAGCCCGCCCAGCCGCAGCGGCAGCAGCAGCAGCAACCCAGCAGCAGCAACTCATCACTGCTCGCCAGGAGCTGGGCGTGGCTCGACCAGCCGGCGCCGGCGCTGCTGTGGGCCGTGGCGCTGGCGCACCTCCCGCTGCACTGGTTCTACACGTACCTCTACTACACGGACGTGGGGTCGACGCTCTTTTTGCTGCTGTGCCTGCTGGCCGCCGCGCCCATCAGCACCAGCGGCGGCGGCGGCACCAGCAAGGGCAGGTTCGCGGCGGCGGCGCTCTCGGCGCTGTCTGGCGGCATGGCGGTGCTCTTCAGGCAGACCAACGCCGTGTGGGTGGCGTTTGTGATTGGGGCGGTGCTGGTGCGGCGGACGATGGGCGACCCTCCTGCCCCTGTCGCCACCGACGGCAGTGCAGCTGGCGGGTCAGGAGCGGTGCCGGCGGCCAGCAGCGGCAGCAGCGGAGCGGCGGCGGGGCCCGGCCCTGCGGCTCAGGAGCCCGCTGCGGTCACCACCGACGCGCAGCGGTCGCGGGGCGCCGGCGTCCCCGTGCCGGCGGTGTTGCAGGAGCTGCGCGCACTGCTCGCCGTGCTGTGGCGCGAGCGGGGGCCCCTGCTGGCGGAGCTGTGGCCGCTGCTGCTGGTGCCGGCAGGTTTTGTGGTGTTCCTGGTCAGGAACGGCGGCGTGACGGTGGGCGACAAGGAGGCGCACCAGCCCGTGCGCCACGCGGCGCAGCTCGTCTACTTTGTGCTCTACTGCCTGGCATGGCTGTGGCCCGTGGTGTTTTGGGCGGCGCCGGCGGCGAGGAGCGCCGGCGCGCGGGCGCCTGGCGTGGCCGTGTCGGCGCTGCTGCTGGCGTCGGGGCTGGCGGCCGCTGCCGTGCGCACGGCGCCGCCCCCGCACCCGTACCTGCTGGCGGACAACCGCCACTACACCTTTTACGTGTGGCGCCGGCTGCTGGCCAGGGCACCCCAGGCGCTGGCGCGGAGAGGCGCTGGCGCAGCTGCAGCCGCGGCGGCGGCAGGGGTGGCGCAGCAGCAAGAGGGCGACAAGATCGTGACGCTGCTGCTGCCGTACGCGGCGGGCGCGACGACGGTCACGCTCGCGTACCTCTTGCTGCGCCGGCAAAGGCAGCTGTGGGCGGTGGGCTACGCGGCGTGCCTGGCCATGGTGCTGGTGCCGGCGTGGCTCTTGGAGTTCAGGTGCGGCGGGCGCGGTGGTCGAGGGCCCCACACACGTGATCAAGATCGCTGGCCAGCAGTCCTGTGATGTTCTCTTCGGTGCCGCTTCGGTATGCCTGCTTGTGCAGGTACTACACGGCTGGGCTGCTCCTGTTGGCCCTGCACCTGCCGCGGCCCAGCAGAGGCGCCGCGCTGCTGGTGCTGGGGACGTGCGCGCTCGTGAACGCAGCGACCATGTGGCTGTTCCTGTTCAGGCCCTTTGCGTGGGGCGAAGAGCCCCTGCGGCAAAGGTTCATGTGGTGACCTTGGAGGTGGGCGAGTTGTGGGCGACGAGTACCGCACGAACGCCGAGCGAGACACACGAACGCGCACAAAAAGAGCGACACAGCCAGGGCCTCTCGTGCGGGCCTTGGCACCTTCTGCGTGTGCCCAGAAGCACGAGCAGCCAGCACAGGCGCAGCCCAGCAAGATGCAGACGCTCCTGGCCACTGCAGCGGGCGCGGCCGCAATGCGGCTGCTGAACCGGAAGAAGCGTCCAGAGGACATGGAGGCGCTGGTCAAGGAGGAGCGCAGGCTGAAGAAGGAGCTCGAGACGCTCCAGCGCGAGGTCGAGGCCAAGTCGCGCCTGGACCAGGCCGACATGGAGGCGCTGCGCAAGCAGGCGGAGGAGCTCAAGGTGATGCTCCTTCTCTGCACTTTCCTGGGGCGATCGCGTGGCAGGGGGAGGACGACGCAGCCGTGCGGCATCCATCTGTTCCGCGCGCTCGCAGAAGGAGGTCGACGACCTGTCGAGCAAGGCGCAGGAGCTGGAGCAGGAGAACGTGGCGCTCAAGGACGACGTGGAGCAGGCCACGCAGCGCGAGGCGCGCCTGCTGCTGCAGCACCAGGAGCTGCACACCCAGGTGTGCGCCTCTGGTGGGCTCGTCCAAAGTGCGCTCTGGTGGGGCTCCGTGCGCGCGTGTTGCTAAGGCACTGCTGCAAGCAACACCACGCACGCAGGTGGACACGCTCAAGCAGGAGCACGCCGCCGAGGTGGGCCTGTTCCAGCAACAGCTGGAGGCGATGCGCAGCGCCGTGGCGGACGTGGTCTCTCGCATGCTGGCCCACAGCATCAGCGACGCAGAGGCCGCAGAGGCAGTTCGGGCGCTCGGGTGCGAGATTGAGTTCATCGAGGCGCCCGTCAGGTGAGCGTGATGGCGCGTGCCGCTGATCGGCGCCACGACCGCGCAGCACTCTGTGCACCCTGCAAGAGCACGCACGCCAGGATGGCCACCACAATCACCGCGCAGCGCCGTGGAGCAGCTGGCAGAGACCCACGCTGCCGCCCTGGACGAGCGCCCGGCGTGGAGCGTCACGCAGGTGTGTGCGTGCTGGGCTGCTTTCTGTACGCGTGACCTTGGTGGCAAACGCACCTCGGTGATGCTCGACACGTGCTGCGTGCGCTGGCATGTTGGCACGCAGCCGGGCCTGCTGCTCGAGGACAAGGAGCGCCTTCAGCGCTTGGTGGTCAGCGGCATGATGCGCAACCTCGAGACCGCGGGCAGCGCTGGGTCGGCGCGGTGAGCGCGGCGCGCCTGTTGAGGTGCGCAGCGTGCGGCTTCCTGTCCCGTGCTCAGCCGCCTCCCTCGTGCTCACAACCCCTCGCTGCGCGCAGCATCCCGCTCATCACGTTCCCGGCGGCTCCCTCGGCGTCCACCACCTCGAGCCTGGCGCCCACGGGCTCGGCCAAGCTGCTGACACGCGCCGCCAGCACTGCCGCCAAGAACCTGGTGAGGGGGAATTCACACCACGTGGGAAAAGGGCGGGCCGAGAAGACGATGGGACGCGCCGACACACACCGGTGCTGTGCCTTGCCGCAGGTGCCCAGCGCGCTCATCGCCGACGCCTCAGCTCAGCGGGACCAGGCCCAGCCTCCCAGCACCAGCAGCAGCGGCGCGGCGAGCCGCACGGCGCGGCCCCCGCCCGTCATCACCACGGGGTCCACCCCTGGCAAGGCACCCAAGCCCACGTCCAGCGGCATCCAGTGGACCTACGCCCTGCAGGCAAGGAGCAAGCTAGACGAGCCAGGGAGGTGGAGGGCTCGTGCTTCCTGCGTCACAAACGAAACAGAGCTGTCGCGAGGTGTCCGCGCCGCCGTGCGCAGGGCAAGGCGGGCAGCACGTACGTGGCCAAGACGCAGGTGGTGCACGGCGAGGCGGCAGCGCCGGCGGCCTACTTTTCCAGCACGGGCAGCCCCACGCTGCTGGGCACGGACATGGACGACACGCTCGACCTCGCGGGCGGCGTCGTGGGCGGCGCGGGCTCCACCAGCTTGATCAAGAGGCGGCTCTGACCTGCCACTTGGTGGATTGAGATAGTGCAAGAAGGCGCGCGCGAGGACGCATGCGCATCGAGGTACGCGAGTGGCACTTGCTCACCCAGCAGCAACTTGATTCAAGCCAGCAAGCAGCGCCGCAGCACAGAGGACACAGACGTCAGCAGCAGCGCCTGCACTTGCGCAGCTCCTGCAATCCGTGCGGGTCCGTGCATCGCGCACGGCAACCTCAACATCCACCACGAGCAGTCGGAGCATCGTGCAAGCAGGAGTCGCGCGACAGCAGCGCGTCCAGCTCCGGGCGAGCTGAGGCCTGTGCGGTGAAGGCCGCGCCGCCAGCAACCCTGCGCTCGCTTGCTCCGGTCTCCACCACCTTCGCCATCGCTGGTGCACGGCAGGCTCGATGGCCACTCTGGCCGTGGCATCAGCGACGTCAGAGATAGCGGCGCCGCCATCGGCGTTGACAACGAAGCGCTGGGAGGACGCTGAAGGCGAGAAGGTTGGGCTGCTCTGTGCGGCCACTCCCACCGCTGCGAGCGCCCAGGGCGTCGCGCCGCTGCAGTTCGGCGTGCCGGACGCCGCAGCGGCGACGGAGGCGCCTCAGGTTGAGCAGATGACCAAGCGGCCGGCCAACCTGCAGCCGGTGCCCGCAAGCTACGAGCTCTGGCCGAGCGGGCCCATCTTCATCGCGTGCCCGACCTGCGGCGTTTACGCCAGCACCACGCTGGAGGCAGAAACAGGTGCGCCAGGGCGACGTGTGGGGCGCTAGCTGTGGCCGGGCTGGGGGAGGCCACGGGCGCGTCCCGGCGCGTCCGCGCGCGCCAGCGTGTGTGCGGCCGGCCTGGGCGGTGCAAGGCCTCCCTACTGCGGCAGCTGCAGAGCACCAGTGTGCGGCACTCTTCATGATGACGCATGGCTGTCTGGCCGCGCCGCGCATCATGTTGGCGCGCGGCCAGGGGCATCGACGCCAGCACCAGGCACCCGCTCCTCGGTGCCGCAGCAGTCTGCTGGTGCTCGACTGCTGGTTGTCGTACGTGGCCGTGATGCTGCGCAGAGTGCGTGGGCTTCCGGTCCTTGTGCTCAGACGGGCCGCTCTTCCGGGACGTCCAGAGTCACTACTGCGTGCGGTGCAGCTCCAGGCTCGGCGTGCACTATACAGTGAGTGGAGTGCAACACTGGGTGAGGGCACGCAGGGGCACGCAGCGGCAACTGGCGTGTGGGACGTGCCGCACTCGGGCCACCGCCGCCGAGGCCGCCGAGGCCGCGAGCGACCGACTTTGTGGCCATTATCATTGTGCACGGTCGCTGCAGGGGAAAAGCTGCGGGCGGGGGCTCGGGTGCTGCCACTTGGCTTGAACATCCCGGGCGACCAGCCGGGCTGACGATGACGGCGAGCAGGCGGGCGTCCTGGGAATCCCTTGATGATCATGATGGGCAGCTTCGGCATGGCCCATCCGCCTCATACTGCCAGCGGAGCTGGGCCAGCACTCTGAGTCAGGCTGACGATGGCGCCATCACCGAGCTGGTCGTGTGGAGGCTGATGCGGAGTGCGTTGCCTGCCCGTGACCTTGTAGCCTGTGTCGTGATGGTGACCGGCGACACGCAGAGGCGTGGCGTGGACTTTGCCTGCTCCTCGTTGGACTACGATCCTCGCGCGTCGAAGGGTTGGTGTGCCTGAGCTTGAGTGTTTCTCGTCCTTCCTCTTCTCGTCCTTCTGCTTCCTGTTTCCTGTTTCCTGTCTTGCTTCATGCAGCAGCTGTCGCCCGGTTGCGTTGCGTTTGCGTTTGCGCCGCCGCGCTGCGCATCTCCCCTCGCACCCGCACAAGGCCCCGCTGCGGCAGCAGCAGCAAGGCAGCAAGGCAGGGAGCACATGTGAAGTGGAGAAGCTGCTGGCAGGATGCAGTGGACGCCCATCTTGAGCTCGGACGACGAGTTTGGCTTAAGCACCAGCTTGAGCTTCGACAAGGAGGCAGCCAGCTACGAGTTCTCCGATGCGGCCGTGAGATTGGTGCGCGACGCTTTGGCCTCGGCGCGGGGCGCGCGGGCCATCTGCCGGGCGGCGCGGAGCTGCCAACCACATGCCCGCTCCCGGCTCCTCCTGCTGGCCATTCTCCGCAGGGATTCGTGCACAGGGTGCTGGGGCTGCTGTCAGTGCAGCTAGCTGCCGTCACTGGCCTCGCGGCAGTCTTCTACTTCTGGTGCGCCCGCAACCGCGTGCGCCTGGGTCTTCCACTGAGCAGCAGCCACAGAGCGCGCACCGCTGCGGTGCAATGCGCTCGATTGCACGCCCTCAGCGCTGCCACTGTCCCTCACACGCTCTCGCAGCGAGCCGGTGCACGCGTTCGTGGGCGCGCACTCCTGGCTGCTCTGGCTCGCCCTCAGCCTCTTCCTCGTCTTGCTAGGTGGCTTGGCGTGTGTGGAGAAGGCCAGGTGCGAGAGGGTGGCGCCATTGGCCCCCGCCCCCGCAACCAACGCTCAGCGCGTCAACCGCCGGCGGGTGGCACACCGAGCGTCGTACGCGCGCCTGCGTGCCGATCGACGCGCAGGCGGCACCACCCGCTCAACCTGGTGGCGCTGCTGGCCTTCACACTCTGCCAGAGCGCCCTGCTGGGCACTCTGAGCGCCGTGCTCGACACGCCCGTGGCGCTCGTCGCCGGCGGCCTCTCGGCAGGCGTGGTGCTCGCGCTGTCGCTGTTCGCCATGCAAAACAGGTGAGGGATGGGGTGCTGGCTTCTTCTTGCCGCCATGGCGCCGCTGATGGATGCAGGCCTGCAGCTTGAGCGCACGTGACCTCTGCCACCACCACGCCCCTTTCAGGGTGGACCTGACGCCCAGCGGCGGCGCGCTCCTCTCGCTGCTGCTCACGCTGCTGCTGGCGTCCATCCTCCAGAGCTTCATCCACGTCACGTGGCTTCAGGTGCGCGGCGTGGCTGGCCCTGCTGCGGCTTGCCGCCCCTGTTTTCGCTCGCGGCTGCCCCCACCCGAAGCGACTCGTGCCTCTGAGGGCGCCACGCGACAACATCGTGCGTGCGCCGCCGCAGTTCTTCCTGAGCGCGGGCGCCGCGCTGCTCTTCACCACTTACCTGGTGCTGGACATCCAGCTGCTCTTGGGCAGCCCGCACGCGGCGGCGGCGCTCACGCCCGACGAGTACGTGCACGGCGCGCTGAGCCTGTACCTGGACTGGATCAACTGGATCGGCAGGCTCATCAAGGTGAGGGAACGGGGAGCAGGAGCGCAGGAGCAGGAGCTGCGCGGCGTGCTCTGGCTCGTCATGCCGCCTCAATCAGCTCGCCGCTTGTCCTCTGCTTGCCGTCGCCGCTCTGAGCGCAGTTCCTCAACGCCTGGTCCCAGCAGAGCTGGTGATGCGCAGCGCGGCCCAGGCCGGTCAACCGCAGGCGGCATGCACCTGCTACCCACACAGTCAGCGGAGAGGGAAGAGATTTTTTCATCAATTGAGAGGGCAACGGCGTGCGTCAGTTGTGGTTTGCGGCTTGGTGCAGTTTGCTGGAACTGAATGCTGGAGAGGACTGGTTGCGGTGCGGAGGGTGGGTGAGGTTTGGGGCCTCTTGCGCAGCGCGAGCGCGGGCCTGCAGGAGAGGCGCGCTGCCTGTTTGCGTGGGTTAAGCGTATGGTGCCCGCTGGACCCCTGCGCCAGCAGGGGACTGCATGCGTGCATGTTGGACGCCTGCGCTGGTTGTGCTGAGCTGACGCGCAGCCAGCTCCTGAACCTGACTGTGCTTTTGCTTTTTGGACGCGCGATGGACTCCTCCTGCAACTTGCTCACGGCAGGCACAACTTGTTGCAGGTGCACCCCCACGCGCATTGTGAACAGGTCAGCAGGTTGGGCAGCTACAGTGACATGACATGTCAACGACGTCAAGACGCATTTGCTCCAGAGCCAGAGTGAGCAGGCGGCCCGAGCCCAGGCGCGCTGGCTGGCGCCAGGCTCGCGGCGCCTCTTCACTGCTGTGGGCCCAGCGGTGTCGCCAGCGCCGCCTGGCCCCCGTAGTCGGCGGGCAGCACGGACGGGTCGATGAGCTCCAGCAGCTCGGGGCCGCCCTTGCCCACGTCCAGCACCTGCGCCGTGGGGTGAACGGGCGAGACGGGCGCTGCGCAGGGTGAAGCGACTGTGCACGAGACTGGACGCTGCCCAACCGCGCTGAGGAGGCGCCGCAAGAGGAGGAGGAGGGACGGCACCTTGATCTTTTGCCGCGTGGCCTCGGGCAGCAGCGGGCTGAGCGTGTTCCAAGCGCCCCAGAAGATGGTCGGGGGGTTCCAGAAGAAAAGGTTGCCCAAGCGCTCCACGTAGTGCTCGCCCAGCAGCTGGAACAAGGTCTTGATCGCCTGCGACACGTGCGCACACGAGTCTCATTCTTGGCGTCCAAGTCGCACAGGCCAAGCTCCGACCGCGCCCCATCCAGCCTCCTCAAAGAAGCCCGCCCGCTCCACCACAACAACACATCGCTTGACGACCTCGCTGCGCATCCCTTGTGCCCCCGCCGCAGACGTGGCTTCACCCCAGGCGCAGGCAGCGCACAGTCCCCCTCCCCTGCCGCCCTCCCTTCCCCTCGCCTCACCATGATGTCCATGCTGAGCGCGCCCATGTCGGTCAGGTCCAGCAGCACCACACACTGCCCGCGCGGGTTGAGCTCGGGGTGCTGCCGCGCCCACGCCACGCTCGCGTCCAGCGCGTAGCAGCAGAAGCGCGTCAGCTCGTCGATGGCGCGCGTCCACCCGTTGTGCTTGCGCACCTGCGTCAGTTTGTGCCAAGGGGTGCGCCACCACAGCGCCCTGATGGCTCCCCGTCGCCGACGGGCTCCACGGCGCACGGCGCCCCCACGCCTGCAGCTGGCCTGCTCTCGTCGTGGAGAGGGCTCCAGGTGGTGAAGCACCAGTGTCCAGCACCTCACCTGGATGATCATGATGGGCCGCCCGCTGCGGTCCACGCCCTGGAGGTAAACTTTTTCGCACGCCAGCTCGTTGGCGATGGTTGCCTGCACCCAGCCACGACGCAGGTGGGTGAGCAGGGCGCCGGTCCACGGCGCGCAGGCCGCGCAAGGAGGCGTCGGCCCGCGCCTCACCGGGTCCACTCTCCCGTTGGGCATGTTGGCGACGCGCCACTCTGCGTGCTTCACGATGCTGGCGTAGGCCTTGTCCACCACCCACGCTCGCGCCCGCAGCCACCGGTGCAGGTAGGCGTCGGACGTGAGGTCCGCCACGCTCTCCAGCTCGCCCCCTGCTCGCACACACAGTGTGTCTCGGTTGGTGTCCACGTGCCCCCCGGGGTGAGCAGCGCCCGAGGCATCACGCAGAGCTCGCACCCTGCACGAGCTGCTGCGCCGCACGCGGCCCCGCGTCGTCGGCCTCCAGCCTCTGCCGCAGCGCCTGAATCTTGGTCTGCTTCTCGAGCTCACGCTGCGCCAGGTCCACGCCCGCGCCGTCGGTGGCAGCAGGCGCCTGCACGCGCACACAGGCAGGCATGCCTTGCCACCATGATGCCCCTCCTCCCTGAGCGCGGTGCCCAGGCTCGTGCTGCTGGTGCTCAGCTGCTCAGCCAGGCGCGCTGCCTGGAAGGTGCGTCTGAGAGCTCGCGAGAATCCCATCACAGCGAAGGCCGCGCTGTTGCTCATGAAAACATCAGCGCTGTCAGCTGTGCTTGCCCGTGCGCTCCCAGCGTCTGCTCGCGCACCACGGCGGTGGCCATCGTCGCGCTCAGTCGTGAAGCGGAAAGCGAGCTTTGGCTTGGTGACTGTCGATGATCGGCTCCTCTCGACTGATCATGCGCGCCGCGCTCGGCCAATGTGCGCTGTCTCGCTGCGGACTTGGGCTCAACGGCCAGAATCGTCCGCGCGATTCCACGCGGCAGGGAAAGGTGTGGCGACAGCGCGCGTGCGACGATAGAGCTGTGCGCGCGATCAGCACTGCCATACAGAGTCCTGCTGCTTTCGCGGTTCCTGCTGCTCCTCGACCTGGACCCAAGGTTCAGCCCACCTCTGCTCGCAAAGCTGGCACACTGCGCCGCGGAGTGCGCTTGCATGCGCATGCGTCAGTGGGCTCACGTCATCATCCTCCTCGTCTTTGAGGTCACGTCAGGGCAGCAGCGTCTTGCTCTTGCGCACCACGTCCGCCGACAGCGCCAGCCGCTCCTTGAGCGGGCTCCACACCTGCACGCCGTCGCGACGCGCCAGTGGCCAGTTCAGCATCCAGGTGCCAGGTGGCATTTCCCACCGCACGGCGCACGCGCTTGCGGCGCACCTGCATCACCTGACCGGCGCTCGTCAGCAGCCGCTGGCTGTCGGCGCTGAACACGGACGCCACCACCGGGCCCCTGCGCGCACCACCCCCGCCACCAGGCACACAGCAACCAGCAGGCCGGTGAGGCCCAGCGGCATGCAAGCCTTCGCTCATCGCACAGCTGCCAGGTGGACCCGCTGGAGCTCCACAGCCCCCACGCGCTACACCCCGACACCACGCACTTGTGCCCAGAGAGCTCGAGCCACCGGCCCGACTCAAGGTCCACCAGGAACACCCCTGCGCACACACACGCACACCAGCCGTGCCCCCAAGTGTGCGTGGCAGCAGATCGGCAGAGGCGCCTTGCCGCGTGCAAGCGGCCACTGGCTGCCCAGGGCCGCCGGCGCCGCTCCAGGCATGCAGGCAGCAGCGCGATGGCGCACCTCCGCCCATGCCGCCCGCCGCCAGCATGGCCCCGTCGGGCGACAGTGCCACGCCGCGGACCATTTGCGTGAGCGACACGCCGCGCACGACGCTGGCCAGCCGGTAGTCGAACAGCAGCACCTTGCCCAGCAGCAACGGGCTCGAGTACACCACCAGCTGCGTTTGCACACGTGCACACAAGCGAGGGGAGCCAGCAGGCGCGCCAAAAGCGTTACCGCACCGCAACGCGTTGAGCCTTGCTGCCCGGTCGCTGGCGCCCTCGCAATGAGCGGACGACGGCAAAGCTGCTCTTGTCGCGTGCGGCGCCTCACTTTGGTGGAGCGCGGCACAAACTGGGCGGCGGCCGGCACGTCGGTGGACAGCGCCCCCTCGGACTGCGCGCAACGCAAGGCGACCGGCCCTGTCTGTGAGCTAGCTCCCCAGCATCACCGCACTGCCCAGGCTTGCGCAGCACCGCTGACTGTCACATGGGACACCGCCCCCCACAACGCCAGGCCTCTTGTCCTGCCCCCTCTGTCTCCCGCTCACCGGCTCGCAGTGGCACACGGCCGGCACAAACACTGCCGTGGCTCCCCTTCACAAGCAAACCCCTCACCGGCTCGCAGTGGTAGACGGCCAGCAGGCGCACCACCGAGTCGTCCCAGGGCGTGGCAAACACCAGCAGCTTGGACCGCCACGCCGCCGCGCACACGCCTGCGACCACCACACACACGCGTACAACACCCTCGCAAGGCCAGGCCCCCACCGCAGCACCCACCCTGCACGCTGCGAGCGTTCGGCCCGACAATGGCCCCCCGCATACCCGCGTCTGCCCCGCTGACGCTGACGCCGCACAGCGCCTCGCCGCCGCCGTCCCGCTCCTGCTCCTCCCGCCCGCCCGCCCCCCCTGCCTGCGGCAGCAGCAGCCGCTGCTGCTTGGACCCCGCCACCAGGTGCTCCATGTAGACCACCAGCCGCGAGGAGGCCAGCTCCGTCACGGCCAGCCCGCCGTCCGCCGACGCGCTCATGACCCAGCGCCCGTTGGGGTGCGCCGCCAGCGCCACCACGCCGCCGCCGTGCCGCGCGCTGCGCCACTGCTGCGCCAGCTGGTCGCCGGCCATGGCAAAGAGGCGAAGGGAACCGTCGGCGTAGCCCGCCACCACGCACGCCGCCCGGGCGCCTCCACCTCCACGGGGAGACGGCGCGGAAGCGGCAGTGGCGTCGCGCGGGGAGGTGGTGGCGGAGCGGGTGCGCCAGGTGGCCGATGTGCTGACAAAGGTGGCGGCGGTGGCGGCGACGCTGGCTTGGAACTCGGCAATCGGCTCCACCTGCAAACAGGTGACGGCGTCATGGCCGAATGGACATCACGCGCGACTGGCAAGCACAGCACACAAAACTTCCCCCGGCCAGGCCCAGGAGCCGCCCGCCCGCTGCGCTCGTTGCGCGAGGAACGAATGGCTTTCGCCCCTGAGAGAGAGAGAAAGGGTGCGTGTGGCGCACCTGCTCGCCGAACCTCCAGACCCGCACCGCGCCGTCCGCCGCCGTGGACACGACCAGCGTGGACCGTTTCCGCCTCGCCCCGACTCCGCCTGCGCAGCGCGCACCTCGGCGCACAGCTCAGCCTCCCCTCACCCGTGCACCGCCCTCGCCGCCCTGCTCCCCGCAGTGCAGGCGAACGGGGCCCCGCCGCTTCGCGTGCGCCCCGCCCCGCCTCCTTCCTCGCGCCGCCTCCTCCCTGCGCAAGCCGTGGCCACTCACCGCCTGCGGCGCCCCGCGGAGAAAGCGACTCCTCCTCCTCCCGCTCGCCCTCCGTTGCGCCGGTTGAGGGCGCCGCGGCGGCCAGCGACAGCACGGGCGCGGCGTGCCCTCCCACCAGCGGCACGCGCCAGGCGTCGCCCAGGTGGCAGTACCACAGCGTGCAGGACGAGGTGGCCACCACGCACTCGCTCATGGACGGCTCAAAGCACAGCGCCGTCACGGCGCCGTCCACGTGGAGGTCGCCCTGGCACTGCCACACCTGGCCGGCGCCGCCAGGCCCGCGCCTGCACCCGTTGCACACCACAACAGCAACAGCTCTGACGCAAACGACAGAGGAGGATCGTTCGGCCTTCCGCTTGCTTGCTTCTGGAGCCTCTGCCAGGGCGTCAAGTTCAAGGGTGGCGCAGCGAACAACCGCACTCACGAGTAGGTGGTGACGAGGCCCCCCAATGTGCCCAGCGCCACCACGCCGCCGCCGCCCGCGCTGCCCTCGCCGTCGGCAGCCACACGCGTCACCGTCGCGCCTGGCAGGTCCGCCACGTGCCGCATGGCCGCCAGCCCGCCGCCGCCGGCGTCGCCGTCCGCCGCCAGCTGCACCTCCCACACGCACCCGCGCGCGTCGGCCGCCACCACCACGCCGGCCGCGTCCACGCCCACCGCCGTCACCGTCTCGCCCTCCTCGCGCCGCCCGCCGGCGCCCTCCAAGCCCTCGTGAGGGTCCGGCAGCCGCAGCGGCACCTGCTCCAGGTGCGTCGCCGTCAGCGTCCACAGCAGCAGCCCCTCCTCTCCCGCCGTCACGAAACGCGGCGGCGACCCTCCGCCCACCCCGCCCGCCGGCAGCCAAGCGGCGCCGCTGGTGGCCGCGCGCGTGCGCCCCACCCCCGCCAGCCTCGCCTGCGCCTGCTGGGCCCCGGCGGCCCCCGGAAGCTGCGCGGAAGCTGCTGCCCGCAGCAGCTCGCCCACGTCCCACACGGCGACGGCGCGCTCGGGGTCCCGCCCAACCGACACGAGGTGGCGCCCGTCGCCTGAAAAGGCAAGCGCCTCGACAGCGACGGGGTGGTAGTGCAGCACCGCCAGCTTGGCGTGGCGTGGCGGCGGCGGCGGGGCGCCGCGAGTGGTGCTGGCGGTGGAGGAGGCGGCGGCGGGGGCGGGCGGGGCGTGCGACCAGACGACCACTTCGGCATACTGGGAGGGCTCGGCGGCGGCCGAGGCGCAGGCGATGAGCTGCACGGGGGGGGGGGCGGAGTTGCGGCCGCAGGCGAAATTTGAGTGCGTGTGAGATGTGTGCCTTGTGCGTGCGGCGCAGCGCAGAAAGCGTGGAGCGGCGATGTCGTAAAGGGTAGGGGAGGGCAGGTGCACGCATGCCCCTCACCTTGCTGCAGGGTGAGACGGCGACGGCCGAGACGGGCTGCGTGAAGTGCGCCAGGTACTCTTGGTGGTGCGTGGAGAGGTCCTCCACCACCACCAAGTTGTCCACTGCAGGGCCCACGTGGATTCACGCGCGCACACCGCACAACGTGTAACTCTGCTCGCCAGAGATCGCCGTTCCAGGTGCAGAAAAGCTGACGTAGATGTGTTTGCGAGGCCGCTCTGCTCTGATCCCCGACTGCCTCTACGCGCACCGGCGTAGACGAAGAGGCCGGAGGCCGAGCGCCACACGGCGTTCTGCGCCAGGCCGCTGGGCGTGTACCCCACCAGGGCTTGGCACATGGGCGCGGCGGCGGGGAAGCGCAGCGACGTGGCGTTGAGCACCGTTGCGGCGCCAGGGGACGCCGACGGCACGTGGGCGGGGCTGCCCAGGGTGGTGGTCACCTGGGCCAGGCGCGCACGCAGCGGCGCATGCGTTTAGGCGACGCATGAACCGACACGTTGCACGACTGCAAGAGAGCAGAGCACCCTCCATCCACCATCCACCTATGCACAAAGTGGCGCACCTTTGACCGAGGCGACGCCGCCGTCGCGCCGCCGCCCGCCGTCGCCGCGCCGCTGCGCGGCAGCGCCCCGGCGGCGGCGCCCCGCGCCGTCACGCGGGGCTGCGGCGCCGCGATGGCGCCCGCCCGACGGCCGCCCGACGCGAGCGTGGTGGCCGGCTCGGCGGGGTGGAACTGGCGCGTGGCGGCGGTGGCGGGCGCGGCGCGGCGGGAGCCGCCGGCCAGGTGCGCGTACCCGCCGGGGGGCACGGGGCAGTTGATGTGCCAGATGAGGACGCTGTCGGCGTCGCCGACGGTTATGAGGTAGTTGCCCTTGACGGCGATGCCTGCAGGGCGCACGATCGCACAGGGGAGGCGGCAAGGCTGAGGCGCATGCCCAGCTGGCGACAGCAGTGCACTTGACTCCCCCGCACCCACGCCACGCCCTTCGCTCGCCCCACACCGCCCCCCCCAAAGCAACTCACCATGCACGACGGACGAGTGCCCGCCAAAGGCCTGGTGCGGCGGCACGCCGTCCTGCAGCTGGCTGCGCGGCGCGTCACGCGGCACCAGCCCCCACACCTTGACCAGGCCGTCGTCGCCCGCCGTGGCGGCAAAGCGTGCCAGCGGGTCCACGCACAGCGCCCGCACCTCCAGGCGGTGCGCGCCAGACACCTGCGCCACACACCCCGCGCACACGCACACCCCGCGTCAGATCAGACTGCAGCGCGCTCGCGCCGTGCCTCTGAGGCGGTGCGCGCCAGACACCTGCGCTCGCGTACACACCACGCCCGGCCGCGCCAGGCGCCGTCGTGCGGCGCTCGTGCCGTGGCGCCGACACCGCCCGCAAGGCTTGGACATCTGTGTGGGAGCAGGCGGGCGAGAGCTCGAGACCATGCCGCGCACCTGCTGCAGCAGCTGCCCCTCGAGCAGCTCGTATCGGTCCAGGCGGTTGGGAGGCGCCAGCGCCCACACCTCGGCGCTGTCAGGGCTGAAGGCCAGCCTGCGCACGGACGTAGCGCGTACCGGCGGGACGTCAAGGGCGCCAAACCATGCGCCGAACCTTGGCACTGCTGGCCAGCCCGTGCAGGATCTGTTGTGACGGCCTTTGCATCTCCACAGCCCAAGACCCCGCCGCGTGCGCCAACTGCGCAGCTTCGCACAGCCCTTTCGCCCCCGGGGGCGCAGCTGGAGCGGCCGCAGCAGCCGTTATCAGTGCGTCCAACGCGGGCCCTGGTTCCATGGTGTCCATCCCCGGGGGCGCACCGTGCAAAGGCGGGCGTGTCGGTCTCGATGCGCATGTGCGGCTCCAGCGACGCGCCGTGGAACACCAGGATGCTGGTGACGCTGCGGTACGGGTCGCGCGCCACGGTGGCCACGTAGCGCCCGTCGGGGCTCACGGCCAGGCACATCTGCGGGCGGCGGCGCGGCGGCGGCCAGAGCGGAAGAGTGAGGTCAGAAGGTGTGTTGTCGTGCGACCAAGCTCACGGCCAGGCACATCTGCGGGCGGCGGCGCGGCGGCGGCCAGAGGGGAAGAGTGAGGTCAGAAGGTGTGTTGTCGTGCGAGCGGGCTCACGGCCAGGCACATCTGCGGGCGGCGGCGCGGCGGCGGCGCGTGGAAACGAGTGAGGCTGCCGTGTGAGCGGGTTCACAGTCCAGGGCATCTGAGGGCGGCGCACGCCGGGGTGCTGTTGCCGCTTGCGGTCAGCAGGCCAGGGCGCTTGTTTCAGCGTCGTTGCTCGTCAGGCGCTTTTGCCACACTGCGTGGGCGCCGGCGCAGCACTGCGCTGTCCCTGGGCTGGCCCCGCACCTTGACGTTGCGCACGCCGGCCGTGAGGAACTTGGTCGGGGCGTACACCTGCGGGTACAACAGCGCACGCCCCCCTCCGCAGCACCCGTGAAGCGCCACCGCCACACCACTGGCTGCGAGGACGAGAGTCCGGCTGCAGCGCGCAGCGCACTCCCGGCGCACTGTAAGCCCCCGCCGCTCGCCTGGGCCACGTCGTAGACGCAGAGGCCGCCGTCGGCGCCGCCGGTGAAGAGCCGCGCGCCGTCTGGGGAGAAGGCCACCTCTAGCAGCTCCGAGCGGTGCTGCTGGTGCTCCTGCAACGCAACACCAACGCAGCAGCAGGAAAAGCACGCTCAGTGGGCACTCAAACTGCCACAGTGCTGCCTGCGGCTGTATGTGAGCACCGTTCCAGGCCCAAACGTGCGCGCAAGGATGGGTGAGGTGCTGCCCACGTCCCACACGTCCCGCCGCTGCTCGCCCACGCGCCAGCGTCCCGCCGCGCACCTGGATGAGCGTGGTGGTGGCCACGTCAAACACCCTGAGGCGGCCGTTGGCGAAGCCCACGGCCAGCTCGGCGTGCAGCGGGTGGTAGGCGGCGCAGGTGGCATGCTCGCCCGGCGCGTCGAACTGCACGCGCTGCTGGTGCGTGGCCAGGTCCCAGATGCGCACGCTGCCGTCGTTGGAGACGGTGCAGTACTCGTTCCTGTGCGGACAGCAAGGGGTGAGGGCGGCAGGGCAGCGCATGATTTGCATGCCTGCAGCACAGTGCAGCGTGGGCACGTCAAGCGGCAGTGCCGCACGTGCGCAGAGGCGGGCGCAGGCTTGCAGCCTGCAGCACCAGGCCAGGCACGGCGCCTGGCACGTGCAGGAGCGCGGACAGCGCCCGCTGGCTACGTCGGCAGCGCGTGGCCGCATGCAGCACGCGCTCCTCTTGGGGGTCGGCGGCCACGCCGTCGACGCGGCCACAACATGAGCGCAGCAGCCGCTTCACACGCACACCTCTTTGGGTCACTGCCGACGCACCGTAAGCAACGTGAGTGCGGCAGCGCCTCTCCTTCACGCGCGCGCGCACCTCTTTGGGTCGGCGGCCACGCCGTTGACGCAGCCCACGTGCGAGCGCAGCAGCGTGGCGTAGGTGTGCGAGGGCACGTCCAGCACGCCCACCGTGCCCGTCTCGGTGGCAATGGCGGCGCGCAGGCCGTCGGGGGACAGGGCCACCGACGTGACGGCTGACTCGTGCTCGGCCTGGGCGAGGCAGCCAGTGCGTGCAAGCCGGCACCTCTCCCTGTTGACGCAGGACCCGTGGCTGAGGCCAGCAAACGGCAGCACTTTGCGCGCGTTGAGGAGCGCACAGTGCGTTGAGGCAGACCAAGTGCTCACGAGGGCGTCAGGTGGCAAGGAGTGCATCTGAGGCAGAGGCGAAAAGACAGGGCAGCGCAAGCAAGCAGTGTAGCAGTGGGAGGAGGGCACAGAAGGGACGGCGGCACTCACCTCCATGAGGAAGTCGGCGCAACACACGGCAAGCAAGCAAGCAGCCTGTGGCAACAGAGCGGGAGGCCGGGAGGGGGAAAGGAAGGGCGGGGAGCGGCGCTCACCTCCATGAGGAAGTCGGCAAAGTCGAGCGGCCACACGCGCAGCAGCGTGTCGTCCGACCCCGTCACGCACAGCCCCTGGTGCATCACCAGGCTGTTGATGGCCGCCGAGTGAAGCTGGTACACGCAAAGCAGCGTGCGCCTGCGCCAGGCACGCACGCACAGCACACGCAGCACGCACAGCGCGCTCGAGGGCGGAGCGGTGCGTCGAGCCGGCGTCTGCCAAGGCCACGCAGAGGGTGCCGTGGCCATGCTGCGGGCCTCACCCAGCCCCTCGAGCCCCTGGCCCCTGAGGCACTCACGCCCCCACACTCACGTGGCGTAGTCGATCTCAAACACGGCGCCCGAGGCCGACGACACAAACACGTGCCGCGCGTCGCTAGGGCTGTAGACGCCCACCGTGCTCTCGAAGGCAATGTCGGTGAAGACGTTGGGGCCGAGCGCCGCCGTCAGCCCGCCCGCGTACATGGTCACCTGCAGCCGCGGCGGCGCGCACGCAGGCGACAGTCCAGGACCGCCAGAGCGCTCACCCTGCTCGCTCCGTCCCGCTGCCTTTGCTGCTCTCCACGGCGGGCCGCACACACACCGGGCACGCAAAAAGTCTAGTCTTTGCGGAGCAACCAGCTGACGAGTCGTGCTGCGGCCAGCCCACCCGCAGGCCCGCTGGGTCTCTAAACGTGCCCCCCGTCATCCTCGCACCTTGTTGTCGGGCCCGCCCATGCGCACGGTGACGCCCCGCAGCTGGTTGCCCTTGAGGCGGTACGTGCGCACGTTGTCGCGCCCGCACGTCACCAGCTGGTCCTCCTCGTAGGCGCTGAACCGGATGCACTTGATGTTGTACTCGGTCGTGTGCCGCGCCACCACCTCGGGCTGCGGCGCCGTGGCCAGGGCTAGGGCAAGGGTTAGGGTTGCTGGGATTGCTGGCAGGGCACCAGGGACGAGCGACGAGCGTTCATGCAGGCTGTGCGGCGCTGAAACTCGCGACGTGGATGCCCTCACGCAGCCTCGTGCCAGGCTCTTCCCAATGGTGCAGTGGCAAGGCGCACCCTGCCGTTGTAGCGCAGCTGCGATATGTCCCACAGCACCACCAGCTGCCGCGACGCCGCGTCGACGCCCACCGCCACCAGCGCGCGGCCGTCCTGCGAGACGTCCACAGCCGTGAGCCCCGCGGCGTGCCCTGCGCACCGCCACCACCAGTGCGACCACGCCAGGCCAGAACCGTGTGCACCGCATCTGCAACGGGACCGGGCGCACCGCCTCCCGACCAACACCAGCATCCAGTGACGCACTCCGGGCCAAGCGCGCAGGGACGGTTGACGGTTCAGGGTGTAGTTGCCCAGACCGCCAGGCAGAGACAGCGCAGGGCTAGGCGCCGCGCGCCGCGCGCGCACGCACCATTGAGCACGGCGACGCACTGCCCGCTGTGGAAGGCCCACACGCGCACGACGGCCTGCTTGCCCTCCTGCGCCGTGGCCATGAGCGCGCCCTCGCCGTCAAAGGCCAGCGCCACCACGTGCGCCGTGTGGCCCAGGAAGAAGCGCTGCGTGCCGCTGCCATCAGCGCGCATGGCCACCACGGCGGCGCCTGCCGCAAAGACCAGCTCGTCGCTGTGCGCGGGCCAGGCCAGCGCGCGCGGCGTGGCGCCGTTGAAGGCGTTGAGGCGCACGAGCGTGATGGCGGGGTCGGGCTCGAGCACGGGCGCGTGCTGCGGCAGCGCCTGCGGGCAGGAGGGGCGCGGCGGCGGCGGCAACGCACACGCAGGCTGGCCTCCTCGCCGCGGTGCCGCCCTGGTGCTGCTGCCTTCGCAGCGGTTGGCGGAGGGCGCAGGTCAGGTGCGACTCGCGGGAGCAGGGCAGTGCCCTGAAGCGTCATCCGAGCGAGGGCGCAGAACAAGCACCTCACCTGGTCGTCCTGCCATTCGTCCCCGCGCGCCGCGCCTCCCGCGTGCAGCACCTTGCCGCCGCCCAGCGGCCCCGGCGCCGCCGCCTGCAGGCTGCCGGCGGCCGTGGCGTGCGCGCCCTGCGGCGGCCGCGGCGCCGCCAGGTTGGGCAGCGCGCCGGCGGCGGCGGCCCTCGCCTCGTGCGACACGCGCTGCTGGTCCTGCGAGGACAGCAGCGCGGGCGGGATGGGCTGCGCGCGGGCCGAGGGGGAGCCCGGCGGGGGGCGCGGGTGCCGCGGGGAGGGCGAGGGCGAGGGCGGCGTGGGGGATGCGGCGCCGGCGTGCGCGGGCAGGTCGGGGGCGGTGGCGCGGCGGCTGGCGGGCGTGTGGCGCGGCGTTTGCCTGCGGCACACAAGACGGATGCTTGAAAACGCGTCGTGCTGTGGCCAGCGAACAGGTTGCGCCCGCCTGCTTGATTCTGAAAGCCTGCCTGCCTGCCTGACGGCCTGCCTGCCCAGGTGGGGCAGGAAGGCGGGAGGCACTCACGCCGTGTCGGCGTCCTCTACGTCGGTGGGCTCGGCGGGCAGCCACTGCAGCTCAAACACGCTCGAGTCGAGCGCGTGAGACAGCGCCATGTCCCGCGGCAGGTTCTGCACCGCAACCACAGCGCCGCCGCCCACAGCGCCGCCAGCAGTGTGAGGTGCGCGGCTCAGCAGGACGGCACCGACGCGCCCGCTGGGCTGCTGGGCTGCGGTGCGGTTGCGGGAGGCCCCTTCCCGGTGGATCAGGCGCGCCGTGGCACGCGCACACTCACGTGCAGGCCGAACTTGAGGTCCGACGTGTACATGGAGCGCACGGTGAGCCAGGAGCAGAGCTGCACGCTGCGGAGGCTGTGCAGCGGCGAGGAGGAGAAGCGCGCCACGCAGGCGGCCAGGTCCACGGCGCACACGCACCAGCGGTGCGACGGGTGCGCGTACGGGATCTGGATGCCGTTGGACTTGCGCTGCGGCTCGCGACGCGCACACGCACGCATTTTGCGCACCGCACAGCAGCCTCACTGCGCCAGATGCATGGCTAGCGGGCGCCTGTGTATCAGGCCCACACTGCTGCGCGTTGGGTGCGTCCGGCGGGCTTCAAGCGGGTGCTGGCCACGGGCGTGTGGGGGGGGGGGCGGGCTCACCCGGAGCTGCTCAGCACGGTACATGCTGCTGATGGAGACCCTGTGCACGATGAGGTCCTGCGTCACCACCTCGAGGTGGATCACAAACACCTTGACCGGGCTGACCTTGATCTGCGCAGCGTCGCCAAGTTGGCACGCAGCGGTGGTGCACGCAGCGCGGCGTCCGATAGCTCTCCGCCGCGCTGGAGTGGTCGATCAATCGCGCACCTGCATGTAGAGGAAGCGGCCGGTGAGGCCCAGCGTCTGCGACTTGAGCTTGGGCACGCGCACGTAGTTGGCCGCCGGGATCATGCCGCGGATCTTGAACACGCGCTTGCCGATGATGCGGTCCTGCGGGTGGCGACGGGACGCGGCGTGCTTTCGTCACCACCTGAAGGTGGAGCCCTCTGCGTGCTGCTCCTGAGCGTGGAGAGCACTGCTGGGTGAGCACAGCGCGGGCGCACCATGTGGTCCTGCACGTCGCCCAGCACCTCGACCTCCTTGAGGTTCTCCACGTCGCACAGCTTGAACACGTTGACATACGGCTGCTGCCATGCTGCACAGTGTTGTTGCGGCGCCGTGTTGCGAGGTGTTGAGACCTCCGCACAGGCAGCGCAAGTTTGCGAATGGGCGAACAGCAGTCGCACCTGGCGCGAGCACGGCGGGCCCCATTGGAGCTCACACCCAGGTCCTCGTCAGCTACTGCTCGCAACGCTGCTCGTCGTCGCGCCTCGCGCGGGTCGCCGCAGCGCTCCGCACCACAACAAGGCCGCAGCTGGCCGGCCTGGTGGAGGTGGAGCAGGCTGCAGGCTCCAGGTGCTTGAGACGATGCTGTTGCTACTTGTGCGTCGCGCTGAGCGCACGCCGCTGACGGCGGTCAGGCTGACCTCGCGTCGCCGCGCCCATGTCCTCACTGCGCCGGTGCGCTCTCAGAGTGCTCCTTCAAGCTGGCTCAGCACTGGGCGAGCTGCTGCAGCCTGCTGCTGCTTCTGGCTGAACGTGTTGGCCTCGTGTTGCATCAGGCGCAAACCCTCAGAGTGCGCCGACCGGCGCCACGCCTCAAATAGAGATTGCAGGGCGCCCAAACGGGATGCGAGGTTGAGGGCAGGCGCACTGACGCGTGGTGCGGCGGTTCTTCTCAAAAGGTTGTGGCGTACAAGGTCTCACGCTTCCGGCGGAAGACTCCGTCGTCCTTGAGCGGCACCGCCTTGCCGGCCTGGACTTGCGCGTCGAGGAACGCCTCCAGCTGCACAATCTCTAGCCGGTGCAAGTTCTCCAGCTCCTGAATTGACACACAAGGGGACAATGACGGCGTGCACACGGTCACGTGATGACCCCCACCCAACCGCCTCCACGATCCTCCTCCTGCACCACCCTGCAAGTCGTGGACGCACCGCGATGACGTTCCGGAAGCGGAACATGCGCCGCTCCGTCTCCGCTATCCTCCTGAGCTCCAGCTCGTCGCGGCCCCGCGCGCCCCGCTGCAGCAGCGCCTCAAACTCCTGCTTCTGCTTGGTGTTGAACTTGGCGATGCGCAGCTTCTGCTCCGCCTCGTACTGCTGCTGCGTCTGCACCACCTCGGCGGCGTACAGCTCGTCCGCCGCCTCCTTGACCTTGACCGCCTGCAGGTACTGCTGCGTCCGCGCCAGGCTGCCCTCAATCTTCTTCTGGTTGAGGTACTCCTGCGCGCGCGCACCACAGTCGCACAAGGCACAAGGAGCAGCGCCTTTCCAGCGGAGCCGGGCGAGCCGGGCGAGTCGTTTTCTTGCGGCCACAGTGTGAGAATTCTCGCACCCGTGAGGGCTTGGGCTTGAAGGGCTTCTTGCGGAGCAGGTCCTCGACGTACTGCCGCCGCTGCGCCTCCTGCATCTCCCGCAGGTCGTCCACGGCCTTGTGGAAGGTGGCCTCGAACTCCTTGACGCGCTCGTCCCACATGGCGCTGAACTTTTTGTTCTCCTCCTCAAACACGCGGTGCACCTCCTCGATCTCGCGCCCCTGGTTGGCCACCAGCTCCAGCCGGAGGCGCTCCACCTGCGCTCCAACACGTGCGGCGGCGGCGGCGTGGGTGCATGTGGCCCTGCGACGGCGTGCAGCATCTGACACCCCAGGCCTTGGCACCCCACCGCCTCCCACCTGCGCCGTCTTGAGGTCGGCGAGCCGCAGCGCCGCCGCCCGCGCTTCCTGGTACCTGCCGTCCACCTCGCACTTTTTCCGGTGCTCGTCCAGCTTGGCCAGGTACGTGACCACTGCCTCGTCGTACGAGAGCGTGCCCGTCTCGAGGTAGGAGCGGTTCTTGGTCAGCACCTTGCGGAATGGCGCGCGCGAGGGGCTGGTGCCGCCGTGGCCGCCGCCGCCCAGGGACAAGGTGGAGGCGCTGGTGGCCAGCGTGGCGCTGCTCTGAATCAGCCCCACCACCGCCATCCTGCACGCAGGCGCGCACGCGGGGAGCGGCATCCGTCGCGACGGTCCACACACATCAACGGCCCCCGGCCAGCACCGCTCGCCAGAGGCACCATGAGTGACATGCGCCCGTGCGCGCGCCCCCCTCGTCGTTCTCTTCTGCTCCTGGTGCTCCCCCGACCTGTCGTACAGTCTCCCTCGCGCAAAGCAGCGCGAAAGAGATGCTCACGTCTGCTCCTGCGTGAGCGTCTTGACGTTCGGGCCTGCCACGGACGCCACGACTTGCTCGCAGTCGGGCGCGGCGAGGTCCAGGCGAGAGAGCAGCTGGGGCAGAGAGGCGACCGGCAGGAGGCCCTGCTCGTTCTGCAAGCTGTCGTAGACTGGCTGTGCGATCGACACCACGCTCGGCCTGTGTGGCTTCTGTTGGTGAAGCGCGCCCACGGACGCTTGCGCTGAGACAGGCGGGGGCAGGAGCACGCCCGCCGCCCGCGGCGAGGCTGATGCTTCCATCGCAAGCGTTGGACGACGTCGTGCGCTTGCGTGCTTGCGGTGCGGTCCATCACGCCTCGCAAGACCTGTTTGAGAGATTTGGTCAAACATGTTGACCTGGTGCACGGCAGGTGGAAGAAGCGAGGGAAAGGGAACGCGAGGCAGCACTGAGTGTTCCAGGAGGACAGGCAAGCTTTTGCACAGCGAAGCTCGCAGCAGCCCGTTGGCCACTACTCAAACTCGCGTTTTCGCTTCAGCGAAAGCCAAGCGCGAGAAGAGGGGGGGCTCCTGTGGGCGAGGAGCGGCGCTCCAGAGGTGCGCGCGTGGCTGAGGCCTCGGGCGTTCGGCAACACCTCTGGCTTGCTGTTGCCCGGAACGTTTTCCTCCAAACCATCCCACAGCCAAAACCGAAAGGATTGCGCTCCTTTCGCAGGAAGAGAGCCTATGGAGGAAAAGGCCAATCCTGCGGAGCTCGAGCCGCTCCCATCCCCACCCAGCCGCCCACGCAGCGTGGTGAGGCTCAACAGCCAGGGGCCGGCAAGCGTCGGCGCCCGCGCCGCCGCGCCCCTCATCACGTTGGAGGCCGCCGTCATCAGCGGCACGCTGGACAGGACCTTCAACTCAGGCCTAACAGCACGCGCGGCGTCCAGCCCCAACGGCGGCGGCCCTGGCGGCGCGTTGGCCGTGTCAACCGACACAGAGCCTGCGGCGCGCTGCTCTCCTACTGTCCACGGCCAGGCCGCGTGTCAGCCCCAGGTGGCCATCCACCACCGCCGCCCCTTGGCCCCTCCACCCGGAGCGCTGCAGCAGGTGCCTGAGCCGCTGGCGAGGCTCCATCCCCGGACGGCAGCTCCTGCTGCTGCGCACGTGGCCACGTGCGGCGCAGGCGCCGCAACGGTTCCCCACGCCAGGCCGCCCGCTCTCGCGGTGGAGGAGCAGGAGCCGCAGCTTTGTTTGGACGACAGGTGGTCGCCCAAGCAGGCGCTGCGGCAGCTGGTGGCCCACGCCGACGCCGAGCAGTCGGAGCGGGAGCGCCTCATCTGGCAGCAGCAGTTCCAGCAGTGGCAGCAGCAGTTTGTGGCGTGGCAGCGGCGGGAGGAGCACCTGGGCGCCACGGCGCCGCCTCTTGCCGTTGCCGACCCGGTGGCGACGCTCAGGAACGCACAGCCACGGACCGCCGCCTCTCCTGCGTGCGCCACAGCGCGGAGGGCTCCTTCGCCCCCGTGCATCTCAGCCGGCGCCGTACCCGGAGCCGACAGGGGCAGCACCACGCCCCCTTCGGCCCCCAGCGGCCAGAGTGGTGCGGCGCTCTCCCCAACCACAGCGGCCGAGGCGCGGCACGCTGAGCAGCTGGGGATCGCCATGAGCCTGCTCCACCACCTGCACCTGCTGCAGCAGGCGGAGCGCGCGCCTCAGCACCCGCAGCGGCAGCAGCCCTGGCAGCCCAGCGACGCGGCGCAGCTGCTCGCCCTGCTGCAGGCGGCCAACGCTCAGCAGAACCAGCAAGGCATCGCTGGCGCGGCGGGGCAGAGCAGCGGTGCGGCGGCGCAGCAGCAGCCCCAGGCCTGCAGGGGCGCGGCGTCACCCTTGGGGGCTCACCACGGTGGCCATCATCACGCCCCCAAGTCCTCGCCGAGCCCGCCGGCAACGAGCGCAATCGCCGCCACGCCAGGAGGCGCGCCCAAGAGCAGCGGCGGGGCTCGGCCAGCGGGCACGCCCCCCACGCTGGCCAACTGGCTGGGGGCTGGCCCCGCCAGCACTATGTCGTCGTCGTGACCACCTGTTGCTCTGCATGAACTTGCGCACACGAACTCTCCTTCCTCGCCGTCGCGGACCGGGAATAATCCTGGCCCTGGCATCTGTGCCCGAGGTGCCTTGCTGCCAGCCGTTGGAAAGTGACTCCTGTGGGCCCTGAATCTCCTCGTTGTGGCCCCTCCCTTGTCCTGTTTGAGTCCCCAGAGGTGTCGCAACACGTGCAAGCGCTGAGCGAGCCGGGGCCACGCGTGCAGTGGTGCGTGCGGCCCGGCAACGCATGGCAGCCAGAGTTTGTGTGCTGACCACCACGCACGCTGCTGCTGCTGCCTCTGCTCCTTGGTCTCCTCCCCCGCCAGGCGGTTTCTGGGCGACCTGCGAGTTGCGAGCTCCCCAGCGCTGTGCACTCGCAGCTCTCTGCACTCGCACACCTCGCTCATGCGCTGATGAGGCTCTCGCGCTGAGGGAAAAGCCGGCTCTCCGCGCACCTCGTGAGAGGCGCCTTGTTCGAGTGGCCATCCGGCCAGGCAGGAAGAGAGCTCTCTGCTGGCTGCTGGCAGCGCAGAGAGGATGTCGGGCAGGCGCACCACGCCTGGCAAGAGCATGCTGCTGGACTTGGGGAGGATGGAGGTGCGAGGCGCAATCCTCCTTCTCAATGGGCCGGTCCAAGGGCGCATCGCGCTGCAGCTGGCTGAAATGCAAGCGCATCATCCATGCTTGCTCTCTCAGGTCGTGAGCCTCCAGCGCTACGCCAAGCTCTACAAGCTCCCGTCGGTGGGCGCATCGCGCGCGGACCTGGAGGCGCAGGTGTCGCGTCACTTTAGCAGCCAGCAGGTGCGTCGCGCTGTGGTTCAGTACGCAACTTGCGCGCTCGTTGCAATGGTTTAACCTTTCTGAGTCCGAAAGGGGGGGCAAGTCCACTACGTGGCGTGGGCGACAGCTACGCCCACCGCATCGAGTGCCCTTCCACCGCACACCCACGCACGCGCGCAGTTCGTCATGGACGAGGAGGAGGTGCTCCTCAACTTCATCCGCGCGCTCAAGAAGAACCCCCGCAGCGCTCCGCCACAGCAGCAGCAGCAACCCGCGCGCCCGCCCGGCGCGCCCCCGCCGCACCAGGCCCGCCCGCCCGGCGCACCGCCGCAGCAGCTCCGCCCGCCTGGCGCGCCGCCTGGAGCGCCGCTCGTCGGACGCGCGCCCCTGCCCCAGGCGCCACAGCCCATGTACCGCCCGCTGCCGCCTGGCCAGCCGTACGTGGGCATGGGGGTCGTCGCCATGCGCCGGTAGGCCCAGCCTCGAGCATGAATCAGGCGGACGGAGTGGCTCTCTGGCATGACCTGTGGAGGGAGCCCTCACGTCGCCTCTGCACGTGCATGGTCCTCGGCCGATCGATTTGTCGCCCGAGGCCAGAGCCCTGGACCAAGCACACCACGCGTCCGATGCACAGCGCCGTGGGCGTGCGCTTTTTGCTGGGCCCCCGGAGCACGCCCCTGGGCGTTGTTTTCCCTTGGTGCACCATGGAGGGAGGTGTGCGTGCACAGAGCTCCCGGTGCCTTGTCCCTCTGCGCCCTTGCCTCCTCGTCACCAGGGGAGCGGCAAGGTGGTTTGAAGCAGGTAGCCGACCTGACGTTAGGCTGACCGCAACGCAGCAGGGCTTGCGCGAGGAGGGCTGACGGTAGCGTCTGGCGACCCGCTGCTCTGCTTTGTGACTGTTCGACGCGCCCTGTGCGAGTGCGTCTTTATGGGGCCTGGGTGTGCAGGCTTGTACTGCCTTGATGCACAGCGCGGACGGACCATGTGCTCTGATGTGCTCTCGCTGGGGAGAGCAACCCCCGCAATCGAACGCCGCCACGCACGCCGCCACCGAGTGCTTGCGCGGGTGCTGCTTTGCTCTGGAGCGTGTGCTTGATTGCCCGTAGGCTAGCTGCTGCTGTGGACCGCTTTTAGATGCAGATTGCAGTCTTTCGCCGCTGCAGAGACGAAGCCTCAGCGCAAGAGGGACACACAGGACACACACACACACAAAGAAGAAGGGAACAGCTCGCCCGTCCTGCGCGCCCGCGGGAACCCTGGTCGAGATGGCCGCCGAGCGCGTGGTGCAGGCCGCCGCCGAATCGGCGTCATTGGCAGCAGCGGACGTGGAGCGCCTGCGCGCCTGGCTGCACGAACGGAGGCCCACGGGCGACGCGCTGGTCGACCAGCAGGAGGTGCGCGCCTTCCTGCCGCGCCTTCCTTTCCAGCTGGAGCGCCAAACTCCATTGCTGCATGATTGGGAACGAGTATCGTGTGCACCAGTGCCACGCTCTCCCAGCACCACCTGCGCTGTGTCGCTGCGTGGGCGCTGCCACCCGCAGACGTGGCGCTTCGTCGCGCAGCACGTGCTGACGCCTGAGCATCCCCTGGCAGTGCACCAAGCCTTGCTAGCAGCGTGCTACGCGCAATGGCCCAGGCAACAGCTGGGCCCGCACCCCGTCTGGCTGCCCGACAGCGAGCGCACCCGCTCGCACAACGTCACCAAGTTCCTGCAGGGCCCCTTCAAGGTGCGCGGCCACCTGATCAATGTCAGAACCAATGGAACCGCAACCAGTACGCAGCCAGCTCTGAGCACGAGCTCTCCTCCGCCACAAGACGCGACAAGGGTCACGCGCCCCTCCCGTGCCTTCTCGCGTGCCAGCAGGGCGACGCAGAGTTCGAAGCGGCGCGGGCGCGCGCCCAGGGCGACCCCGCCCAGCTCTGGCAGGCGCTGCACGCGCTGTCGGTGCGCGACCCCGAGCGCGTGCTGCAGGCCGTGCTCCGGCAAGAGCTCAACGTCCCCTTCCACGTGCCCCCCTCTCGGTGCGCCGCTGCCGCCGGCTGCCCCCGGCTCCAGGGGGGCACGCCCGCATCGCGGCAGCACCCACTCCCTCCCCAGCCGCACCCACAGGCCTAGAGTCCCGCCTGCCCCGGCTTGGTTCCAAGCCTGAGCACTGGCCGTCACAGCGCCTGCGGTTCCGTTTGTCGCGCGTCGCGACGCAGGATCCTGAGCCTGGCGCCGCGGCCGGACGACTGCCAGTGGCTGCCCGGCGCGTGGCTCAACGTGGCCTGGTGCGCGCTGCACGCGCCGCGGGGCGCCGCGCTGGACCGGCAGCCCGCCGTGGCGTGGGCCGAGGAGGGGCGGCCCGAGGACGTGCGCGTGCTGGCGCGCGTGGAGCTGCGGGCGCTGGCGCTGCAGGTGGCGGCCTGCCTGCGCAAGCAGGGCCTGAGACCCGGTGAGCCGCCGCCGGCCGCGGAGCGGCGGCGGAGCGGGCGCAGCGATTGGCAGCCGGCGTGGCGTCCTGCTCACGCCCGCCCTGTCGACAGCAGGGCGTGCTTGCTGTGCGGCGCCGTCCCTTGCACCGCTAGGAAGGTGACGCTGTTGCGGTGGTGCTGCCGCTCACGCCCGCCTGTCCTCACGATGGCCGTTCGCCTGCTGCCATGTATCCGTCGCCGTGCAGGCGACACCGTGGCGGTGGTGCTGCCGCTGACGCCCGTCTCCACCGCCGTCTACCTGGGCATTGTGCTCAGCGGCTGCACCGTCGTGTCCATCGCCGACAGCTTTGCCGCGCACGAGGTGGAGGCGCGCCTGCGCATCGCTGGCGCCAAGCTCGCCTTCACGCAGGCGCGTCCGCGCGCGCACGCGCCTACGCTCTGTGCTTGCGCTCTCTGTGGGGCTGAACGCCGCACTTCCCACAGCCTGTCCTCCCTGCTTCTCACCCGTTCCATCACGTTTCATCCAGCTTGGAGCACGCAGGGTGGAGTAGTATCGGTCATGTCACGATTGGGCCGTGCAAAATGGCAGGCGGCGGTGACGTCATCTGCCAATGCTTTGGTCGCTCGGTGTGCGTGCGCCTGCAGGACCACATCCTGCGGGGCGGCAAGCCGCTGCCGCTGCTGCCCCGCGTGGCCGCCTCGCCCCACGCCCCGCCCGCCGTGGTGATCCCCGGCAGCGCGCCCAACTCGGAGCTGGCGCAGGCGCCGTGGACGGGCCCGCCCGCCAGCGGCGCCCTGCAAGGTGCGCACTCATGTGATGGCGGGCTCCTGTCGACTCCCCTCTGCGGACCAGCGCAAGCGCAAAGGTGGTTGGGGGGCTGCGGTAGTGAGCGCAAGTGAGTGCCGGCGGGCGGTTTTCGTGCCCGTCTGCGCGCAGGGCTGAGGGCTGGGCGGGACGTGACATGGGCGCACTTCATCGCCCAAAGCCCGCCCGAGGCGGCCGTGGCGGCGGCGCTGCTGCCGGCCAGCGCCACGCTGCCATACATGCACGTGGCGGCGCCCAGCGAGGCCAGCAACGTGCTCTTCTCCTCGGGCACCACGGTGAGAGAGCGGTTCACGTCCGCGGGGAGAGCAGCGCGACGCACCGCAGCCTGCGGGCGCGTTTCTGTGGAGGGCTGGGTCACACACCTCTTGACTGTCTCTTCCCGACCGCAGGGTGAGCCAAAGGCCATTGTGTGGGACCACGTGGCGCCGCTGCGGCCCGCCGTCGATGGCTGGGCGCACCAGGCCATCGAGGTGAGGCCGCGCTGACGTGTGCGCGTTCGCTCCACCAGCCCAGTCCAGCACCGGCAACTGGCGTGCTGCACAGTGGAGCAGCACGGGTCCTCTGCCCAAGCAATGACGGAGCGCATGTCCTGGCCAGAGCCCTGCCACTGTGTTTGACCGACCTGTGGTGGTGCTGCGACCTGTGCGTGCAGCCGGGGGACCGCGTGGCGTGGCCGACCAGCCTGGGCTGGATGATGGGGCCCTACCTCATCTACTGCAGCCTGTTCAACGGCGCGTGCATCACGCTGTACAACGTGAGGCGTTGCGGCAGGGTGACCTCCTTCTGCGGTCTGGCAGCCGAGGACAGCGGCAGCAGCCAGCATGGTGTGACGTGGTGTGGCGTGGTGTGCAGCACGGTTGTGTGGTGGGTCGGCGCGAGCGCAGGGCGCGCCGCTGGGCCGCGACTTTGGGCTGTTTGTGCGGGCGGCGGGCGTCAACGTGCTGGGCCTGGTGCCCAGCATCGTAAAGGCGTGGAGGCACTCGGACTGCATGAAGGTGCGCCAGCGCTGCTACTGCCACACAGCTGCCACGCAAGAACCACCCGTTTGGCCCTCCACCTCCCCCGCGGCACAGCAGCGGCTGCGCCGCACGCCTCGCGGCCACCAGCCATGCTCCAGGGCTCCAGGGTCGCGGGCGTGGCAGCGGTCGTTTGCATCCCGCCGTTGGGCAAACCACGTGGGGAGCCCTTGCGCGCTCGCCGCTGCCCTCATGCAGGGCTTGCGGTGGCCCTCGCTCAAGCTGCTGAGCAGCACGGGCGAGGCGTCGGCGCCCGACGACTACCACTGGCTCATGGCGCTGGCGTCGTACCGCGCTCCCGTCATTGAGTACTGCGGCGGCACCGAGCTGGCGGGCGCCTTCATCACCGGCACCAGCCTGCAGCCGGCGGCGCCCTCCACCTTCACTACGCCCTCGCTGGGCACTCAGGTGGGGGCCGGGGGGGCGCTGTTGGTGTCGCATGGCTGTGGGCCGTCGCGCGTCCACGGCGTGGCCCCCTTGCACCGCCCGCCGCCGCGACCTGTGGCGAGGGGACTGCGGGTTGGGCGCGTGCGCCGCCTGGCTTAGAGCACCGTGCCGGAGCACTGTGTGTGTGTGTGTGCACAGGTGGTGCTGCTGGTGCCCGCCGGGTCGCCGTCCCTGGCCGCGCTGCCCGCCGCCCAGCGCGCCAGCCTCCCGGTCGCCGAGGTGCCGGGCGGCGAGGGCGCAGAGGCGCGCGTG
>VFQP010001140.1_pt1 | contig 38474 bp, 44 predicted proteins | sample 3512351 | NCBI WGS metagenome assembly VFQP01 (sample SAMN10412372, study PRJNA504923) | tailings metagenome | isolation source: Relicate 1 Philex TSF1 revegetated site | place: Philippines: Tuba, Benguet | collected 2017-08-29
CTCCGCCCCCCCCGCCCGCGCGTCCGCCTCCCCCGCCCCCGCGTCCGCCTCCGCCGCCTCGCCCTCCGCCTTGCGCGCCCGCTCCTGCGCCAGCAGCGCCGCCTGGTCCGCCTCCGCCGCCGCGTGCTCGGCCTCCACGTAGCGGGCCAGGTGCTGCTCCGCCTGCCGCTCGAACTCTGCGGCGCGGCCCGACGACAGCTCAGCCTCGGCAGCGCGGCCGGACGCCGCCTCGCGCTGCGCCTGCAGTTCGTCCTGCAGCGCCGCCAGGCGGTCCTGCAGCTCGAGCAGCTGAGCCTCGGCGGCGTCGGCGCGTGCGCGCTCGCCGGCGAGGTCCTGCTCCACGGATGAGGTGGTGGCCTCGGCCTGTACACACGCCACGCCACGCGCACGTGGTCGCAGTCGCGCATGCTGTTCGACTGACGCGACGTGTTCGGCCTTGCGCCGCGGGCACGGAGCGAGGGCAGCAAGAGCACGCCCACCTCTTTCTGCAGGTCGTGGAGCTGGGACTCTGCGGCGGCGGCGCGCTCCTGCGCCGCAGCGAGGTCGCGCTCCAGGGACGCGGCGGCGTCGCGCGCGCGGCGGGCCTCGTCCGCCTCGAGCTCGGCCCGCGCCTCGGCGGCGTCGGCGCGCGCGCGCTCGGCCTCGGCGTCGTGCTGCAGCGAGGCGTGCGCCTCACGCAGGCGCTGCAGCTCGTGGCTGCTAGAGAGCTGCACCTCGAGCCGCCGGGACATGATGCGGTCCGCCTGCTCCACCTGCGACGGCCGCGCAGCAACGCAAGCCCACCTCCGTCGTCATCAGCGCACGCCGCAAGCGCATCATCGACACACTCGCGGCCACCTCATGACAGACGTCAACGCCGTGGAAAGGTGCGTCTGACGCACCTGCTTCCGTGCTTCTGCGAGCTCCCGCTCCGCCTCAGCCAGCCGCGCGTTCAGGGCGGACGCCTCCGCCGATGCCGCGTGGAGGCGTTCCGTTGCGGCACTCAGCTCCGCCTCGCTCGCCTCCAGCTGCGCCTGGAGCTCTGCAGCGCGCCGCTCCGCCGCGCCGTCCTCCCCGCCTCGCGCCCGGCTGCCGCCCACTGCGGTCGCCAGCGCGCCGCCGAGGCCCACAGCCGCCGCCGCCGCCGCGCCAACCAGTGCTCCGGTGGCGCCGGCCGCAGAGCCCGCACCGCCCGCCGCTGCAGCCGCAACGTCGCCGCCCAGCGTGACCGGCACGTCGCGCGCCACCTGACTCTCCACCTGCAACGCCGCCGCCGCCACCACCTCCTCGCCCAGAGCAGCCGCGCCGCCGCCGTCCGCGGCGCGCAAAGCGGGCTGCGCCTCCTCGCTGCCGTCGTCGTCGCCGGCCTCGTCCTGGGCCCACGGCGCAGCGTCCGCAGCCTCAGGCTCGCCCAGCTGCGCCGCGTGCGCGGCCGGGCCGCCCTCTGCGGGCGGCGGCGGAGCAGCGGCGGCGGCGGCGGGTGCGTTGCCGGTGCGCTCTAGGGCCAGCTGCTCCTGCAGCGCGAAGACCGTGGCCTCCAGCTCGGCGTTGGTGGCCGACAGGAGCGCCACCTCCTTCTCACTCCAGTCCAGGTCGGCCAGGAGCGCCTCAATCTGTGCAGCGCGCGGCGCGCACGCCAGCGCACACGGTCGCAAACCGTCCGTGCTGCCGCCTTGCAACGGCGTGCGAGGCCAGGCCGGTAAACCAAAGAGCGCGGCCGGGACGGCGTGCGCCTGAGCACTGCAGGGCGACCCCAGGATTCCCGCAGTCGTCGCACCCAGCACCAGGCAGGCGGCCCAGGACCTCCCCGGACGTTGTGCACCTACCTGCACTATGAGCTTGGCGTTGGTGGTGGCCAGCGCGCCCAGCTGCACCTGCGCCGCCTCCCGGCTGTCCTCCAGCTCCTCCTCCAGCTCGGCCAGCCGCTGCTCGGGAGACATGACCGCCTCGTAGCCGCCGGCGTGCTCGGCGTGCTGCGACGCAAGCAGCGCCACCCCCTCGTCTTCCTCGCCGCGCCGCGCCGCGCCCGCCGCCGCCGCCGCCGCCGCGTCTGCCTCCCGCTCCCCCCCTCGCGACGTGTCCCACGTCGCCACCCACGCGCCGCCGTCAGTGGAAGGCTCAGCGGCGGCCTCGCCGGCCGCGCCGCCGCCCAGAGGAGCTGCCTGGAAGGTGGTCCAGGACTCGTCCTCGGCGGCCGCCGCCAGGGTGTGCGCCGCGGTGGGCGGGCCAGCGTCGGCGTCGGCGCCGTCATCGTCGGCAGCGGCGGCGCTGCTGGCGGCGGCGGCCGGGGTGGGCGCGCTGGGGGTGGTGGCGGTGGTGACGGCGGCGGCGGGGTGGCGCGGGCGGATGCCGGCCGTGGCGAGGGTGAGGGGCGCGGAGGAGGCAGAGGAGGCGAGGCCCCGGGCGGCGCGGAGCGCGGCCTCCTTGACCTGGAGCAGCGCCTCCATGCGGGCCAGGGCCAGCGTGTGCTCAAGCTCCTGCGCCAAAGGGACCCAATCGCAGATCGCAGCGGCGGCAGCCGAATGCGTGAGGAAACAGCAACACTCGTGTGCTCAGGCGGCTGCACGCCGCGCCACCTGCGGTGCTGACGCCCTCGCAGACGCTGCAATGTCCCAACACACACACCTTGTCCTTGAGGTGCCGCCGCATGCCCTCCAGCTGCTCGCACAGCTCCGTGTTGTTCTGCTGCAGGAACCGCACGCCCTCGAGGATGTGCTGCCGCTCGAGCGGCGACGTGGACGCCGTGCGGCGCGCGCTCGACTCTGCCGCCAGCGACCTCACGCTCGGCGACGTGGGCGCGTACGACGACCCCGCCAGAGACGCCGCCGTGCCCGACCCCGCACCCGCCGCCAGCCCGGCGGCGGCCGCCGCGCGCTTGAGCAACGACGCCGACGCGGAGCGCGGCGCGCTGCGGGCGGCGGTAGGTGGGTCGGCAGCGCCGCCGAGCGAGGCTGTGGTGAAGCCGGGGGAGGAGGCGCGCGTGTGGGAGAGGAGGGAGGAGGTGAGGTAGGCGCCACGGGCGGAGGTGGTGGGGCTGCTGCGGGTGTGGTGGCGGTGGTGCGGGGAGGAGGGGTGGAGGGCGCCGGCAGCGGCGCCACTGTCCCCGCCTGCACAGTGGTGGGCATGGTGGCCGCAGCAGAACACGTCGGCGCGGTGCTTTCCGCCTGCCTGGCGACACGCAAACCCACCCACGCGGTCTGGGCCTTCATCGCAGAAAAGCAGTCCGGCCTTGCGAGAGCCTGATGTCAAGCTCACCAGGGGCAGGCCCGTCGTCGTCCGAACCTTCCGTCGTCGCCACCGCTGCAGCAGCCGAAGTGGCGGCGGCCGGGTGCGCCGGGCTGAGCCGTGACGGCGAGGTGTAGCGGCGCTGCGGCGTGCCGGACCTGGCCGCCGGGTCGGGGGACGCCATGGCAGGCAGCGCCTGCTGCTGCTGCTGCTGCTGCAGCGCGATGAGGGCGTGGTCCAGCCGCAGCTGCAGCCGCTCATGCTCCGCCTGCGCCACGCTCGCACGATGAACAAGAGCGAGCTTGCTCTTGGCCATCAAGCCGACAAAGCACCCTGCGCGCGCTGGGCCTGCACACGTCCCTGCCACCACCATTACCAACCACCACGACAAACAATAAGAGCTGATCAGGAAGGTGGGCGCTCGCACCTGCAGCGTGTCGCACACGCCCTGCAGCTGCAGCGCCTCGTCCAGCCGCCCCTGCAGCTCGTCCCGCTCGCCCTGAAGCGCCTCATGCGCCTGCCGCAGCTGCTGTAGCTCCTCACGCAGCGCAGCCACGGCCTCTGCCAGCACCGCCCTCGACGCGGCGGCGCCGACGGCGGCCCCAGCGCCCGCCGCCGCCAAGCCGGCCGCCACGACGTCCCCCTCCCGCTGCTGCTCTGGATCTGCTGACGCGCCGGTGCTGGCGGGCGCCTCGGAGGAAGTTGGTCCGCGCGGCGTGAAGTGCGCCGCTGAGGCGGCGGCGGCGGCGGCGGCGGCACCGCCGAGGCCCAGCGCGGTGGCTCTGGCGGCAACGGAGGCGATGGTGGCCGCCGCAGCCACGGGCGCGTCCCGCTGCGCGGTGCGTGCCTCTGCCGCGGCCAGCTGAGTGCGCAGCCCCTCTGCTTCCGCCTGCGCCACCGCCACCTCCTCCCTGCTGGCGGTCAGGTCGCGCTGCAAGCCTTGCAGCTCCGCGGCTGATGCCTCTGCCGCCGCGGCCAGCTGCGTGCGCAGCTCCTCCGCCTCTTCCCGTGCCGCAGCTGCCTCCTCCCTGCTGGCGGCCAGGTCGGCTTGCGCGGCGCCCAACGCCGCCTCCACCGCCGCAAGCTGCGCACCACGAGCCTCCAGCTCCTCTCGCGCCGCTGCCACCTCGTCCCTGCTGGCGGTCAGGTCGCCCTGCAAGCCTTGCAGCTCCGCTGCTGACGCCTCTGCTGCCGCTGCCAGCTGCGTGCGCAGCTCCTCCGCCTCTTCCCGTGCCGCAGCTGCCTCCTCCCTGCTGGCGGCCAGGTCGGCTTGCGCGGCGCCCAACGCCGCCTCCACCGCCGCAAGCTGCGCACCACGAGCCTCCAGCTCCTCTCGCGCCGCTGCCACCTCGTCCCTGCTGGCGGTCAGGTCGCCCTGCAAGCCTTGCAGCTCCGCTGCTGACGCCTCTGCTGCCGCTGCCAGCTGCGTGCGCAGCTCCTCCGCCTCTTCCCGTGCCGCAGCTGCCTCCTCCCTGCTGGCGGCCAGGTCGGCTTGCGCGGCGTCCAACGCCGCCTCCGTCGCCGCCAGCACCGCGCCGCGAGCCTCCAGCTCCTCCCGCGCGCCCCGCAGCTCCGCCTCACCCGCCCCCGCCGCCGCCTCCGCGTCCGCCGCCCGCGCCCGGCTGCCCCCCAGCGCCACCTCAGCCTCCGCCAGCTGCGCCCGGCTCGCCTCCAACGCCGCCTGCGCCTCGGCCAGCTGCGCCCGCGCCGCCTCCAGCTCCTCGCCGCTCGCGCGCAGCGCCGCGCCCTTGGCGTCCACCTCCGCCTGCGCAAACTCGAGCTGGTCACGGGAGATCTCCAGCTCGGCCTTGGCGCCCTCCAAGTCCACCTCCAAGGCCCCGCACCGCTGCTCTGCCGCCGCCAGCGCCACGGCGTGCTCCTCCTCGCGCTGCCGCAGCCGCTCCTCCTCCGCCGTGTGGGCCGCCTGCTGCCGCTCCAACGTGGCGGTGAGCTCGGCGATGCTGGCGCTGGCTCGGGCCAGCTCGGCCTCGCGCTGCTCGGCGGCGCGGCGCAGCTCGGCGTGCGAGGAGTGCAGCGCGTCGAGGGCGGCCTGCTGCTCCGCCAGGCGCGCGTCGAGCGACGCCTCCCGCTCGCCGCGCGCCGCCGCCAGGGACGCCTCGAGCGCGTCCCGCTGCGCCTGCGCACAGAAACCGCACGACGCGAGCGCTCACGCAACATCAAGGTGAAGGAAGCGAATGCCCAGGGAGACCGCGCTGCCAGGGAAGCCAGCAAGGTGAGGCAGACCTCGCACCTCGGCTTCGACAAGCGCCGACTGAAGCTCCGTGCACGCCTGCCGGGCGCTCGCGAGCTCGGCCCTGGCCGTCGCGTGCGCCTGCTCCTCGGCGTCCAGGCGCGACACCAGCTCCGCCCGCGCCTCGTCCACGTCCGCGCCGGCAGCACCCACCACCGCGTCGAGGCTGGCTTCGCTCGACCGCATCGCCGCGCCGCCGGCGCCGGCGCCGCTGCCGCGCCCCGCCGCCAGCGCCGCCTCGAGCTCGGCGCACCGCATCAGCGTGCCGGTCAGCTCGCCCGCCGCCTGCATGTGCTCCGCCGACAGCTGCTCGTGCGACGCCCGCAGGCCGGCCAGCTCGCGCTGCAGCCCCGCCACGCGCGCCTGCAGCTGCTCCGCCTCGTCCTGCGCCTCCCGGTGCCGCTCCCGCGCGGCCTCCAGCTCCGCCTCCCTCGCACCGAGCGCCTCCAAGCCGCCCGCCACCTGCTGCCGCAGCGCCTCCGCCTCCTGCTGCTGCTGCTCGAGCTGCCGCCGCAGCCGCTCCAGCTCTGCGGGTGACTGCGGCGCGTCCTCGGGGTGCGGCGGCGAGGCGGGCGGGGGGACGGCGCGGGACGCGGGCGGCTCGCTGCCGCTGCTGCCGGCCGGAGCGGCGTTGAGCGCCGTGGCGATGCCAGCGGCTTGGAGGTATTGCCGCGCGAGCGCGTCCGGGATGGCCACCACCTACGCTCGATTTCACACACCGCAGCGCTCGCACATCCACGTTCTCGTGAGCTTGTAGCTCATCCGTACAGCGGTCCTCAAGGCCTCCGCGTGTGCTTCCATCCCCGCGACGCCCCACGCCTGCATCCCGGATGCCGGTGCGACGCAAACCGGGGAGCCCCCAGCGCAGCGCACCTCCTCCTGCGACTCCTCGCCGCTGCTGTCGTCCGCCATGTCCATGGGCTGCTGCGTGGTGCGCCCCGACGCGTGCCCCGAAGGCGGCCGCCTGCCCGGCGCGTCGTCGCCGCGCGCCGGCCCGCCCGCCGCCGCCGCGGCCACCGCGGCGCCGGTGCTGGTGGGCGTGGCGGCGTGCACGCTGCCCTGGCTGGGCTGCCCCTTGCGGTGCTGACCGCGCGAACGCACCACCTGCGCGCCGGTCCGCCGCCGCCAACAGCACGCAAACAGCACGCTCATACCATCTGCAGGCGGCCGCACGCACGCCCTGCCACGCGCTGGACACAGCAGCGTTTCATGCTCTGGGGCCAGCAGGTGGGCTCACCTGGGCGGCGAGCTGCTGCATCTGCTGCTCGCGGTCCGACAGCTCGTGGTGGGCCGCCTCCAGCCTGCGGCGGCGGCGCGCCACACGACGATGGATCCAGTTTGCCGCACACAGCACCTCCGCCTCTGCTCCGTTGCTCCACCAACATCGCCTCTTCAAGCGCAGCCCGCTCAGAGACCGTACGCACAGGCTGAGGCGGGCGGTAGGGAGAAGCGAGGCCTCCTCACCTGGACTGCAGCATCTGCACCATTTGCCGCGTGGGCTCCGACACGTGTTCGAGGCCCGCCGGCGTGTCGGCCACCGCCATGGCCAGCGCCTCCTCGCTGAGCCCCACACCACCGCCATGCGCGCCGCCCAAGCCCTGGCCCATGGCGGCGAGGGCGGTGCCCGGCGTGCCAGGCGTGCGCGCGCCGCCGGCGCTGGCCGCGCTCGCCACCGTGTCGCGCGTGCTGCCGGCGTGCGTGCCGCCGCGCCGCCCCGCCGCCGCGCCCCCCGCCACCATGCTCAGCAGCGAGGAGTACTCGGCGAGGCGGCGCTGAAGCGCGCGCACGTGCGCCTCCAGGGCCTCCACCTGCGGCCCCACGGCCCCACGACAACATGTGCACGCAAAGATCTCCGCCACCAAAGGCCCCCTCACGAACACCCTCCACGTAGCACAGCAGCGCACCGAGCCAAGGGCCCATGCCAATGCGATCGTCGCGTCAAGCGCTGACCCTCATCATGCAACAAGGCGCCTGGTCTTGGGCAGCCGAAGCATTCCCGGTGCGAGCATGAAGCGGATGCACGAACAACCCGCGCACCTGCCGCGCGTGGGCGCCCTCCAGCTCCACCCCAGCCAGCCCAGCCGTCGACGACGTGTCCTCCGAAAGCCGGCTGTGACCCGACAGCGCCGAAGCCAGCGCCTGCTGCCCTCCCGCCTGCTGCCCCTGGCCCGCGCCCGCTGCGCCGGCCCGCGCCGGGCCCCGCGGCGGCTCGTCCGCACCGGCGCCGGCGCTGCCGGTGCGGGCGTGCCGCGCCCCCGCCGCCGCTGTAGGGCCACCCGCGACGAACGGCGAGGCTGCGAGGGGCGGGAGGCCGGTGTGCCCTGTGGATGGTGTGGCTGTGGACGGCGTGGAGACGGCCGGCGCCAGGGCTTGCTGCTGCTGCTGCTGCTGCTGCTGCTGAGCCTCTTGGAGACGGGACGTCATGGTAGAAAGGGGCGTGCTGGGCACGAAGTGCTGCGTGGCGCGCGGCGTGGCTGTGGCCGACGACGACGAGTTGGACGCCTGCCAAGCATGCGGGCGTTGCAGCACGGCGCGCGGTGCAAGGGTCCGCGTGCGCACAGGGGCATTCCCCAGCGCCAACGGGCGTGATTGGCGTGCGCGGCCCAACCGCCTCAGCAAACACACAGCCCCGTGGCGAGACGTCGGGGCAGCTACACCTTTGGTGCGTTTGCGAGCGTCGGAGAGGTCTGCGCCCCGCTCACACTGAGCGCACCTGGTCGTCGAACAGCGCATTGCGCCGCACGCTGGCCACGTGCTGCGCCGGCGACGCGCCGCCCGCCGCTGCCGCCGCCGAGGGCGTAAGGCTCCGCCGCATCGCCGCGCTCACGCTGGGCGGCGGCGTGGCAAAGCCCCCGCCATGCGCCGCCGCTGCCGCCGCCGCCGCCGGGCCGCCCGGCGTCGCAGAGGCGGCGCGCAGCGCCGCCTCCAGGCTGACGCCCTCCACGCTGTCGCGCATCTCGTGATGCCCGGGGGAGGTCGGCGCCAGGAACAGCGGGTTAGCCAAGGTGAGGCTCTGCGTGCTGACGGCGGCGGCGCCGAAAGGATGCCCCAAGTGCGCATCGTGGGGGGAGCCGGGGGCTGGTCGGGGCGAGGCGGGAGGGGACAGCGACCCGCTGGTGAGGCTCGCGAAGGTGGGCGGAAGCTGGTCGTCGCGAAGCGGCGGGCGGTCCTGCGTGGCGCACGGCGGGGACGGGAGGGACGGGGACGGCAGGGTGGGGCGCGTGTGCAGGGCCGAACGCAGCGCACCCGCGTGGTGGGCGTGTGGGGCGCACCGTGGCTGCGAGGGCGGCCGCCGTGCCGCCGCTGGTGGGCGCCGGCGTGTGCGCCATCGTGGCGGTAGCAGTGTGGAAGCTGGACGTCAGGTGGCCGCGGGCCGTGTAGTAGGTCATCGGGGAGGAGGGCGACGTGCGGGTCGGCGGCGGCGGCGTGGAGGCGGTTAGGAGGTGGTTGAGCTGGTCCATGGCCTGGTCCTGCGGAAGGGAAAATTATAGACGGGGCGCTCGGAGGGCGCGGCGAGGGCACAGTTAGGGTTGAACGTGGCCCCCTGTGCCAGAGTGCTGTGTTTCCCCTTCCCCCTGAGTGCAGTGGGATGCATGTGAGCGAGATGGCGTGGAGGGTCGTGCCGTGATGACGGCGCAGGATGCATAGGAGCCTTGCACACGTCGTCACTTCTGAGCGCACGGCAGGAGTGCAGGCGCAAGACGGAGGGCAGGACCAGCACGGCACCGACACTGGGGCTCCTCCTCCCCCTCAATGCAACGCAACGCACAGCAAGGAGCCTTCACGCCACGCTCTCAAGCTCAGAGCGAGCTCGCCACAGCCGTCTCCTCCATCCCAGTCTGTCCGGTGATCACAGCCCACGCAAAAGGCGCCATCTCCGTGCCTCCCCACCAGCGCCTCCTCCTTTCCCTCTCGCCCCGCCGCTGCGCTCAGGGCAGCCGCTGCGACGACACCTCCGAGCTGAGCGTCTCAACCCTCGCCACCATGTCCTCCAAAGCCCTGACGCCGCCGCTCAGCTCGGCCACCTGCCCCTCGAGCTCCTGCGCCTGGCGGTTGCGCTCCGAAAGCATCGCCTGCACCGCCTGCACGCGTCGCTGCCCCGCAGCAAGCCCCGCTCGCAGCTGCGCCTCCTGAAGACGCCGGCCCGGCGACGCGCCCGCCAGCCCGCCCGCCGCCGGCGACGGCGCAGCGCCCGCCCGGCCCGCCGCAGCCGCCGCGTACTGCTGCGGCCTGGCCGCGCTGCCGTGGGCGCCGCTGCCGTAGGCGCCGGCGGAGCGGAGGCCGCTGATGGCCGTGGGCGGGTACCCCGGCTCTCCCGCCGGCTGCTTGGCGGGCAAGGAGGACTGCAGAGGCGAGGCGCGGGGCAGGCTGCTGGTGGCGGCGGCGGCGTTCGCGCCCGGTGAGGCGTGGAGGCGCGTTGCCGCCGCCGCCGCCGCAGGGGTGGTTGGCTTTGTACCGGCGGCCGCGATGGCGGCGTAGCCTCGGGCAGGGCTCGTGGCCGCGTGGTTGCTGGCGGCGGGTGAGTGGGCGGCGGCGGTGAAGGTGCTGTAGAGGACGCTTGAGGCGAGGAGAGGAAACGACGCGTTGCCGGCAGCAGTGGTGGCTGTGGTGGCTTTGGGCGGCGTGCCTGCGGCGGGGTGCTGGAGAGGGCTCGCGGCGGCGGCGGCGGTGCTTGCCATTGCCGCGGGCGCTGGGGAGGTGGGCCCAGGCGAGCTGCGAAGGCCAGCCGGGCGGGGCGAGGGAGGGGAGGCGCTGCGGGAGGCAGAGGCGGCAGCGCCCTGCAAGCCACAACACGGCAGCGGTGCAAGTCGTTGTGAGCCCTTGCGCTGTGCACGCCAACTTGCAGCGGACACGATCCCTCGCGGTGTGCCTCCTCGCTCACCTTGGGCGGCGCTCCGCGGGCCTGCTGCTCCTCCTTGAGCAGGCCCCGCAGCAGGTCCACCTGCGCCTGCAGCGCCTCCGCCTCGCGCCTCGCCGCGCCCGCCTCCAGCGCCGCCCGCTCCGCCTCGCCCCGCGCCCGCCACACCCACCCGTTGCGCTCCTCCACCGCCGCCCGCAGCGCCTCCACGTCTCGCGACAGCTCCTCCGCCGCCTCCGCCGCCGCCGCCGCCTCCCGCCGCGCCGCCGCCGCCGCCGCCTCGCCCTCGGCGCCCGCCCGCGCCAGCTCAGCACGCAGCTTCCCGGCGGCTTCCTCCACCGCAGCCAGCGCGTCGCGGAGCTCAGCCACCTCGCCCCGGAGCCCCTCCACCTCCTCCTCGCGCTCCTGCAGCAGGGCGGCCGCCGTCTGCTCCGCCGCCGCCTGCGCCCGCAGCACCGCCGCCTCGGCGGCCTGCGCCTCGCCGGCGCGCGCCGCCGCCGCCCGCAGCTCCTGCAGCTCGGCCACCCGCTGCTCCGCCCGCTCGTGCATCGCCGCCAGCTCGGCGGCCGCCGCCGCGGCCCTCGCCGCCGCGCGCTGCTCCCGCTCCTGCGCCTCATGCCGCGCCTCGCGCGCCTGCCGCTCGGCGTCGGCCAGCCGCTGCTGCAGCTCCTCGGCGCGCCGCGCCGCGTCCTGCTGCGACTGCTGCGCCGCGTGCAGCAGCTGCTGCGACGCCTGCAGCTGCTGCGCGGCGTCCGCCAGGCGCTGCCGCTCCGCCAGCAGCGCCCGCTGCTCCGACAGCAGCTCGCGCCGCACGTCCAGCGCCTGCCGCTCCGACGCCTGCGCCCCCTGCTCCGCCGCCGCCAGCCGGGCGGCGGCGTCGGTCAACTCCGCCCGGGCGGCGGCGGCGGCGGCCACGCTGCCCTCCAGCTTCGCCCGGGCCTCCTGAAGCTCCTGGGCCGCGGCGGCCCTCGCCTCCCGCTCCGTTTGCAGCTCACGCCGAGCGGCGGCCTCCGCCTGCTCCGCGGCCGCGGCCTGCGCCGCCGCCATCTGCGCCAGGTCGCGGGCCGCCAGCTCCGCCCGGTCGGCCCGCTCGCCAGCCGCGCGCGCCCGCGCGTCGGCGGCGTCCAGGCGCTCGCGCGCGGCGCGCAGCTCGGCGTCGTGCGCGGCGCGGGCGTCGCGAAGCGCGGCGTCGCGCTCCTCCGCCGCCGCCACGCTCGCCTCGCCGAGCTCCACCTGGGCGCCGCGCAGCCGCTCGCGCGCCTCTGCCGCGTCAGCGGCGGCGCCCCGCAGTTGCTCCTGCGCCGCCGCCAGCTGCTGCTGCAGCGCCGCCCGCTCAGCGCGGAGCGCAGCCAGCTCGGCCGCCGCCGCCTCGCCGTCCGCCGCCGCCTGCTCGGCAAGCTGCCGCTGCAGCGCGGCGAACTGCGAGCGCAGCGAGCCCACCTCGCCCGACAGCGCGGCGCGGGCGGAGAGCTCGGCCTCGGCGCGCGCCAGCCGCTCGCGCAGCGCCGCCGTCTGGTCCCGCAGCGCCATCGCCTCTGCGGCCTGCGCGCCGGCGTCCGCCTGCGCCTCGGCCAGGCGCTCCCGCAGCGCCGCCGCCGCCGCCGCGCGCGCGCCGCCGCCGGCGTCCAGCTGCTCCCGCAGCTCCGCCACCTCGCCGCGGAGCTCCCGCGCCGCCGCGTCCCTCGCCTGCTGCGCCTCGGCGAGCTGCTGCTGCAGCGCCGCCGCCCGCTCACGCAGCGCCGCCAGCTCCGCGTCGCGGTCGCGGTCGCGGTCGCCCCGCGCCGCCGGCGCCGGCGGGCTGGCGGCCACACTGCCGGCGCCGCCGCCGCCAAGGGCGCGGAGCTGGTCCCACGACGCCAGCGCCTCTGCTTGCGTGCGGGCCAGCTGCTGCTGCAGATCCTCGGCCCGCGCCTGCACGCGCCGCGCCTCGACCTGCCCGTTGAGCGCCGCGTTGCGCGCGTCCGAGAGCTGCTCCCGCAGCGCCGCCGCGTCGGCGCGCGCCGCGTCCAGCGCCTGCTGCGCGGCGAGCGCCTCTGCCTGGGCGCGCTGCAGGTCGGCGAGCGCCGCCTGGTGGTCCGAGGCGCGGGAGGCGCACAGGAAGAGCGACTCGGCCAGCTGCTCCTCCGTGTCCATCACCTGCACACACAAAAGCACAAAAGCAGCTCTCGAAAAGGTTCGGAAAGGAAGGAACATGCGCACCATGGTCGTCGTGAGCACAGGCAGTCTGAGAGAAGGGGCGAGAAAAGGGAATACAAAGGAGAGCGGCTCACCTTGGCCTGGGTGCTCTGCAGCTGCTCCTGCAGCGCTGCCACCTGGCCCCGCAGCTCCTCGGCCGCCTCCTCGCGCTCGTCGGCGGACTGCTGCTGCTGCTGCCGCAGCAGCTCCACCTCGCGCCGCAGCGCCACCGCCGCCTCGCCCGCCACCCGCCGCTCCACCTCGGTCGCCCCCAGGCGCTCCACCGCCCCGCGCAGCTGCCACGCGCCCTGCTCCAGCGACGCAAGGCAGACCTCCCACCCTCCCTCTGGGCCGCCACCACCCGGCAGCGCCCGCCGCGCCGCCTCCACCACCCGCCGCTGCGCCTCGGCCAGCATCGCCCGCGCCGCCTCCGCCTCGCCTCTCGCCCGCTCCGCCTCCCCAGCCATCCCCTCCCGTGCCGCCTCCGCGCGCCGCTCGCCCGCCGCCGCCTGCAGCAGCTTCCGCCCGGCTTCCTCCAGCTCCGCCCGCGCCGCCGCCAGCTGCAGGCGGGCCTCGTGGAGCTCCCGCTCGCGGTGCAGCAGCTGCTCATGCACCTGGCCAAGCGGCGGCGCCGCCGTCGCCGCGTCGGCGCGCCGCAGCAGCTCCAGCTGCTCCCGCGCCGCCCGCAGCTGCTCCTGCTGCGCCGCGCACACCTGCAGCAGCTCGCCCACGTCCGCGCCGGCCACCGCGGCGGCCCGCTGCTCCGCCGCCGCCGCCGCCGCCAGGATCGCCGCCGAGGGGCTGTAGCCGGCACCGGCGGCGGCGGCAGCAACCTGTGGCGGCGTGGGAGAGCGCGGCAGGCCGGCCTGGCGGTGCGACCGGGGCGTGCGCTTGCCGCCAGGGGCCGCGGCGAGCGTGGGCGTGTCGGCGGTGGAGCCTTCGCTGAGCTCGGCGTCCAGGGCACCCAGCACTTGCTCCCTCTCGCCGCCGCCGCCGCCGTCGTCGTCGTCGTCGTCGTCGTCGTGTTGCTCGTCTTCGTGCGGCCCCACCTCGTAGGCGCGCTGCCGCGGGAGAGGGCGGCGGCGCTGTGGGGAGTGGGCGGGGCTGAGGCAGGTGCCGCGGGGTGTCTGGTCGCGCCGGGGGGAGACGTCGTCGCCGGCCGGGGCGGGCGCGTGTGGGCTGGCGGGGGCGCGGTGGTATTGCGGTTGCTGTGGGTGGCGCGGCTGCTTGGCCTGCGGAGGCGGTTGGGAGCGTGGTGGCCGCGGGAGGGGGGGGAGGAGCGCGGGGGCGCGCCGTGCCGCAGGCAGGGGAGGAGAGAGCGCCATGGTGAGTGTCCCAACGTTGCGGGCGGTGCGTGGCGTGGGGGGGGCGTGCGACGCGGTGCGCGGGGGCGTTGGGACACTCACGTATGGCGCTCTCTCCTCTCCTGGCCCTCACCCACGCTCGCCATGCCCATTCACCCATCACGCATGCACAGTCGCAGCATCGAGGTTTCCACAACTGGAAGAAAACGAAGGAAGGAAGGTACAGGACGCGCAAGAGGTGCAAGTGCGTGCGTGCGCGTGCGACCCTAACCAGGCCTTGGCCCAGCCTCCCCTCCCCCCCCCCAGGGGCTGCGCACACACTCACCAGCGCCGCGCGTGGCTGCTGCTGCGCCTCGGGCAACGCCGCGGCGGACGGAGCGTCCACGTCCCCGCCGCCACCGCTGCCGCCGTTGTCCAGCTCATGCAGGTACGCGCTGAGCGCCGCCGAGTGCGCCTCAAGGCTCGCGCCGCCCTGCAGTGCAGCGGCACACGGGCGCAGCGACTCTGTTCGTGCACGGCAGCCGCCAGGCCATGCACGGCGCAAGCATGCCGCCTGCAGCCCCGAGGACCTAGCAGGGCGCACCACCCACCTGCTTGAGAAGCTGCGCTGTGCGCGCGGCGTGCGGCTCCTGCCCTTGCCGCTGTAGCTCCAGGATCGCCGCCTGCAGCGCCGCGGCTGCGTCGTCGCATTGCCGTTGCGAGCCGCGGAGCCGCGCGGCGGCGTCCGACTGGTGCCGGTAGAGGCCAGAGATCTCGCGCTCCAGCTGCGGCGCGTGCAGGTTGAGGAGGAGGGCGCGCCCGGCCCACAGGCGCAACATGTGGGCCGCATCCCTCTGGCTCACATGGGCTGCAAGGGAGGACGCGCAGTGCCTGCCGGGCTCACCGCTTGGAAGACCTCCTGCGCCTCGGTGAGCTGCTGCCGCAGCTGCAGCTCGCGCTGCTGCGACGCCGTGAGCTGCTCGTGCAGCCTGCGGGGCGGGCGGAGGGGTGGCGGCATGGCCGCGCGGGTAAAGACAGTGCGGCGGGCGACTGGAGGGGTGAAAGGGTGTGCGAAGCTGTGCGACGGCGGCCACAGCCTCACCAGCTGATGGTGGCGAGCTGGTCGCTGCTCTGCGCGCCCTCCCCGCCGGCGTAATCCTCCTGCTCGCCGCACAGGTCCAGGATGGCCTCAGTCTCGACCGCCGCGTCCTGCAGCAGCGCGCTCACGGCCTGCGCCTGCACCGGCGGCAGCGCCTGCGCCAGCATGGCGTGCGCCTCCTGGAGCGCCGAGAAGCACCCGTTGGCGCGCTTGGACACCTCGGCCAGGCGGTCGCGCATCTGCGCCAGCTGCTGGCCTTGGCCGGGGAGCTCCGGCTCCTGCGCGTGCGCGGGGCGAGGGCGGGTCGCAAGCGTCGCTGCGGCGGGCGGCACGCCAAGACGGGTCGCAGAGGAAGCCCAAGCAGCCGTGGCGGAGGCTCGCGCCGGTGCTGCGCCCGTGTGGAGGTCTGCGTGCGCTTGGCTCGCTTTCGCGGAGCCGCTGGCTCCCGCACGGCTCTCTGACCCAAGAGCAGGTGGACATCCGACGCCCGCTGTGCACGGGCTGCACGCACGAGCGCCTGCCCACTGCCATCATCGTGCTCGCGCTGCGCTCAGCACTGGCTGCGCTGCTCCGCTGCTCCGCAGGTTGTTGTGGGCCGTGGAACTCCGTGGAACGGCGCACGACGCGAAGCGCGAAGGCACCTCAGCGCAGGCGTGCTGCAGCTGCAGCTGGCCCCGCTGGCATGCTCCTCTGGTGTGGACGGGCCGCTGCATCGCCTGCGGCTGCCACAACCGCATCTGTCGTGCCCATCCAGTCGCCACGCACCAGCGCCATTCCAGTCACGTCCTCCGTCATTCCTGAATTGGTGCAAGGTCCCTGTCAGTCACTGCTCCATCCCTGCTGGCTTCTTGCGGCGCCGGGCGGTCGTGCCGTCCATGCGCCCGGGCCCATCACCGTCGGCACCCGGCCTGCCACGACCCAGCATTGGCCACAAGGGCCAGCGTGCTGCCCCACGGCAGCTCTGGGCTGGCTGCCACGCAAGGGGGGACGCGGGTCTTTGCCGCTGCACCGTCGGACCAATGCCGTGCGGCCGTGAATTGTACCCAGGCCCTGCACCCAGAGGACGCGCTGTTATGCCTAGTGCTTTCCCCCATCAACCCTGCGGTGCACATCGTCAAGCCTGTCCGCAGTCCTGCCGCCCGCTGGCGTGGCAGCCTGCGGGGCAGCCACAGGGGCCCAGCGCCCCACAGAATGCAATGTCCGGCTCCCAGGGGCCCAGGGATCTAGCACTGCACTCCAGAGCTGCATGCTCTCTGTCCCTCTGGGGAGGGCGAGTCGCCCTTGGGTGGCGTGCGGCCCCGAACGCCCCGAACACGAAGACAGAACCTCCACACACACAGCAACGGCATGGCCTCGCAGCAGCACGCGCTGCCGCAGCGCGCGCTCAAGGGCGCCGGGCAATTGGCGACCAGCCGCGCGCGCCGAGTCTGCGTCCTGGTCCGGGCCGCCCGAGCGGCGCCATCGTCCACGGCGAGCTCGTCGGCGCAGGGGCAGGCTTTCAGGCTGTCTAACCTCTCGTCCAGCGCCTCCGCGGGCGTGCGTCCCGCCGAAGCTGCTGCTGCTGCTGCACCTGGCAGTTGGCTGCCCTCGTGGGCGAGCGGCGCCATCGTGGGCCTGGCGGTGGCCATGCTCTACAACAAGCTCACCACTCCAAGGTGCTGGCCAGCTGCTCTGGTGCTGCCCCAGCCCCAGGGGCTGAGCTTGCTGAGCAGCGCTCCAAGATGTGGGCGCAACATCTCCTCGGCGTGGTGTGTGCAGGGCGCCGGCGTACAGCGAGGGGCGAGCGAGGGCGCCACCTCCCCCAGCAGCAGCAGGGCGACAGCGCAAGGACGCCTTCAACGGTAAGCGAGGTCTCCCCTCGGAGCGCGACTCGCTGCTCTGGACGGCTGGCGCAAGGAGTGCGGCCAAACACGCTCGCGCGCACGCAGACGTCATGAAGGGGGTCAACACGGTGCCCGTGCCCAGCCTTTCTGACGAGGCCATCAACGCGGCGCGCGCCAGGCGGCAGAAGGAGCGGTGAGCGCGGGCGGTCGCGTACCTGGGGCATGCTCGCCAGTGCAGCGGCCGCCGCTCACGCTCTCTGTGCGGCCCCGTGCGTGGCGTGCAGAGCCAACCACAAGCTGCAGCTGGAGGACATTGACATTCCCGCCAACCACCCGTGGGCTGTTCGGGTGGGCAGCAGGCGTGCGCGCTGCAGCGGGATGCAGCTCGAGGCGGGAGTCACGCCAACCGGTGCACGTGTCCCCTGCCGCGCGTCGCCGCAGGCGCCACAGGCAGACAGCAACCAGGTCAGAGCGCCGCTTCCGCCCCGGCGGCTCCGGGTGCAGCCCACGCAGGATGGCGCCGACGGAGCGCAGCCAGGCGGAGCGGGAGGCGTCCCTGGGCCACGGCCGGGGCGCAGGCAAATGCTGGACAACTCCTCATCGCCGCAGCAGCAGCACAGGCGGTGACGCCCGTCTTCCCTTGAGGTTGCGTCACCGCTCATTTCATCATCACGGGGCACCCCGACCGACGTTGTTGTACAGTTGTTCGACGAGACAGGCACGATGTGCAACTTGGACCTTCTCCACACGCCGGAGCAGCACTGAGGCGTGTCAGCGCGCCACGCAGCTACGGCTGCAGGCTTGGCAGCACCTGCACCCTGCACTCGCCAAAGCCGATGCGGAAGGGAACGCCCTCCTTCTGGCACCAGCCCCTCAAGACGACCGTGTCGCCGTCCAGCAGGTAGCCGCGCTGCCCAGCCGTCCCGCCGCCGTCCAGCTGCAGATCAATCGGCTGCTTGCCCCCGCTGGTGATCTCCAGGAGGCAGGCGCGCTGCCCCGGCTCTGGCCCGCTCAGCGTGCCGCTGCCAAAGATGTCGCCTGCGGAGGGGTCAAGTTGGCGCGACGCAGGCATTGTGAGCGCAGACATCAAGAGCCCGCAAGGAAAAGCAGGAGCGCCCCCCCCTGTGAACAGCGAAACACTTGCCTGGCCGCAGGTTGCAGCCGCCCGCCGTGTGGTGCGCGACCATTTGCTCAAACGTCCAGTACCTGCGCCCACCGCCGCGACACCGCACGAAAGGCATTCGCGCCGTGAATGAAGAACGTGCCGCCGCTGTGCACCGCCCCCCCACCCCCTTTTGGGCGCGAGGCGACGCACATGTGCTTGAAGTTGGTGGTCGCGACGCGCGCGCTGGCGTGCGCGTGGCCCGCCGGCACAATGTCCACCGCCAGGTGCACGTCCTGCGTCACGTGCTTGGCCGCCCGCAGGTACGGCAGCACCGGCGGGTCTTGAAGGGGTGGGTCGGTGGAAAAGGGCTCGAGCGCCTCGCGCGTCACCACCCACGGGGATATCTGCGTGCCCTGCGCACGCACGCACACAACGCGCGCACGGGGCGCCACGACGACTGCAGAGCGTGCACGGCGGCCCGGGGCCCCGACGCACAGCATCAGAGCAATGCGTTTGCTGGCCGCATGCGGCACCACGTCACGAGTGCCGCGCGACGACCACCAGCCACCAGGCTCACAAAGTTCTTGCCGTTGAAGGGCCCCAGGGGCACGTACTCCCAGGCCTGGATGTCGCGGGCGCTCCAGTCGTTGAGCAGCACGTAGCCAAACACGTGGTCGGCCGCCGACTCAATGGGGATGGGCTCGCCCAGCGCGTTGCCAGGGCCAATCAGGGCGCCCTGCGCACACCTCAGGGGAGGTGACCTCACTGCGAGTCGCACGATGCATGCAGAGCACTGAAGAGCTGCCCCACCCTTCCGCTCACCATCTCCAGCTCAAAGTCCAGGGCCTTGCAAGGGCCAAACGAAGGGAGCGCCTCGCCGGTGGGCCGCGCCTGGCCCCTGCGAACTCGGCAGGCGGTTGTGGCTCAAGCACCGAGGCTGCCTGCCGTCGTCACCATGAATCTCCGCGCCGCTCACCCGTCACGACGCCGCTCTCACCAGGGGCGGCGGACCGGCGTGCCCGACACCACGATGGAGGAGGCCCGTCCATGGTACCCCACTGGCAGGTGCACCCTGCGCCAGGCAAGGGGGGAGCCCCCGCCAAGGGTACAGCGCCATGCCAGTGAGGCAGCACGTCCCGCGCTCGCTCGCACCACCGCAGCGTGGCCGCCCCCGCATCCCCCACCCTTACCCACCAGTTGGGCTGCAGCTCGTTGCCCGGGCCCCGGAACAGCGCCCCTACGTTGAAGGCGTGGTACCTGGAGGCGTAAAAGTCGGTGTAGTCGCCCACCTCTGCCGGCAGGTGCAGCGCCACGTCGGCCTGCGGGCACCGGGTGATGCGCACACGCTGCGCCCGTCGTCCCTCAACGCTGGCCACAAGGGCAGGCTTTGCGAGCAGCAGGCGATCGCAGGGCTGAACAATAAGAGACCTGAGGGAGGATGGCCTTGGCGCGCAGCGCGGCGTCGTCCCTCAGCGCGCCCTCGGAGGAGGACAGGAGCCGCTGCAGCGTGGCGCGCGCCTCCTTCCAGAACGGCCGGCCCAGCGCCAGGAACGCGTTCAGCGTGCCCTGCTGACGCGGTCACACGGCAGCACCAGCGCCTTGCTGACCGGGCGATCCGGGCGATCGATCCGCACGCCACCCGCGAGGCGTGACGACGACAATTTACCTGGCTGAAGGCGTGGCTGGCCTCCTTGCTGCTCAGGTGCGGCCCCGAGAGGAGCCCGGCCTGCTGCAGCGCGCCCACGTCCACCACGCTGTCCCCCAGCGCCACGCCTACCCTACGTCCGCCCGCCGCTGATCCTGTGGGCGAAAAGACTCCCCAGGGCAGGTTCTCCAGGGGGAAGTCGCCATTGGCTGCGTCTCCTGCGCCGGCGCCCGACACGAACGAGTCCATCTTCTGGCCGTGCGTGCGGCCGACCACGGCCCTGACCATGCTCGCCACGGTCGCCACGAGAGAACAGGTTGCGCGAGTAGGTGCGCGCAGCCAAGCTGGACGTTTCCCTGTCGCAGTGAGAGCATCGCGCGTGCCCATGGACGTCAGGCGATTCGCGCACCAACACAGAACTGCAGCGCCAAGAAGAGCAGAGGCCAGAGCGTGCCGGCATGGCGTCCTCCCTGCCAGCGGGCGGTGTAGACGCAGCGTGCCTGCGCGTGCTCAGCAAGGCGGTGGAGGAGGAGGCCTGCCCTTTGGCTTGGGCAAGATCTTTGGCGGCGGAGGTGGCGGCGCGGGAGCGAACAGCGGCGCCCCAGCAACGGAAGCTTCACTCACGCCGGAGGCGCGCTTCGTGATGAGCCAGGGCAGCGACGACCCTGAATTCCCGCCATTCCAGGTGCGGGGACCTTGCGGATGCGCTGCCGGCCACGCGAGGGGGTGCAGCGTGCCGTCACCCGATGCACGCGGCAGCCGCGTGCTCCACCCCCAACAGGTGGTGCAAAAGACCAAGGACTACTCGCTACGCCTGTACTCGTCGTACCCAGTGGTGGAGATGGTGAGGGCGAGGCCTGCGCCATGCGCGCGCGAGTAGTGGTGGGCCGCATCCCACGGCAGCTCTGCATCCATGCGGCGGGGCTGCCCGCAGGACTACGCCACCCGGGCCGAGGCGTACGCGGCGCTGGGCTCCTACGTGGACGGGCCTGGCAACGCCGAGGGTGTCCGGTTCGCCTACACACAGGCAAGAGCGGTGGAGGTGGCAGCGGCCCTTCGTGGGGAGCGATGCGGCCTGCTGGGGAGCCCGCAGCCCACATGGTTCTCACCTCTTGCGCCGCTTGCGCTGCGCAGCCCGTCACCATGGTGTACGAGGACAGCCAGGGCGCCGGGCGCAAGGTCATGCAGATGTACCTGGGCAGCCGCGTGGGCGCCTCGGCCCGGCAGACCGAGTCGGTGGCGTCGCTGCCGGCGCCCACCGAGCCCAACGTGCGCGTGTCCATCGCTGGCGGCGAGCTCATCGCCGTGCGGCAGTTTGAGGGGTACATCACGCCGACCAACGCCGAGGCGGCGCGCCAAGCGCTCCTAGCGGCGCTGCGCAGGGGTGAGCGAACCGCTGCCTCTGCTGGGGCTGGTCGGGATGGTGTGCTGCTGTTCACTGGGTGCACCTCACCCAGTGGTGCTGACGCATGCACGTGCAGACGGCGTCAAGCTGAGCGAGGAGGCGCAGGGAGGCGCGTTTCGTGTGGGCCAGTTCGGGGCGCTGTTCCAGCTGGCGGGCCGCATCAACGAGGTGTACGTCAAGGTCACGCTCTGAGTTTCAGGGAGGAAAGCCTTGCGTCTTGCGCTTTTTGACGGACGTCCATCTTTTTCTCACTGCGTGCACCCTCCGTCGCCGGCTTGCAATGGCACGTCATCGCTTCTCAGCAGCACGTCTCTCACAGCGCAGTCACAAAGCCAGGGTCGTCTTCGTCGTCGTCGTCGTGCTCCACAAGGCCGCCATGGTGGTGGCCTTGCGCAAAGCCGCCCCAGCCGCTGGCGCCCGCCGGCTGGCGCTGCAGCGCCGGCGCCACATTGTCCTCGGGGGCGAGGAAGGCGCCCCAGCGGCCCCCGCCAGCGCCTGCGTTGTCGCCCTGCGGCGCAGCGGCAGGCTGCTGCAGGCCCTGCCCGACTCCGGGCTGCCGCCCACCCGCCCCGCCCAGCGCCACCCCCGAGTGGTCGCCAGCAGCAGTGCTGTTCCATCCCACAGCAGAGGGCCGCTGCCGCCAGGACTCTGTCGCGAGCCCGCCTGGCTGCTGGGGCCGGGTGGGCGGGCGTGCCGGCGCCTCCTCCGTGCCCCACCAGTCACCGCTGCTGCTGTCCGCCGCCGGCCATCCACCCGGCACTCCGTGGCCCTGCCGCTGTGCGTCCTCCTGCTGCTGCTGCTGCCAGCGCTGCCCCTGCTGCGCCTGAGGTGCCGGTCCGTGCCAGCTGGGCGCGCCCCATGACGAGGCTTGCAGCTGCGCGGTCGCTGCAGCGGCAGGCCACGGGGCAGCGGCCGTTCGGGGCCTGGCCACGCTGGCGCCGGGGCCTCCTCCTCGCGGGCCCACGTGGCCCTGGTGAGAGCCGGCGAACGGGTGCTGGTGGCGCTCCTGCCTGGGCTGCTTGCCGCCCAGCCCGCCGTCGTCATCGCGCTCGTCGCCGCCGCGCTTCTTGCCCCCTCTGCCCCCACCGCCGCCGCGGCGCGCCTGCGGGTCGGCGACGTGCGTCACGAAGCGGGCGTCCTCCTGCTCCTCTTGCGCCGCCTCGTGCCAGTCTTGCTGCTGCTCGTCGTGGCCGACAAACGCGTCCCAGCAGGGCGCGGGCGGTGCCGTTGCTCTGCTGTGGGGGCCCTGCGCCTCGGAGGCAGGCTCGCCGTCCCAGCCCTGCTCGTAGGCATCTTGTTGCAGCTCCCACTGGTCGAGCATCAAGTCCTGCGCAGCCAAGCGTGGCGGCCAAGGTTGCGGGTGGCTGGGGTGGCGCAAGGGCGCCTCGACCAAGCGCAGCACGAGCAGCGCCTCACGTCCTTGGCGGCCTGCTGGTTGGCCCTGGCCATGTTGAGCTGCTGCACGTGCTGCCGGATGTCCTTGGCGCTGCCACTGACGGCAAACACGCGCGTGAGCGTCTGCTTGGCGCCGCACAGCTTGCAGCTCCACTTGTCGCTCTTGGTGGCCTGCTTGGCCATGATGGCCTCGCACTGCACGCAGCGCACGCACTGGTACTCGAGCGGCATCGCTGTCGGTGTCAGATAAAGCAGCACGTTCGTGTTTGCGCGCAGGGGCCCGCGAAGCATGCTGTGCCCCGCCCCACCCCAAGGAGCAGCCAGACACGGTGAGCAGACCACACACTGCAGCAACAGAGCCGCAACAGCCTCCCTCTCCAAGTTCCCTTCCCTAGGCAAGGTAGTCATCGAGGCATCCGCGCACAGAGCAGACAGGCCGAGCAGCGAATGGCAGCGGAGGCAACGTCGGACCTCTATGGCTTCCCCATCAGGGTGTCGCCTCTTCAGAAGGCGGAGCGCGAGGCGTGCGACGCCGAGTCCAACGTCCTGCAGCCTGTGTGGAGCGAGTTCATCGCCCAGGAGAAGCTGCCGAGCGAGTCCAAGCTCAAGGAGCTGATCCGCAAGGTGCAGCTGCGTGCGCTCGTGCCCCTGCCTCCCTGCGTCCACCCCTCGGCGCTGCATCTTCGCCGCACCTTCGCGGCGCCAATGATCCGGCGGTAAACAGGCACGGGGGGACGCCAGGGCAGCAGGCTGGGAGCAGGCCTTGACAGGTGCACTGCGCTCCACGCAATGTGCTGGTCCGCAGGGCGTGCCGCCGCCCTGCCGCACGTGGGTCTGGATGAACTCGTCCACGGCCACCAAGAAGAAGGCCGCCCTCGCCAGCAACTACTATTCCATCATGGTCTCGGCAGGCGAGAAGAGCAAGGACCTCGCCGAGATTGACCAGGTGCGGGCTGGGCGCCCGCTAGCTAGGCCTACGCACTCGGCCGCGGCCGGACTCACGCCCGCGTGTGTTTGGCTCTGCCAGGCCTCGAGGCGCTGCCTCCAGCCAGCTGCGCGTGAGGCAGGGTGGCAGTCGCGGCGTGGCGGCGCTGGCCTGCGCGCAGGACGCGCCGGCGACCTTCCCCACGCACCCGTGGATCCAGTCGGATGACGGCAAGGCGGCGCTGCGGCGCGTGCTGTCGGCCTACAGCGTGCACAACGACAAGCTGGGCTACTGCCGAGCCATGAGCAACATCGTCGCGCTGCTGCTCATCGCCATGAACCGGTGCGGGGAGAGGGGGGGCGTGCGCCGCGCAGGGGACTGTGTGTAAACCTGCGGCCGCCCAGGGTGACGGCGTGCGAACCCTGTGCTCTGCTGCGCCCCGCAGCAACGAGGAGAACGCGTTCTGGCTGCTGGCGTCGCTGGTGGACGACATCCTCTACCCCGGCACCTTTTCGCGCAACCTGGAGGGCGCCCAGGTGCGGGCCACGCGCTGGGTGGGGCGGGGTGGGGTAGGCATCAGGGGCCCTGCGCACTGGCCTGGGCGTGCAGGGCCCACGCGCACGCAGACCCATCATGACAGGCGCGCAGCGACGCCCTGACGTCGCTCACACCTCTCCCTGCCTGCGCCACCGCCCCCCCCTCCACGCCCGCACAGGTGGAGATGCTGGCGCTGGACGAGCTGCTGTCCCAAAAGCTGCCGCAGCTGCACGCGCACCTCAAGAACACCGACTGCGACATCTCCCTCATCGCCACCGACTGGCAAGTGCCCGCATATGTCTGCTGTCTGCGCCGTGGCCCGCCCCACACACATACGCAGCAGACGCGAGGCGGCACGCGTGCACGAAGCGGCTGTGGCAAGTGCCTGTTTGTCCCTTGCGTGCGCGCTCGGTGCTGCTGCCGCAGGTACCTCTGCCTCTACACGACGAGCCTGCCCAGCGAGACGGTCATGCGCGTGTTTGACGGACTGTTCAACGAGGGGCCAAAGGTGCTGTTCCGCGTGGCGCTGGCGCTGCTCAAGATCCAGGAGGAGACGCTGCTCAAGTGCGACAACGCAGGCGAGCGTGTGGGCTGCTGCTGCTGGCGGTGGTGGCCTGTGGTGCAACGGTGCAGCAGCCTGGGGGGAAAGGCAGGGAGGACGGATGGCTCCGCTGGCGGTGTCCTCGCGGCTCGCAGGCGACATCGTCATCACCATGCGCCAGGCGGCGTCCAGCATGCACCACCGCGACAAGCTCATGCACGTGGCGTTCGACGGCATCGGCAGCCTGTCCATGGCCACGATCGACAAGTTCAGGGACATCAAGGCGCGTGAGGGGGAGGCGACGCGGCAGGGCCGCGGCGAGGCCAGTGAGTCAGTCGCCTGGAGGGGGGCCTGGGCGCGTGCAGGCACGCCGGCGGCGGTGGGGCGGGCGGGCAGCGGGGTGTCAGGTGTGGTGTGTGTGTGTGACTGTGCGCGCGGCGTCTCCCACAGGCGAGGTGGCGCACCGGGCGGGGGGCAAGGCGGGCGGCAACGACGCGCTGGCCGACGCCACCTCCAAGGCCAAGAAGGGCTTTGGCGCCTTCATGAAGGGGCTCAACAAGTTTGCCGAGCAGACGGCCGACCAGATGGCCAAGGCGGCGGAGAAGATGGGCATCAAGGACGACGAGCCGGGGGGCGCCGCACAGCAGCAGCAGGGGGGCGCCGCCCGGCACTGACGTGCATCACGGGATGTGGAGGTCCTGCGCAACATTCATCTCGCATGATTAATCCCTTTAGAGCGTGCTTGACCTGTCGTGCTACCCTCGTGCTAACCCAGAGGAAATACCCAGCCGTCGCGAAGCTGTCAACCCATTTTGTGCGAACGAAAAGTCAGCGCACGCGAAGCAGGGGCCTCTTCCTGCAGGTCACACGCTGCGGGCTGAGAGGAGCAGCGCGATTGGAGATGAACGCCAACGGAGGAGACGTGGACCCGCGAGGGCGGCCGGTTTGGTGCACGCGAGGTGGTCCGCACCCAGCGCGCGTGGGCCTGTGTTCCGACCCGGCAAAGGAGCGATGTGGACAGTGAGTTCTGCGCCGCTGTGCTCGACACGCGGAGAGAGTCCTGCGCGAGCCCTGCGCTTTCCCGGCTCATCATCAAACGCCGGGCCGATGGCGCGCGCCAGCGCTCTGCGCGGCATCATGGGGGCCGCATCACAAACTAGAAAGCATCAGCAGTGTTGCCCTGGAGCCTGCAGGCCAGATTGCGTGGACGCGACGCAGGGGGGGCCGCATGCGCCTGGGCCGCTCACGGGCGTGTGGCGCCCTCCTTACACAACTCTGCGCAGGTATTTCGTGCGCTGCGACACCTGCGACAAGTTCCTGGGCTGGGTGAACCAGGCCGGCCCCTGGACCTGGGTGCGTGCGGCCGCCCAGCGGGCCAGCACCTCGATGGCGTCGCCGGGAGCCGCAACGCACCTCAGCCTCTTCACGCCCCGTCTTGCACCTCCCGTGTCCGGCTGCAGAGGGACCCAGGCGGCGGCGGCGGTGGCGCGCAGATGCCGCCCGCCGCGGCGGCGGGCGCCGCAGCGCTGGCGCGCCTGGGCGGCGGCCCCCCAGCCACGCAGGCGCAGGCCGTCTCGCCCGCGACGCCGGCGCAGAACCGGGGCGTGCCCGGCACCCAGAACGCAGGTCAGAGCGCAGGTCCCTCTCATGCACGACGACCACGGGGCGCAGCAGCACACCCGCCTTGGCGACCAGTGTGTGTGCTGCTGCGTGGCGGTGCGCTGCCGTGACACAGGGTGGCCCGGCGCGCCTGCTCGGGCGCAGCCCCGCAACCTCATGGGCGCCTTTGAGCAGGAGGCCCCTGCTCCTCCGGCCACTCAGGGCACGCAGGGCACGCAGGGCACGCAGCAGGGCACACAAGGGCAGGGCGGCAATGCGCAGGGCGTCAACGGCGCCGGCATCGCCGTGCGGTTCGGCTCGGCGCTCGACGCCAAGCTGGGTGACGTCATCTTTTACGAGACCAACGGGTGAGGGGCGGGGGCTGGGGGCTCAGGGGCACTGGCCGGCGCGAGCTCCTTTTCTTGCGCAGCGTGGGCATGACGACGAGGGCCAACCTCGCCGCGATTCGCAGGTTCAAGAAGCCGTTCGTGGACCTCATGCGCAACTTGAGGGCCAGGTAGGTTGGTTGAGGGACAGGGAGCGGCGCTGCCCCAAGCTCCCTGTGCATCCACGCGCGTGCCCGCCACGCACCTCCACGAGAGTCCTCACCCCACCTGTCTCCTCCGGTCTCGCGTCACGCGGGGTGAACGCCCCCATGTTGCTGCACGCGCCTGCAGCAACATTGCCAAGGGGCAGTACCGCGCGTTCGGCGACCTCAAGTTCCACGTGGTCCGCGCCGAGGACGAGGACACCGTCATGGGCGCGCTGCTCAACGTGCGTCGCCCGCCCCCCTCCCTTTCACCCTCTCGCATCTTCCTCCGTTCCCAGCAGCCTGCCACGCGCGTCTCGTGCGCCGTTTCGCTGTGCCTGGGCAGGCCAACGCAGACATGCACTGGGGGGGAAGGAAGGCGGGAGGGGGAAAAAGCAAACTAGCGCGGCGCCACGCGTGCTGTGCGTCGCCCCCCACGCCCCCCGCGTGTGCCCGCAGGCCAACTTCAACGTGACTCGCGCTCCCGACGAGCGCGAGCGCGCCGTGCAGGCTGTGCTGGAGCGCGAGCTGCAGCAGGAGGCCTCGCAGCAGCAGCAGCAGGCGCCCGACGCGCGGCCCGGCGCCGGCGTGCGCGTCGTGGCCTCGCGCACCATGGACGGCAAGCTGGGGGAGGTGACGGCGCTGGCCACGCAGGGCTATAAGGCGCCCTTTGTTGCCTTGATGCGAAAGCTCAGGGAGGAGTGAGTGTGAGGTTGGGCTGGCGGTCACGCGCTTTGTGAGCCGTGCTGTGCGGCCCTTGCGCGCTGGAGTGGGCAACCGGGGCTGGTGGGCGCAGTGGTGTGGGTGCACGGGTGCTCAGGGCGCGCATGACGATGATGGGTTGGTGAGTGCGTCCTGGGTGGGTTGCTGCGCGCAGGCGCGAGGCGTTCCCCGAGTACCGCGATGAGGGCGGCAGGAAGTGCCACGTGGTGGTGCGAACGGCCGAGGACGTGGTGCTGGACGCGCTGCGCGAGGTGAGGAGGAGGAGGAGGAGGAGGAGGTCTTTCTCTGCCAGAGTTGCGCTTTTCGCCTTGAGCAGGTGGTGCTGAACACGCCGCGAGAGGCGAGGAGGGCCTCGCTTTGGCAGTTGCTCGGGGCCTGGAGGCGCCCGCGAGGCGTCGAATGGGTGCTTGTGCGCACGCCGCGTCATGTCGCGTCGCACGGCAGGCGGGGTTTGACCTGGAGCTGGAGTGGGACCGTGAGCGGCCCCAGGGCGCCATGGCCGTGGACGCCGACCTGCCAGACGCTGACGGGGACGGCGACGACGACGACGGCGCGATGCGGGGGGCGCGGCGCGGCGGTGGCGGCGGCGGCGGGAGGGGGGCCGGCGGGGACGGCAGGGCGGCAAAGCGCGCCAAGGACGGCGAGGGGGGCGGCGGGGGAGGGGGGGGCGGTGCGGCTGCCGGGTGGGGCGGAGGGGGAGGGTGGGGCGGCAGCCAGCGGAGCGCGGGCGGGGAGTTTGAGGAGCTGGAGGACGACGACGAGAGCGGGGGCGGAGGCGGCGGAGGCGGCGGCGCTGGGGGCAGCGCCAGGCGCGGGGGCGGCGGCAGTGCGTCGAGCGGCCGCGCGACGCCGTCACAGCGGCGCGTGATCCTGGACGACAACAGTGACGACGACGACGACGACGACGACGACGACGACGACGGCCCTGCTGGCGGGGCGCCCGGCACCGCAGGTGCACGTGCGTCCATGGCGGTCGCGGCTTTTGCAGTGCTAAAGCGCGGCAACTGCAGTGTGAGGCCAAACGCGATTGCTGTGCGTGCTTTTGTGGGGCGTGCAGCGGCACCGGCGCTCATGAGCCGGGCCACGTGGGACGAGCTGCTGCGCGACGCCATGGGCAGCCAGGCGGACGCCGCCCTGCCGCCGCCCGGCCCCTCGCCGCGGCGCCCGCGCGCACCGGCCCCGGTGGCGGTGAGCGCGGCGGACCTGGGCGACCCCGTGGTGCGGCGCCTTGCCGAGCACGTGCCCGCCGACCTGTGGGAGCGGCTGCTGCCGCACCAGAAGCTGGGCGTCACCTTCATGGTGGACCGGGGCGGCAAGGCCCTGCTCGCGGTGCGCGGTGATGCGGACGGGGGGAATATGTTGGGAGCGCGGGGAGGCGGTGTTTGTGGGCAAGCGTGAGGGAGGGAGAGAGGAAGGCCGTCACAGGTGCGCTGCGGCGCAGCCAAGCTCGATCGGGTGCCTGGGGGAGCGCGTGGCGCGTGGTGTGTTGTTGTGTGCGGCAGGACGACATGGGCCTGGGCAAGACGGCGCAGGCGCTGGTGACGGCGGCCGCCTTCCCCGAGCACTGGCCGCTGCTCATCATCTGCCCGCCCGTGCTCATCCGGTGAGCAGTGGGCAGTCGCCTCACACTGCTCAGTGCCCCGCAGGCAGCCGCATCCACCACGCACCGTGCGACGTTCCACCGCACTGTGCTCTGTCCTGACATGAGCGCGTTCCCTCACGTGCGTCCTTCGTGTGAGATGTGTGCGCAGTGGCAACTGGGCGGTGGCAGTGCACAACTTTCTGCCGCCGGCGCTGCAGCCGCTGCCCTCGGACGTGTGGCTCGTCACCAGCGGCAAGGACCTGCAGCGCCTCAAGAAGCACCACAGCGAGCCGCCGCGACGCAGGGTGAGTCGCCGCCCGGCCCCGCGTGCGCCCTGGGCGCGCCGCGCCTCAATCACCTCCACACGCCCCCGCCGTCAAGAAGGCGCACGCGCGGGCGCGGGCGTAGGAGTTGGGTGCGCTGACGCGCTTGTGTGCGTGTGTGTGTGTGCTCGCAGGCGCACGTGTGCATCACGACCTACGACATGGTGCAGAAGCTGGGCGGGTGGGAGCGCTCGTACAAGTAAGCGCGTGGCGCGTGCACGACCGCCCTTGGTCTGCCCTCGCCGCGTCCTCGCCCTCGAGCACCGGCATCCGCAGTGTGCGCGGGCAGGTGGGCGCGGCGGGGCCTGACGCGCGCCTCCTTGCGCCTTGCGCGCTGCTTGCTTGTCGCAGCATGATTGTGTGTGATGAGGCGCACGCGCTCAAGCACCACACCACCAAGCGCACGGCCTTCGTGACGGAGCTGGTCAAGCGGGCCAGGGGCGCGCTGCTGCTCACCGGCACGCCGCTCATGTCGCGGCCCATCGAGATCTGGTCGCTGGTGAGGAGCAGCACGCGACGCTAGTGCTGCAGCCCACGTCTGTCCTGTGCCCGCCGACGGCGTCGCGGCGATGCGGCAAGCGCTCGCAAATGCGTGCGAGTGTTGTCGTTCGTCCTGTTTGTGAGTGCGGCGCGATGGCGTGCGTGTGCGTGTGCGCAGGTGCACATGCTGCAGCCCAACCTGCTGGGCAGCTACCACGTGTACGGGAGCAAGTTCTGCTTGAGCCCCGAGGAGAAGGCGTCGGGCGTGGTGGGGCGCAACCCCTGGCCGGGGCGCGGCTTTGTGCCGGTGAGCCGCGGCGCGCACGCGCGCACTGCCCGCCAACGGGAGGGAGGAGAGCGCACCACCCCGCGGTGGCCCGCCAGGCCCGAGCGCGCGCAGCAGCACTGAGGCCACATGGGTCGCCACGAGTGATTGGGGCTGCAGCCGCGTGCTCACTCGCCGCGCGCCTCTCTCCCCACTTGTGTGCCTGCCCACCCTCCATTGAGTGCGCAGGAGTACCGGGGCGCCGACCACCTGGAGGAGCTGCACCAGCTGCTCAAGGGCGTCATGCTGCGGCGCGACAAGAAGGACGTGCGCATGGACCTGCCCGACAAGATCAGGTAGGCGCGCGCCCCCCGCTGCCAGCACTGCGCCTGAAGCAACTTCGACGGAACGGAGCCAAGCATGAGGGAGGTCTCGGCCTCTGTCCGACCTTGGGCTGCTCTTGCCTGTCGCTTGCGTGCTTGCGTGTTGGTTGCTTGGCGCGCAGGCACCGGGTGGTGGTGCAGGTGGACGGCAAGTTCGCCGAGCAGGTGCAGTCGAGCATGGCCATGTTGGGCGTGGCGACGCGCGAGTACGAGGCCAACAAGCAGGACGACCAGGCCAAGCGCCAGTGGCAGAGGGCGCTCATGGACGCCTATCGAACCGCCGGCCGAGCAAAGGTGAGGCGCCGCGACCGCGATCCGCGCCGACCTAGCTGGTGTGCTACAGCCGGCGCACGAGCCGTTGCACCGCATGCGCGCCACGCGTGCGCCCGCTCTCTCCCTCTCTCTCTTTTGCAGGCGGCAGCGGCGGTGGAGCTCGTGGTGTCGCTGCTGGAGCGCGACGCGGCGGCAAAGGTGCTGCTCTTTGCGCACCACAAGGACGTGCTGGACCCGTGCGAGCAGCTGCTGCGGCGGCGCGGCAGCAGCGCCAGCGGCGGCGGCGGCGCCGGCGAGCAGCCCACGTGGCGCGTGGCGCGCATCGACGGGCAGACGTCGGCGGCGCAGCGCGTGGACGCGGTGGACGCCTTCCAGTCGGAGCCCGACGTGCGCGTGCTGGTGCTGGGCATGACGGCGGCGGGCGTGGGGCTCAACCTGACGGCCGCCTCGGCGTGCATCTTTGCGGAGCTGCATTTCAACCTCTCGGTGCTGATGCAGTGCGAGGACCGGGCGCACCGCATCGGGCAGACGCGCCAGGTGCGCAGTCGTGGGGAGGGGTGGAGGGCACGCACGCCGTGCGGGGGTGTGTGCAGGCGCTGCACCGATGCGGCGCCGCGCGTCTGGCTCGTTGCGCAGGTGGAGGTGTTTTACTGCACGGCCAGCGGCACGGCGGACGACCTCGTCTGGCCGTCCATCCTGGCCAAGAGCAAGGTGCAGGGGCAGGTGTTGGCCGGCAGCAGCGCCAGCCTGCCCATGAGCGGGGCCGCCGCCACGCAGCGGCACCCGGCGGTGCTGCAGGCGTCGCAGGCCTTCTGACTGACTGACGACCCTGTACCCAGACCTGGAGACCCAGACACCTTCCTCTGCGTGCGCTTCACCGTTGCGTGTCAGCATGTTGCTCGGGTGTCCAGGCGAGGTGCGAGGTGCCTTTTGCTGCTCTGTCCATCCCTTGCAAGCTTTTGAGCGAGGAGGAACCCTGCCACAACATCAGAACGCAATACAGGACGCTCGACCGAAGAGAAGAACGCAATCGCTGCTGCTGCTACTGGCCCTTGACGGAGAGCGTGTTGAGGTGCGAGCGCACGAACTCGAGGTCGGACTGGTCGCGCAGCACGCCGCGCGGCAGGAACTCGAGCAGCTCGGCGGCCTCGCGCAGCAGCGCCTTGCGCTCGTCCTCGAGGATGGCCAGCTTGCGCTGCTCCTCGGCGGCCTGCGCCGCCAGCTCCGCCTCGTCGCGCGCCTTTTGCTCCTCGTACATGCGCCGCCGCTCGTCGATGAGCCGCTGCACCTCGCGCTGGTGCTCCACCTGCTTGAGCCGCCGCCGCTGCGCGTTGAGCTGCTCGAGCCGGTCGTCCTCGGCGAACTTGGCCATCATGCGCGCGCGGAACGCCTCCTCCTCGGCCTTGAACACCGCCTCGCGCTCCGCCTGCGTCGACGCGATCGTCGCGGTCCGAGGACGGTCGCCTCAAGTCTGAGCCGAACGAGAGAGCAAGGCGCCCTAGGACACGGCCTGACCATCGCTCACCTTGAGCTTCATCTGGTGCTCGTTGGCGCGCTGGATCTCCGCGCGGAGGTCCGCCGCCTTTTGCTTGCGCGCCGCGTCCTCCTGCCGGCGCTTCTCCTCGGCCTCCTCCTGTCTCAGCAGGTTGATGAGCTCCTCCTCGCGCTCGCGCTCGCGCATGGCCTCCTCCATCTCCCGCTTGACCTTTTCGTACAGGTGGTCCGCCGCCTCCTTGCGCGCCGCCGCCCGCGCCGCCTCCTCGGCGTCCCGCTGCCGAACCGCCTCCCAGTACTCCTGCGCGTGCGCACACGCGACGGCCAGGGGCGCCAACAGCACCTCAGCGTTCCCGTCGGGGGCGCGTGCATGCCGGCGAGGCGCAGGCGCAGGCCTCACGCCAGCTCGCCCTGCCCGGCCACCCCGCTGTGCGGCCCAGCTGCCCAGGACGCCGCCGCGTGGCGTGGCATCGCTGTGGTGACACCACCACCCCGCCCCGGCGCCGCGTCGTCGCGCACCTGGATCTTGCGGTCCTCTGCCGCCTCCTGCTCCTTCTTCCTGCGCCGGTTCTGCTCCTGCTCCAGCAGGAACTGCGCGATGAAGGCCTTGGTCTCGTCCTGGCGCTGGCGCTTGGCCGCCGCCGTGGCCTGGTCCTCCAGCGCGATGCGACGCAGCACCTCGTCCACCAGCGCGCGCTCGCGCGCCGCCTCCTGCTCCGCCTCACGCAGCAGCTCCTGCGGTGCACAGTGATTGTGGCGACGTCAGCGTGTTGCACATGCACAGTCATGGCGCCCCACCGTGGAGATGGGCGAGCGGGAGCACGACCCACGACCGCCTGCCACACATGCCCCGCCCCCGCCCCGCCCCAGGCACCGCGTCTCACCTGCCGCTCCACCATTTGCTCCTCCAGCACCTGCCGCGCGCGGATGGCCTGCTCGCGCCTGCGCGCCTGGAACTCCTGCTCGCGCGCCAGCGCCGCCTGGTCCGTCGCCTCGACGTACGAGTTCATCGTCGCGTCGTACTCGGCCTGCTGCGCGCGTATCTGCGCCTTCTCCTGCAGCTGCAGCGAGCGCTCCTTGTTCACGCGCGCCGCGCGGATCTTCTCCGCCAGCCTGCGCGCCGCCAGGTGGCATGTGGTGGTGGGGCAGCAGTGAGGGGCAGGCGTGTGGGCGTGTGCACAGGCTGCGCAGATGCGTCAGGTCGCGACGGCCCACTCACTCGCGGAGCTCTAGGCTCTGCTCCTTGAGGTGCTGGATCTCCCTGTCCTTGCGCTCCTTGGTCTGCTGCCGCTTGACCAGCGCTGTGGCGAGCTTCTCCTCCTCCTCGGCGCGGATGAGTGCCAGCTCCTTAGTCCGCTCCGCCTGCGCACGCACCCACCAACCAACAGTGGCCATTTATGATGACCCACACGCCATCCGCTGCTCCTTGCTGCTGCTGCTCCTTGCTCTTTTCCCGCTCGCGGACCTGGTACAGCGAGTCCAACAGCTGCGCCTCCCGTGCGCGCTCCTTGGCCTCGCGCTCCTTGCGCGAGATGTCCTCCTTGAGCGGGTTGCCAGCCGCATGGTCGAGCGCTCGCTGTTGCGTGTAGTATCTGCGTGTGCAGCAGAGAGGAGGCGCGCGGTCTCGCTTCGGGTGCCGCGAGCCAGGGCTCCCCGAGCAGCACAGACGCTCGCATTACTGTGCAAAAGCACTCACTTCTCGACCTCTGCTCTCGCCGCCTCCTGCTCGCGCCGCTTGAGCTCGCGGTGCTCCACGGCTGCGCGCCCCAAAGCGAGCAGCATCGAGCGCACAGGATTCAAGCCACACACGACCCAGCTTGCTGTTAAGCACGCGCACGCTGCACCATCGTCTCTCATCTCGAAAGGCGCGCGCACCTCGTGCTAGCGTGCCGCGCCGCGGCGCCTTCTGCCCATCCGGGATGCCGCACTCGCACCCAGCCATTGTCGCCGGTGCACCGTCGCCTCTCTGCCGCGGCGCGGCTCGGGGTCCTGCTGCTGCTGCGCCGAGTGCAGGCCCCATGCGCGGGTTGCCGTACGTGTCTCCGTGCGGCGCGCAACGGCGACTTGCCCTCCAATCATCGAAGCGCTCGCATCCACACTCATTTACTCCCTCGCCAGCGCGCCGCTGGGGGCAGATCGAGAGGTGCCGGACCTTTGGCGGGCCAAGCGTCGCCCAGCAGAGCCACCACCACCCACGCAGCAGCGCTTTGCTCGCTATGGTGGCAAACTCCGTGGCTGGATCGACTGTCGGCCGCGCTGCCGGTTCGGTCTACTCGGATGCGAGGTGCGGGCATGTTGACGGGCGCGCACCAGCAGCGCGCAGTGGTCGATCGCAACCACCACACGTCCTTGGCCACGCTAACACCCCGCGCTGCCATCGCCGCGCGTGCGACGGATCGTCTTCCTGCTGTGCTCTCTCGCCGTGATGGCCGCAGCATCGGCTCGCTCCAGCAGCACCTCTTTGCGGCCGAGCTCCAGCAGGCGCGGTCCATGAAGATGCTGCAGAACGTGAGTGGTGGCTGTCTGGGATGCGCCACGGCGTGTGCCGCGCTCAACAGGCCCGTGGGCGACCATCATGCCGCACACACCTGTGCACGCCGCAGCTGAGCCGGCAGGCTGAGGCCGAGGCTGACCGGCAGCTGCACCTGGCGGAGAAGATGGCGGCGCGCGATGACCAGCTGGCGGCGTTTGCCGACCAGCAGGAGCAGCTGCGCCACCAGCGCGCCGCCGAGGCGGCAGTGAGGGAGCAGCAGCACAAGGAGCGGGCTGGTGAGTGCTTGGACCACATGGTGATGCATGGGTGAGGATGTGCGCTGGAGTGGCATCCATGCACTGCTCCACTCCCTCGCCTTGCCGTGCAGAGCTGGCGGCGCTGCATGAGCAGCAAGTGCGCGAGCAGGCGCACCACAAAGTCATGGCCGGCGACCACCGGGCGGTGAGTGTTGCCGTTGGACCACCAGCTGCAGGGGGGCCTCTACGCGTGCCGTGTGAGCACCTCTTGCGGTCTATCTCTTTCTGCGCGCACAGGAGGAGCTGGCGGCCAGGCGGGCGGAGATTGCGCAGCACAACCGTGAGCACGCCGCGCACGCGGCGGCCAGGCGTGAGGCCGCTGCCCAGGCCAGCGCAGAGTTGGCCGAGTCCAGGTGCGGCAGGTTGCTTGCGTCCTGCACGCAGCCCTGGAACACGTCCCAGGCAGGTCGTTGCGTGACGCACCGCCCTCGGTGCCAGCCGAGCGCAGGCGTGCTCAGCTGCTGGCCCGGCAGGAGGCCGCCGAGCGCATCGCCAAGGAGCGCGAGGAGGTCAGGACCTTGGAGAGGACCATCCAGGTGGGCGCGCTGCGCCCAGGCAGGAGCTGGCCTGCCCTGAGCCTGGACGTGTACGCACCATCAGGATCGCTGACCCCGCTCGTGCTGCTTGGGCCGCAGGAGGAGAGGGCGTTTCTCAAGCAGGAGGCGCGTGAGGCAGCCAAGCAGAGGGCTGAGGCCGAGCTGATGCAGCGGACAGACACCTACGTCCGCAAGGTGCGCGCCCCCGCCCGGCCTCGCCCGTTGGTGAAGGAGGCAACTCTGGTGTGCACCCTGCAAGGGCAGCACGCGCTGCACTGACGCCTGCGTCGTGCAGGGCCAGGCCAGGGAGGCGGCGCTCGAGTCCTGGCAGCAGAGCACCAACGCCGTGCGCCGCCTCAAGGCGGAGGAGGCCCGGGAGCGCGCAGAGTACGTCGCCATGCAGGTGCGCTAACCCCATGAGCAGCGGCGGGCTGTCGTTGATGCAACGCAAGCGTGTGCTCAGCGCGCTGCGGCATGCGGCTTCCCCGTTGCGGTGCACAGGCAAAGCTGGCCGCAGAGGCGGACGCCACCAAGCGCGCGCAGTTTCACGCAATCGCCATGGCCAAGGCTCAGCGGGTGGACGCCATCCTGGCCGAGCGCGAGGCGCTGACGGACAAGATGCTGCGCCTGAGGCACAGCCTCGTGCAGCAGGAGCAGGCCGTTCGCGACTCGCTAGAGGCGCTGCGGCACGGCCACGGCGTCCCAAGCCACGCACCTGGGCTGACGGCGGCGCTGGCCGCCGGCGCCCAGGCCTACAGCAGTGGCGGCGGCGCTGGCCGCGGTGGCCAGCGGAAGACGACGGGATACGCCCCGTCCACGCGCTCAGCGCACGCCTCTCGCCCAGCGACCTCACGCTCGGTGGCCAGCGCCTCTGTGGGCGGGCTCGCGAGGTCGCGCCCGGCGTCAGCGTCCGCACGCCCGGCGCACCGCCCGTACACCGCGGCGGCGCCCGGCGCTGGCTTCCTGCCGCACGACCACCACGGCCACCACGGCCACTACGGCCCTCCAGGCGCCGTGACGGGGGCGCAGTTCTACACGACGGCTGGACCGACCGCTTTGGGGCCGGTGGAGCAGCGCGAGGATGTGCTGAGGGGCGTGCTGCGGAACGAGATGGAGAAGGAACTGCAGCGGCAGGCCATCCTCGCAGGTGCGCGGCGGTGGAGGTGGTCCGGTCATGATCACGAGTCAGTGCAGTGGCATTGAGCGACATGGCGGTGGTGGTGGTGCTGGCCAAGTGCGCAGGGACGCCGGACCGCGCAGAGGCGGCGCGCCTGGCCGTCATCTTCCAAGCCGAGCGCGACGCCGCCAAGCACCGCATCGTGAGGCTCTCGGCGGCGGTGCACGAGGCGGCCCACGGCGTGCGGGCCATGCAGCTCAGCCCGCAGCTGGTGCCGCCCGGGGAGCAGGGCCAGCCGGCCACCTACCATTTCCTGACGCCCAGCGGAGCGGCGGCCAAAGTGCGGTCGGGCCCCGCGCGGCCCAAGCCCTTGGGCATGGAGCCCTTGGCGGCGGCGGAGGCGGGCGGTGGCGGGGGGCAGAGCGTCGTCTCGTCGCTCACAGGCTTCAGGCAGGTTTACACGGAGCGGCGGGTGGCGCTGCCCGACTACACGGTGGTGGCCACGCGCATGGAGCACCCGACGATGGCGCACCACCACCACCTGCAGCGCGTGTACAGCAACAAGAGCCCCGACGGCGTGCTCACCGCATGAGGTCCACCCTCGCCTTGACCTCGCGAATCGTTCAACAGGCTTGCCCACTCGTGACCTCCACCACCTCTTGGCTATCGCACTCACGATGAAGACGGACCCAGCATGCACCTGCAAGGCCACCGCCTGCAGCGTGAGGCGCCCCCAACACGCAGCGCACCGGCGCAGAGCGGCGCCTGCAATGGGACCCCTGCGGCCTTGCAGTGGCTGTGGCTGATGCGCAGCACAGCGCAACGTCGTGGCCGCAACATGAGGATGTGGGCTGTGGGCGTGCTGGGAGGCGCTCCAAGATGGCTGGAAATCGGTGTGGCGCCCAACCGGCAAGCTCCAGGCGAGCGCAGGATGGGATCGGCGCGGAGAGCGCGACGCTTGCGTCAATGGGTGGCGCCACTCGCCTCGCACGCGCACGCGGGAGGGGAGGCGGGCCGGGGAGGCGCAGATCACCAGATCTCCTGGCGGCGGCGCCCACGGGCAAACGCAGCTTTAATGAACGTCCCACACGCAAATACCAGCGGTGGGACGTTACGAAGGGCTGCAACAGCAACGCCTCCTGCTCTGGCCCCGCATCAGCACCACGAGCCGCGCTGAGCCGCACGTGGTGCGCTGGGGCTGGGCAGGCACAATCTCTCTCTGCACGACGCCTGCTCACAGAGCACGCCACGCATGCACGCACGGTGCCTGCTCACACGCGACATGAGGACTGGAGGACGGGAGGGCGGGGCGATGTGAGGGGGCACGCTGCGCGGCTGTCTGAGCACGCTCCTCCGCACGCGGTGGCATTGCCGTTGCACGCAGGTTGATGTGGACAAAGGGATGCTGCTGAGGTGCTGGGGGGCACGGAGGTGGAGGCAGCACGACCATCCCCGATTGCTGCTGATCCATCCCTGGATCAGCAGCAGCGGCATGGCCTGCGGCAGCAGGGCGCCCTCTACTGGTCTCACTAGCAAGAGGTGAGAAGGTCAGCTACCGTTGAGGGACCTTGACGGTGGCGCGTGAAGCTGGCGGCGCCAACGCGAGCGTGTGTGCCGTCCGTTTGTGATGCTCCGCAGTCCCTCAAACTGGAGTCCTCGTGCTGCCTGCACTGGGCAGTGCCATCATCTTGCCAGCTCGTTTGGGCCGCGCCGATGCAACGAGGGGGTGCTGGTCTGGTGGGCTCTCCCAAGGCAGCGCTGGTGGGCGCACGATTCAAAGCGAACACGGCGAAACTCCGCGAAACCAAACACACAAATGAGTGGTGCGAGAATGAGGAGATGCCCGCACGCCGCGCTTCCGCGATGCGCCCCGCTGCCGCTGCTGCTGATCGCGTTGCTGGCAGCGGCGCAAGCAGCGGGGGAAGCAGCAGCAGCCAGGAGAGCCTGCGAGGAGAGCGACATGTGCAGCGTGGGAGTCAGCAAGAGCTTTGTGGGAGACATCCTCCGAGGTGCGCGCATGGCCCCAGGCGGCGCGACCGCCCGCCGTTGGCGCCGGCCCCCCGAGCAGCGCCACAGCCCGCTGCAGGCTTCGCGGTGCCCAGCTCCATTCCACCACAGCACAACGTGCTCCGTC
>VFQP010001141.1_pt1 | contig 38424 bp, 29 predicted proteins | sample 3512351 | NCBI WGS metagenome assembly VFQP01 (sample SAMN10412372, study PRJNA504923) | tailings metagenome | isolation source: Relicate 1 Philex TSF1 revegetated site | place: Philippines: Tuba, Benguet | collected 2017-08-29
CTTGCTGCGACGAACAGGCTGCTGGGGTCTGTTCTCGCAGCTTGGCTCTTCGGGTCCTCAGTGCCGAGTCCGGCCGGTATTCCCGGCCGGCGCTTAGAGCCTGAGACTCGGCATTCAACGGTACGGGCTTTCGTTACCCCGTGAGCGACCGTGGCCTGTCCCGAAGGCCTTAGGCCAAGGGACGCATTGAGCGCCTTTCTTTGCCTCCTTTCTTTGGCGCAGCAAAGAAAGGAGGTCGCCCGCCGGGGCGAAATCCCGGCGGGCTGCAACGAACAACCATTTACCCCAGCCCAAGCGCAACCGATCCCAGCCACCTGGTACGGCGCCCACGCGCCCGGCAGGCTGCGCCCATGGACACGCCCCAACGCCTCCCGCATCTCGACGCCCTGCGCGTCTTCGCCTTCGCGCTGCTGATCCCCTACCACGTCGGCATGTACTACGTGAGCTGGGACTGGCATGTGAAAAGCCCCGCCGCCGGCCCCGCGCTCGAACCCTTCATGCTGCTCTCCAGCCCCTGGCGCCTGGGCCTGCTGTTCCTCGTCGCCGGCGCCGCCTGCCAGGCGCTCTACCCGCGCAGTGGTTCCGCCGGGCGCTTTATCCGGCAGCGCGCCAGCCGTTTGCTGCTGCCCTTGCTCTTCGGCATGGCGCTGATCGTCGTGCCGCAGGCCTACTACGAGGTGCTGACCAAGGCGCCGCTGCTGCTGCCCGGCGACGGCGGCTACCTGGCCTTCTGGGCCGCCTACCTGCAGGGCGGCGAGTACTGCCGTGGCAGCGACTGCATGGCGGTGCCGACCTGGAACCACCTGTGGTTCCTGCCCTATCTCTGGGTCTATGCGTTGCTCGGCCCGCTGCTGGCGCGCCTTCAGCAGCGGCCTGCGCTGCAGCTGCGGGCCTGGGCCTGGCTGCTGGCCCCGGCGCTGCCGCTGATCGTGTTCCGCCTCGTGCTGATGCCCTTCTTCCCGAGCACGCACGACTTGGTCTGGGACTTCTACAACCATGCGCAGTACGCCTATCTGTTCGCACTCGGCTGGGCCAGTCGCATGCCGCTGGCCGAGGGCTTCTGGGCGGCGGCGCTGAAGCTGCGCGGCCTGGCGCTGGGGCTGGCCCTGATCGCCTGGCTGGCGCTGACGACGTACTTCAGGGCCTACGACGGCACGCCGCCGCCCGAGGCGCTGCGCCAGGGCATGCGCGTGCTCTGGGCTTTGATGAGCTGGTGGGCGATCGCCGCCGCCTGCGGCTGGGCGCAGCGCTTCTTCCGGCAGGAGCAGCCCTGGCTGCGATGGCTGAGCGGTGCGGTGTTCTGCCTCTACATCCTGCACCAGTCGGTGATCGTCGTGCTCAGCCAGTGGCTGAAGCCGCTGGCCCTGGCCTGGGGTCTGGAGGCCCTGCTGCTGATCGTGCTGACCGCGGCGATCTGCCTGCTCGCCTATGTGCTGTTGCGCCAGGTGCCGGGCCTGCGCCTGCTGCTGGGCATCAGTCCTTCGGCTCATGCCAGCAAGCCCTGCAGGAACCAGGCGCCGCTGTCGACCTGAGCGCGGCCGTGGCCGCGTTCGCGGTACAGCCAGAGCAGGCCGGCCTGGCGGCTGTGCGCCAGGTAGTAGTCGCGGCAGCAGGGCGCGGCATCCCACCAGCCGCTCTCCACGCGCTGCGGGCCGGCCAGCAGGGTCAGCGGGCCCTGGTAGAGCGGCTGCTCGCGCAAGGCCGCCAGGCGCAACGGCGGGTTGAGCAGCCAGCTGGGCTGCGGCCATTGCGCCGGCGACTCGGGCAGCGGGGCCGCTGGGGCCAAAGCGGCACCCTGCCAGGCTTGCCAGCGCTGCTGCCGTTCCGGCCGGTGGTCGGCCTGCGGCACGGGCTGGCGAACGGCCTCGGCGCCCAGGCGCACCGAGAGCCGGGTCAGCAGCTCGTCCAGGCTTTCGCCTTCGGCGTGGCGGGCGTCGTCGCCGGCGCGCAGCAGGCTGGCCGTTTCCTCAGCCAGGGCCTCGTGGGCGGCGATCTCCAGCTGCAGCTCGGCGACCGGCGCCTGCAGGCTCAGGCGCTGCAGGTGCTCGGCGAGCAGGCGCTGCCAGCGGCGCAGATCGCGGTGCGCCTGGCTGCTGGCCAGTTCCAGTTCGCCGCCGGGACCGATGTCGCGGGCGCGCATCGCGTCGTGCCGCCAGCGCAGCTGCAGGTGGGTGCAGCCAGCGTGGCGGGCGGCCAGCCACAGGCAGGCGGCGCGCAGCAGGGGCTCGGCTTCCTGCAGCAGGGCCAGCGCGTTGTCGCTGCGGAAGGCGAGTTCGCGCCGCGCCTCGAAGCGTTCGGGCAGCTCGCACCAGCGCAGGCTTTCGACGGCCTGGCCGTAGGCGAGGTCGAGCGCGCGCAACAGCGCCGGTCCGCTGCGCCGCGCGAGCTGGGTGCGCGGCAGGCGGCGCAGATCGGCCAGCGTGCGGCAGCCCAGGCCGGCGAGCAGTTCGCGATGCTCGGCTGCCGCGGCGCCGAGCACGTGGAAGGGCAGGGGATCGAGCACCGCGGCCAGCGGCGCGCGCAGGCCGTCCAGCAGTTCGCCGGGCTGACCGGCGCGGACCAGGGCCAGCGCGGCGCGGGCGTTCGGCGCCCAGGCCAGCGCCGCCGGGCCGCCATCCAGCAATTGCGGCAGCTCGGTGAGCAGGCGCTGCTGCAGGCGCTCCTGGCCGCCGAACAGGCGCAGGCTGGCGCCGAGTTCCAGCAGCAGGGCTTCGTCCAGCCGGGCGACGCGTGGCGTGAACTGCAGCGCCCACCAGACCAGGGCCTCGGGCCAGGGCAGGCCGCCGGCGCGGCGCAGCGCGAGCCAGCGCATCGCCTCAGGCTCCCTGCGCGAGGCGCGCCGCCGGCTCGCGCAGGGCCTGGAGCGCAGCAGCGGTGGCAGCGGTTGCGGCCGCTTCGCCCGCCCCGGCTGTCGGCGGTAGGGGCAGCACCGCGCGCAGCGTCGGTGCCGCAGCCTGCAATTGCAGCAGCGGCTCGGCGGGCGGTGCGCCGCGGCGCTTGAGCAGGCGCAGCTCCAGCAGGTCCCAGCGCCGGCCGGGCGCGATCTGCAGGCGCAGCGGCGCCGCCGTGGCTTGGTCGGGCCGGCCGGGGTGCAGCACGAAGACCGGCGCACGGCTGCGTGCGGCCAGGGTCTGCAGGCGGCGCAACTGTGGCGCGCGCAGGCCCGGGAGCCAGGCCAGCAGGGCGGCGAGTTCGTCGGCATCCGCCTTGAGCGCCTGCTCCAGCGCCCACAGGCGCTGCGGCGCTTCGGTGGCATCGAGCCAGAGCAGTTGCTCGGGCCGCAGGCCCCAGGCGGCCAGGCCGCGCGGATGGGGGGCGTGGGGCGGGCCGATCAGCAGCAGCCGCCGACCGCCGGCGCAGGCCGGGGCCAGCGCCGGGGCCAGCAGCCGCCATTCGACGCCGGCCTGGGCCAGCAGCAGTTCGGTGACGGCCCGCGTCGGCCAGCCGCCGCCGGGCAGCTCGGCATCGAGCTGCGGGAAGCCGCTGGGCAGGCAGCGGGCACCGGCCTGCCCCAGCTCGTTGCCGCACCAAAGCTGCGGGTGCAGACCCAACAGCCCGGCCGAGCGTGAGCGCGAGGATCGGAGCACGGGTGGCGCGGCGGCGCGGAGCCGTCCGTCCAGCGCGGGCGTCGGTGCCGGGGGCGGCGGGGCGGGGTCAGGGCTGGCCTGGGACGGTGGCGGGCGGGATGGCGCGGGGCGGCGCTGCGGGGCCACGCGCTGCCGCTCGCGCCGGGTCGGCGCCCGGAACGGCTCACCGAACAGGTCGAGCGCAGCGGCTGGGCTGAGAAGGGTGGGCATCGCTGAATACTGTATGAAAACACAGTATATGAAACGCCGCAGCGTCTGCGTCAAGCGGATTTCAGACCCACCGCGGGCAAGAAATCCTGCGGCATCCTTTGCCGTTGGCCCGGGGTTTTCCCGCATTCATCGCGCCAGGCTGCAACTGGTCGCAAGCCGCTGGTTTCGCACGGGGCGGCGCTTCACAGTTCAGTCATCGCAAGTCGCGATACCCCCAAGGAGAACCCTCATGAACACCCGCTACGCCCCCCGCTCTGTCCTCGCCCCCCTCAGCGATCTGCTGACCCTGGGCACCATGGCCGGCCTGACCCTGATCAGCGCCGCCGCTCTCGCCGGCCCGATGCTGGAACGCGCCGAACCGGTGCGCCTGCCCACCGTGGTCGTGACCGCCAAGTCGACGCCTGCCGCCACCGCCGAGCCGGTGCGCCTGCCGACCGTGGTGGTCATCGCCAAGCGCAGTTCCTGACCCCTTCCATTCCTGGGGGATGACGGCCCGGCTTTGCCGGGCCGTTTTGTTTTTTGGTTTTGCAACAGGGGGCTGGACTCAGTGGAACTACGGATTGCTGCGCAAGGTCGCGGCGACGACAGTGGCATGTAACCGGTTACATGACTACAAATCCCCGTGTCCACCGCCTTTCCTCCCGGCTTTCTCTGGGGCGCCGCGACCTCGGCCTACCAGGTCGAGGGCTCGCCTCTGGCTGACGGCGCCGGCCCCAGCATCTGGCAGCGCTTTGCGCGCACGCCGGGCCGCATCGCCAACGGCGACAGCGGCGACATCGCCTGCGACCACTACCGCCGCATGGAGAGCGATGTCGCCTTGATGCGCGAGCTGGGCCTGACCGCCTACCGCTTCAGCGTCAACTGGGGCCGCGTGCTGCCGCAGGGGCGCGGCGCGGTGAACGAAGCTGGACTCGGCTTCTATGAGCGCCTGGTCGACACCCTGCTGGCCAACGGCATCGAGCCGCTGCTGACGCTCTACCACTGGGACCTGCCCGAGGCCCTGGACAACCAGGGCGGCTGGCTGAACCCGGACATCGCCCACTGGTTCGCCGACTACACGGCGCTGATGGCGCGCCGGCTCGACGACCGCGTCAAGCGCTGGTGCACGATCAACGAACCCTGGGTGGTGGCCGACGGCGGCTATATGCACGGCGTGCTGGCCCCGGGCCATCGCAGCAAGCATGAGGCGGCCCTGGCCACCCACCAGTTGCTGCGCGCCCATGCCGCCGGCGTGCGCGCCTACCGCGCCGAAGGCAGGCATCAGATCGGCCTCGTGGTCAACATCGAGCCCAAGCACCTGGCGCCCGCGGCCGGCGAGGCCGACCGCCATGCGCGGGAGCTGGCGCACGCCTACATGAACCGCCAGTACCTGGACCCGACGATTCACGGCCGCTACCCGGAGGCGCTGCGCGAGGTCTTCGGCGCCGACTGGCCCAACTGGTCGGATGCCGAGGTCGAGGCGCTGAAGACCGAGGTCGACTACCTGGGCCTGAACTACTACACCCGCGCCGTGGTGCAGGCCGACCCGGCCGCTTGGCCGGTGCCGGTGCGCGCCGTCCGCCAACCCGGCGGTATCTACACCGAGACCGGCTGGGAACTGCACCCGCAGAGCCTGACCGAGACCCTGCTGTGGATGCACCGCGAGTACGGCGGCCTGCCGCTCTACGTGACCGAGAACGGCGCCGCCTTCTACGACCCGCCCAAGGCGATCGACGGGCGCATCCCGGACCCGCTGCGCCTGCACTATCTGCAGACGCATCTCGGCGCGGTCGCCGACGCGATCCGCCAGGGCGCCGACCTGCGCGGCTACTGTGCCTGGTCGCTGTTCGACAACCTCGAATGGGCGCATGGCTATAGCAAGCGTTTCGGCCTCGTGCATGTGGATTTCGAAACCCAGCAGCGCACCCTCAAGGACAGCGCGCGCTGGTATGCCGGCGTGATCGCCGCGCACGGCGAGGGGCTCTGAATGAGCGAGGGACCGGCCACCATCCGCGACGTCGCCCGTGCCGTCGGCCTGTCGGTGGCCACGGTGTCGCGCGCGCTGAACGGCGCCAGCAATGTGCTGCCCGAGACCAAGCAGCGCGTGCTCGAAGCCGCGCAGGCGCTGCGCTTCACGCCGTCCAGCGTGGCGCGCAGCCTGAGCACGCGGCGGCACGACTGCATCGGCCTGCTGCTGCCGGACCTGCATGGCGAGTACTTCTCGGAGCTGATCCGCGGCATTGACCAGGCCGCACGTGCGCGCGGCCTGAGCCTGCTGGTGTCCAGCTCGCACGACGATGCCGACGAGGCGGCCAGCGCGCTGCGCGCGATGAACGGCCGCGTCGACGGTCTGCTCTTGATGTCGCCGCATGCCGACACCGAGTTCCTGCGCAGCCATCTGCCGGCCCGCCTGGCCACGGTGCTCTTGAACACCGCGGCCAGCCTGCCTGGCCTGCCGCGCCTGGGCATCGACAACTTCGGCGGTGCGCGGGCCATGACCGCGCACCTCGCTGCGCAGCGCCCCGGCGCGCGCATTGCCTTCATCGCCGGCCCCGCCGGCAACCACGAAGCCCAGGAGCGCCTGCGCGGCTACCGCGCCGCGCTGCCGGCCGGCATGTCGCCCTGGGTGCTCGAGGGCGACTTCTCCGAAGACAGCGGCCATGCCGCCGGTCGCCAGCTGCTGAGGGCGCGCGAGCACCCGGCGGCGGTGTTCGCCGCCAACGACATGATGGCCATCGGCTGCCTGCGCGCGCTGCGCGAGGCCGGCATGCAGGTGCCCAAGGACATCGCGCTGGCCGGTTTCGACGACATCCCGATCAGCCGCTATGTGAGCCCGGCTCTGTCCACCGTGCGCGTGCCCATCGCCCAGCTCGGCGTGGCCGCCTTCAACGCCTTGCTGCGCCGCCTCGAAGACCCCGAGGCGGCCCCCGAAGTTCCCCAAGTCCTGCCGCTGGAGCTGGTGCTGCGCCACAGCTGTGGCGCCACCCCGGCAGCCCCGGCCCCGGCGGACTGACTCTCACACCCCAGCCAACCCCCCCCCGCTCAAGGAGACGACCCGATGCGCCCGAAGAACTCCATGCCGCGCCATGCGCTGGCCCTGGCTCTTGCCATGGCCTTTGCCGGACCGGCGCTCGCCCAGCTGTCCACCGGCACGGTCAAAGGCCAGATCCAGCAGGCCAATGGCAGCGCCAAGCCCGGCGCCCAGGTCGTCGCGGTCAACCAGGGCAATGGCGCCAGCTACCGCGCCACCGCCGCTGCCGACGGCAGCTATGTGCTGAACGGCCTGGCGCCCGGGGTCTACCAGATCCGCGTCGACGGCCAGGCCAAGACCGAGCTGGTCACCGTGCGCGTCGCCGAGACCAGCAGCCTGGACCTGCGCGTGGACGGCCAGGCCGTGCAGATGGTGCTGGACACCGTGGTCGTCACCGGCCAGGCCTCGCGCGGCAATGTGCGCGACACCCAGGTCGGCACCCATGTCTCCAACCGCCTGATCGAGGCCCTGCCGCAGACCACGCGCAACTTCCTGTCCTCGGTCGATCTGGCGCCAGGCGTGGCCTTCGTCACCGATGCCAGCGGCAACACCAAGGTGCAGGCCGGCTCGCAGAACCACGACAACCTGAACGTCTTCATCGACGGCGTGGGCCAGAAGAACAACATCCTGCGCGGCGGCCTGACCGGCCAGGACACCTCGCGCGGCAACCCGTTTCCGCAGGGTGCGATTGCCGAGTTCCGCGTGCTGACGCAGAACTACAAGGCGGAGTTCGATCAGGTCTCCTCGGCGGCCATCACCGCGGTGACGAAGAGCGGCACCAATACCCTGAAGGGCGAGGCTTACTTCGATCGCACGGGCACCAACTGGCGCAAGAAGAACCCCTTCGAGCAGGAGCGCGAGGCCCAGGGCGTGCCGCTGCCGCCGTCGACGAAGAAGGAGTTCGGCGTCAACCTCGGCGGCCCGATCATCAAGGACCAGCTGCACTTCTTCTTCGCCTACGACGGCAAGGAGATCGAGGACTCGCGGCAGGTCCTGCCGCGCGAGCTCGACAAGCTGCCGGCCGGCCAGGGCGTGGTGCCGCAGATCGCCGCGGTGCGCGGGAGCCAGGTCGACGGCTTCAAGGAGCATCTGTTCTTCGGCAAGCTCGATGCCCAGCTCGACGACAGCAACCGCCTGACCTTCTCGGCCCGGCTGCGCCGCGAGGACGACCGCACGCCCGAGAGCCGCGATCTCTCCGCGCCCGGCAACGACAGCGAGCGCACGAACGACGAGACCCGTGTCGACCTGAAGCATGAATGGGCCAACGGCGACTGGCTCAGCGAGGCCCGCGTCGGCTACGAGCACTACCGCTGGAACCCGCACTCGGCAGCAACCACTCCCTTCATCAAGTACAAGGTTTCGACCGCCACGCCGCCGCTGCTCTCGGCCTCTCAGGACGTGCTCTTCATCGGCGGCTCGCCGAACATGCAGGACCGCGCGCAGCGCGGTGTCTTCATCTCCGAGGACCTGAGCTACACCGGCTTCGTCGGCCATGTGCTCAAGGGCGGCATCAAGCTCAAGAACATGGAGTACGAGCTCAGCGGCACGGCCTTCGGTGTCGATACCGTCGAGGTGCTGGTCGATCGCGTGACCGGCCAGCCCTATTTCAACGGCACCAGCTGCACCGGCACCAACATCATCAACAACGGCGCCAACAGCGATCAGTGCAAGATCACCCGTGCGATTCCCGGCGCGGGCGTCAACTTCAAGAACAAGCAGCTCGGCCTCTACCTGCAGGACGACTGGCAGCTCAGCCGCCAGCTCGAACTCAGCCTCGGCGCCCGTTGGGACTACGAGGACAACATGCTGAACAACGACTACGCGACGCCGGCCGAACGCGTGGCGGCCTTGCGCGGCCCGGACGGTCGCACCGTCGCCGGCATCACCGCGCCGGCTGGCCAGACCTATGCGCAGTCGCTGGCCAAGGGCGGCATCAACATCGACGACTACATCAGCAACGGCAACTCGCGCAAGCCTTACAAGGGTGCGCTGGCGCCGCGCGTTGGTGCCTCCTACGACCTGTTCGGCGACCGCCGATCGGTGGTTTTCGGCGGTTGGGGCCGCAGCTACGACCGCAGCATGGCCAACCACGCGCTGGACGAGCTGCAGAAGAACGCCCAGCCCGGTGGCGAGATCTGGCTGATCCGCAACGACTTCAAGATGCCGTATGCGGACCAGATGAGCATCGGCCTGCGCCAGGCCGTCGGCGGCTGGAACGCCGAGGTCGCGCTGTCGCGGATCACGGCAAAGAACCAGTTCGTCTGGTTCGGCGGCAACCGCGACCCGAACGGCGGCTGGGGCACGCAAAGCCCGATCGATCCGCTGTGGGGCGGCCCGAACGGCTTCGGCACGCTGATCCTCGGCGACTTCGTGGGCGAGAACCGCACCAATGCGCTGCTGTTCAAGCTGGAGAAGCCGTACAGCCAGGGCTGGATGATGAACGTCGCCTACACCTACAGCGATGCGAAGACCCTGCACAAAGAGTGGAACAACGACATCTTTGACTGGACCTATGGCCGCAGCAACGCCCGCGGCTGGAACCGCAGCACCCTGGTCGACAAGCACAACCTGGTGGTCGCCGGCCTGGTCGAACTGCCTTGGGAGCTGACGCTCTCGGGCAAGGCGCAGTACGCGAGCGGCCTGCCGCGCCGCACCACGGTCTGTGCGGCCGGCTGGAGCCAATGCGTGAACGTCGAGGGCGGCTACGAGACCGCGTTCAAACAGGTCGATGTCGGTCTGGCCAAGGCCTTCTCGGTGTACGGCGACACCAAGCTGACGATCCGCGCCGACGTGCTGAACCTGTTCAACGCGAAGAACTATGGCGGCTTCGACGACTGGGGCGGCGGCCCGGTGGGTGCCGGTCAGCCGACCAACCAGTTCGGTGGCGACAACCTGAACCTGGGCAAGCCCAACAGCATGCGCGGCCAGATGCGCACCTACCGCCTGATGGCCTCGATCAAGTTCTGATCCGTCCCTGAACGCCGGCCCTGGCCTTGCGCTGGGGCCGGCCCCTAAGCTGTACCGCCATGCATTCCTTTTCGGAAGGCGCGATCACGCGCCGCCAGACCCTGGGCCTCGGCCTGCTCGCGACCCTGCCGGCCACGGCCGTGATCGCCTCGGCCGACGCCGACAAGGCCCTGCTCGACGATCTGGAGCGCCGCACCTGGCGCTTCTTCTGGGAGACCACGGACCCCAAGACCGGCCTGGCGCCGGACCGCTGGCCCACGCCTTCGTTCAGCAGCATCGCGGCGATCGGCTTTGCGCTGACCTCGTATCCGCTGGGCGTGCAGCGCGGCTGGATCACGCGCGAGCAGGCTCGTTCCCGTGTGCTCACCACCCTGCGCTTCCTGCACGAGCTGCCGCAGGGCGCCACGGCGCGCGGCGTGGCCGGTCACAAGGGATTTTTCTACCACTTCCTCGACATGAAGACCGGCCTGCGCCATGCCGAGTGCGAGCTGTCGACGATCGACACCGCGCTCCTGCTGGCCGGGGTGCTGTACTGCCGCGACTGGTTCAACGAGGCGCATGCCGATGCGATCGAGTTGCGCCGCCTGGCCAATGCGCTCTATGCCCGCGTGGACTGGGCCTGGGCCGCGCCGCGCGGCCCCGCCATCTGCCTGGGCTGGAAGCCGGAGCAGGGTTTTCTGCCCTACGACTGGAAGGGCTACAACGAGTCCATGCTGCTCTACCTGCTGGCGCTGGGTGCGCCCGAAAAGCCGCTGGGCCCCGAGGCCTGGGCGGCCTGGTGCAGCACCTACGAGAAGCAGAGCTGGCGCACCGTCTACGGCCAGCAGCATCTGCATTTCGCGCCGCTCTTCGGTCACCAGTTCACGCATTGCTGGGTGGACTTCCGCGGGCTGAAGGACGCCTATATGCGCGGCAAGGGCATCGACTACTTCGAGAACTCGCGCCGCGCGACCCTGGCCCAGCAGGCCTACGCGATCGCCAACCCGCAGGGTTGGGCCGGCTATGGCGAGAACTGCTGGGGCGTGACGGCCAGCGACGGACCGGTGGACATCGAGCGCGAGTTCGGCGGCAAGAAGCGCCGCTTCATCAGCTACGCCGGCCGCGGCATGGCCGAGCACGACGACGGCACGCTGGCGCCCTATGGGGCGGGATCGTCCATCGTCTTCGCGCCGGAGATCGTGATCCCCGCGCTGCGCCATATGCGCGAGCAGTACGGCAAACACATCTACACCGACTACGGTTTTCTCGACAGCTTCAATCTCAGCTTCCGCTTCGAGGACGTGAAGCTGCAGCACGGCCGTGTCGTGCCGGGTTGGGGCTGGGTCAATGGCGACTACCTGGGCATCGACCAGGGCCCGATGCTGGCCATGCTGGGCAACTACCGCGGCGAGACCGTGTGGTCGACGACGCGCAAGAGCGACTGGCTGATCAAGGGCCTGAAGCGCGCCGGCTTCCAAGGCGGTTGGCTGTGATGCGGCCCACCCCGTACCGGCTGCGCCGGCCCCCTCAAGGGGGCGCCACCTGTGGCCCGGCAAAGCCGGTTCCACGGTGGCCGCTGGATCGTGTGCGTCCTGCATCGTTCCGAGCGGGTGGCGGCTGAAGTGAGGATTCACCGCCGCGACGCGCTGGCCCTGGCCGCAGCCCCTGCGCTGCTGCAACAGGGCTGCGCGCGCGACGAGGGCAACAGCCTGCGCTTCTGGGCCATGGGCCGCGAGGCCGAGGTCGCGCCCCTGCTGCTGCGCGGCTTCCAGGCCGAGCACCCGGAGATCCGCCTGCGCATCGAGACCCTGCCGTGGACCGCGGCGCACGAGAAGCTGCTGACCGCCATCGCCGGTGACGCCACGCCCGATGTCGCGCAGATGGGCAACACCTGGTTGCCGGAGATGCAGCAACTCGGTGCGCTGGAGCCGCTGGATGCACGCCTGGGCGAGCTCGGCATCGCCGCCACCGATCACTTCGACGGCATCTGGCAGACCAATCGCGTGGCCGGCCAGCAGATCGGCCTGCCCTGGTATGTGGACACGCGCCTGCTGTTCTACCGCCGCGACCTGCTGGCCCAGGCCGGCTTTGCCCAGCCGCCGCAGGACTGGGCGCAGTGGCGGGCGGCGCTGCAGGCCTTGCACGAAGGGCCGGTGCCGCGCCCGGCGCTGCTGCCCACCAACGAGTTCGAGCCCCTGCTGGCGCTGGCGCTTCAACAACCCGAGGATTTGCTGCGCGCCGGGGGGCGCTTCGGCAATTTCTCGGGGGCCGGCTTCCGCAGGGCGCTCGCTTTCTATCTGGAGATCTTCCGCCGCGGCTGGGCACCGGGCCTGACGAACAACCAGGTCGCGAATCTGCACCAGGAGTTCGGCCGCGGCCGTTTTGCCTTCTACATCTCCGGGCCCTGGAACATCGGCGAGTTCAAACGCCGCTTGCCGGCCGAGTTGCAGACCGCCTGGGCCACGGCGCCGCTGCCCGGCCCCGATGGCCCGGGCGCCTCGGTGGCCGGTGGCTCCAGCCTGGTGGTCTTCAAACGCTCCAAGCGCAAGGATCTTGCGGCCAAGCTGATCGCCTTCTTGAGCCGTCCCGATGTGCAGCTGCAGTTCTACGCGCTGACCGGCAATCTGCCGCCGCGGCGCTCCACCTGGGCGCTGCCGCGCGACGGCGAGCTGCCCTTGAAGGACGACCCGCATGCCGCCGCCTTTGCCGCGCAGCTGGAGCGCGTGCGGCCCACGCCGGCGGTGCCCGAATGGGAGCGTATCGCCCAGGAAATGCAGCTGGCCGCGGCACGTGGCGTGCACGAGGGCAGCAGCGCCGAGCAGGTCGGCAAGCGCCTCGATGCGCGGGTGGACGGCATCCTCGCCAAGCGGCGCTGGGTGCTGGACCGGGTGAGTCAGGCATGACGCGCTTCTCCGAACGCCAGCGCTGGGCGGCACTCGCCTTTCTCGCGCCGGCCCTGTCCGTGCTCGCGCTCTTCTTCGCGCTGCCGGTGCTGGCCGGCCTGCTGCTCAGCCTGACCGACTTCGACCTCTACGCGCTCGGCGACCTGCGCAATCTGCGCTTCAACGGCCTGGACAACTACCTGCAGGTGCTGCAGATGCCGCTGTTCTGGAAGGCGCTGGCCAACACCAGCTTCTTCGTCGTGCTCGGCGTGCCGCTGTCCATCGGCATCAGCCTGGGCTGCGCGCTGCTGCTGCAAAGCCGGCTGGCCTTTGCGCGGCCCTTGATGCGTACGGCGCTGTTCGCGCCGGTGGTCACCACGCTGGTGGCGGTGGCGGTGATCTGGCGCTATCTGTTCCATGTCGAGTACGGCTGGGTCAACCAATTGCTCGGTTATGCGGGCCTCTCGGCCATCGACTGGCTGGGCGACCCGAACTGGGCCATGCCGACCATCGTGCTCTTTGCCGCCTGGAAGAACTTCGGCGGCAACATGATCATCTTCATCGCCGCCTTGCAGGCCATTCCGCCGGATCAGTACGAGGCGGCGCGGCTGGATGGCGCCAAGGGCTGGGCCTTGTTCCGGCACATCACCTTGCCGGGGTTGGCGCCCACGCTGCTGATGGTCTCCATCCTCACCGTCGCCGGCTATTTCCAGCTGTTTGCCGAGCCCTATGTGATGACTCAGGGCGGGCCGCTGCAAAGCACGGTCAGCGTGCTCTATCTGATGTACGAAGAGGGTTTCCGGTGGTGGAACCTGGGGTTGGCGTCCAGCGTGGCCTTCCTGCTCTTCGTGTTGATCGTGGGCGTGACCGTTGGCTTGTTGAAGGTGGCGCGGCGGTTGACGGGGGAAGGCGCGTGAGTTGTTGCCTTGGCTGTTCGTTGCAGCCCGCCGGGATTTCGCCCCGGCGGGCGACCCCCTTTTCTTTGCTGCGCCAAAGAAAAGGGGGCAAAAGAAAGGCGCTGAATGCGTCCCTCGCCCTAAGGGCGTCGGGACAGGCCGACATCGCTCACAGGGGATGGAGAGCCCGTACCGTTGAACGCCAAGTCTCGGGCGCTAAGCGCCGGCCGGGAATACCGGCCGGACTCGGCACCGCGAACCCGAGCGGCCAAGCTGCGAGACAGGACCGCAGCAGCCTGTTCGTCGCAGAAAGCCCGTGTCATGGTTCGCTGGTATGTCGGGCCGGTACCCCGGCCCGCTTAGCTCTCCCGGTCTTCGTACCGATCCATACGGGCTGGCCGAAGGATGAGCAATGCATCGCTTCTCCCCTGGCCCCTAGGGCCGGGGAGGCATTGAGCGCCTTTCTTTGGTTCCTTTCTTTGGCGCAGCAAAGAAAGGGACTCCCCAGCCGGGGGGACATCCCGGCGGGCTCTCTCGCATGAAACAAACCACGAGAACCCGCTGGTTCCTCACCAACGCGCTGCTGGCCATCGCCGCAGGCGCAGCAGCATTCCCGCTGCTCTGGATGCTCTCCGTCAGCCTGATGCCCGCCGGCGCCAGCACCCAGCTCCCCCCGCCGCTGCTGCCCACGGACCCCACGCTCGCGCATTACCAGCATCTGTTCGAGCAAGGCGGCCTGACCCGCGCCTTCGGCAACAGCCTGCTGCTCGCCACGCTGGCCACGCTGCTGTCGGTGAGCCTGAACACACTCGCCGGCTACGCCTTCGCCAAGCTGCGCTTCCGCGGTCGCGAGCGCCTGTTCGCGTTGCTGCTCGGGGCCCTCGTCATCCCCGGCCAGGTCGGCATGTTGCCGCTCTTCCTGATGCTCAAGCAGATGGGCCTGGTCAACACCTGGGCCGGCGTGCTGCTGCCGGGCCTGGCCAGCATCTTCGGCATCTTCCTGGTGCGCCAGTACGCACGCGGCATCCCCGACGAACTGCTCGAAGCCGCGCGCATGGACGGTGCCGGCGAGGGCCGGATCTTTTTCACCGTGGTGCTGCCCCTGCTCAAGCCGGTGCTGGTCACGCTGGCGGTGTTTGCGTTTCTCGGCAGCTGGAACGATTTCATGTGGCCACTGATCGTGCTCACCGACGGCGATCTGCACACCTTGCCGGTGCTGCTGGCGGCCTTGTCGCGCGAGCATGTGCAGGACGTGGAACTGATGATGGCCGGCGCCGTCATCACCGTGCTGCCGGTGCTGCTGCTTTTCCTGGCGCTGCAGCGCTATTACATGCAGGGTTTGTTGATGGGGGCGGTGAAGTGAAAGCGGCTTGGGTGTTGATGGTGGCGCTGCTGGGCACGGCCCAGGCGCAGGACCTGCTGGGCAAGCCGGGTGACTGGCAGGCCTCGGCCTCCGATCAGGTCAAGGCCGAGCTGCGCTATCACGAGGCGGCCGGCGCGATCTGCCTAGACTACGACTTCAATGGCGTGTCCGGCTATGCGGTCCTACGCCGTGCGCTGCCGATCCTTTGGCCCGCGCATTGGCGGCTCGACGCTGAGCTAAACGGTGTCGGAGGTCGCAACGACGTGCAGCTGAAGTTCGTTGATGCCAGCGGCGACAACGTCTGGTGGATCAACCAGCCTGACGAACAGCTGCCCGGGTACTACGCGCCGCGCAGCTGGAAGCCGCGGCATCTGAGTTTCGCCTGGGGCCCGACGAATGACAGGACCCTGCGCCGGACTGCCTTCGTCGAGTGGGTGATCGCGGCCGGTCGCGATGGCGGCAAGGGCAGCGCCTGCCTGGGCAAGCTGGCGCTCCAGCCGGCCGCTGCTCCGCCGGCGGTCTGGCCGGCACCGCGGGCGCGGCGCACCGGCCCCGACAGCCTGCAATGGGATCTTGGCGGGCTGCGCGAGTTCAACGGCCTGCTGCTGCACTGGCCCCAGGCCGAGGGCCTGGGCTATGTGCTGGAGCAATCCCCGGACGGAAAGCACTGGCTGGATTTGCGGAACGTCGTCGGCGGGCGCGGCGGCATGGCTGCGCTGTTCCTGCCCGAGCGCGAGGCACGCCATCTGCGCATCCGCATGAACGCTGCTCAGGGCCAACTGCTCAAGGATTTGCGCCTGGAACTGCGCGACCCCGAGCAATGGCCGAACCGGAACGCGATGCTGGCAGAGCAGGCCAAGCGCATGCCGCGCGGCCAGATGCCCCGCGCCTTCCTGGGCGAGCAGAACTACTGGGCCCTGGTCGGCGTGGACGGCGGTGGCGACCGATCCGGCCTCATCAACGAGGACGGCGAGATCGAGCTCGGCCGCGGTGCGCCCAGCGTGGCGCCGCAGGTCGAACTGGCCGACGGCTCGCTGCTCACCTGGGCCGACGTGAAGATCAGCCACAGCCTGCCGGATGGGCATCTGCCTTTGCCGCAGGTGCACTGGCGGCATCCGAAGCTGGAACTCGACATCCAGGCCGGTGCCGATGGCCCCGCAGCGTCCCCGCAGCTGCTCGCCCGCTACAGCCTGCGCAATCCGACCGATCAGACGCAGCGCTACACGCTGCGCCTGCTGCTGCGGCCCTGGCAGGTCAACCCGCCGCAGCAATTCCTGTCCACGCAGGGCGGCACCAGTCCCATCGACAAGCTGGTCTGGCTGGACGACCGCCTGCTGATCGGCCCGGGTCACCACCGGCTGCAGCCGCAGACGATGCCGAGCCTGGTCCGGGTTGCCACTGGGGACGATGGCCTACAGACGCCGAGCCGTCCGCTGAGTGCCTTCATGCACAGCTTCCTGGTCGACAACGAACAGCAGGCCAGCGCCCGGCTGGACTTCCCGCTCACGCTGGCGCCCGGTGCGTCGGCCAGCATCGCCTGGGCCGCGCCGCTGGGCAGCGAAGAGCGGCCTACTGGCGACGTGCCCACCCGGCTGCGCCAGGCCGAGGCCGACTGGCGGGAGCGACTGAGCGGTGTGCAGTTCGAAGGCCCGCCCGCCATGCAGCCGGTCATCGCCAGCCTGCGCATGGCCCAGGCCCACATCCTGATGAGCCGCCAGGGCCCGGCGTTGCGGCCGGGCACGCGCTCGTATGCGCGCACCTGGATCCGCGATGGCGCCATGATGGTGGCCGGCCTCACCCGACTGGGCGAGCTGCAAGTCGCGCGCGAGTTCGTCGACTGGTTCGCGCCGCAGGTCTTTGCCAACGGCAAGGTGCCTTGCTGCATTGACCAGCGCGGCGCCGACCCCGTGGTCGAGAACGACTCGCACGGCCAGTTCATCTACAGCGTCGCCGAGGTCTGGCGACACAGCGGCGATGACGCCTGGCTGCGCAGCCACTGGCCGCGCGTGCAGCAGGTCATGGTCTGGATGGAGGCGCAGCGCCAGAAGGAGCGCGGCCCGAAGCAGCCGGCGCATCTCTTCGGCCTGATGCCACCGTCCATCAGCCACGAGGGCTATTCCGACAAGCCGGCCTATTCCAACTGGGACAACTTCTGGACCCTGCGCGGCTACAAGGACGCGGTGCAGATTGCCGAGGCGCTGCAGGCGCCGGCCGAGCTGAAGACCTGGACCGCGCAGCGCGACGAGTTCGCTCAGGAGCTGGACGCCAGCCTGCGCGCCAGCAGCAAGCTGCATGGCCGCGACCACCTGCTCGGCGCCGCCGACCGCGGCGACTTCGACCCGACCTCGACGACCATCGCGCTGAATCCGGTGCAGGCCCAGCTGCCGCCCGAACTGCTGGCCGCCACCTTCGAGCGCTACTGGCAGGAAAGCGTGCAGCGCGCCGCCGGCACGCGCGAATGGAAGGACTACACGCCCTATGAGCTGCGGAGCGTCGGCGCCTTCGTGCAACTCGGCCAGCGCGAGCGTGCGCACGAGCTGCTGGACTTCTTCTTCCGCGACCAGCGCCCGGCCGGCTGGAAGCAATGGGCCGAGGTGGTGCTGCCTGCCTACCGCGAACCGCGCTTCCTCGGCGACATGCCGCATGCCTGGGTGGCCTCGGACTATCTGCGTTCGGCGCTGGATTTCTTCGCCATCGAGCGCGAGGCGCCGCAGACCCTGCTGCTCGGTGCTGGCCTACGCGCCGGCTGGCTGCAGACGGGCGATATCGCCGTGAAGGGCCTGGCCACCGCGCGCGGGCCGGTCGATTACGCGCTACGCCGCCAGGCTTCCGGCGGCTGGCAGCTGCAGCTGCGACAGTCGCCTCCCGCCGCCTTGAGCTGGCCCGAGGAACTTCCGCTGCCGCGTGCCCGCCACGCCGGCCGTGATTTGAGCTGGCAGGGCCGCGAACTGCCCCTGCCTCCTGCCCCCGCCACCGTGGAGCTGCTGCCATGACCCGTCGCCCCGTCCTTCAAGCCCTGCTTGGCGCCGCCGCGCTGGGCGGTTGCGCCACTTCCCCGCCGGCCCCTGCGCAGCGCCTGTCGCTGAACCTGGACCTGGGCTTGCCCGGCGAGCCGTCTCAGCCCCTGTGGTTGGACCTGCCCGAGGGCTACGCGCAGCAGCGCGAGCCCTGGCCGCTGCTGGTCTTTCTGCACGGCTCGGGCGAGCGCGGCACGGATCTGGCCAAGGTGCGCGTGCACGGCCCGCCCAAGCACATCGACAACGGTTCTCAAAAGTACCCGCTGCTGCTCGCTTCGCCGCAGCTGGCCGAGGGCGAGAGCTGGCAGCCGCGCCGCCTGCAGGCCATGTTGCGTGTGCTGCAAAAGGACTGGCGCATCGATGCCAAGCGGGTTTACGCCACCGGCCTGAGCCGCGGCGGCGCGGGGGTCTGGGACTGGGGCTGTGCCCATCCGGAGACCTTGGCCGCGCTGGCGCCGGTCTGCGCCTATGGCGACGCGAGCCAGGTCGCTGTGCTGCGCGACATGCCGATCCGTGCCTACCACGGCGACGCCGACACCGTCGTGCCCCTGGCCCGCCAGCAGGCGCTGGTGGACGCGGTGCGCGCGGCCGGCGGCCGGCCCGAACTCATCGTCTACCCCGGCGTCGGTCACAACGCCTGGGACCCCGCCTACCAAGACCCGGCTTTGCTGCCCTGGCTGCTTTCGCACGCCCGCCCATGAGCTTCTTCGACCTGCAATCCCCCAGTGGCCTGCGCCTGCGCCTGCATGCCCACGGCGCGCTGCAGCGCATCGACGGCCCCGAGGGCCTGTTCCTCAACCTCTTCCCCGGCAGCGCGCTGGACGGCGGACCGGCCCAGCTCTGGCTGCGTCTGCTCGCCGACGGCGCGGCGCCGCAGCTGCTGGCCTTGCTGGGCCCCGGCTCGCCGCTGCGCTTTGCGCTGCATGACGGCGTGCTGCACGGCGACGGTGAGTGGCAGGGGCTGGCGCTGCAGTTGCAGCTGCGCCCCGCCGCCGCGCAGACCGCCTGGTTCTGGCATCTGCGCGTGCTCAACCGCAGCGGCCGCGCGCAGCGCCTGGACTGGGTGGCGGTGCAGGACGTCGGCCTCTGCGCCTACGACACCGCGCGGCTCAACGAGCACTACGTCAGCCAGTACCTCGACCTCTGCCCGCTGGACCACCCGCGCCATGGCGTGCTGCTGGCGGCGCGGCAGAACCAGAAGTTCCGCGGCCGCCACCCCTGGCTGCTGATGGGCTCGCTGCGCCGGGCCGAGGGCCTGGTCACCGACGGCCTGCAGCTGCACGGCCTGGCGCTGCGCGACGGCAGCCCGCCCGCGGGCTTGCTGCGCGGCCTGGGCGGGCAGCGCCTGCAGCACGAGCACGCGTTGATGGCCTTGCAGGACGGCGCGCTCAGCCTGGCCGCCGGCGCCGAAGGCCAGCTCGGCATGGGCTGGCTGCTCGTCAACGACCATCCGGCGGCCAGCCAGGCGGCCGATGTGGCGCGCTGGGACGCGCTGCTGGCCGACTGCCCCGAGGCCCGGCCGCTGCCGGCGCGGGCGGTCGCCGCGGCGGCCCCCGGTGCCGAGCCCTCGCTGTTCGCCCGCGCGCCCTGGTGGCGCGCCGAGCCCTTGAGCGAGCGCCAGCTCGACACCCTGTTCGGCGCGGAGCGCCATGCCGAGGAGCGCGAGGGCGGGCAGTTGCTGAGCTTTTTCGGCGCCGACGCCGTGCATGTGGTGCTGGCCGACAAGGAGCGCCGCGTGCAACGCCCGCATGGGCATCTGCTGCGCAGCGGCGCGCACCGCGTGCCGGATGAGACCGGGCTGACCTCCACCGTCTGGATGGGCGGCGTGTTCCACAGCATGCTGACCCAGGGCCATGTCAGCTTCAACCGCCTGCTGTCCACGCAGCGCAGCTACCTGGGCTACCAGCGCAGCACCGGGTTGCGGCTCTTTGTCGACACCGGTACCGGCTGGCAGCAGCTCGGCCTGCCCTCGGCTTTCGAGATGGGCGAGCGCCACGCGCGCTGGATCTACCGCCAGGGCGAGACCCTGATCGAGGTGCGCGCCGAGGCCGATGCGCAGGACCCGCGGCGCATGGGCCTGCAGCTGCGCCGCCTGCAGGGCAGCACGCCGCTGCGCCTGCGCGCCAGCCTGCATCTGGCCCTGGCCGGCGACGACGGCGAGCAGGCCGGCGCGGCGCGCTGGCAGTCCGAGGCCGGTGGCCTGCGCTTGCTGCCGCCCGCTGAAAGCGCGATGGCGCAGCGCTTTCCGGATGGCCGCGGCTTCCTGCTGCAGGCCGATGCGCACTGGCAGGACGACGCCGCGCTGTTCGACGACGGCCGCTCGCGCGGCCTGCCCTTCGTGGTGGCCAAGGCGGTGCTGCCCACGACGGGGGAGGCCGCCTGGCGCCTGGACATCCAGGGCGATCTGCTGCCGGCCCAGCCCCTGCCCGCCGCCCTGCAGGGCGAGCTGGCCCTGCCGCGCCTGCAGGCACCGGCGGCGCCCGGGGTGGACCTGCTCGCGCAGATCCTGCCCTGGTACCGCCACAACGCGCTGGTGCACTACCTGTCGCCGCGCGGCCTGGAGCAGTTCAACGGCGGCGGCTGGGGCACGCGCGACGTCTGCCAAGGGCCGCTGGAAATGCTGCTGGCCCTGGGCCATACCGCGCCGGTGCGCGACCTGCTGGCCCGCGTGTTCGCCGCGCAGAACCCCGACGGCGACTGGCCGCAGTGGTTCATGTTCTTCGAGCGCGACGCCGCGGTGCGCGCCGGCGATTCCCATGGCGATATCGTCTTTTGGCCCTTGCTCGGCCTGGCCCGCTACCTGCTGGCCAGCGGCGACATCGGCTTCCTGGACATCCCGCTGCCCTTCCACGGCGAGCCGGCGCAGCCGCTGCGCGACCATGTGGCGCGGGCGCTGGACCTGATCCGTCGCCGCGTCGTGCCCGGCACGCGCCTGGCCGCCTACTGGCATGGCGACTGGAACGACTCGCTGCAGCCGGCCGACCCGGCCTTGCGCGAACGCCTGTGCAGCGCCTGGACCGTGACCCTGCACCAGCAGACCCTGGTCACCCTGGCCGAGGCCTACGAGGGCCTGGGCCTGGCGGGCGCGACCGCCTTGCGCGACGAGGCGGCCGCGGTGGCCAAGGACTTCCAGCGTCTGCTGCTGCAGGACGGCGTGGTGGCCGGCTACGCCCGGTTTGACACCCCGGGCGCCGCGCCCACGCTGCTGCTGCACCCCAGCGACCGCGAGACCGGCCTGCACTACAGCCTGCTGCCGATGATGCACGGCGTGCTCAACGAGCTGTTCACCCCGGCGCAGGCGCAGGAGCATCTGGCACTGATGCAAGGCCCGCTGCAAGGCGTCGACGGCGCCCGCCTGTTCGATGCGCCGCTGGCCTACCGCGGCGGTCCCGAGACCCTGTTCCAGCGCGCCGAAAGCGCGGCCTTCTTCGGGCGCGAGATCGGCGTGATGTACACGCATGCGCACCTGCGCTATGCCGAGAGCCTCGCGCACCTGGGCCAGGCCCAGGCCTTCTTCGACGCGCTGCAGCTGGCGCATCCGGTGGGCCTGCGCGAGCGCCTCAGCGTCGCCGATCTGCGCCAGGCGAACTGCTACTTCAGCAGCAGCGACGCCGCTTTCCCCGACCGCTACGCGGCCAGCCGCGACTACGCGCAGGCGGTCAACGGTCGCTGTCGGCTGGATGGCGGTTGGCGCGTCTATTCCAGCGGTCCGGGCCTGGCGATCGGCATCCTGATCCGCCATCTGCTGGGCTGGCAGCTGCAGGCCAGCCACCTGGACCTGGACCCGGTGCTGCCGCCCGCGCTCGACGGCCTGCAGGTCGACTGGGAGTTGGACGGCGCACCGCTGCGCCTGGTCTACCGCGTCGGTCCGCAGGGCCACGGGCTGCGCGGCCTGCGTCTGAACGGTCGCGAGCTGCCCTTCGAGCGCCGGCCCCATGCCTACCGCCTGGGCGCGGCGCGCCTGGCACGTCGCCAACTGGCCGGCGGCGGCGAACTGGAGCTGCAGATCGGCTGAGCCCTGCCCATGGACAATCGTTCCGGTCGGTTTCCGGGACGGATCGTGTATGGATGGGCGGCGTGCGGGGTGGGTATTCGGTCTGCTGGGGCCGCTGGGTCTGATGGCCTCGGCCGGAGCCCAGTCGACCGAGCTGCGCATGGGCTTCACGGCCAGCTGGACCCTGCCCTGGGGCCAGGTCGACGGCGAGACCGTGGTCGACGGCATCCACCGCGATGTGGCGCTGGCGCTCACGCAGCGCCTCGGTTGGCGCCTGCGCTTCAGCCGCGTACCGCAGTTGCGCGCCCAAGATGACGGCGCCGCGGACCATGCGCGCCGGCATTCGGACTTTGGCTGCGGCATGCACCCGAGCTGGTTCCCGCACCCGGAGCGCTACCACTGGAGCCAGGCGCTGTTCGAGGTCGGCGACGTGCTGGTCGGTCGCCGCGGCAGCACGGCGCCGGCCGATCTGGCCGATCTGCCCGAGGGCACGCGGGTCGGCACCGTGCGCGGCTACCACTACCCGACGCTGCAGGCCCGGTTCGCCAGCGGCGAGCTGCTGCGCGAGGACGCACCCGACCAGGGCAGCCTGCTGCGCAAGCTGATGCGCGGCCGCCCGGCGCTGGCCGTGGTCAGCCCGCAGGTGCTGGACTGGACCCTGCGCCAGCAGCCCGGCGCGCCGCTGGCCAGTTGGCGCCTGCCGGTGCAGCAGGCCGGCTACCACTGCGCGGTGCCCAAGGGCGCGCCGATCGACGCGCAGGCGGTGCTCGATGCATTGCACGCGCTGCAGCGCGAAGGCGAGATCGCGCGCATCGTGGCGCGCTACGCGCCGGCCCGCTGAGGCTCAGGCGGCGGTAGCGGCGGGTTGCGGATGCTTGCCGCGGCGCAATCGAACCCGAGGCGCGCTGGCCAGCGCATTGGGGCTTTGCGGGCCTGAGCGGCAATGCATCTGTCTGCGGGCGACTGGCATTCCGGGTAAGCGGGGAGCTTTCTAGAACCTGGGCCGCAGGCTACGGGTGCCGGCGGGTAGCGCATGCCAATTCTTGGGATCCAGCAGTGCCCAGGCCGGCAGCACGTAGCAGAGATCGCGATTGCTGGCTTGGTTACCGCCGGCGATGTACATGCCGACCAGCGTGAACCCCTGCTGGCCCGGCAGCTGGCAGACCACGGCGCTGCCGCTGTCGCCGGCTTCGGGGATGGGGCAGTCGTTGCGCACGCGCAGGCCAAGCAGTTCCTCGTGGGCCACCTCGGCCCAGTTCCAGCCATTGCCGCTACGCACTTGGTAGCCCAGCGGTAACTCGGCGACCCAATGCGAGAACTGCGCCCAGACCGGCGCGCGGGCGCCGGCGCGCGGATGGTTGTCCGGCACGAGCACGCGGACCGTCAGTCTTGGTGCCAGCGCGTCGAACTCCTCGGCGCTGCGCAGCGCCGGTCGTTGGCTGGACAGGCGCAGTCCGGCGAAGGCCGCGGCCAGGTGGGCGGCGCTGCCCGCCGCGGGGTCGGCCAGCTGGGCGTCGAAGGCGCGCCCGGTCTGGGCATCGATGAAGCCGCCCCAGGCCTGGCTTCGCCCCAGCACCGCGCCGCTGCCACCGGCGGCGCTGAAGGCGATGTCCGCCACCGGCTGCGGTCCGGCCGGAATCGGCGTCAGCACATGCATCGCGCTGAGCAGCAACTCGGGCCCCCGACCCTGGGCGTCGCGGGCTTGCAGGCGGCAGGTCAGCGTTCCTGGCAGCGGCGCCGCGCTGATCGAGCTGGGCATCAGCACGCAGCGATCGGAGCGGCTGTCGGCGCGCTGCAGGCCGCCGGCCGTCTGCACGTCGGTGGGCACCGCATACAGGCAGGGTTTGCCATGCCGGCCGGGACCATGCAGCAGCAGGTGCTCGGGCAGACGCTGAGCCGAGCTGCCCTCCCGGCCCGGTCGCCACTTGCGCTTGACGGCAAAGATCAGGCAGGGCTCTGGATACAGCGCGCCCTGGCGGTGGCGGTAGCCGGCAAGCAGCGCCACCACGTTGCGGTAGGCGAGCGTCAGCTCCCGGCGACGGGTGCGCACCAGGCTGCGCACCAAGGCCATCCGTGCCGCCATGGGCAGGCCGGCGAAGGCCGCGGCGGCGTCCTCGGTTTCGGCGTCATCGGCGTGGCTGGCACGTTCCCAGCAGGTCGGAGGGGCGCGCCAGGGCATGCGGGCCTTGCGCATCACGGCAGCAGGCAGTCGAGCGGGTCGGTCTTCCAGCCGAGCTTCCAGCTGCCAAGCTGCGCGGCGCTCAGGCCGGCCGCCTTGAGCCAGGCCTCGCCGAGCTGCTTTTCGCTGACCTTGCCGGCAGATGGGCAGCTGACCGTGAGCGTCAGGATCTTCTTGTCGGCTTGCTGCCTTGGTTCGCCCCTGCGGTCGTAGTCCTTGCCGTCGATCGTGACCTTCTTCACCAGCGCCAGCTCCTTGATCAGCGCGCCGACATCCAGTGCCGCGCCGCTCGCCGCCGGGGTCGAGGCGGGGGTCTCGGTCGGCGCTGCGGCGACGACGCTGATGTCCAGTTGCAGCACGGCGGCGCTGGGCGCGCTGTCGGTGACGCGCAGCTGGCTGCTGCCGGGCTTCAGGCTGGCGTCGGCGCGCAGTTCGATGCTCGACTCGCCGCGCACCGGCGGCTTGATGCTCAACCCGGCCAGCACCGGGCCGTTCCAGTCGACGAAGTAGGGCTTCACGCCGCCGATGAGGTCGATGTAGCGGGTGGTCACCTCGCCGCTCTTGAAGCTCTGGCCGGACGGCTTGGCGCTCAGTGCGGTGATGACTTGCGCCACGCCGCAGTCCTTGAACGCATCGATGGGCCAGGCGCCGCTGCGACCTTGCAGCAGCAGCGCGAGTTCGTCGTGCGCGTTTGCCAGATCGGTCAGTGCCTCGCCAATGGCGCGAAACGCTTTTGCGGCCTCAGACTCTCCTCCAACTCTGGCGTTTGCGGCCGCAGCTGGACCTGCATAGACGACCATGGCGGCCTTTGCCTGGGCACCCATGTCAGCGCCGGGGGCGAAGCCGCTCATCAAGCCGGTCAGCCCAGCGATCTGCTGGGTCGCGTTGCTGAGGTCCGGTGTGCTGCTGATGAGCGACTTCTCTACGGCCGTGGTGATGCCGCGAACGGCGAGCACCAGCTCGCGCCCGGCGCGCTCGCCGCCGGCCAGGAACTCGCGGGCGCTCTGCTGTAGCGCGTCGCTTCGGCCCAGAGCGGCCTGCACACGCTTCTCCAGTTCCGCCAGCGCGGCCTTTGCATGTTCGTCGGTGCCGATTTTGCTGGGCGCTTCGCGCAACGCTGAATGCAGCTTTGCCTTCAGCGCTGGCAAGGCGTTCATGACGGCGCCAATCGAGCTGCGCTGCTCGGAGCTGATCATGAAGGGCAGCGTCGCCCGTTCCGCGCAGTTCAGCGCCTCGACGCCGGCCTGATAAATCAGCACGCGGCTGCGCGGCATGTTCGCCTGGCCGAACAACAGCAAGGCGCCGCCAAAGGCAGCCGGGCCGGCGATAGCGTCTCGGTGCAGGCCGGCCATGGCCGCTCCGGTGGTCGCCACGCCGGTGCCGAGCAGCACATTGAAGAGCGAACGCTCGTTCTCGATCTGCTGGCGCTTGGCTTGGTCGTACTGGCGCCGCGTCGCCTCCAGGTGGGCTAGCGCCGTGCTCATGTCGACCTTGTTCGCGCTGAGCTTGAACTCCGGGGCGACTTCAATCACTGGCGTTGCGCAGCCTGCCAACAGCAGTGCAAACGTCAGGGCGGACAAGGCGGGGCATCTGACCTTCATGAGCAACTCCGGATAGTGTGGCGGCGAGTATGGGCACCACCGCCGTCCTCGACCTCCTCACTGTGAGGGAGCTCAGGCCGCGGCCATCCGCCATAGGCTGGTGACCTCGGCGGCCCGCGCTGCGTGCAGCGGGTCGTCCTTGTCGAGGGCCTTGCCGTGGCCGGGGCGAGCCTGCAGACGTTCGACGATCCGCAGGCCACCCTCGGCGATCCAGCGTTCCAGTTGCCACGGCTCGCGAAGCGCCAGACGCTCGGCCAGGTCGGAGACGATCAGCCAGGCCTCGCCGCCGGGTGCCAGGCGCTCGCGGGCGCCAGTCAGGAAGGCGCGCAGCATCTGCGAGTCCGGGTCGTAGACGGCGGCATCGAGCAGGCTGCCGACCTTGCCCGGCAGCCAGGGCGGGTTGCAGACGATCAGCTGCGCGTTCTGCGCGCTGCCGAACATCGACGCGGCCTGCAATTCGACCTGCACGCCGAAGCGCGCGAAGTTCTCGGCCGCACAGGCCAGCGCCGCCGGGTTGGTGTCGGTGGCCAGCAGCGGGCCGCGGCCACGGAGGGCGAGCAGCAGGCTCAGCACGCCACTGCCGGTGCCCACGTCCACGCTGAGTCCGGGCGCTGGCAACGGGGCCTGCATCAGCAAGTCCAGGTACTCGTGCCGGGTTGGCGCGAACACGCCCCAGCGCGTGTGCAGGCGCTCGCCACCGAGCTGCGGCAAGGCCAGGCCCTGCTGCTGCCATTGCCAGGCGCCGACCATCCCGAGGAACTCGCGCAGCGGCAGCAGATAGGGTTCGCGGGCCTCGCCCAGCGCCGCCCGCGCGGCGGCGCCATCGGGCGCGCGGCGCAGCGGCAGGCGGTGGCCGGGCTCGAACGGCAGCAACAGCAGATTGAGCCGCCGCGCCCGCTCGGCCTGCTGCTTGCGCAACTGGTGGAAGGTCTCGGCGGGCGTCGCGGCCGGCGGCAGCGGCCGCTTCAGGCGGCGGTCCAGGGCCTGCAGCAGTTGGCGGGCCTGGTGGTAGTCGCCGCGCCAGACCAGGCCCACGCCCTCGCTGACGGCGCGCAGCGCCGCGTCGGCGGGCAGACTGTCGTCGGCATCGCGCAGTCGCTTGGGCGCCGGGCCGCTGCCGCGCCAGGCCGGCAGGTCGCTCAAGACAGCCGGTCCGCGTGGTGGCGCAGGTGGTCGGCGATCACCGTGGCGATGAAGTAATAGCCGTGGTCGTAGCCGGCATGCCGGCGCAGCCGGAGCGCCTGGCCGACCGCGGCGCAGGCCGCCTCCAGGTGTTCCGGCAGCAACTGGCCCTGGTGCAGGAATTTGTCGGCCTCGCCCTGGTCGACGAGCAGGCCGGCCGGGTAGGGCGGGTGCGGCTGGGCCGCCATCAGGCGGCTGGCGTCGTGGGCCGCCCAGGCGAGCGGGTCGTCGCCCAGGTAGCCGGCGAAAGCCTTCTGGCCCCAGGCGCAGTCCATCGGCGCGCTGATCGGCGCGATCGCGCTCAGGCTGGCGAAGCGTCCCGGGTGGCGCAGCGCCAGCGTGAGCGCGCCATGGCCGCCCATCGAGTGGCCCATCAGCCCGGTGCGGCCGGCGTGCATCAGCCCGAGCTCGGCCTCGACCTCGGGGATCAGCTCACCGAGCAGATAGCGCTCCATGCGCCAGTTCGTGGCCCAGGGTGCTTGCGTGGCGTCGAGGTAGAAGCCGGCCGCGACACCGAAGTCCCAGGCCTCTGCCTGGCCGGGGATCTCGGTGCCGCGCGGGCTGGTGTCGGGCGTCAGCAGGGCCAGGCCCAGCTCGGCAGCGAGCTGCTGCGCGCCGGCCTTGATGGCGAAGGTTTCCTCGTTGCAGGTCAGGCCGGCCAGGTAGACCAGCAGGGCCTTGGGCTCGGGCGGCAGGTAGAGCCCGTAACGCATCGCCGTGCCGGTGGCCGGGCTGGCGTGCTCGCGGAACTGCTGCGTGCCGCCGAAGCAGCGGTGTTCGCTCAACAGCTTCATCAGAACTCGATCACGGTGCGGATGCTCTCGCCGTGGTGCATCAGGTCGAAGGCCTCGTTGATGCGCTCCAGCGGCAGCTTGTGCGTGATCAGCGGGTCGATGCTGAGCTTGCCTTCCATGTACCAGTCGACCAGCTTGGGCACGTCGGTGCGGCCGCGCGCGCCGCCGAAGGCCGAGCCTTCCCAATGCCGGCCGGTGACGAGCTGGAAGGGGCGGGTGCTGATCTCGGCGCCGGCCGGGGCCACGCCGATGATGATGCTGCGACCCCAGCCCTTGTGCGTGCATTCCAGGGCCTGGCGCATCAGCTGCACATTGCCCACGCATTCGAAGCTGTAGTCGGCGCCGCCGTCGGTCAGCTGCACGATGTGGTCGACGAGGTTGTCCACCGTTTTAGGGTTCACGAAGTGCGTCATGCCGAACTGGCGGGCCATGGCCTCGCGCTCGGGGTTGATGTCGACGCCGATGATCTTGCCGGCGCCCACCATCTTGGCGCCCTGGATCACGTTCAGGCCGATGCCGCCCAGGCCGAAGACGACCACGTTCGCACCCGCCTCCACCTTGGCCGTGAACAGCACCGCGCCCACGCCGGTGGTCACGCCGCAGCCGATGTAGCAGACCTTGTCGAAAGGCGCGTCCTTGCGGATCTTGGCCAGCGCGATGCCGGGCGCCACGATGTGGTTGGCGAAGGTGCTGGTGCCCATGTAGTGCAGGATGGGCTGGCCCTTGATGCTGAAGCGCGAGCTGCCATCGGGCATCAGGCCACGCCCTTGCGTGGGGCGGATGGCCTGGCAGAGATTGGTCTTGCGCGACAGGCAGAACTTGCACTCGCGGCACTCGGGCGTGTAGAGCGGAATCACGTGGTCGCCGGGCTGCAGCCAGGGCACCTTGCTCTCCAGCACCACACCGGCGCCCTCGTGACCCAAGATGGCCGGGAACAGGCCTTCGGGGTCGGCACCGCTGAGCGTGAAGGCGTCGGTGTGGCAGACGCCGGTGGCCTTGATCTCGACCAGCACCTCGCCGTCGCGCGGGCCCTCCAGGTCGACTTCTTCGATGGTCAAGGGGGCTCCGGCCTTCCAGGCCACGGCGGCGCGTGTTTTCATGAACTGCTCCTGCAATGCGTTGGGATTGCCGGCATCTTAGGCAAGTGTTCGCCAGCCGCTGCCGGTGCACGTGGCGGCCAAAAGCATGAACTGCTCACGCTGGATCCCCTCACCGGGAGGGGACGGCGCCTGCGGGTCGAGGCGGGACAATCGCCGGCTCAGGGAATGCGTTTGGATTTGCAGTGCCGGATTCAGTTGTTTTGTCGTCGCGGCGTCGCCGCCTGTGCCTGGCGCTCGCCGGGGCCGGGCTCTTGCCCGCAGAGCGGGCCTTGTCGCAGCCCATGCCGCCCGGGGCCGCCTCGGTGCCGTCCGGCACCGCAGCCGCCACCGCCGTCCAGTTGCGCCTGCTGCGCCAGGGCGAGCCGGAGTCCGCGGCGCGGGTGTTCGAGCTGGCCGAGCTGCAGGCGCTGGGCCGGCGCACCGTGGTCACCCGCGTGCCCTGGGCGCGCAGCGCGCCGCCGGGTCGCTGGGAGGGCGTGCCGCTGTCGCGCCTGGTCGCCCAGCTGCGCGGCGAGGGCCACGATCTGCGCGTCTCGGCGCTGAACGGCTACCACGCCATCCTGCCCTGGAGCGACATCAGCCGCTTCGACCCGCTGCTGGCCTGGTCCTTCGAGGGCCAGCCGATCCGGCCGCGCAACAAGGGCCCGCTGGTGCTGGTCTACCCCTTCGACCAGCACCGCGAGCTACTCGGCAACGAGGTCTACAACGACCGCTCGGTCTGGCACGTCAACCGCATCGAGATCCAGTGAGCCTGCTGTCCGTCAGTGCCCCGGCCGGCAGTCCGCAGGCCTGGGCCATCCGTGTCGTCGCCGCGGGCCTGCTGGCCTTGCTGCTGACGGTGATCCTGCTCGGCTGGTCCAGCTTCCGCGAGGCCGAAACCCTGTCGGTGCCCGAATACGGGCAGTCGCCCTGGCACGCGTTCAAGCTGCGCGAAAGCGTGGGCCGCACCCAGGCGGCGGCGCGTGCGCTGCTCGCCGGCCGCGGCGGCGCCGAGGAGCTGGCGCTGCAGATGGAGCTGGGTCTGGCCCAGGTCTCGGCCGTCGAGCAGTACCTGCTCAACGGCGATGGCGATTCCATCCGCATGCAGACCCTGCTGCAGCGCCTGCGCGCGCTGCTCGACGGCGGCTTGGCCGAGCTGGAGTCCGCGTCTGCGCAGGCGCAGGCCCTGGCCGAGCGCCTGGAGCAGGACCTGGCCGCACTGGACCCGGCCATGCACCAACTGGTCGTCGACGCCCACCACCATGCGACCCAGCTGCGCCAGCTCACCCGCGAGCGCTTGCTCGACCGCCTCTACGGCCTGGCCGCGGTGATGAGCCTGCTGGCGCTCAGTTTGGTCTATCTGCTGGTCAAGTCGCTGGCCGTGCAACGCCAGCAGCACGGCCTGACCGAGGCGCTGCAGGCCGCCAATGCCGAGCTGGAGCAGCGCGTCGCGCAGCGCACGCAGGACATCGAGTTCGAGCGCCGGCTGCAGGCCGACATCCTCGACGCCAGCCCGAGCGCGATCGCCGTGCTGCGCCTGTCGGACGCGGCGCTGCTGTACCACAACGAGCAGTTGCTGCGCAGCCTGGATGCCGGCGGCGCGCCCCCGGTCACGCTGCCGCTGGAGCAGCTTTTCGTCGACGCCGATGCGGCCCAGCAGCTCACCCAGGCCGCCACCGGGGGCCTGCAGGTGCGCGACCTGGAGCTCGAGGTGCGCGCCGCGCACCCGTTCACCGCGCTGGTGCATGCGCAGCGCGTGCAGATCGGGCGCGAGCCGGCGCTGGCCGTCTGGCTGCACGACCACACGCGACGCAAGCAGCTGGAGCAGGAACTGCAGCGCCTTGCGCATACCGACATGCTGACCGGCCTGCTGAACCGCCGCGCGCTGCTTGGCCGCGCCGAGGAGACCCTGCACGCGGCGCACCGCCACCACCGGCCCTTCGTGCTGCTGCTGATCGATGTGGACCACTTCAAGCGCGTCAACGACGGCCATGGCCACCCGGCCGGCGACCAGGTGCTGATCGAGCTGGCGCAGCGCATGCGCGCCGCGCTGCGCGCGATCGACTTCTGCGGCCGCTTTGGCGGCGAGGAGTTCGCGGTGCTGATGCCGGACACCGAGCTGGAGGCCGCCTACCGCGTCGCCGAGCGCATGCGCGAGCGCTGCGCCGAGACCCCCGTGCTGCTGGCCAGCGGGCAGTCGCTGTCGATCACGCTGAGCCTGGGCGTTGCGCAATGGCGCGCCGGGGAGGGCATCGAGGCCCTGCTGGCGCGCGCCGATGCGGCGCTCTACGAGGCCAAGCGCACCGGTCGCAACCGCGTGGTGCAGGCGCGCTGATGCCGACCGGGCTGCTGGGCGCGCGGTCGGTGTCAAGGGTGCCAAGGGCGCTGCGGGCGCTGCTGGGGCAATTGACGCTATTCGTGCTGGCTTTCGTTTTGCTGGCGGCGCCGGTGCGGGCCGCCGAGGCGCCGGTCGTGCAGCTGCGGGCCGGCCTGCAACAAGTTCAGCTGTGGCCGGCGCTGGAGCTGCAGCTGGACCCCAGCCATCGCCTCGGCCTGCGCGAGCTGCTGGCCGCGCCGGCCGGATTCCAGCGCCCCGACGGACCCGAGGCCAATCTCGGCCGGCGCAGCGAGACCGTCTGGCTGCGCCTGCGCCTGCAGCGCGAGGCCGATGCCGAGCCGCGCTGGTGGCTGCGGCTGGACCATCTGCCCATCGAGGAGGTCGAGCTGTTCCTGCTCGATGCCGCCGGCGAGCTGCGCACGCACGCGCTGATGGGCCAGCAACTGCGCTTTGCCGAGCGCACGCTGCCGCTGCGCACGCATGCGGCCGAGCTGCTGATGGAGCAGCCCGGCGACTACCAGCTGTTGCTGCGCCTGCGCAAGCCCGGCGGCCAGGCCCTGCTGGTGCCGCTCAGCCTGCATGCGCCGCAGGACTTGCTGCGCACCGAGGCCCGCGAGCAGTTCGGTTTCGGCCTGCTCGGCGGCATCGGCCTGCTGATGACGGCCTATGGCCTGCTCGTCGCGCTGCTGGCGCGCGAGCGCCTCTACCTCTGGTATGCGGCCTACGCGGCCGGTTTCACGCTGCTCTGCCTGAGCTACTTCGGCCTGGCCGGCCAGCACCTCGGGCCCGAGGGCAACTGGTGGTTGCGGGAGGCGCCGCGGCTGTTGCTGATGCTGGTGCCGGCCGCCGCCTTCGGTTTCGTGGACCTGGCGCTGGATCTGCCACGCCACCGGCCGGCGCTGAGCCGGCTGCTGCGCGTGCTCTGCGGCCTGCTGGTGCTGATGGCGCTGCTGACGGGGGTCGGCCTGCTGCCGCGCGGCGTCGTCGCGCTGGTACTGCCGCTGGTCGGCCCGCTGCCGCTGCTGCTCGGTCTGCCCACCGCCTGGTCGCTGTCGCGCCAGGGCGAGCCGGTGGCGCCTTGGGTGCTGGCCGGCTGGCTGTTCCAGGGCCTGGGACTGGCGGTGGGCACCGCGCTGCACCTCGGCCTGCTGGCCTGGAGTCCGGCCAGCGACCTGGCCCTGACCGTGGGCGGCCTGCTCGATCTGCTGGCCTGGGCGGTGGCCATGACCCTGCACTCGAACCGCCAGCGCGAGCGCGCGCGACAGGTCGAGGCCGAGCAGCGCCTGCGCCAGGAAAGCGCGCAGCGCCGCCCGGGCAGCGACCTGCCCAGCCTGCAGGGTCTGCGCGAGGCGCTGCAGCAGCAGCTCGCGGCGACCGGGCCGGGCCAGGGCCCCTGGGTGCTGCAGGCCCTGCATGTCTCGGGCCTGGACGAGATCCGTCGCGTGCACGGCGTGCCGGCGGCGCAGCGCGTCGAGCAGGAGCTCGGCCAGCGCCTCGCGCACTGGCCCGGCCTGCTCGGCCATGTCGACGACGATGCGATCTACCTGCTGCGCCCGGCCGCCGACGATGGCGAGCCGCCGCTGGCCATGGCGCAGGAGCTGCTGGCCCGGCTGGGCGCGGCGATCCCGTTGGAAGGCGCCGTCTGCCGCCTGGGCCTAGCGCTGCGCTACACCACGCTGGAGCCGCCGCTGGACGCCGAACGCCTGCTGCGCGCGCTCGAACCCTGCCTGCAGCAGGCCCGCCGGGCGCGGCGCTCGACGGTGGGCGAGGCCAAGCTGGCAGGCTGAACGCCGGGGTGCCGGGGCGGCTTGGGGCAAGATGTCGCCTCCGTCGTCAGCAGGCGCCGCGCGCCGAGGAACTGGGCATGGAAACCAACGAACTCCACCGCGGTCGTTTGATCGACCACATCCAACTGGTCGTGCGGGATCTCGCCGCCAGCCGCCGCTTCTACGCCGCCGTGCTGGAGACCCTGCAGATCCCTCTGGGCGGCGACGGCGATGGCTATTTCTGGGCCGACGAGCTCTTCGTCTCGTCGCCCCACAGCGAGGCGGCGCTGGGCGCGCTGACCGGCCGGCACCACCTGGCCTTCCAGGCCCAGGACCGTGCGATGGTCGAAGCCTTCCACCGTGCCGCGCTGGCGAACGGCGGTCGCGACAACGGCGCGCCCGGCGAGCGCGCCTACCACCCCGGCTATTACGCCGCCTTCGTGCTCGACCCCGACGGCAACAACATCGAGGCCGTGTTCCATGGCCAGGCACGACGCAGCGCTGCGTCGGTGCGGATCGAGTTTTGAGCGCCGCAGCGCCGGTCGAGGGCATGGACCCTGCCCCTGAGGCCCGCAAGGCAGGTCCGCGTGGCGAGGGCCGCCGCCAGCGCAGCCGCCTGCCCGCGGTCCGCCTGAAGGCCCCGAGCAAGGAAGAGACCGCGCTGCTGCCGCCGTTCGCCGGCCTGCCGCTGGCGCGCATTGCGGTGCCGCAGCGCGCGGCCGACTGCATGGCGGCGGCCGAACGCATCCTGGCCGCCGGCGTGGCCGGCTTCGACACCGAGGCCAAGCCGGTCTTCGCCGCCGGCCAGGCCAGCGACGGGCCCCACCTGCTGCAGTTCGCGCTGGCGGACTGCGCCTATTTGTTCCAGCCGCAGCATGCCGATTGCGCGGCGGCGCTGGCCCTGCTGCTGGAGTCGCCGGAGCTACTCAAGGTTGGTTTCGGGTTGCAGTCGGATCGCAGCCAGATCCAGTCCAGGCTGGGTCTCGCGCTGGCCTCGGTGCTGGACCTGGATGCCGTGTTCCGCCAGCGCGGCTACCCGAAGTCCATGGGCGTGCGCGCGGCCGTGGGCGCGGTGCTGGGGCAGCGCTTCCACAAGTCCAAGAAGACCACCACCTCCAACTGGGCCGCCCGGCGCCTGGACGAGCGGCAGCTCGTCTACGCGGCCAACGATGCGTATGCGGCCCTGTGCGTGTGGCGGGGGTTGGAGGCGATGCCTTAAGCGGTCTCGGGGGCGGCCTCGGGTGGGGCCTCGGTGGGGGCCTCCGCCTCGCCCTCGGCGTGCCGCTCGGGCTCGGTGGCATCGAGCACTTCGTGCAGCACCGAGGTCGCGTAGGTGCCTGGCGGCAGGGCGAAGCGAAGCCGCAGCTGGTCGGCCTCCGGCCAGTCCCATTGCAGATCCAGCGGACTGGCCACCAGCGAGCGGCGCTCCTGCTCCAGGCCCGCATGCTCCAGGCCATCGCAGAGCAGCGCGTGGCGCGCCGCCACCTCGTTCTCCAGCGCTTGCGCCTGCTCGGTGCTGGCCACGCGGCCGCGGCCCCAGAGCGGCCCGGTGGGGCGGCCCGCCGCGTCCATCAGGTCGCCCGCCAGGGTCTGGCCCCACAGCCCTTGCTGAATGCGCTGCGCCAGCAACTCGTTGAACACGAAGGAGCGCACCGCCGACAGGTAGATGCTCTTCTTCTTCGGGTTGCGCACGCGGATCTCGCGCGCCAGCATGGCCCGGCCCTGCTCGACATTGCCGCCGTCGTGCCCGAAGCGCTGTGCGCCAAAGTAATTGGGCACGCCCTGCGCGGCAATGGCCTGCAGATTGGCCTCGATGGCCTCACGGGGGCCGCTCACCGCCCGCAGCAGGATGCCGAACTGGTTGCCCTGCAAATCGCCCGGGCGCAGCTTCTTCACGTGGCGGCTCTGGCTCAGCACCCGGAACTCCGGGTGCTGGAGCTGCGTCAGCTCGGGCGTTTCGCCTTTCGGCAAATAGAGGCTGAACCACTGGCGCGTGATCGCGTAGCGGTCCTTCAGGCCGGCATAGCCCACGTCGCGCTCCTGCACCCCGGCGGCCTCGGCCAGCTGCTGGGCCACGAAGGCGGTGTTGGCGCCGTTCTTCTCCACCTCCAGCCACAGGTGCTCGCCCGCACCCGAGGGCAGCTGCAGCGGCAGCTCGGTGACGAGGAAGTCTTCGTTGTGGCGCTTGAGGGTGGCGGTGGCGCCGGTGGGCTGGTAGGCGCGGGGCCAGAGGGGCAGGGGGGGCGTGGGGGAGGCGGTCATCGGGGGTGACGGCAGCCGCTGGGGGGCGTTGTCGGAGCCGGGTGCGGGCGGGGCGGGGATTGTCGTGGTGGTGGGCGTGGGGAGGTGTGGGGTTGGGGCGGGTGAGTCAGCAGCCGTTCGCGGTAGGCCACTCGACCGGCTGCAGCTCACCCCACAGCAGACGACCAACCATAGCGCCCATCGCTGTCCGCCGCTGGGGCGCCAAACCGACTGCCGGTCAGCGCTGCGCAAACAGCACTTGCATCAAGGCCTCGGCCTTGTTCAGGCCTTCTTCGGTGAGCGCGACCGACTTGGCCTTGCCCACCGGGTCTGAAATCAAGCCCTTCTCATGAAGCCGGCTCATGGCGTCCCAATCGAAGGACTTCCAGGCCCGGTTCTGCTCGTGCAGTCCTAGCAGCAGCAAGGCCAGCACGGCGTCGTCGATGCGATCGGTGTCCAGATTCATGGGGTCTCCGTTCAGGCCAAGCCCAAGCCATCGAGCGGCGAGCGCACAGCGCCACCGCCCAGCTTCAGCACATGGGTGTAAATCATCGTCGTCGCCACATCGGCATGGCCGAGCAAATCCTGGACGGTGCGGATGTCGTAGCCCGCCTGCAGCAAATGAGTCGCGAAGCAGTGGCGCAAGGTGTGCGGCGTCACCAGCTTGGCAATGCGCGCCGCCTGCACCGCCCGCTTGAAGGCCCGCTGGAAGGTCTGGTCGTACAGATGATGCCGGCGCACCACCCCGCTGCGCGGGTCGGTCGAATGCTGGTCTTGGGGAAACACCCAAAACCAAGCCCAGCTGTGGCCGGCACGCGGGTACTTGCGCTCCAGCGCATCGGGCAGCTCGACTCCACTGCGATCGGTGGCCACGTCCGACGCCCAAATCGCATGTGCCGCCAGCAGTTGATCCTTCAGTGCCGGCTGAAGACTGCTGGGCAGCATCACCACCCGGTCCTTGCGCCCCTTGCCCTGCCGCACCACCAAGGCCTGATGGCCGAAGTCCAGGTCCTTGACGCGCAGTTGCAGCGCCTCAGATATGCGCAGGCCCGTTCCGTACAGCAGCCGACCCAACAAGCGGTGCGCACCTTGCAGGCCATCCAGCACTGCAATGACTTCGCTGGGCGTCAGCACCACCGGCACATGCCGTGAAGCCCGAGGCCGTCCGATCTCCTGCAACCAGGGCAAAGCCAGGTCGAGCACCTTGGTGTACAGAAAGATCAGCGCCGCCAGCGCCTGGTTGTGGGTTGACGGTGCCACCTTGCGCTCCGAGGCCAGAAAGCGCAGGAAGGCCTCAACCTCAGCCGCCCCCAGCGCCGTGGGGTGGCGCAGGCCATGAAAGCGCACGAACGCGCGAATCCAATACAGGTAAGCGTCCTCGGTACGCTGGCTGTAGTGCAAGTAGCGGATGCGCTCGCGTACCTGATCCAGCAGCTTGGGGGCCTTGAGCGGCGGCAACGGCGCCACCAGCCTGAGCGGCCTGGCCGCAGCCCGCGGCCCTGGGGCAAACTCGGTCTCGCGGCCGTGAGGGACAGGCAGCATGATGACCTCCTCGCGTCGGCACGGTGTCTGCAGAACGCCTGCAGGATCGGCCGACTTAGGGCGCAGTTTGCTACTGGATAAAACAACAGTCAATGGAGGGGCATTGCATGACAGATCAAGCACTTGCGCTGGTCAGGACATCCGCTTTTATGCAGCACGGTCCGACTTTATGCAGTCTCCCTAAAACACGTTGGGTTGCTCAGAACCAAATTCCACTACTTCGATGAACATTAAATACCTTTTCCTCACTGCTTTGCTCGCCCTGAGCGCATGTGCCACCCCCAATATCTCCCACGATTTTTCCCTTGAGAAGGCGGCAATTTCCGGTGTTGCAACAGGCACCATCACTTATGACGGCGGCTACGCAGCCTATCGACTGCACGTGGAAAACAAGACAAGCGGCCAAAAGTTTTTGATCGAGCACGGCAGCTCGCAGACTTTCAATATCAGTCTCGCGTTCAAGGGGGAAGATCCCAATCGTGCCCTCGGGAAGAAGGGCTCGCCATTTGCCGTTGAGCTCCCGGCTGGCACCTATGTCGTTCGATCTTGGCAAGTCAGCCAAGGCGCGGCTAATGTCTGGTCTACCGCGCCAACTGGAATCGAATTCGAAGTTAAGCCTCGTGAGGCCATCTATCTCGGAGGGTTCTACTTCCGCGAAACCTCAAGGTTGGGTCGCGCGGTTACAGGATCGTCAGTCTCCCTATCGGAGCAGTCTTCGCGCGATTTGCCTGCAATTCGAGCTCAGTTCTCTTCACTGGCGTCAGTTCCTCTGACGCAGTCGCTTTCTACGGGCACCAAGCTAGAGAACGTTGGCGGAGCAAGCGATGGAAAGATCAACATCCCTATCTTCATTCCGGTCGCCCGTTGATCTAGCAAGCAACCCAACCTTTCATTGCAGCGGACCGCCTCAGGCGGCCGCTGAGTTCAAACGTTAGGCGTCACAAAGCCGTGGGAAACCTCCTTAACCTCCCAATCTTCAAGGCAATCGCAGTCGCATCAATAGCACATGCCCTGCTGTGCATTGCCATTGCGGGTGCAAGTGGGTTGCGCGAGACGGCGTTGCTCTCGGCGTCACTGGTCGCCTCGTCCCTCCTGAGCAAGGCGCAAACGCCCAGGGCACATTGGGTTTGGCTGCGTAGCTACTCGGGCCAGTTCCGCATCTGGGTAGCCTGTTGCGTAGCGATGGCGGCGTTCCTGGTCTACCGTTCTGCACCGAGACTCGATGTCGCTATTGCCGAGGCCTTAGCAACAGCGGCCTTTTTTATGGCTATGGTTTCCGTCGGCAACCGAGTACTCAAATGATCTGGCGCCATGTCGTCCTGCGTGTGACGCCTAACCCTTCCATCGAGAGGACGCTTTCCGGCCTACGGCCTACAAGCGCCTCTCATGTCAAACGTTAAGGCGCAATGCTGTTCCGACCGTTTCCCGAATCCTGGCGAGGCTACCGTCGCCGTAATCGTTTGGCGGCATTGCTCCTTGTCGCAGGACTTCCACTGACCGTTGCGCTAGCCATTGCGGCGAAACTCCTGCTGAACATGGCCGGCGAAATTTGGTTCGTGGGTGCAGTTCTGACATGGTGTGTCGCGTGGGGTGCCGCTGCGATTCGCGCGGCACGCTGGCCTTGTCCGCGGTGCAATGAGCCTTGGCTTTCGAATCAGGAGGTGCGAATCGGTGCCCACCGTGCGTGTGCAAAATGTGGTCTCGCTCTGTATGAAGCGCCTTAACCGGTCGCCCAAGGCGGAGAGCCTGTCCTGATTTTTGTGTGCGAGGCATAGAGTGACCGACAGGAGCATCTAT
>VFQP010001142.1_pt1 | contig 38405 bp, 31 predicted proteins | sample 3512351 | NCBI WGS metagenome assembly VFQP01 (sample SAMN10412372, study PRJNA504923) | tailings metagenome | isolation source: Relicate 1 Philex TSF1 revegetated site | place: Philippines: Tuba, Benguet | collected 2017-08-29
CCTCGAAGCCCTGGTCGGGCTGGCCCAGCGTGCGCGGGATGTCGGCGGCGGTCATCGCGATGCGCAGCACCTTCTCCTGCGCCAGGGCCGGCGACAGCGCGCCCACCAGGGCCGCTGCGGCAGCGACGGCCAGGACTCGGCGGAAGGCGGGGGAACGCGGGGGCAAGGGCAGTGACGTCATCGGGTTCTCTCCTGGCTGTGGTCGAAAATTTGCAAGCGGCATGCCAATGGCCGGGCCGCCTACGGGAACCCCGCGCCGGGGCCGGCCGCGGGGGACAGGAACTGCATCAATTCGGGCGTCAGCCCCGACCAGGGGACGCCGTCGGTGGCCGGCTGACGGGCCTCGGCTGTGGGTGAAGCCGCGGCGGCGAGCGCCGCATCGAAAGCGGCTGCCAGCGCCACGCCCACGTTGTCGAGCACCGGCAGCGGCAGCCGCGGCGCGACGGCCTCGGCCAGACCGGCCAGGCCCGCGCCGCCCAGCAGCACGCTGCGTGCAGCCGGCCAGCGCGCCAGCGCCTGCTGCGCAGCCTCGGCCAGCAGCGCCGGCGCTGCGGGGTCGGTGGCCAGCTCGCCACCGCTGCGCGCCACGGCCTGCACGCCCAGCATCGGTGCGGGCAACGCCAGCGTCAGCGCCAGCCGGCCCAGCATCGGCACCCAGGCCGGGCCGCCGGTGACGACGACAAAAGGCCCGAGCGCCGCGGCGGCCCGCATGGACGCCTCGGCCAGCCCCAGCAGCGGCTGCGCGCAGCTGGCGCGCAGGGCAAACAGGCCCGGGTCGCCAAAGCAGGCCAGCAGCACGGCCGACGGCGCGCCGTGGCTGGCCAGGTCGGCCGCCAGCAGGTCCAGCGCCGCATGTGCCGCGATGGCCGCGGCGGCCTCGCTGGCGATGTAGCGGGCGCCAAAACGCGCCGTCGCCACGCGCACGGCCAGGCCCGCCGGGGCGCGGGCCTGCGCCAGCGCCAGCAGCCGCGCGCTCACCTCGGGCGCGGTGTTGGGGTTCAGCAGCAGCAGGCTCGGCACGGTGCGTCGTCTTCTGAAGCTGCTCAGGCCGCCAGGCCCAGCAGCTCGGCAATGCCCGGCGCGGCGCGTTCACCCGGCTCGAAGCACAGCTGGCTCTCAAGGCGCAGCAGGTGCTGCTGCATGGCCTGGCCGGCCGCCGCCTTGTCGCGCAGCTTCACCGCCGCGAGGATGGTGCGGTGCTCGTGGCAGCCGCAGACCAGGCCGCCGGGCAGCGGATCGCGGATCTCCTGCGGCCCCCAGCGCATCAGCACCAGCGACGTGCGCGTGACCAGCTCGCGCTGCATGCGCGCCAGCGTGGTGTTGCCGGCGTGTTCGGCGATGTGCAGGTGGAAACCGCCGGCGCGCCGGATGGCGTCGTGGCGCTGGCCGGTTTCGCGCGCCCGCTCCTCCTCGGTGATCCAGGCCTGCAGCGCACGCAGGTCGGCCGCGGTGGCGCGGTCGATGAAGCCGGCCAGCAGCACCGGCTCGATCAGGCGGCGCGCCTCGAAGACCTCGCGCGCCTCCTCGGCCGAGGGCTCGGCCACCCGCGCACCGGCATGCGGCACCAGCGTCACCAGCTGCTCGCTGGCGAGGCGGATGAGCACCTGGCGGATGCGCGTGCGCGACACCCCGAAGGCGCGCCCGAGCTCGTCTTCACGCAGCCGCGTGCCGGGCACCAGGCGCTGGTCGAGCAGGGCCTCGGTCAGCCGGGCATGGATGTCGGCATCGCTGGGCGTTGCGGGCTTGGGGTCGACGGTGGCGGCAGAACTCACGAACCCGCATCAGCACGATGCGTGCCCGCCGGTTCACAAGCCGCCGCCCCAGGCGTCGACGATGTGATGCACCGATTGCATACGATCTGTCGCACCGTTCGCATGCAGCCGGCACCACGAACGGCACCACCGCCAGCGCGGCCACCGGCCCCGTCGGCGACTATCCGCAACTTCCATTACGCAAAGCCCGTTAAGCACAAACCCCCTGGCGCGCGCCTAGGGCGTCCGAATAATCGTCTGGACGTTATGGCGGAACAGCACATCCTCGAGACCCACGACCTGGCCAAGGAGTTCAAGGGCTTCGTCGCGGTCGGCGGCGTGAACCTGAAGGTCCGCCGCGGGGAGATCCACGCGCTGATCGGCCCCAACGGCGCCGGCAAGACGACCTGTTTCAACCTGCTCACCAAGTTCCTAGAGCCCACACGCGGCCGCATCCTGTTCGAGGGCCGCGACATCACCCGCGAGAAGCCGGCGCAGATCGCCCGGCGCGGCGTGATCCGCTCGTTCCAGATCTCGGCCACCTTCCCGCACCTGACGGTGCTGACGAATGTGCGCGTGGCCCTGCAGCGCGCCCTGGGCACCTCGTTCCACTTCTGGAAGTCCGAGCGCAGCCTGGAAGCCCTGCACCCGAAGGCGCTGGATCTGCTCGACACGGTGGGCCTGCGCGACTACGCCGACCACGTCACCGTCGAGCTGCCCTACGGCCGCAAGCGCGCGCTGGAGATCGCCACCACGCTGGCCATGGACCCGAAGCTGATGCTGCTCGACGAGCCCACGCAAGGCATGGGCCACGAAGACGTGGAGATGGTGACGCAGCTGATCAAGAAGGTCGCCGCCAACCGCACCGTGCTGATGGTCGAGCACAACATGAACGTCGTCTCGTCCATCGCCGACACCATCACGGTGCTGGCGCGTGGCAACGTCATCGCCGAAGGCGCCTACGCCCAGGTCTCGAAGGACCCGCAGGTGCTGCAGGCCTACATGGGCAGCGAAGAGGTCGAACTGCAAGGCGCCCATGGCTGAAGCCTCCGAGCTGCTGATCGAACTGAAGGACGTGCACGCCTGGTACGGCGAGTCGCACATCCTGCACGGCATCGACCTGACGGTGCGGCGCGGCGCGGTCGTCACGCTGCTGGGCCGCAACGGCGCCGGCCGCACCACCACGCTGAAGGCCATGCTCGGCCTGGTGGGCCGGCGCACCGGCTCCATCCGCATCGCGGGCACCGAGGCCGTGGCGCTGCCGCCGCACCGCATCGCCCACCTGGGCGTGGGCTACTGCCCCGAGGAGCGCGGCATCTTCGCCAGCCTCAGCTGCGAAGAGAACCTGCTGCTGCCGCCGCCGGTGGCCGAAGGCGGCATGAGCCTGGACGAGATCTACGCGATGTTCCCGAACCTGAAGGAACGCCGCGCCAGCCCGGGCGGGCGGCTCTCGGGCGGCGAGCAGCAGATGCTGTCGGTGGCGCGCATCCTGCGCACCGGCGCCAAGCTGCTGCTGCTCGACGAGATCAGCGAGGGCCTGGCGCCCGTCATCGTGCAGGCACTGGGCCGCGCCATCCGCACGCTGCGCGACCGCGGGCTGACCATCGTGATGGTGGAGCAGAACTTCCGCTTCGCCGCACCGCTGGCAGACCGTTTCTACGTGATCGAACATGGCCGCGTCATCGAGCACTTCGTGGCGGCCGAGCTCGAAGGCAAGCGCGAGCTGCTGGGCGAGCTGCTCGGGGTTTGAACCGCACCCACCAGACCTGATTCACCAGACAAGGAGCGAGACATGACATCCAAGCTGAAGACCACCCTGGCCGCCACCGCGGTGGCCGCGCTGGCGGCGCTGGGCGGCACCGCCCAGGCGCAGATCTCCGACGGCGTCATCAAGATCGGCGTGTTGAACGACATGTCCGGCCTGTACGCCGACCTGTCCGGCCAGGGCTCGGTGCTTGCGGCGCGCATGGCGGTCGAGGACTTCGGTGCCGCGCGCAAGGGCATGAAGGTCGAGGTCATCGGCGCCGACCACCAGAACAAGCCCGACGTGGGCTCGACCATCGCGCGCACCTGGTACGACGTGGACAAGGTCGACGTCATCGTCGACGTGCCGACCAGCTCGGTGGCGCTGGCCGTCAACCAGATCACCCGCGAAAAGGGCAAGGCCTTCCTGAACTCCGGCGCGGCCACCTCCGACCTCACCGGCAAGGCCTGCAGCCCGAACACGGTGCACTGGACCTACGACACCTGGATGCTGGCCAACGGCACCGGCAGCGCCATCGTCAAGACCGGCGGCGACAGCTGGTTCTTCCTGACCGCCGACTACGCCTTCGGCCACGCGCTGGAGCGCGACACCGAGGCGGTGGTCACCAAGTCCGGCGGCAAGGTGCTGGGCAAGGTGCGCCATCCTTTCCCGGGCCAGGATTTCTCCAGCTTCCTGCTGCAGGCCCAGGCCAGCAAGGCCAAGATCATCGGCCTGGCCAACGCCGGTGGCGACACCATCAACAGCATCAAGCAGGCGGCCGAGTTCGGCATCACGCGCAGCGGCCAGAACCTGGCCGGCCTGCTGGTGTTCCTGACCGACGTGCATGCGCTGGGCCTGAACACCGCCCAAGGCCTGATCTTCACCGAGACCTTCTACTGGGACCTGAACGACCAGACGCGCGCCTTCACGAAACGCTTCGCGGCGGCCAACGGCGGCAAGTACCCGTCGATGGTGCAGGCCGGTGTCTACTCGTCGGTGCTGCACTACCTGAAGGCCGTCGAGGCCGCCAAGACCGACGACGGCACCAAGGTCGTCGCGCAGATGAAGGCCATGCCGACCGACGACCCGCTGTTCGGCAAGGGCAGCATCCGCGCCGACGGCCGCAAGCTGCACCCGGCCTACCTGGTGGAAGTGAAGAAGCCGTCGGAGTCCAAGGGCCCGTACGACTACTACAAGATCCGCGCCACCATCCCCGCCGACCAGGCTTTCCGCCCGGTCGACCAGGGTGACTGCCCGCTGGTGAAGTAAGGCCCGACGCCCGCTTCCGAGCATGACCGAGATCTTCGGCATTCCCACGCAGGCCCTGTTCGGGCAGTTGCTGATCGGGCTGATCAACGGCTCGTTCTACGCACTGCTCTCGCTGGGCCTGGCCGTGATCTTCGGTCTGCTCAACATCATCAACTTCACGCACGGCGCCCAGTACATGCTGGGCGCGTTCACCGCCTACCTGCTGCTGAACAAGCTCGGGCTGGGCTACTGGTGGGCGCTGCTGCTGGTGCCGCTGATCGTCGGCGCCAGCGGGGTGGTCATCGAGCGGCTGATGCTGTCGCGGCTGTACAAGCTCGACCACCTCTACGGCCTGCTGCTGACCTTCGGCCTGGCGCTGATCATCCAGGGCGTCTTCCGCAACCTCTACGGCAGCTCGGGCCAGCCCTACCAGATCCCCGAGCAGCTGCTGGGCGGGCAGAACCTCGGCTTCATGTTCCTGCCCAACTACCGGGCCTGGATCATCGTCGCCTCGCTGGTGGTGTGCTTCGCCACCTGGTTCGTGATCGAGCGCACCCGGCTCGGCGCCTACCTGCGCGCCGCCACCGAGAACCCGCAGCTGGTGCAGGCCTTCGGCATCAACGTGCCGCGCATGATCACCCTCACCTACGGCTTCGGCGTCGCGCTGGCCGCGCTGGCCGGCGTGATGGCCGCGCCGGTGTACCAGGTGAGCCCGCAGATGGGTGCCGACCTGATCATCGTCGTGTTCGCGGTGGTCGTGATCGGCGGCATGGGCTCCATCCTCGGCGCCATCCTCACCGGCTTCGGGCTGGGCATCGTCGAGGGGCTGACCAAGGTCTTCTACCCCGAGGCCTCGTCGACCGTCATCTTCATCATCATGGCCATCGTGCTGCTGCTGCGGCCGGCCGGGCTGTTCGGGACGCAGAAATGAACGGCGACCAGCGCACCCACCTCATCGTCTTCGGGGCGATGGCGCTGCTGCTGGCCTTGGCGCCAGCCGTGGTCTACCCGGTGTTCATGATGAAGGTGATGTGCTTCGCGCTGTTCGCGTGCGCCTTCAACCTGCTCATCGGCTTCGGCGGTCTGCTGTCCTTCGGCCACGCGATGTTCCTCGGCTCGGCCAGCTACGCCTCGGCGCACGCGGCCAAGGTCTGGGGGCTGACGCCGGAGCTGGCCATCCTGTTCGGCACCGGCTGCGCCGCGCTGCTGGGCACCTTGGCAGGCCTGCTGGCCATCCGCCGCCAGGGCATCTACTTCGCGATGATCACGCTGGCGCTGGCCCAGATGGTGTTCTTCTTCAGCCTGCAGGCGCCGTTCACCGGCGGCGAGGACGGCATCCAGGCCGTGCCACGCGGCCGCCTGTTCGGCTTCATCGACCTGAGCCAGCCGCTGGCCATGTACGGCCTGGTGCTGGCGGTGTTCCTGGGCGGCTTCGCGATCATCTACCGCGTGATCCACTCGCCCTTCGGCCAGGTGCTGAAGGCCATCCGCGAGAACGAGGCACGCGCCATCTCGCTGGGCTACGACACCGACCGCTTCAAGCTGCTGGCCTTCGTGCTGAGCTCCGCGCTCGCCGGCCTGGCCGGCGCCACCAAGGCCATCGTGTTCCAGCTCGCCTCGCTCACCGATGTGCACTGGACCATGTCCGGCGAGGTCGTGCTGATGACGCTGCTGGGCGGCATGGGCACGGTCTTCGGCCCGGTGGTCGGCGCCGCGGTCATCATCACGATGCAGAACTACCTGGCCCAGCTCGGCGCCTGGGTCACCATCGTGCAGGGCGTGATCTTCGTGATCTGCGTGCTGGCCTTCCGGCGTGGCATCGTCGGCGAGCTCGGCGCCTGGCTGAAGAAGTCGCTCTGAGCGCCCGGCCCGGGCTCAGGCCTTCTTCGGCGCCCTGAACGCCGCCTCGTACAGCGCGATCCAGGCCTTGGGCGTGAGCTTCTGCGCCAGCTCGCCCAGCAGGGCCAGCGGCATGTCCTCGGCCTTCTTGTAGCGGATGCAGCTCTTGCCGATGTCCAGCTTCTTCGGGCTGGCCTTGGCGTGCGCGGCGGTGAACCAGTCCATCAGCGCCGCGTCGGCGTACAGGCCCATGTGGTAGACGGAGACGTTGTTCTTCTGCGCGCCGATGTTGATGAACGGCAGCGGCAGCTTGGGATCGCAGTGGTAGCCGGCCGGGTAGGTGGCGTGCGGCACCACGAAGCCGGGCATGCCGTAGATCATGCGCTGCTCGAAGCCCTTGGGCAGGTGGCGGCCGAAGGTGTCGAGCAGCAGCCCGACTTCGGCGCGGCGCTCCTCGGGCAGCTCGGCCAGGTAGGCGTCGACGGTGGTGGCCTTGGATGGCATGGGGGCTCCTGAAGTGCTCAGCCGCTCGCGGCGGCGAGTGCCTGGTCAATGTCCCAGAGGATGTCGTCGATGTGCTCCAGCCCGACCGAGATGCGCACCATCTCGGGCACCACGCCGGCCGCACGTTGCTGCTCCTCGCTGAGCTGGCGGTGCGTGGTGCTGGCCGGGTGGCTGATCAGCGTGCGCGTGTCGCCGATGTTGACGAGGTGGCTCATGAACTGCGCCGCCTCGATGAACTTCACGCCGGCCGCCGCACCACCCTTGATGCCGAACACCAGCAGCCCCGAGGCCGCCTTCATCTGCCGCTGCAAGAGCGCATGCTGCGGGTGCCCGGGCAGCCCGGGGTAGTTGACGAAGCTCACCCGCGGATCGGCCTGCAGGAACTTGGCCACCGCCAGCGCATTGGCGCTGTGCCGCTCCATGCGCAGCGGCAAGGTCTCCACGCCTTGCAGGATCTGCCAGGCGCTCGTCGGGCTCAGCGCCGCGCCGTAGACACGCAGCGTTTCCATGCGGCAGCGCATCGTGAAGCCGAAGTCGCCGAAGGTCTCGAAGAACTTCACGCCGTGGTAGCCGGGGCTGGGCTCGGTCATGCCCGGGAACTTGCCGTTGTCCCAGGGAAAGCGCCCGCTCTCGACCAGCACACCCGCCAGCGTGGTGCCGTGGCCGCCCAGGTACTTGGTGGCGCTGTGCACGACGATGTCGGCACCGAAGGCGATGGGGTTGCACAGCGCCGGGCTGGGCACCGTGTTGTCGACGATCAGCGGCAGCCCGTGCGCATGCGCCACCTCGGCCACCGCGGCGATGTCCAGCACCACCAGGCTGGGGTTGCCCAGGCTCTCGGCGAAGAAGGCGCGGGTGTTGGGGCGCACCGCGGCGGCCCAGGCCTCGGGCTGCATGGCGTCGACGAAGCTGGTCTCGATGCCGAACTTGGCCAGGTTCACCGCCAGCATGGTCACGCTGCCGCCGTACAGCGCGCCGGCGGCGACCACGTGGTCGCCGGCCTGCAGCAGCGTCATCAGCGCCATCGCCTCGGCCGCCATGCCGCTGGACGAGGCCACCGCGGCACGGCCGCCTTCGAGCGCGGCCACACGCTCTTCCAGCGCGGCCACCGTGGGGTTGGACAGCCGCGAGTAGACGTTGCCGAAGGTCTGCAGGTTGAAGAGCTCCGCGGCGTGCTCGACGCTGTCGAAGACGAAGCTCGTCGTCTGGTAGATCGGCAGCGCGCGGGCGCCCGTCTCGCGGTCGGGCACCTGGCCGGCGTGGATGGCCAGGGTCTCGGGTTTGAAGCGGTGCGTGCTCAAGCCGTACGCCTTCTGGCCGACACGATGCCGGTGTCCACGCCCACCCAGTGCAGGCCGCCGAAGAGCCGGGCGTGTTCGATCTTCACGCAGCGGTCCATCACCGAGTCCAGCCCTGCAGCGCGCGCGACGGCGTCGGCTTCCAGGTTGAGCACACCCAGCTGCTGCCACAGGCAGCGGGCACCGATGGCGACGGCGCTGTGCGCGATCGGGAGCACGTCCTCGGGCTTGCGGAACACGTCGACCATGCCGACCGGGAACGGGATGTCCTCGAGCCGCGCATAGCTGGTCTCGCCGAGGATGCTCGGGTACTTCGGGTTCACCGGCACGATGCGGTAGCCCTTGCCCTGCAGGTAGCTGGCCGCGAAGTGGCTGGGCCGGTGCCATTCGGCACTCAGCCCCACCACGGCGATGGTGCGGCAGCGGGTGAGGATGCGGCGCAGCGTGGCAAGGTCGTCGGCCATGCCGGCACTGTAGCCGTGGCCGCCCGGAGGGTCAGCGTCGGCGTTACCCTCGGCCCATGACGCACATCCTGCACCGCCGCATCCACCACACGCTGCCCGTCGCGGTGGCCGCGCAGGGGCTGGTGATCACCGACGCCGACGGCCGCGAGTACCTCGACGCCTGCGGTGGCGCCGCCGTCTCCTGCCTGGGCCACGGCCACCCCGAGGTGCTGGCGGCCATGCACGCCCAGACCGACCGCGTGGCCTACGCCCACACCAGCTTCTTCACCACCGACGTGGCCGAGGAACTGGCCGACGAGCTGGTTCGCACCGCCCCCGCCGGCACCAGCCACGTCTACTTCGTCTCGGGCGGCTCCGAGGCCATGGAGGCGGCGCTGAAGATGGCACGCCAGTACTTCGTCGAGACCGGCCAGCCGCAGCGCCGCCACTTCGTCGCACGGCGCCAGAGCTACCACGGCAACACGCTGGGCGCGCTGGCCGTCGGCGGCAATGAGTGGCGGCGGCGGCAGTTCGCGCCGCTGCTGATCGAGGTGAGCCATGTCTCGCCCTGCTACGAGTACCGCGGCCGCGCCGAAGGCGAAACGCCCGAGGCCTATGGCGCACGCCTCGTGCAGGAGCTGGCCGAGACCTTCGAGCGCCTGGGGCCGGACACCGTGATCGCCTTCGTGGCCGAGACCGTGGGCGGCGCCACCTCGGGTGCGCTGACGCCGGTGCCGGGCTATCTGCAAGGTGTGCGCGAGCTGTGTTCGCGCCACGGCGTGCTGCTGATCCTCGACGAGGTGATGTGCGGCATGGGCCGCACCGGCACGCTGCACGCCTGCGAGCAGGACGGCGTGGTGCCCGACCTGCTCACCATCGCCAAGGGCCTGGGCGGCGGCTACCAGCCCATCGGCGCGGTGCTGGCGCAGCAGCGCATCGTCGAGGCCTTCTCGAAAGGTTCCGGCCTGTTCCAGCACGGCCACACCTACCTGGGCCACCCGGTGGCCTGCGCGGCGGCGCTGGCGGTGCAGCGGGTGATCCACCGCGACGGCCTGCTCGAGCGTGTGCGCCAGCTCGGCCAGGGCCTGCGCGAGCGGCTGCACACGGCCTTCGGCACGCACGCGCAGGTCGGCGACATCCGCGGCCGTGGCCTGTTCCAGGCCATCGAACTGGTGGCCGAGCGCGAGGGCAAGACCCCGTTCGAGCCCGGCCTGCAAGTCCACGCCCGCATCAAGGCCGAATGCATGGCACGCGGCCTGATGGTCTACCCGATGGGCGGCACGCTCGATGGCCGCCTGGGCGACCACGTGCTGCTGGCGCCGCCCTTCATCGCCACCGAGGCCGATCTGGACACCCTCGTCGAGCGCCTCGCGGCCGGCGTGCAGGCGGCGCTGGCCAGCCTTCCAAGGCTTCAGGGGTCGCAAGGGCGCCAGGGCCATAGCGCGTGAATCCGCATCTTCCCTCTGCTGCCAGCCCCGTTCTGGCACGTATCGTGCTGAGCCTTCTGCAAGGCCTCTGATAAGGAGCGAGATCGCCATGAAGTTGAAGACCACCCTGGCCCTGCTGGGCGCTGCCGCGCTGCTGTCGCTGGGCAGCACCCCTGCCTTCGCGCAGCAGAAGTTCATGACCATCGGCACCGGCGGTGTCACCGGCGTGTACTACGCGGCCGGCGGCGCCATCTGCCGCCTGGTGAACAAGGACCGCGCCAAACACGGCATCCGCTGCTCGGTCGAGTCGACCGGCGGCTCGGTGTTCAACGTCAACACCATCAAGGCCGGCGAGCTGGACCTGGGCTTTGCGCAGTCCGACGTGCAGTTCAACGCCGCCAAGGGCGTGGCGCAGTTCAAGGACGCCGGCGCCTACGGCGACCTGCGCGCCGTGTTCTCGGTGCACCCGGAGCCCTTCACGGTACTGGCGCGCAAGGAGTCCGGCGTGAAGAGCTTCGCCGACTTCAAGGGCAAGCGCTTCAACGTCGGCAACCCCGGCTCGGGCACGCGCGCCTCGATGGAAGAGCTGCTGGGCGCGCTGGGCTGGAAGCTCGGCGACTTCTCGCTGGCCTCCGAGCTGAAGGCCGACGAACACGGCCCGGCGCTGTGCGACGGCAAGATCGACGGCTTCTTCTACGCCGTGGGCCACCCGAGCGCGAACATCCAGGACCCGACCACCTCCTGCGGCGCGCAGCTGGTGTCGATCACCGGCCCGGCGGTCGACAAGCTGGTGGCCGACAAGCCCTACTACGCCAAGGCCACCATCCCGGGCGGCCTGTACCCGAACAACCCGGCGCCGGCGCAGACCTACGGCGTGCTGGCCACCGTGGTGGCCTCGGCCAAGACCCCGGCCGACACCGTGTACCAGGTCGTCAAGGCGGTGTTCGACAACTTCGACGAGTTCAAGCGCCTGCACCCGGCGCTGGCCAACCTGACGCCCGAGAGCATGGTGAAGGACGGCCTCTCGGCGCCGCTGCACGAAGGCGCGCTGCGCTTCTACAAGGAAAAGGGCTGGGTCAAGTAAGGCCAGGCCGGCCCTGATCCACCGCAGGGGCGAAGCCGGGCTTCGCCCCTCGTCGTTTCTGGGCCGCAAATCCAGCTGCATAGTCCCCGGCACATCACAGCGGAGCGCCCATGGCCACCGACATCGAGAAGGCGCCCGAGGCGCTGCAGGAACTCGTCGCCAAGAGCGACACCGGCGCGCGCAAGACCACCGGCTTCGTCGGCCGCTTCGTCTTCGGCGTGGCGCTGGCCTGGACGCTGTTCCAGCTCTGGTACGCCTCGCCGCTGCCGTTTGCGCTGGGTTTCGGCGTGCTCAACGACACCGAGGCGCGCGCCATCCACCTGGCCTTTGCGCTGTTCCTGGCCTTCCTGGCCTGGCCGGCCTTTGCCGGCTCGCCGCGCGACCGCGTGCCGCTCGTGGACTGGCTGCTGGCCGCTGCCGCGGCCTTCGCCGGCGCCTACGTGATGCTGTTCTACGCCGAGCTGGCCACGCGCCCGGGCCAGCCGACGACCATGGACGTGGTCGTGGCCACCGCCGGCCTGGTGCTGCTGCTCGAAGCCACGCGCCGCGCGGTCGGCTGGCCGATGGCGGTGTTGGCGCTGGCCTTCATCGCCTACTGCATGCTGGGGCCTTGGCTGCCAGAGGTCATCGCGCACCGCGGCGCCTCGCTGAACCGGCTCATCTCGCACATGTGGCTGACGACCGAGGGCGTCTACGGCATCGCGCTGGGCGTGTCGGCCGGCACCATCTTCGTCTACGTGCTGTTCGGCGCGCTGCTGGACCGCGGCGGTGGCGGCAACTACATGATGCAGGTCAGCTTCGCGGCCCTGGGCCATTTGCGCGGCGGGCCGGCCAAGGTGGCCGTGGTGAGCTCGGCGCTCAACGGCACCATCTCCGGCTCCTCGGTGGCCAACGTGGTGAGCGGCGGCATCTTCACCATTCCGCTGATGAAGAAAGCCGGCTACGGCGGCGTGAAGGCCGGCGCCATCGAGACCATGAGCTCGGTGGACGGCCAGATCATGCCGCCGGTGATGGGCGCGGCCGCCTTCCTGATGGTGGAGTACGTGGGCATCCCGTACTCCGACATCATCAAGCACGCCTTCCTGCCGGCCATCCTGTCGTACATCGGCCTGTTCTACATCGTGCACCTGGAGGCGCTGAAGCTCGGCATGCAGCCCATCGTGCGCCGCGTGCCGCGCTCGCTGCGCGAGCGGGTGCTGCGCAATGCGCTGGGCCTGAGCGGCACGCTGATCGTCGTCAGCGTGCTGTACTACCTGTTCATCGGCCTGAAAGCGGTGATGGGGCCGGCCACGCCCTGGGTGGCCGCGCTGGCCACGGGCGCGCTGTACGTGGTGGCGGTGTGGCAGGCGGCTTCCAGCCCCGACCTGCCGCAGGACATCGACATCGACAACCCCAAGGCCATGGACACCTGGCCCACGGTGCGCGCCGGCCTGCACTTCCTGATGCCCATCGGCGTGCTGATCTGGTGCCTGATGATCGAGGAGCTGTCACCCGCGCTGGCCGCCTTCTGGGCCGTGACGGCGCTGGTGGTGCTGATGGCCACGCAGCACGCGCTGTTCGCGCTGTTCCGCCGCCTGCCGATGGCCGGCGCCTGGCGCGAGGGCTTTGCCTCGGTGGTGGAAGGCCTGCACAACGGCGGCCGCAACATGATCGGCATCGGCGTGGCCACGGCCACGGCCGGCATCGTGGTGGGCGGCATCACGCTCACCGGCCTGGGCCTGCGCATGACGGAGTTCGTCGAGTTCGTCTCGCAGGGCAACGTGATCCTGATGCTGCTGTTCGTGGCCGTGTCCTGCCTGGTCATCGGCCTGGGCGTGCCGACCACCGCGAACTACGTGCTGGTGGCCACGCTGATGGCGCCGGTGGTGGTGGAACTGGGCGCGCAAAACGGGCTGATCATCCCGTTGATCGCGGTGCACATGTTCGTTTTCTACTACGGCATCATGGCCGACATCACACCACCCGTCGGCCTGGCCACCTTCGCGGCGGCGGCGATCTCGGGCGAGGATTCCATCAAGACCGGTGTGCAGGGCGCGATCTACGCCTCGCGCACGCTGATCCTGCCCTTCATCTGGATCTTCAACCCGCAGATCCTGCTGATCGACACCGGCGACTGGCTGGCCACGCTGCGCGTCATCCTCGCCAGCACCCTGGCCATGCTGCTGTTCGCGGCCATCACGATGAACTGGTTCCGCGTGAAGAGCCGCTGGTGGGAAAACCTGCTGCTGGCGCTGGCCGTGCTGCTGCTGTTCCGCCCCGACCTGTTCATGGACCGCCTGGCGCCAGCCACGCGCGACATGCCGGCGGCCTCGGTGTTCGAGGTGGCACGCGACACACCGGAAGACGGCCGGCTGGTGCTGGTGCTGCAGGGCACCACGCTCGAAGGCCGCGACCTGAGCAAGACGGTGGCGGTGCAGCTGGGCGCGCCCAACGAAGACGGCCGCAAGCGGCTGGACGAGGCCGGGTTGCGCCTGGTGGGCTTTGGCGAGCAGATGCAGGTGGCGCAGGTGCGCTTCGGCTCGCGCGCGGCGCGTTCCGGCTTCGAGCAGGGCTGGGACGTGGCGGCCGTGAAGGTGCCTTCGGGCCGCGCCAGCCCGCACTGGTTCTACTTGCCGGCGCTGCTGCTGGCGGCACTGGTGTGGTTCAGCCAGGGGCGGCGCATGGGGGGCGGCCGCAACCCGGCAGAGCCGCCGCTCAGCGCGGCGCCCGCCTGAATCAGGCTGTGACGCCCGCCGCTCAACGCGGCGAGCGCCTGAAGCCCCGCTCCGCCAGCATCGCCTCGATCTCGGCCGAGAACCCGGCGAAGCGGTCCGGGTCGTACTTGATCGGGCTGGTGTAGTACTGCGCCAGCGAGCCGATGCCGTGTTCGGCCCACAGCGCCGCCATCTCCGGCCCCATGGCCAGGTAGCGCTGGCGGCCGCGCACCTCGCGCTCGGCGAAGTCGCGGTCGATGGTGTCGCCGCTGGGCCGCTGGTAGCGCTCGTCGTGGATCCAGGCCGCCGGCGGCAGCCGGTCGCGCTGCGCCGGGGCTTCGGCCGGCCAGCCCACCACCAGCGTGGTGGCCGGCAGCACGTTCTCGGGCAGCTCCAGGAAGTCGGCGATGCCGCGCATCGAGAACAGCGTGGTGCCCATGTAGCAGATGCCCAGGCCGTGGCTCTCGAAGGCCAGCGCCGCGGTCTGCGCCAGGATCATCGCGTCGAAGGCCGCGGTGTGCCAGCTGACGAGATCGCCGAAACCGGGCCGCGCCTCGCGCCGCGCCAGCCACTCGCGGGTGCGGAAGCTGTCGGCGCAGAAGGTCAGCAGCAGCGGCGCCTCGAGGATCATCGGCTGCTCGCCGTGCAGCTCGTACAGCCGCTGGCGGCGCGCCGCGTCCTGCGTCTTCACCACCGAGATCAGGTTCAGGTTGCCGCTGGAACTGGTGCCGTGCAGCGACTGCGCCAGCACGGTGTCGGCCAGGCCCTCGGGCAGCGGATCGGGCTTGAAGGAACGGATGGAGCGGTGGCGGTCCATCAGCTCGGCAAAGGCGTCGGCAGCGGTCATGCGGTAGGCATCGGCAGGTGGGTCGAAGCCCCGATGATCGCCTCAACGCCCGCACCCCGCTGCTACACTGCCGCGCCATCAGGAGAGAGCAGCCACGGCCCCCGGCCGGCGCTGCCGCCGAAGGCGCAGGGCCGGCAACGGCCGGCCCGAACGCTCAGGCAAAAGGACTGATCCCACACCTCACTGGAGAGAGGCGGCCGGCGTGGTCACACGCGCAGCCGTCCACCGAAGGGGCAAGGGCCGGCGGCGGTGCTTCGGTGCCGTGCGGCGGCACCGAATCTCTCAGGTAAAGCGGACAGCGAGGGCCCGTCGCGGCAGCCGTGATCACGGCGCCGTGCCCGATGCCCTCCCCGCGCGACACACCCTCGCGCCGCTGCCATGTCCGACACCGCCCTGCGCCAGACCCCGCTGCACGACCTGCACCTGAAGCTCGGCGCCCGCATGGTGCCGTTCGCCGGCTACGCGATGCCGGTGCAGTACGGCGCGGGCCTGATGGCCGAACACAAACACTGCCGCAGCGCCGCCGCGCTGTTCGACGTCTCGCACATGGGCCAGCTGCGCCTGGTGGGCGAAGACGCCGCCGCGGCGCTCGAAAGCCTGGTGCCGCAAGACCTGATCGGCCTGGCCGAAGGCCGCCAGCGCTACGCCTTCTTCACCAACGCCAGCGGCGGCCTGCTGGACGACCTGATGGTGGTCAAGCCCACCCCGGCCGACAAGGCGGCGGGCTTTGGCGACCTCTTCCTCGTCGTCAACGCCGGCTGCAAGGACGCCGACCTGAAGCATCTGCAAACGCACATCGGCCACCGCGTGGCCGTGGTGCCGATGTTCGAGCGCGCGCTGCTCGCGCTGCAGGGCCCGCAGGCCGTCGGCGCCCTGGCGCGGCTGAACCCGGCCGTGGCCGATCTGGTGTTCATGAGCGGCGGCCGCTTCGAGCTGGCCACGGCGGGCGGCGTCGCCGACTGCTTCGTCACGCGCAGCGGCTACACCGGCGAAGACGGTTTCGAGATCGGCGTGGCGCCGGAACAGGCCACCGCACTGGCCGAGGCGCTGCTGGCCCAGCCGGAAGTCAAGCCCGCCGGCCTGGGCGCGCGCGACACGCTGCGGCTCGAAGCCGGCCTGTGCCTGTACGGCCACGACATCGACGCCCGCACCAGCCCCATCGAGGCCGGCCTGAACTGGGCCATCCAGAAGGTGCGCCGCCCCGAAGGCGCACGCGCCGGCGGTTATCCCGGTGCCGCGGTGATCGAGGCCCACCTGGCCGGCAGCGCGCCGAGCCAGCGGGTGGGCCTGATCGGCCTCGAACGGGTGCCGGTGCGCGAAGGCGCCACGCTGGTCGACAGCCACGGCCACAAGCTCGGCCACGTCACCAGCGGCACGCTGGCGCCGGGTGTGGACCAGCCGATCGCGATGGCCTACCTGCCGCGCAACCACGCGCAGATGGGCCACGAGGTCTACGCCGAGGTGCGGGGCAAGCGGCTGCCGATGCGCGTCGTGCCCATGCCCTTCGCCCCGCACCGCTACAAACGCTGAAGCTTCCGTAAACCCGAACACCCCGCCTTCCCAACCAGGAGCCGCACCGATGACGACCATGTACACCCCCGACCACGAGTGGATCAACATCGAGGACCACGAGGCCGCCGTCGTCGGCATCACCCACCATGCGCAGGACGCGCTGGGCGACGTGGTCTTCGTCGAGCTGCCCGAGGTCGGCCGCACGTACAAGAAGGGCGAGGTCGCCGGTGTCGTCGAGAGCGTCAAGGCCGCGGCCGACCTCTTCATGCCGGTGACCGGCGAGATCGTCGAGGTCAACACCGCGCTGAAGGACGACCCCGCGCTGGCCAACACCGATCCGCTGGGCAACGGCTGGTTCTTCAAGGTGCACATCACCGACATGGCCGAGTTCGACCAGCTGATGGACCCGCCGGCCTATGACGCGCTGCTGAAGACGCTCTGACGACGGTCCGAGCCCCCTGCCCCCACCGCACTGACTGACCCGCCCGCGAGCCGCCCGATGCTGAAGTCCGCCCTGAAACCGCTCGGTGAGCTGGAAAACGCCGCCGAGTTCGTCGCCCGCCACATCGGGCCTTCCGAAGACGACGAGCGGCAGATGCTCTCGGTCATCGGCGCGGCCAGCCGCCGTGCGCTGATCGACGCCGTGGTGCCGCGCGACATCGTGCGTGCCGCCGCCATGCAGTTGCCGGCGCCGGTGACGGAAGCGCAGGCGCTGGCCGAGCTCAAGGCCGTGGCGGCGAAGAACCGCGTGCTGAAGAGCTTCATCGGCCAGGGTTACCACGGCACGCACACGCCGGGTGTCATCCTGCGCAACATCCTCGAGAACCCGGCCTGGTACACGGCCTACACGCCCTACCAGGCCGAGATCAGCCAGGGCCGCATGGAAGCGCTGGTGAACTTCCAGACCCTGGTCTGCGAGCTCACCGGCATGGCCATCGCGAACGCCAGCATGCTGGACGAAGCCACCGCCGCGGCCGAGGCCATGACGCTGGCCAAGCGCAGCGTGAAGTCGAAGTCGAGCGTCATCGTGGTGGCCGGCGACTGCCATGCGCAGACCATCGAGGTGGTGCAGACCCGCGCCGAGCCGCTGGGGCTGACGGTGAAGCTCGCGAACTCGCACCAGGAATGGGAAAGCCTGATGGCCGGCGGCGACTTCTTCGCCGTGCTGGTGGCCTACCCGACGACGCATGGCCGCATCGACGACCTGCGTGCCGATGTCGAACGGGTGCATGCCGCCAACGCCGCCTTCATCGTCTGCACCGACCTGCTGGCGCTGACGCTGCTGGTGCCGCCGGGCGAGTTCGGCGCCGACATCGTGGTCGGCAACTCGCAGCGCTTCGGCGTGCCCATGGGTGGTGGCGGCCCGCACGCCGCCTTCATGGCCTGCCGCGACGAATGGAAGCGCAGCCTGCCCGGGCGGCTGGTGGGCGTGAGCGTCGACGCCCACGGCGCGCCGGCCTACCGGCTGGCGCTGCAGACGCGCGAGCAGCACATCCGCCGCGAAAAGGCCACCAGCAACATCTGCACGGCGCAGGTGCTGCTGGCCGTCATCGCCAGCATGTACGCGGTCTACCACGGGCCGCAGGGGCTGAAGCGCATCGCGCAGCGCGTGGCCAGCTACACGGCCATCCTGGCCGAGGGCCTGAAGCAGCTGGGTTTCGAGCCGCACAGCGGCGCGGCTTTCGACACGCTCACGCTCAAGACCGACGGCCGCACCGGCGAGTTCGTCGAGCGCGCGGCCGCCGCCGGCATGAACCTGCGCCGCTACCGCGAATGGGGCGACGCCTACCTGGGCATGACGCTGGACGAAACCACCACGCGCGACGACCTCGTCGCGCTGTGGCGGGTGTTCGCGGCGCCGGGCCAGGCCCTGCCGGCGGTCGAGGCCTTCGAGAAAGGCATCGAGCCGCTGATCCCGCCGGCGCTGCGCCGCACCAGCGCCTACCTCACGCACCCGGTGTTCAACACGCACCACAGCGAGACCGAGATGCTGCGCTACATCCGCAGCTTGAGCGACAAGGACCTGGCGCTGGACCGCAGCATGATCCCGCTGGGCTCGTGCACGATGAAGCTCAACGCCACGAGCGAGATGATCCCGATCACCTGGCCCGAGTTTGCGCAGGTGCACCCCTTTGCGCCGGCCGAGCAGCTGGCCGGCTACGCCGAGCTCGACGCGCAGCTGCGCGCGTGGCTGTGCCAGGCCACCGGCTACGCCGGCATCAGCCTGCAGCCGAATGCCGGCAGCCAGGGCGAATACGCCGGCCTGCTGGCCATCCGCGCCTGGCAGAAGGCGCGCGGCCAGGGCCATCGCCAAGTCTGCCTGATCCCGGAAAGCGCGCACGGCACCAACCCGGCCAGCGCGCAGATGGTGGGCATGAGCGTGGTGCCGGTGAAGTGCGACGCGCTCGGCAACGTCGACCTGGCCGACCTCACCGCCAAGTGCGAAAAGCACTCGAACGAGCTGGCCGCGGTGATGATCACCTACCCCAGCACCTACGGCGTGTTCGACCCGCACGTGAAGGCGCTCTGCGCCAAGGTGCACGAGCACGGCGGCCGCGTCTATGTGGACGGCGCGAACATGAACGCGTTGGTCGGCGTGGCCGCGCCGGGCGAGTTCGGCGGCGACGTGAGCCACCTCAACCTGCACAAGACCTTCTGCATCCCGCACGGCGGCGGCGGGCCGGGCGTGGGGCCGGTGTGCGTGGTGGAAGACCTGGTGCCCTACCTGCCGGGCCACCGCACGGCGACTGGCGTCGAGGCGCCGGTGGGCGCCGTCAGCGCGGCACCGCTGGGCAACGCGGCGGTGCTGCCGATCAGCTGGATGTACGTGCGCATGATGGGCGCCGAGGGCCTGACGCAGGCCACCGAAACCGCCATCCTGGCCGCAAACTACGTGGCGGCGCGGCTGGCCGAGCACTACGAGATCCACTTCAGCGGCGAGGTCGCCGGCATCAAGGGCGGCGGTGTCGCGCACGAGTGCATCCTCGACCTGCGCCCGCTGCAGAAGAGCTCGGGCGTGACGGCCGAGGACGTGGCCAAGCGGCTGATCGACTACGGCTTCCACGCGCCGACGCTGAGCTTCCCGGTGGCCGGCACCCTGATGGTCGAGCCGACGGAGAGCGAGCCGCTGGTGGAGCTGGACCGCTTCTGCGAAGCCATGATCGCCATCCGCGAGGAGATCGCGCGCATCGAGCGTGGCGAGTGGCCGCAGGACCACAACCCGCTCAAGCACGCGCCGCACACCGCGGCCACGCTGCTGGCCGCCGACTGGCCGCACACCTACTCGCGCGAAGAGGCCGCCTTCCCGCTGCCGGCGCTGAAGCGGCAGAAATACTGGTCGCCGGTGGGCCGTGTCGACAACGTGCACGGCGACCGCAACCTGTTCTGCAGCTGCGTGCCGATGAGCGACTACGCGGCCTGAGCAGGCTGGCTGCAGGCGGGGTTCAGCTTGAGAAAGGGTCGAGATCGAGTGTCGAGCGGCCCTGCAGCAGGCGCTCCGCCAGGGCCTCGCCCAGCGCCGCGGAATGTTTGAAGCCATGCCCGGAGCAGGCCGACAACCAGGTCAGGCCCGGCACGCCGGCGGCCTCGCCACCGCCGATGCGGAAACGCCCGTCGTCGGCCATGGTGTAGAGGCAGGCCGCGCGCTTCACGGCGCGCGCCGACAGCCCCGGCAGGCGGTGCCGCACCAGGCGCTCGTGCAGCGCCGCGGTATCGGCCTCGGCCACCTCGCGGTCGAGTGTGTCCAGCGCGTCGGGCGCGGTTTCCTGCTCGAACTGCTCGGTGCCGACCTTCACGCCGCCGATGCCGTCCAGCATGGGCATGCCGTAGAAGGTGTCTTCGTAGCGCTCGCCGCGCGTCACGATGAAGGTGGGGCAGCGGCCGGGTGCGAAGTCGCCAGCACGGCCCGGTTCGGGGGCCAGCCAGTGCAGGGTCTGGCGCAGCACACGCAGCCGCGGCAGCGCCAGGCCGGGCATGGCACCCAACAGCCCCGGCAACCAGGCGCCGGCGCTCACCAGCACTTGCGCAGCGCGGTGTGTGCCGCGTGCGGTGCGCACGGCCCAGGCCGCGCCGTCGCGTCCGAGGGCCAGGGCCGGCTCGTTGCTGCGCAGCTCGGCGCCGGCACGCCGGGCCATCGCCAGCTGGGTGGCGATGCAGCGCTCCGGGTGCACCACGCCGCCGCCGGGTTCGAAGCAGGCGGTCTCGTCGTCGGCCACCGTGAACATCGGCCAGCGCCGGCGCAGCTCGGCCGCGTCCAGCGCCTCGTGCGGCACGCCGAAGGCCCGGGCCACGGCGCGTGTGCGCGCGACGAAGCTGTCGTCGCGGCCGGCCGGGCCGATCACCAGCACGCCGGTGGGTGTCATCAAGGGGCCCTGCAGCGCGTCATCGGAAGCACCGGGGCCATCGGCCAGCGCCGCTTCCAGCTCGCGCCAGATCGCATGCGAGCGCCGCACCAGCGGGCCGTAGGCCTCGCCTTCGCCCACCGCCTCGCGCGTGACCCGCGTGAGGCCATGGCTGGAGCCGCGGTCGTGCGGTGGCGCAAAGCGGTCCAGCCCGATCACCCGCGCGCCGCGGCGGGCCAGCTGCCAGGCCGCGGCGCTGCCCATCGCGCCGAGGCCGATCACGATCACGTCGGCATTCATGCCGCCAGTGTGCCCGCAATGCCTGGAGCCTGAACCATGGCCGTCAGCGTTTTCGACCTGTTCAAGATCGGCATCGGGCCGAGCAGCAGCCACACCGTGGGGCCGATGCGCGCGGCGCGGCTGTTCGTGCGCCACCTCGAACACGCCGGCCTGCTGGCGCCCACCACGCGCGTGCGCGCCCAGCTCTACGGCAGCCTGGGCCTCACCGGCCGCGGCCACGGCAGCGACAAGGCCGTGCTGCTGGGCCTGGAAGGCCACGAGCCCGACACCGTGGACGTGGACGCCGTGCCGGCCCTGCTGGCCGCCGTGCGCACGAACCGCCGCATCGCACTCGGCGGCCACCACGCCGTGGCCTTCGACGAAAAGGCCGACCTGCGCCTGCACCGCCGCGAGACCCTGCCCTTCCATGCCAACGGCATGCGCTTCGAGGCCTTCGACGCGGCCGACGCCACGCTGGCCGACAAGGTCTACTACTCGGTGGGTGGTGGCTTCGTCGTCAGCGAGGAGGTCGCGGCGGACGGCTCGCGGCAGAAGGTGATCGCGCCCGACACCACGGTATTGCCGCACCCCTTCCACACCGGCGCCGAGCTGCTGCAGCGCTGTGCCGAAGAGCGCTGCAGCATCGCCGAGCTGATGCGGCGCAACGAACGCCATTGGCGCGACGACGCCGCCATCGACGCCGGCCTGGACCGCATCTGGGCCGTGATGCAGGCCTGCGTTCAGCGCGGCCTGGTCACCGAGGGTGTGCTGCCCGGCGGCTTCCAGGTGCGGCGGCGCGCCGCCAAGCTGTACCGCGACCTCACCGCCCACCCCGAGGCGGCGCTGACCGACCCGCTGCAGGTGCTGGACTGGGTCAACCTGTACGCGCTGGCCGTGAACGAGGAAAACGCAGCCGGCGGGCGCGTCGTCACCGCGCCGACCAACGGCGCCGCCGGCATCGTGCCCGCGGTGCTGCACTACTACACGCGCTTCGTGCGCGGCGCCAGCACGGACGGCGTGCGCGACTTCCTGCTCACCGCCGCCGCCATCGGCATCCTCTACAAGGAAAACGCCAGCATCAGCGGCGCCGAGGTCGGCTGCCAGGGCGAGGTCGGCGTGGCCTGCTCGATGGCCGCGGCGGCGCTGTGCGAGGTGCTGGGCGGCACGCCCGAGCAGGTGGAAAACGCCGCCGAGATCGGCATGGAGCACCACCTGGGCCTGACCTGCGACCCCGTCGGCGGCCTGGTGCAGATCCCGTGCATCGAGCGTAACGCCATCGCCTCGGTGAAGGCCATCAACGCCGCACGCATGGCCCTGCGCGGCGACGGCACGCACCACGTGAGCCTGGACAAGGTCATCAAGACCATGCGCGAAACCGGCGCCGACATGCTCACCAAGTACAAGGAAACGGCGCGCGGCGGGCTGGCGGTGAACATCGTCGAGTGCTGACGAACTGATCTGCTCCGGCCGGTGGATGCGCCGGCCGCCGGGCTGCACCACAGTGGCGGCACCCCGTTGCCGGAGCGCCGCCATGTTCATCGTCACCAACCGCGAGGTCTTCGAGAACGAGACCCGCCCGGACAAGGCCTTCGGGCCGCGCATCAACCCGATGGGCCCGAACGAGCTGCGCCTGGCCGAGGCGCGCCGCGTCGGCAACGCCTGGCGCGTGCGCGTGCTGCCCGACCGCATCGACGACAGCATGGCGGCCGAGGTGGGGCTGCCGCTGCCGTCCACCCAGCCCGATCCGGCACCCTTTGCCAGCCGCTACGTGGCCCGCAAGGTCCACCAGCGGCTGCAGGCGGCCTCGAACGGCGGCCAGCACCGCAACCTGCTGCTGTTCGTGCACGGCTTCAACAACGACATGCCGGCGGTGCTGGCGCGCGCCGAGCTGCTCGAGCAGACCTACGGCGTGGAGGTGCTCGTCTTCTCCTGGCCGGCCAACGGCGGTGGCTTCAAGGGCGTGCTCAGCTACAAGAGCGACAAGCGCGACGCGCTGGCCTCCACCGGCGCGCTGGCCCGCAGCTTCGAGCGGCTGCTGGAGATCGTCGACGAGATCCATGCCGAACACGTGCGGCTGATCGAGGACGAGGCCACCCGCCGCTTCGGCGACGACGCCGAGCGCTGGGACCGCTTCTTCACGGCCAGCGCCACCGAGCTCTGCCCGTTCCGCATCAGCCTGATGCTGCACAGCATGGGCGTCTACGTCTTCAAGCACCTGCTGCGCTCCAGCACCTACCGCAGCGACCGGCTCGTCTTCGACAACATCGTGCTGGCCTCGGCGGACACCAACAACGAAGGCCACGCCGACTGGGTCGACCGCATCCAGTGCCGCGGGCGCGTCTACATCACGCTGAACGAACACGACAGCACGCTGGCCGCCTCGCGGCTGAAGTTCGGCGAGCAGCAGAAGGCGCGGCTGGGCCACTGGCCGCACCGGCTGGACGCGCGCCAGGCCGTCTACGTGGACTTCACCGACGAGCCGCACATCACCGACGCCCATACCTACTTCGAGGGCCAGCCGCTGCGCAACAGGGCGGTGCGGCGCTTCTTCAACGGGGCCTTCAACGGCGAGTTCGCCGAACGGGCGCTGAGCTTCGACCTCGGGCGCAACGTCTACCGCTTCGTGCGCTGAGGGCGCGGCGGGGCTCAAGTCCCGCCACGTGCTGCCGATAGCGGAAGGGTTGTGCCTTCCGACGAAACCGCCCCCCTGATCCCGCCCGTGCCGGCACCGCGCCGCACGGTGTCGAAATGGCTGCTCGCCGCCCTGGGCGCGACCGCGCTGGCGCTGGCGCTGAGCCAGGTGTTGCGAAGCCAGTCGGTCGAGCTGTCGCGGCTGGCCACACAGCGTGCGCACCTGGACCCGATGGCCCAGGCCGTGCACGTGCAGTGGGGCCTGGTCGGCCACGAGCGTGTGGCCGAGCGCGTGCTGCAGGGCCGTCGTGCACTCGAAGAAGAACGCCGGCTGCAGGCCGCCGAGGTGGGCCGGCGCATCGCCGCGCTGCGCGGCACGCTGCTGGCCGGCTGGTGGTCCACCGCCGAGCGCGAGGCCCGCGCGCTGGACGCCGACTGGCACCTGCTCGACGCCAACATCGCCACGCGCCGTTTCGACGCGGCCGCGAGCCGCGACGCGCACCGGCTGCTCACCGAACAGGCGCTGCAGGTGATGGACCTGGTCAGCGCCAGCCTGTCGGCACCGCCCTTCGAGCCCCTGTGGGCCACGCTGGCGCGCCATGCCGCCACCCCCGCCACGCTGGCCACACTGGCCGGCGCGCTGGAAGCGCGGATGGCCGACATCGACCAGCGCCGGCACACACTGACGCTGGAACGCGAACTGGCGGCTGCGGCCCTGGTGGGCACGTTGCTGCTGGCCTTCGGCCTGGCACTGGCCAGCCGCCGGCTGCCGGCCGCGCCGAACGACCCACCGCGGCTGCGCGAGCGCCGCGGCCACGGCCGCCGTGCCAGCGACCGGCCGCCCAGCGCCCGCCCGGCCGAGCTGGCTGCCGACGAGCTGCGCGCGCTGCGCGAAACCTACGACACCGAGTCGCCGCCTCGGCTGTAGCAGGCTGCTGTAGCGGGCGGCTACAAAGGCCGGGCAAAAGCCGGCACCGGTCCGCCGCAGACCACGATGCGCAGCGCCCGCGGCCAGCCCCAGGCCTGCGCTTCCAGCGCGCCGATCACACGCGCGGCCTCGGCATCGATGGCCGCGCCGTCGACCAGCACCAGCGTCGCGCGCCGCGGCCGGAAGCCCGCCAGCGCCGCCGGATGCCGGGCCAGGCCGGCGTCCCAGGCGTCGCCCTCGGCGAGTGGCCGCCACCAGGCCAGGTCGGCCACCAGCGCCTTGGCGCGGATCGCCAGCCGGCCGGCCCCACCGGCATCGGCCATGGCCCAGGAGCCGTCCAGCAGCAGCGCCGCGCGCCGCGCCACGGCCGGGTCGCGCACATGGAAGGCGCCAAAGGGCCACTCGATGCGCGCCGCGCCCCAGGGCTCCAGCAAGGGCCGGGAGGCCGGGCCGGCACCCAGCCGGCAGGCGGCCACCAGCGCGTCGCTGGCGGCGCAGCGGCGCAGGCCGGGTGCTTCGGGCAGAGCCACCGGCTCCAGCCGGGAAAGGTCGAAACGCGAAAGCACGTCGTCGGGTCTGCGGTTCCGGCTTGCGGCTCAGGCCGCCAGGCGCCGCACCGCGCGCCCGATGCCGTCGCCCAGCGGCACGCCCATGCGGCGCAGCGCACATTCCACGCCGGCCAGCGCGCCGAGCAGGCCGGCTTCGTTGTGGTCGCCGAGGTGGCCGATGCGGAACACACGGCCACGGAACGGCCCCAGGCCACCCGCGATGGCCACCTGGAACTGCTCGCGCGCCAGCGTGCGCAGCGCATCGGCCTCGAAGGCACCCGGCCGCGCCTCGATGGCGGTGACGCTGACCGAACGGGTGCCCGGCTCGTGCGCCACGAAACCCAGCGCCCCACCCTCGGCCCAGCCCTCCACCGCCGCGTGCACGGCCGAGGCCAGCCGGGCGTGGCGCGCGTAGACGACCGCAACGCCTTCCTGCTCGATCAGCGCCAGCGCGGCGGCCAGCCCGTGCAGCAGCGGCAGCGGCGCGGTGCCGCAGAACTTCTGGTAGTTCATCGCGCCGTCGCGGCGCGCCCAGTCCCAGTAGAAACGCGGCGCCGGCGTGGCCGCGGCGCGCGCCATGGCTCGTTCGTTCACCGCGACGATGCCCAGGCCCGGCGGGCACATCAGGCCCTTCTGGCTGGCGCCGATGACGAGGTCGAAGCCGCGGGCATCCATGTCGATCGGCTCGCAGCCCATCGAGGCCACGGCGTCGGCCACCAGCAATGCCGGGTGGCCCAGCGTGTCGAGCACGCGCCGCAGCGGCACGAGATCGCTGGTGACGCCGCTGGCGGTGTCGGTGTGCACCGCGAACACGGCGCGGATGGCGTGCTCGCGGTCGGCTTCCAGCGCCGCGGCCACGGCATCGACGTCGATGGGATGGCCCTCGCGCCAGGGTGTGCGCACCACGCGCCGGCCCAGCGCCTCGGTCAGCACCGCCCACGATTCGCTGAAGTGGCCGGTGCCCGGCACGAGCACCGCGTCACCCGGCGCGGCCAGGTTCTCCACCACCGATTCCCACACGCCATGCCCGTTGGCGATGAACAGCAGCACGCGGGTGCTGTCGCCGGTACCGATCAACCGGCGCAGGCCGGCCTCGGCCGCCGCGATGGAAGCGTCGACGCGCGGGTCGGCCAGGTCCATGTTCTGCACGCTCATCGCGTGCAGCACCTCGTCGGGAATGGGGCTGGGGCCGGGCGCGTGCAGCAGGCGGCGGCCGGGGATGCGGGTTGAATCGCTCATGCAGCCGATGCTATCGGGCCGGCTGCCCGGCCCACGGTCGGGCCGGCTTCAGTTGGCCTCCAGCCCCGCCTTCTTCACCAGCTCGGCGTACTTGGCCAGCTCGCGGCGAAAGGCCTGCTGCGCCTGCTCGGGCGTCGAGATGGCGATGGTGTTGCCCTGCCGCGCCATGGTTTCCTTGACCGCCGCGTCGTCGAAGGCGGCGACGACGGCGTCGTGCAGCCGCTTCACCTCGGCCGGCGGCAAGCCCTTGGGGCCGAGCACCGCGAACCAGGCCTCGACCACGTAGCCCGGCAGGCCCTGCTCGACGAAGGTCGGGATGGCCGGCGCCGCCGCCAGGCGCTGCGCGGTGCCCACGCCGATGGCCTTCAGCGCGCCGCTGGCGATGTGCTGCTGCACGCTGGGCAGCGCCAGCGTGGCGAACTCGATCTGGCCGCCGATGAGGTCGGTGACCATCGGCCCCACACCCTTGTACGGGATGTGGCGCGCGCTGGTGCCGGTTTCCTCGAGGAACTGCTGGCCGGTCAGGTGCAGGATGGTGCCGTTGCCGCCGCTGCCGAAGTTCAGCTGGCCGGGCCGGCTCTTCAGCAGCGCGATGAACTCGCGTGCATTGGCCGCCGGCACGTTCTTGTTGACGACGAGCACGATAGGCGTGCTGCCCACCACCGCGATCGGCGTGAAGTCGCCCGGCATGTCGAAGGGCAGGCTCTTCATCACGCTGGGGAAGATGACGACGTTGTTCGACACCACGCTGAGCGTGAAGCCGTCGGGCGCCGAGCGCGCCAGCTGCTGCAGGCCGAGCACCCCGCCCGCCCCCGGCTGGTTGTCCACCAGCACCGGATGGCCCAGCGCCCGCGCCAACGCCGGCTGCGCGGCGCGGGTGATGGCATCGACACCCGAGCCGGTGGCGTTGGGCAGCACAAAACGCACGCTGCGCTCGCCGGGGGTCTGGGCGCGGGCCGCCAGCGGCAGCAGCGTGGCGGCAGCGAGCAGCCTGCGGCGGGGAAGAGTTCGGTTCATCGTTGTCTCCTTGGCTTCTTGTTCAGCGGGTCTCTTGTTGAGCGGCCATCGGCTCAGGCCACCACGCCGGCCGCGACCAGGGCATCGATCTCGTCGGCACCCTTGCCCAGCGCCGCCAGCACGGCGCGTGTGTGTTCGCCGGCCCTGGGCGGATCGAGCCGCACGCCCGGCCGCACGCCGCCCAGCGTGAACGGCAGTAGCGTCGTGCCCACACGCTGGCCGGCCCTTTCGCCGTCGGGCAGCGTGACCGGCGCCAGGCCGCCGGTGGCCGCCAGGTGCGGATCCTCGTACAGGTCTTCGGGCCGCGAGATCGGGGCAAACGGCAGACCGGCGTTTTCCATGATCATGGCCAGCTCGGCTGCGCTGCGGCTGCGCAACCGCTCGCGCAGCGTGGCCAACAGCCGCTCGCGCGCCTGCACACGCAGGTTGTTGGTGGCGAACGCGGGGTCGGCCTTCAGGTCGGCCAGGCCCAGCACCTCGCAGAACACGGCCCACTGCGCGTCGGAGACGGCCGCCAGGAAGATCTGCTCGCCGCCGGCCACCGTGAACACGTCGTACACCGCCCAGGGGCTGATGCGCGCCGGCATCGGCGCCGGGTGTCGCCCGGTCATCGCGTACTGCAGCATGTGCTGGCCGACGAGGAACACGTTGTTCTCGAAGAGCGCGCTGGTCACCTCCTGGCCGCGGCCGCTGATGCCGCGCTGCACCAGCGCGCCCAACACGCCGATGGCGGCGAACATGCCGCCCATGATGTCGTTGACGCTGGTGCCGGCGCGCAGCGGGTCGCCGGGCCGGCCGGTCATGTAGGCCAGGCCGCCCATCATCTGCACCACCTCGTCGAGCGCGGTGCGGTGTTCGTAGGGCCCGGGCAGAAAGCCTTTGCAGCTGGCGCTGATGAGCCGCGGATTGGTGGCGGCCAGTGCAGCGTGGTCCAGCCCGTACTTGGCCATGGTGCCGGGCTTGAAGTTCTCGACGACCACGTCAGCGTCGCTGCACAGTTCGCGGGCGATGGCGGCGCCGCGCGCGTCGTGCAGGTTGAGCTGGATGCTGCGCTTGTTGCGGTTGAACATCGGGAAGAAGCCGGTGCCGGCACCCAGCAGCGTGCGCGTGCGGTCGCCGCCCACGGGCTCGACCTTCAGCACCTCGGCGCCCAGGTCGGCCAGCACCAGGCCGCAGGTCGGGCCCATGACCATGTGGGTGAACTCGATCACCTTCAGGCCTTCGAGCGGCAGCGGTGCGGGGGAAGCGGTCGTCATGGCCGGCACTGTAGCCAGCGGCACGGCGCGACAATCCCCGGAGTTCCGCCATCCCACGAACCGCCGGAGACAAGCCCGATGCAGAACCGCCGCCATGTCCTGACCACGCTCGCCGCGCTGCCGGCCCTGTCCACCTTCCCCGGCCTGGCGCTCGCGCAGCGGCCCACCCGCATCGTCGTGCCTTTTGCGCCGGGTGGGCCTATCGACCAGACCGCGCGCATCCTGGCCGAGGCGGTGAAGGACACGCTGGGCCCGGTGATCATCGAGAACCGGCCCGGCGCGGGTGGGAACCTGGGCGTGGACCTGGTGGCCAAGTCGCCGCCGGACGGCACGACCATCGGCATCGCCGCCACGGCCATGCACGCCATCAACCCCTGGCTGTTCTCGAAGCTGCCCTTCGACCCGATCAAGGACTTCGCGCCGGTGACGCAGATGGTGCGCATTCCGAACGTGCTGGTGATGAACACCGAGACCGCCAAGCGGCTGGGCATCGCCAGCCTGAAGGACTTCATCGCCTACGCCAAGGCCAACCCGGGCAAGCTGAACTACGGCAGCGGCGGCAACGGCAGCGCCGGCCACCTGGGCGGCGAGATCCTGAAGCAGCGCGCCGGCTTCTTCGCGGTGCACATCCCTTACGGCGGCGCGGCGCCTTCGCAGCTGGCGCTGGTGTCGGGCCAGGTCGACTACACGCTGGACAACCTGGCGGGGGCGGCGGCCAACATCCGCGCCGGCCGCATCCTGCCGCTGGCCGTGACCAGCGCCCAGCGCAGCCCGCTGATGCCCGAGGTGCCCACGGTGGCCGAGAGCCTGCCCGGCTTCGAGATAGACACCTGGTGGGGCCTGGTGGTGCCTGCCGGCACGCCGCGCGAGCAGGTGCAGAAGCTGAACGCCGCCTTTGCCGGCGCGCTGGCGACACCAGCGGTGAAGGAGCGCTTCGAGAAGATGATGACCGAGCCGGTGGGCGGCTCGGCGGAGCAGTTCGCGGCGCTGATCCGGCGCGAGTACCAGCGCTACGAAGGGGTCGTGAAGGCCACGGGGGCGAAGGCGGAGTGAGCACGCAGGCCGTGCCGCCTGCGCAGCCACCGCTGCCGGCCAACCCCGGCGTCGAGGCCTTCGACACCCTGCAGGCCGAGCCGGCACGCTGGCTGCCCGTGGTGGCCGCATTGGCCGCGCCCTACAGCCGCGCCCCGGTGACGGCGCCCGACGCCGGCACCGTGCTGGTGGGGCTGGCCGGCGACGACTGCGTCGTCAAGCTGTACCCGCCCTTTCTGCGCGACCACTTCGACTACGAACGCACCGCGCTGCAGCAGGTGCACGGCCGGCTGTCGCTGCCGACGCCGCGGCTGCTGGGCAGCGGCGAACACCAGGGCTGGCCCTGGCTGGTGATGGCCCGGCTGCCGGGAAACACGCTCGATGGCCTCTGGCCACGGCTGGAAGAGCCCGACCGGCTGGCGCTGCTGCGCCACATCGGCCGCGTGGCGGCCGAACTGCATGCGCTGCCGGTGGAGCCGATGCGCACGGTGGCTCCGGCCTGGCCGGCCTTTCTGCAGCGCCAGCGCGCGGGCTGCGCGGCCCGCCAGCAGCGCACCGGCCTGCCGGCGCAGCTGCTGGCGCAACTGGACAGCTTCCTGACCGCCGGCCCGGTCCCCGAAGGACCGGATGTGATGCTCACCGGCGAGTTCACGCCCTTCAACCTGATGGTCGAGATGACGGCCGCGGGGCCGCAGCTGGTGGGCATGATCGACTTCGGCGACGGCCTGGTCGGCCCGCGCGAGTACGACTGGCTGGGGCCGATGTGTTTCTTCGCGGCCGGCCACCCGGCGCGGCTGGATGCGTTCTTCGAGGGCTACGGCATCGCCACGCCCCGCGAACGGCGCGAGGAACTGCTGCGTTTGTTGCTGCTGCACAGGTACAGCTGCCTGCGCCTGCAGTTGAAGGTGCCTGGGTGGAAGGACGCCGCGGACTTCGCGGCGGTGGCGCGGTTGGCCTGGGGTTGAAGGAGTGAGCGGTGGGCGGTGCCCGCAGCACCGTGGCTCAATGGAAATCCCGGCTGCGCGACACCAGCCCTTGCAGCAGCGGTGAGTGGTCGATGAGCTTTTTCGCCACCAGGTGCTTCACCTCGCCCTGGCACTGCCAGACGCCGTAGACCGTGAGCAGCGTGGCCGCGAGCAGCGCACGCCGTTGGCTCTCGACCTCGCTCGGCCAGACGATGACGTTGACCGGGCCGGATTCGTCCTCCAGCGTCACGAAGACCACGCCCTTGGCCGTTTCCGGCCGTTGGCGGTGCGTGACCAGGCCGCTGGCACGCGCCAGCCGGCCGTTCGGGAAATGCTTCAGCACCGCGGCCGGCAGCACCTTGAAGGCCGCCAGCTGCGGCCGCAGCAGCGCCACCGGGTGCTGCGTGAGGCTCAGACCCGTGGCGCGGTAGTCGGCCAGCACCGTCTCGGCCGCGCCGGGCGCCACCAGCACCGCGGCCGGCTCCTGCGTGCGTGTGTGCTCCAACATCGCGGTGGCGCGTGTGTCCACGCCCGCCACCTGCCAGGCCGCGGCATGGCGATGGCCGGCCAGCGGCACCAGGGCGTCGGCCTCGGCCAGCCGCGCCAGGTGGTGGCTGTCGAGCTGCGCCCGGCGCGCGAGGTCTTCGACATCGGCAAACGGCGCCTCGGCCCGCGCCGCCACCAGGCGCCGGGCCGCTTCTTCGCCAAAACCGGCGATGCGGCTGAAGCCCAGCCGCACCGGCCACAGCCCGGCGGCATCGGCAACATCGGTGGCATCGGCGGCAGGAACTGCAGGCCTCTCGAGCCGCGTGTCCCAGTCGCTGGCCACCACACACACCGGCCGCACCACCACGCCGTGTTCGCGTGCGTCGCGCACCAGCTGCGCCGGCGCGTAAAAGCCCATGGGCTGCGAATTCAGCAAGGCCGCCAGAAAGGCATCGGGGTGGCGGCACTTGAGCCAGGCGCTCACCCACACCAGCAGCGCAAAACTCGCGGCATGGCTTTCCGGGAAGCCGTATTCGCCGAAGCCCTGGATCTGCTTGAAGATGCGTTCGGCAAACTCCTGCGAATAACCCTTGGCCACCATGCGCCCCACCAGCCGCTCGTGGAAGGGGCCGAGGCCGCCCTTGCGCTTCCAGGCCGCCATCGCGCGGCGCAACTGGTCGGCCTCGCCGGGCGTGAAGTCGGCGGCCAGCACCGCCAGTTGCATCACCTGCTCCTGGAAGATGGGCACACCCAGCGTGCGTTCGAGCGCCTGGCGCACCTCGTCGCTCGGGTAGTCCACTTCTTCTTCACCGCTGCGCCGCCGCAGGTAGGGGTGGACCATGCCGCCTTCGATGGGGCCGGGCCGCACGATGGCGACCTCGACGACCAGGTCGTAGAAATTCCGCGGCCGCAGGCGCGGCAGCATGCTCATCTGCGCGCGGCTCTCGACCTGGAACACGCCGATGCTGTCGGCGCGCGAGAGCATGGCGTAGACCGCGTCGTCATCCGCCGGCACCTCGTGCATCGGCAGCGGCGCGCCGCGGCGAACGGGGTGATTCGGCTCCTTGGCGCCGACGTCCTCGAGCGCACGGCGGATGGCGCTCAGCATGCCCAGGGCGAGGATGTCGACCTTCATCAGGCCCAGCGTGTCGAGGTCGTCCTTGTCCCACTGCACGACGCTGCGGCCCTCCATCGCGGCGCTTTCCACGGGCACCAATTGCGCCAGGCTGTCACGTGCAATGACAAAGCCGCCCGGGTGCTGGCTCAGGTGGCGCGGAAAGCCGATCAGCTGCTGCGTCAGCAGCATCCATTGCCGCACCAGGCGAGATTCGGGGTCGAAGCCGTTTTCGCGCAGCCGCTCGGGGTCGACGCGGTGGCCATCGAACCAGTGCTGGCTCTTCGACAAGGCGTCGATGCGGGCCAGGTCGATGCCCAGCGCGCGGCCCACGTCGCGCAATGCGCTGCGCGGCCGGTAGCTGATGACCACCGCCGTCAGCGCGGCGCGGTGGCGGCCGTACTTGGCGTAGATGTGCTGGATGACCTCTTCGCGCCGCTGGTGCTCGAAGTCGATGTCGATGTCGGGCGGCTCGTTGCGCTCCTCGCTCAGAAAGCGCTCGAACAGCAGCGTGGTGCGGGAAGGGTCCACCGCCGTCACGCCCAGGCAGTAGCAGACGGCCGAGTTGGCCGCGCTGCCGCGGCCCTGGCACAGGATGCCCTGCTGGCGCGCCCAGTGCACGATGTCGGCCACGGTGAGGAAATAGGCCTCGTAGCCGAGCCGACCGATCAGCGCCAGTTCGTGTTCGACCATGCCACGCACCTTGGGCGGCTCGCCGCCGGGGTAGCGCTCGGCCAGACCTTCTTCCGCCAGCCTGCGCAGCCAGCTCGCCGGCGTGTGGCCCTCGGGCACGATCTCGCGCGGGTATTCGTATTTCAGCTCGCTCAGGCTGAAGCCGCAGCGCGCGGCCAGGGCGGCCGAGGCTTCCATCCATTCCGGCCGGAACAAACGGGCCAGCCGCAGCCGCGAACGCAGGTGCGACTCGGCATTCGGCTCCAGCGCCAGGCCGGCCTCGGCCACGGTACAGCGCAGCCGGGTGGCGGTGAGCACGTCCAGCAGCGGCCGGCGCATGCGGCTGTGCATGCACACGCCCCCCACGGCCACCAGCGGCAGGCCGGTCGCGACGGCCACCCGCTCCAGCGTGCGCAGCAGCAACTCTTCGCCGGGCCGGTGGCCGCGCTGCACGGCGATGGCGGCCCGCTCGGCACCGAACCAGTTGCGCAGCCACATCGCGTGTTCGAACAGGGTCTCGAAAGGCTGGCCCGGTGCCGGCACCAACACGGCGAGGCAGCCCGGCAGGCCGGCCAGCATGGGCGCCGTGGGCGAGCGGCCCTCGACATCGGCGCGCAGCGCCCGGTACTCGCCCTTGGGCGCACGGCGGCGCGCCAGCGTGATCCACTGCACCAGGTTGGCATAACCGCGGCGTGACTGCACCAGCAGCACCAGTCGAGGTTCGGCGGGGTCGGCGGGAACAACGGGGCCAGCGGGCTGCCCCACCGGGGCTTCCTGCGGCGTGCGCGCCAGGGCAGCCGTGGCCTGCTGGGCCGCGGCAGCGACGGCCGCGCGGGCGGCAGCCTGGGCCGCGTCGATGTCGATGGGCGGCGGATCACCCACCGGCCGCGACAGCTGCATCTCGGCGCCGACGATGACGCGCATGCCCAGCCGTTCTGCCTCGGCGTGCGCGCGCACGCTGCCGGCCAGCGAGCACTCGTCGGCGAGCGCGAGCGCGCCGTAGCCCAGCGCCTGCGCACGGGCCACCAGTTCCTCGGGCTGCGACGCGCCGCTCAGGAAGCTGAAGTTGCTGCGGCAGCGCAGCTCGGCATAGGCCGGCAACGCGCCACGGCGGCGTTCGGATGGGGCGGCAGACACAGGGCTTGGACGGCAACGGCGGCGCGGCGGAAGGCGGGTGCCGGCTCGCGTGCGCGGCGCACGGTGGCGGGTGCGCCGGCTGCGGAGTAGCGGCCGGCCGCCGCCGGGGGCTGGGGTGGCGGCACCTGGCGTGGCACAGGCGGCTCGAACCCGGGCGCATCGAGCGGGCTGCGCACGGCACCCCCACCCAGGCGCAGCACGTGCGTGTAGATCATGGTCGTGCTCACGTCGGCATGGCCCAGCAGCTCCTGCACGGTGCGGATGTCGTAACCCGACTGCAGCAGATGCGTGGCGAAGGAATGGCGCAGCGTGTGCGGCGACGCGGGTTTGGCCACGCCGGTGGCATCGACCGCACGCTTGAAAGCCCGCTGGAAATTGACCTCCAGCAGGTGATGGCGGCGGTAGACCCCGGTGCGCGGGTCGTGCGCCAACTGGCTGTGCGGGAACACCCAATGCCAGGACCAGGACTCGGCCGCGCGCGGGTACTTGCGCGCCAACGCCTGCGGCAGGTGCACGCCGGCGACCTGGGCTGCACGGTCGGACTGCCAGACGGCCTGGGCGCGCTGCAGTTGCTCGCGCAGCGGCTGTTCGAGCGAGGCCGGCATCATCACGACGCGGTCCTTGAACCCCTTGCCTTCGCGGACCACGATGGCGCGGCGGTCGAAGTCGACGTCCTTGACCCGCAGGCGCAGGCCCTCGAGCAGCCGCATGCCGGTGCCGTAGAGCAGCCGGCCGACGAGACCGTAAGGCGCGTGCTGGCGCCCCGGTGCCATCGCGTCGAGCGCGGCCAGCACCTGCTGCACCTCGGCCTGCGACAGCACCACCGGCAGGCGGCGCTCGCTGCGCGGGCGGCCGATCTCGGCGATCCACGGCACCGGCTGGCGCAGCACCTTCTGGTAGAGGAACAGCAGTGCCGACAGCGCCTGGCGGTGTGTGCCCGGCGCGACCTGGCGCTCGTTGGCCAGCCAGCACAGGTAGGCCTCGACATCGGCACCCGCCAGCTCGGCCGGATGGCGCAGGCCGTGGTAGCGGACGTAGGAGCGCACCCAGCGCACGTAGGCCTCCTCGGTGCGCAGGCTGTAGTGCAGCAGGCGCACCTGCTGGCGCACCAGGTCGAGCAGGCGCGGGGGCGGCGGCGCGGGCGGGTGGGCGTGGGTGTCTTGCATGGCATGTACCGCAGAGTGATGACGTCAGGGCAACCGGACCTGCGGCCCGGCGCCCGCGCTGGCGCGGACTCGAACCGTGGCCCCGATGATGACAGATTAACTGTATTTATATACAGTCTTCTTATGCGCAGGATGCCCCCGCCCCTTGGCCACCCGCCCGGTGGATGGCCACCGCACGCCGGGCGCCTGCAGGGGCACAAGCTCTTTCTGGCCCTGCAACCGCCTGCCGAGGTGGCCACGCAGCTGGTGCGCCTTCGGCCGCCGCCGGACGATGGCCGAGCCACGGCCACGGCCACGGCCACGGCCACGGCCACGGCCACGTCCACGTCCACGTCCACGTCCACGGGCCTGGCGGCCGAACGGTTGCACATCACGCTGGTGGTGATCGGCGACTACGTGGTGCCGCCACCGCAGGCCGTCGTCAGCGCTGCGTGCGGCGTGGCGCAGCGCGTGGGTGCCATGCTACCGCCGGTGCCGGTGGACTTCGAGCAGTGCATGAGCTTCCGCCCCTCGGGCGCCATCGTGCTGACAGGCGGTGACGACGGCGGCATCCGCCACCTGATGGCGGCGCTGCGGCGGGCGCTGCGCAGCGTGGGCCTGAATGGCCGTACCGGCGGCGCACCCCATATGACGCTGGCATACGACCGACAACGCATACACGCCCCGCGGCCGGTGACCCCGATTCGGTGGGCCGCGGAAGAAATCGTGCTGATCCACAGCCTGGTGGGGCTGACGCAGTACCGGTGGCTGGGACGTTGGCCACTGAAGGGGCCTGTGGACAGTGGCGGGTTGGTGCAGCCGCTGCTGCTTTAGCAAAGCAGGTCGGCCACGAGCACACGGCAATGATGACCAAGGCACTGGTGGACGATGACCTGGGTAGCCTGCGTGTGGCCAAGACGTACGCCCCCACGCAGGACGGCGCCAAGCGGTTCCACCGTCGTTATGGCGAGCAACTGGTCTGCGTGCGGCACCGCCTGAGCGCGGACGGGCGGCTTCGTCATACAACCGTGGAATTGCTGGTGGAGAGCACGCCGGTCGCATCCAGGGCCCGCACACTGGTGGCCCTGCGCATACCGTCCACGGATCGAGAAACCCGGCAACGGCTGCTGGCCTGCGGCGCCATTTGGAACAGCAAGGAGCGATACTGGCTTGTCCACCAACTTGTAGCCCGCAACCTGCGACTCACGAAATACCGCGTGGCGCTCGCCACGGGGTAAGCCCGCATTCCTGCCAATAGCAAGTTTGAGAGGTTGGGCACCGGCTATTGCTGCAGGTGGCAAGGGGTGGGTGGGGTCGAAAACACGTTGGGCCGCAAGGTTGGCGCCTTGGTCTACGAGAACGGGAACTGCGGAGATGGGCAAGCCGCTAGGCAAGTACACGGGTTGCCTTCTCGGAGCGCTGCACGGCGAGGGCGTTGAGCTTCGGCGCCAGGGGCGCGACGCTCAACCAACAAGCTGAAAGGCGGGGAAGGCCAGGGCTGGTGGAGTCGCGACGCCGGTGCGGGGAAGCGGGTTCGCGCGTTTGGAGAACTCGCCAGCGGTGGAGAACGAGTTCGAGGCTGTTCAGGCTGCCGGCGCGTATGCGCCGCTGACCTTGCTGAGTGAGCATACCACTTGCCGCACTGCTTTGGGCAGTTCGTCTTGCCAGCGTCGTTTGACCTGGCTGGCCTCATCGCTGCGCGCTTGGGCCTTTCTCAGAATCAGTACCCCGCACAAGCTTCGCTCCCTCGAGCTCGCTTCGTCCTTCCGCTGGTTGCGGCCCAACCCCTCGCTCAAGTCGCCGACCCACTACGGCAGCCACGCTTGGCCGCTCGGCCGCCTTGGGTCATCATCGGCCGCCCGGCCAAGCGTGTCCGCCTCCGCGGCCGGCTTAGCTCGAACGTTAGGCCGCACAACTCGAACTGGGGTGACCTGCCCGTGTACGAATACAAGAATCCACTCAAGGCCCTGTCTGGCGCTGGCACCATGGCCGTGGACCTAGACTGGCCACGCGAGTACCCCTACCCAGACTTTCAGACTTGGCAAAGACAAACCAAGTCGTCACTCTTCAGGAATCTGCTGGTGGTCTATCTTCAGGAGCAAGGCCTATCTACAGCAGCGGTATCCGAGCTTTTGGGGCTGTCGGAGTCCAGAACGCGAGTACTCTCCGGGAAAACGGCCGCGCGTCTCTTTGGCGAATCGTGGTCAAAGTTTCCAAAGGTCGTAGCGTTCACCAGTCGCCGCGCCAGTCACACTCAGACTCCGGACGCTCAAGCCCAGCAATTGGACTTTGAAGCCCGCCACTGGGTGGCACGCATGGAGGCAATTCTGTACGCCCTCAATCGCGTGCACTTGACCCACAGAGATTGGCAGCTCTTCGCTCTAGCCGGTGCAGTCGCAGCCAAGCATCAAGTTGGCATTCGCCACGCACGCAGTGCGGCCTAACCCCTCGCTCAAGTCGCCGACCCACTACGGCGGCCGGCTTAGCTCGAACGTTAGGCAGCACAGAGAGAAGCACGTGCGACGCCAACAGGGCAGCGCCTTCGGCGTGAACCGAACAGCCACGAGGAAACCGCACTCCTCGTCGCGCTCAGTTCGCAGCGAGCACCGAGCACCGAGCACCGAGCACCGAGCACCGAGCACGCTACTCTTGCGGCATGCGCTCCATTCCCGCACGACTCTCCCCCGGTGTTGATCTTCGCCGAGCAATCGAAGAACTCAGCAAGCTTCATCTTCCGCAAGGTGGCTTTGTTGCATGTGGGATCGGCGGCCTGAGCAATCCACGGCTACGACTTGCATCTGCAGATGCTCACACGGAGTACGCAGGTTCGTTCGAGATCTTGACGCTCGCAGGAACGGTCAGCCCGGATGGCGTGCACCTTCACATGAGTGTTGCGTCCGCATCTGGCCAAGTCTTCGGCGGTCATGTCGTGTACGGCAACGAGGTTCGAACAACCGTCGAACTGTTGCTTCTTGAACCCGTTGGCTGGAGCATGAGACGAGAGCAAGACGCATCGACTGGCTTCCTTGAGCTGGCTATTGAGCCAACGAATAATGCGGGTGCTGCCTAACCCCTCGCTCAAGGCGCCGACCCACTACGGCAGCCGCGCTTGGCCTCCCAGCGCCTTGGCTTATCCTGCGCCGCTCGGCCAACCGCGCCCGCCTTCGCGGCCGGCTTAGCTCGAACGTTAGGCCTCGCATCCAGTAGTTGCAGCGCGCTCTTCCAT
>VFQP010001143.1_pt1 | contig 38393 bp, 56 predicted proteins | sample 3512351 | NCBI WGS metagenome assembly VFQP01 (sample SAMN10412372, study PRJNA504923) | tailings metagenome | isolation source: Relicate 1 Philex TSF1 revegetated site | place: Philippines: Tuba, Benguet | collected 2017-08-29
GTTGTGTGTGTGTGTGTGTGTGTGTGTGTGTGTGTGTGTGTGTGTGTGTGTGTGGTCATCACGCATATTGTATGGGCATTGTTTGTGTATGTTTGTGTGGTCATGAAACATACATGTGCATACCAAACACTCTGCGCTCATAACACACACATCACACACAAATATACACATCACACACCCATCACACCCACCCACTCCAACTCCAACCCTACCAGGATAAGGGTGTGGATGCATTGCAACCATGGAATATGGGTTATGCACTGGCAGGGACCACTGAGAAGGAGATGGACCCCTACTTTCCCTTTGAAAATGCTGTTGATGTATGTAGTGTGTATTTGTGTGTGTATTTGTGTGTGTACTTTTGCGTGTGTATGTGTGTGTATATACGTGTGATTATGTGTGTATGTATGTATAATGAATACCTGTTGTCTTCTCTCTTTGTAAATGCATGTGCATGGTGCCCATTCATACAGCAACATACCTTGCATCCACACCCCCTATATATACTCCCCCACACAAACATGCACATCCACCCACCCACAGACACACACACACAACACACACACAGGTATGGGCACGTTGTTTTGCTGCATTAGGCATCAGTTACAAGGGGGCCACCATGAACTTGGACCTGTGTGATAGGGAGGGGAAATACAGCAATGGTGCGTGTTGTATATTGTGGTAGGGAGGGGAAATACAGCAATGGTGTGTTGTGTGTGTGTTGTATATGTGTGCAAGTGTGATGCTTGGTCTTTATCTGCCAATTCCTCCCCTCATTTTTCCTACCAACCCCTCCCCTCATTTTTCCAACCAGAAATCCCTCCCACCACAACAGGGTTTTGCCATTGGCCGCAGCCTGCATGGCGTAAAGGGGATGGTGCATGGGTACCCTCTGTTACCAACTTCACCTCACTGGCAACACCAAATGCAGTGGGGAGTGGACGCACTGCACTTGCCACACTCCTGCATGAAGGTATGTGTATCGGTGGGAATGTGTGGGTGGGAATGTTTGAGTGGGAGTGTGAGTGGGAGATACTGCATGCATACAAGTGGTAGACATGGATCAACGTAAAACATCAATGACACAACCCACCTACACAACCCACCTACACAAAACACACAGGGGGTCATGCAGCCCATTTCGCCAACATTGACCAGCGCTCCCCTTTCTTTTCGCAAGAGCGGGCCCCCACCAGTGTTGCCTATGCTGAAAACCAGAGCATGTTTCTAGATGCATTGATGGGCGATGGTGATTGGCTAGCACGTTATGCACATGACAAGTATGTGTGTTGGGGGTGGTGGGTGGTGGGTTTGGTGGTGGTGGGTTTTGGTGGGTGTTGGGGGTGGTGGTTGGTGGTGTACACAAAACCACCATGCACATACACCCAACATCCACATACACTCAACATACACCCACCATTAACATACATGTACATTTACATTCACACACCTACTCACCAGTGCTGGCAATGTGATCCCATGGGAGGTGGTGGAGCAACACATACGTGCCACACACCCATATGAGGTGTTTGCGCTACGTGCTATGCTTGCAGTGCCCTACTTTGAAAAGGTAAGTGTTTGTATATGTTGTGTTCATGCTGTGTGTGCTGTGTTCATGCTGTGTGTGCTGTGTATATACTGTGTATATGTAGTTGGGGTGCCCTCTACCCCACCCACCCACCCCCCTGTACACCCACCCCCCTGTACACCCACCCTGTACACCCACCCACCCACTCACTACTCAACCTCAACACCCACTCACTCACTAGTCACTCACACCTCCCTAATCCAGGCCCTCTATGAGCTTCCCGAAGCCCAAGTCACCCCAGAAACCATCCTCACCCTAGCCGCAACCATTGAGAATAAAATACAAGGGGGCCCCGCATCCCGGCCCCTCTTGTCGGTCCCCCACATCCTCTCAGATGAGTCGGCGTGTTATTATCAGGGATATGTGCTGGCGGAGATGTCTGTGCATCAAACAAGGGCGTATTTCAAGGGCAAGTATGGGTACATCACTGACAACCCTGCTGTGGGAGAGGAGCTGCAGAAGGTGTGTGTGTGTGTGGGATGTGGGTGTGTGGGTGTGGGGTTTTGATGGTGTGGGATGTGTGGGCGTGTGGCTATATGTAGGCCATCACAAAGCACATCCCTATGTACATTTGTCTTGTACGGTGTGTTTCTTGTGTTTTCTTGTACTTTTGTGTTTCCACCACATGTGCTGCTACCCCCTCCACGTGTGTCCACTATCCCCACCCCAAACACCCCCAAGCACCACCCCCACGTGTGTCCACCATCCCCACCCCAAACACCACCAAACACACCAAAACACACCAAAACACCCCCCCCCCAGGTATACTGGAACCCAGGCAACTCTGCTGCATTCCTGTCCCTTGTGGAACAATTGACTGGCAAACCTCTAGATGGTTCCACATGGGTGGAGGAGCTGGCTACACCAGTGGATGACAAGGTGTGTGAGGGTGAGGCTTGGGAGAACAAGGGGGTGTGGAGAAAAAGGGGGGGTGGGAGAAGAAGAGGGGAGCTTTGGTGGTGGTTTGGGGGAAAGAGGCAACATGCTCTGTGTGTGGCCTGTAGTGCGCACACGTATTCACCTCCCACACATGTACTCTCTCTGTACCCCCTCAGGTGGAGGAGGAGCATGCAGCCTATGAAAGAGGCCTTGCAGCAGGTCCCGCCATCCCTGCTGGGCATGATGTGGACCTGCAGATGCGGGTGCGGCTTGTGGATGGCGACACTGTCATCTCTGATTCCCACGTGGACGCTGGCCTCACGGTATGTGGGAGGATGTGTTTTTGTGAGGATGTGCGTGCTGGAGAGTGTTGTGGGCACACATAGTGGGCACCATCAAGCAATCACACGCACACAGGGGGCATGCAACAAGTTTAAGCAGTGGGTACATGACAAGTACTTTGCAGTAGCAACAGCATAGGAGGCCGGGGTGTGTGTTGCCCCTGGAGGGTGTGTTGCTGGGGGGGGGTGTTGCTGGTGTGAACACGATCATAATAAGTTGTAACCTTGTCCAATCTGTTTCAACAGATGACACATCGATGTGTTTTGAACGCAGTGAACTTGAAGCAATTTAACTCGTATCGCCAACACCATCAAACGCCATCACAGATTTGAATCTAGCAGAACTGTGTATCGATTCGCACCTATAATGCCGCAAATATCCATAAAGTCATGAGATAATTGCGTTATTCGTATTGCTAGCATGCGCATTGCGCGTTTCGGGTGGGCCATCTATACTTGATGATGCCCGCCTGCAGCAGATCTCTCGACATGCCATCAATACGCAAATATAGATGTGTATACGCATTACAGGTACTGTATTGACTGTAACGATGGTGTTTTGGACACGAGAGCAACACACTGCCCATACACCTAGGCGCTTTTGCTGCACCTGCTCACCTACCACCAAATAGCAGCACAACACCCCCTGTACAACAGACAAGGCCACACAGTCCAGTACGTTGTTGTTGTTATCCACTATGCATGCTGATGATTGGCAATCGAGTGTTGTTTGCAGTATACGGTTTGCAGTAGATGCTGATCAATCCTACTATAAACATCTCGCAACATCCCTTCCTCCTACACAAACACGCAGGGGTGTTTGTCCAGGGCAGTTTCCACGTCCCGATGGCACCACCCTGGCATCCATGCAACTCCTCACACTCTGCGAAGAAACACCATGTAACGAAACCACATGGGATGGCGCCCCCCCATCCGTGATGGACTTTCTCTTTCATCGACCATTCTACTTGGCTCATTTGCTAGAAGCAGCGGTATTGCAGCCAATTAGGGAAGCACCGGTGCATGACATCACACTGGTGACTGTGTTTTCCATGCCACGGTGAGTGTTCCTTGAGGGGGGTGGAAGAACACTACACATTGGGTGGGTATATTTGTGTGGGTATATCTACCTCTCTCCACACACACACATCCACACACAATTCATAATCACATGTGTTGGCATGTCACATTTTCAACCCAAGTATCCCCCCTCCAAAAACTACACCCCCCCCCCTCCAGATTGCGCAATCTCGCACGTCAATGTGACGCATGGCCAGGCACCATTTCCGCTGCCCTCTACCTCCCACTCATGCGCCAACCCGACGGCAGTGTGGTCGTAGCTAGTGAACACACCATCACCTACCACACTAGTCACCAAAAGTGGGATCCAGCAGCCGCCATCTCATTCATTGCTGGCCATCATGCAGCCATACAAGAACACGGACGATGTGCATTACGCCTCAGTGTATACGTGGAAGACCTGCCTGTTGATTTCAACCATGACCCCACAGTCAATTTCGTCTGGTCAATGCCGGTCAACGCATTGAGGAACAAGGCATTGCTTCATGCACCCAGTGAGGTGGTGTTGTATGCGGATGGGGATTTTGTGCCGGGGCCTGTGCATGTGCTCCAGGGTATCATGCATGGGGCTACCACTGGGTATGGATATGCCCAGCTGCGGGCGGATTTAGAGGGGAGGAATGTGGTGGTTGCCCCTGCACTGATGTCGTGGGGGGAGACGCCGCTCATGATGCTGCGTGCTGTACAGGTGTGTTGGTTGAGGGGGTGGGGATGCCGTGGATTGAGCAGTGCCAATATACTTGTCTCATATTACATCCAACACATCCCCAACACACATATACACCCACAGACGGCAATCACCATTACCCACAAGAGCGAGCTGTTGCCATTGTTTTCCCAGCAGCAGCTCACTGAATTTCCCCCCTATCATGTGCACACTGACATATCAAGGTGGCTCAGTAGTGATGCACCATACCCAGTTGAATACAATTGTCATGAAGCTGATTTTGTACAGGGCCATCATGTATGTGCTTGGGGTTGGGTGGGTGTGGGTGTTGGGGTGTGGTTGGGGGTGTGGGGTGTGTGTGGGGGGGTACAATGCATGTGTGGGTGTACGATGTTTATGTGGTGATCATGCATGGGTGGTTTTTCATGCTGCATTGTACATGCCGCATTGTACATACTGCTTCCACTCCACCATGCACACACATTACACAACCTCTCCACACGAACAGTATGAGCCATACGTGTTTGCCCTTCGTGATGCCATACCCCTGGCAGATGAGCGTTACAGGGGCTACTGGGCAAACAAGATTGCATGGCTGGATGACATACGTGCAGCAGGCTTCAACTCCATTGTACACCCGGATGTGTTTTTGGTACATGCGCCTCATACACACACCGCAAGCATGTTCGCGGGTCGGGTGCGGCTTGCCTACCTGAAGCACAAGCTCTTGTTTGACAATTGCCAACGACGGGAGCCATACTACCCTGTTGCTCTGGTGGACGACCCGACGTTTTGTGCGTCGGCGTTGGGGACGAGTGTTGGGAGGTGAATTTGTGGAGAACATCGTTTTTTTTTTCTGTGCAGCTGCGTTATTTTTTTCTAGTGACACACTCTTCCATTGTCGACACACTTGTTTTCTGTGTTGGCACCATGTTTTTGTTTCACCAAGCTTTTAGATGTTGAACACAGCCACGTGATTGCTACGTAGCAAGCACACACCCTTTGTAAAGGTGTTGGGAGCGCGGCTGGGGTACCCTGGGCATTCTTGTTGTATTGAACATGTTGTATTGAATGAAAAAACAAAACAACTGAAAGCTACCAACTCGCTGGCTCACGACGGTCATTGCTACGAAACCATCCGAATAGAATAAACTACGATCGATGTGATGCGGGGGTCGCCACATGTGAAAATTGTCGCACATATCGTGCTGTCCGCCACCATATGTGTCGCATTCAAGACGTACAACCTCCAAGGGCACACCGTGAGGTATTGACAACCCACCATGAATGATCTTGCAACCCACCTTTATTGATCATAGGTTTCCATCGTCACCATCACCATCACAGTGGGGTGTGCCCAGGTGCATTCCCACAGCCCCCCCTGAGCAGGCTACATGAGCTGCGCCTTGCAGAGGGATGCAACAAACGCATGTGCAACGAGAGCACATGGAACAACTTGCCCATGGAAGATGTCTCCTTGTTGTTTGAGGAGCCATTCTACTTGGCACGCCTAGAGCAAGTGGCGCTGCTGGAAGACCCCTTGCTTTTGCAGGGACACAAGCAGCGGCCGGCATATGACATAACCATTGTCACACAGTTTTCCTTGCCACGGTGTGTTTTGGGAGGCACACAACAATTGCACACTGCGGCATACCAACACCCCACTCAACGCCCCACCAGTTTGCGCAACGTGGCGCGACAGTGTAAAGAATGGCCAGGCTCCATATCTGCAGCATTGTACATCCCCCAAGTGCGCTATGCCAATGCAAGTGTCCTCATCCCACCAGACCACCTCGTCAAGCTGCCAGCCGTGTCCCACAATGCCATGGCCACCACTGTTTCCTACACCCAGCCACCCTCATGGACGCTGCAGGAGGCCCTGGCATATGTAAAACAGCAGCATGCAGCCATTGCAGCACAGGGGGCATGTCAGTTTCGCCTTGTTGTTTATACCGAACTCCTTGACGAAGCCACAAGCACTGATGAAACACTGCGATTGCTGTGGTCGATGCCGATCAATGCAATGCGGAACAAGGCACTGCTGCACGCCCCCTCTGAGGTGGTGATGTATGCGGATGGAGATTTTGTGCCGGGGCCTGTGGGGGCGCTCAAGGCGCTGCTGCATCGAGGGACGGGGGTGGTGCATACTGTGTGGCATGGTGGTTCTGGTGGTGGTTCTAATGCAACAGATGGTGAGGTCAGGGTGGCAGCATATGGTTATACAGAGATGGTTGCCGATTTGAAAAAGGGCAACATTGTTGTGGTGCCTGCACTGCTGTCATTGGCAGAGACTGTGCAGGGGCAACTACAGGCCTTGGAGGTATGGGAGAGGGCTGTTGATTAATCACACAAACCGCGTCGTGTTCCGAGCACACCTCCATGTTCACAGACCTCCATTTTCACACGACTCCACTTTATCACACACTTTATCAGGCAGCTGTGCACACCACCAGCAAGCAGCAGCTGGCAGCGCTGATCACTCGTGAGATTATCATAGGCTACACATGGTATCATGAACACACAAAAGTCAATGCTACCTGGGTCAATGCAACTGAGCCATATGCCACATCATACAGCTGTCATGAAGCAGATGGGGTTGACGGCAATCATGTATGGTGTGGGTGGGGTGTGAAGCCCAGATATACTTTGACAAACACATACACATTTTTGAGAGTACATACACACCCCAAAAAAATCAATCACCATTCAAGCCACCTCTTTTCCCCCACACACAACAGTATGAGCCATATTTCATAGCACTCCGTGATGCCATACCCCTGGCAGATGAGCGTTACAGGGGTTACTGGGCAAACAAGATTGCATGGCTGGATGACATTCGTGCAGCAGGGTTTGACCACGTTGTACACCCTGATATGTTTTTGATGCATGCACCGCATACACACACCTCGACCGACATGTACAATGGGCGGGTGCGCTTTTCCTACATCAAGCACCGGTTGCTGTATGACAACTGCCAGAGGAGCCTGCCATACTACCCAGTGGTGTTGGTGGATGATGCGGCGTTTTGTGGTGCTCGTTGAGAGCCTCTGAGGGTCTCTGTGCTGAGAGAGTCTCTCCTCCTACCCGAGAGGGGCATGATGAATGTGTGTGTGTGTGTGTGTGTTTCATTGTGTGTGTATGTGTGTGTGTGTTGCGTATTGAAACATGCGCTGTTGCAGCAGAAACAACAAGAACAAGAAGAACAGCAACTACATGCAATACGGAAGTAACAGTACATACAGTAGCAATAGTGGGGGGTACATCCAGCAGGAGGGCCCTTGTTGTGATGAGCGGGACGAGTGTTGGACACAGCAACTACTTTGGGTTGGACGCAAACTCGCAACAAAGGGCGCAAACAAGGGCGGGCTTTAAACAGGCTCAAACCAAACATGTTTGAGTATGTTTTGAGTAACGTACACAACACCACGCAACTTGTCAACGCAACTCGCCTTTATTGTTGCAAGATTAGGCAGCTGTGTCACTACCCACAACCACGCACCCGCCCTCAAACGCGCATCCAAGGCACCGACACGTGTATTGCGCATCCTGCACACTCACGACATGTTTTTCCTGGGCCTGCAGCCTGCTGTAACCCAGCCAAGAATCCATTCCGAGACGAACCCAGTACACGGTATATGTTGGCGCGGTTTTGTACGCGTGCATTTGTAGTGCCATTGGTGCAGTATGGTGATGCATACCAGTGTTGACAACACCAACGGCCAAAAATCCACAGGGTTGGACGATTTGGAAGCCATCCTCTGTGGCACGGACGTCGATACAACACCCACACCACCACGACAACCACCACCACTTCCCAAACAACCACCACAGCCACAGCCACCACCTCCAGCGTTTGATCCCACCTGGGACCTGCTACCACCAGCAACAGCGTTACAGTATCACATGTCCCTGGGTGAGCCAGCTCCTGCAGCTTTGCCCACCCTCACCCCACAGCCACCCGGCAATGATCCCAAACAGTCATTTCGTCAGCGGCGCTCCACAACACAGCGTACAACACCGCACAAAGTGTTGTCGCCGTTACACCGCATCAACCCGGCCGTGTGGCATGACCCCAGCAAACCAACCAATACCCGCAGCGGACAACAGCAAGCCCTCTGTAACAACATGCCACCATTCATGTCGAGCATTGTCGTCGCAGCATGTGCTGCCGCGGCGGGGGGGCTCGCAGCGGGACCCCTTGGGGTGGCGGTGGGGCTCAAGAGTGGGGCCCTGGTGATGGCCAGTGCAGGGACCATCTGTGGCACTGCATATCATATACTGTCCAATAATGACCCACAACAGCATCCCACAGCCGTGTACTTGCTATCAAGCCCCAGCGGTGCTGGGGAAGAGGATATTGGTGGAGATGGAGGTGGTCAAGGGGGCCTGACACATGCCCCTGGATCATGTGGGTTGGACCTCGCAGCGCTGTTGCAGGGCTTGTTTTTCTTGCATAACAATACATACAGTGGGAGCACCACTGCTGTGGAGGAGGTGGGTGAGAGCGGAGATGGCAGCAAGTGTGCGATGGCATGGCATGATGCCGAAATGTGGGCGGAAGCTGTGTGCGCGTATTGATGGCAGTAAGGGTGTGCGGCATTTTCTAGTAGCATGCTTGTCTATGGGAGACAAGCAGCAGGGGTGAGATTGTTGTCATGTGGTGGCATTGCCAACATGTGCGCATGATAGTTCTCTGTTGTTGTGTTGCATCCGTTACCAATCGTCATGAGAAATACGGGGTAGCATGTGTTTTATCATAGTGCACCAATGTACAGCTTGTTGTGTATGTCCATGTACCCAGCGTGTGTGTGCGTTGCGGCAAAATGTGTTGCATCATCACCATGTATGTGTCCTGCTATGTGTGCTGTGTCCTGCTATGTGTGCTGTGTCCTGCTATGTGTACTGTGTCCTGCTATGTGTGCTGTGTACTCCTATGTGTGCTGTGTACTCATGTACGAACAATCATACAATCATGCAATCAATATGCACCACCCATCCTTGACATTGTTGACCTGACCTGACGTTGATGAAATAATGACCCTTGACACCCTACAACTTGTGTCTGCAGTGTACGTGTTTGTGTGGGTGTTACTAGCAGTGGTTTGCTTACAAGGTTTGCTTACGATGGACACAAGTTGGTAATAAAAACCTGTTTACATCAGGCACACCTACATCAACATGCACAATGGGGTGCACTGACCAACATGAAATGCACAGAATATTCACTAGAAATTGCAAGAAAACAGTGAGTACATGATGAATATGTGGACAGAAACAAGAATGTCAATCTACGACAGAACACAAGCAAAATACATCTGCTGTCTACACGCCACCACCACCACAACCATCGCCACCACCACCAGCAGCTCTATCTAGCGCCTTGAAATAGGCAAATTTGACGTCATACTGCATGTCAAACCAATAATTCACAGCAATCACATCCGGGTTTGCAGTACAGGCAGCACAAGGCACATGGGATACACTATGAAACCACAAGCTTGGTAAATACAGCACCTCATTTGCATGCACCATTGCAACAAACGGAGACGGTGGTGATGGTTGTGGTGGTGATTGTGGTGGTGGTGGTGGCTCTTTTGGTGTTAATGTAGATGATGGTGCGCCCTGGTCTACCCCAACGTCCAGCACACTCCACACCACAGGTGGTGCATCAGGCAACGGTCTCAACTGCAACTCCCCACCCGGTACATCACCATCATCCCCACCCACCCGTGTCCATTGGGCAGTGGGCAGCGCCCTCAACTGCATATACCACACATCACATGGTGGATAGAGCACAAAACGCTTGGTGCCATGCAACACATGATAGATGTTTTCATAGTGGTCTTTGTGAAACGAGGTGTGGGAACGGGCATCCCCAATCCATAGGTTGATTGCATCGGGTGGGGTGCCAAACATGTGGGTGGCCCATGCTTGGAGGGTCGGGTGGGTGAGGGAGGGTTGTATTGGGGGGGGAATGAGGTTGACCAGGCTGTTGTTTTGGGGCTGCAGGTACCAAATGTGCGGTGGGGTGTTGACATTGTTGTTGGTGTCAAAGTGTGCGGTATGTGCTGCTGCTGCTGCTGCCAGGTGTGTTGCAAGATCTCTCATGGTCACTGTTTCCTCATGTGGAAGTGCAAAATACAACTGCTTTTGTGTTGCATGCTGCGGTGATGGGGCTGCTGTGGTTGCATGTGCTGCTGTGTGTACGTCGTCATCATCGATGGATAGGTATGTTGCTGCATCTGCGAGGCCATTGGGTGTGCATGCTACTGGTACTTGTACATCTGCCAGATCTATGCAGTGGGGGGGGAGGTGGAATGTTGTGATGTACATTGCGTTCGACACGAGTGTGCGACATGTCGAGGGGGGGCGTGCTGTGCACAGCAACATCGTGTGCGTAACAACAGTGCACTTCCCCACCCAGTCCGTGATCACCTGAATGCATTGCCAATAGGGATGCCAAACATAAGCACTGTGTTGTAGAGGTCCAGGCTGGGCGAGGTGGCAAGTTCGTGATGATCACTGGCGTGTTGGTAGCAACATAGGTGCGATAGAACGTCAAGGTATCGGCGCATTCTGCGAATGGTATTCGCTGAATAGTTGTGGGGATGAGTTCTGTTGTATGGGAGGATGAATTCTGTGTGTCTGTTGGAGAGTTGGGTAGAGATGTTGTTGGTTGACCATCATTGCAGTGTATAATACCTCGCACTTCCGCACTGAGCGCCTCAAAATCCATATTGCTTACTGTAATACACTGTTACTACAATGCTACTGATGATGAATCGAAATCAATAAGCAACAATCAATGAACGAACAACACAACACTCAACACTCAACACTCAACCAAGCACCACCAACAACAACACCCCTGCGCCCACAATCAAACCACTCCCACGAAACAGCCAGTGTGCACCAACCAAAGCGTAGACCCGCCCACCTACAAGTCCTGCCAGCCCACCGCCGAGACCCAGCCACAGTCCCTGGAAGACAGCCTGACTTGTCACCTCCAACCCAGGGGGAGCGAGGCGTGCTGCGTGAATGGCACTGGCAGACCACCCACCAGCATACGTAATGGCTGTGGTTGTGTGTGTTGATTGGGTATACTGCATACTGCATACACGCACACCTCACACACACTGCATACACGCACACACCACGTACCATGCAGGCACTCTATAGGCAGAATCACCCACAAATGCACAACACTCAGCAGCTCATATGCAGCAAACCGTACACACAGTGTGCACAGCGCAACGAGCAGTATTTTTTGTGTACCCAGGCGCCCAACCACAGCCCCAAAAAACACAAACACAGGGGTTTCTGAAAATGAATTAGCCGCGAGCACCAGACCCATAAGTAAAGGGCGTGCTCCCATGCCATCCAAGCGCAGGAAAAGAAAAGTACCAATGATGGCATGTCCCCACCCAAGCAACGTGCAGGTGGTGTAGAATGTCAAGAGAGATTTATTGGTTAGGATGCTTTTGAAGAAAAACGAGTATGAGGATGATGGAGGTGGGGTGGTGGTGGGTTTGCTGACAACTGTTGAGGACGTGCCGGGGACGTGCTTGGTAGGAGGTGTTGTTGTGGAAACATGCCCAACAGCTCCTTGAGTACTACCAAACATACCATCACCTGCTCCTATACCACCACCACCACCATATGTATCATGATGATGAATCGTATCATCATGATGAACAAGGGCAGTGGCAGTCCATTCACCAGGATCAGATCGTGGCCTGTGTATCCCATCCACACTCTCATCGTCTGTATACACCGCATCATCATACTGCTGCTGCTGCTGTTTCACATCCTCATGCTCCTCCTCCTCTTCAAGCACATACCCTGGTGGGTATCGTACACCACCACCACGCAAACCATCCCCACCCTCCTCTTCCTCCTCTTCTCCCTCCTCCTCCACACCCACTGCAACGCCACCCTCCTCGTCCCCACGAAAGGCAAGTGGCTTTTTGCGACCACCCCCCAGGAGCCAGTAATGCACAGAGCTGGTGCTGTGGGACCTGTGCAGGTGGGACCTGGTCAACATGTGGGGGGAAGGGGACCCTGTGGACGAGGGCGGGGAGGGGGGGAGCGAGGGGAGGGCATGGTCCATGGGGGCTACTGCTGTTGCTGCTGATATTTGGTGGGGGTGTATGGGCATGTGCACATCACCGAGGATGCTCCCACCACCACCCGCAGCAATAGAAGGGGTGGGTGACCATGCAAACACCGACCCACCCCCGCCACCCCCCCACCCACCGGCCCCCCCACCCCCACCAAGTATGGAGGGTGGGACGCTGTGTATGGCAACCTCAACATCCCCAGCTGTGCTATCAAACACACTCCCCGCCATGCCATGCTCTGCATTGTAAGTGGTGGATACAAAGGGGGCCGCCAACATGGACGGAGCAGGGACCCCCAACACAGCAAACGTATCGTGCGCCGCTGCCGAGTGGTGTATGTGGGTGGTGGTATGGGGTGGTGTGTGCATGAGTGGGAGGGGGTGGGAGAGGGCCGACCATACTGGTTGTAGCCACATGCTGGCGGCTGCTGTAGGGGCCGAGGGAGGGGGGGGGTAGGTGCGTGGGCGGGGTGGTGCGGTGATGGTGGTAGTTGTGGGTGGTGGTAAAAGTGGTGTGGTGAGCATGTCCGTGGTGCTTGGTGGTGATGGGGTGGGTGGTTGCTGTTGTTGCTGTTGCGAGTACATCATCCCACCATCACCTACATCGTCATCACCAGCACCAGTAGAAGCAAGGGCATCTGTTGGTAGCATCACTGCAGGTATGAGTGCCAGTGTGGACACAGCTGCATAGGTAACAAACCCCCAGTCAAGGCCCAGGTAGGTGTTGACTATGCCAGCAATGGGGGAAAGCACACCCCACATGACACTGGCCCAGACTCTTGTTTCTCCATAGGCACCGGGCTGTGTGGGTATGTGTGGGGCGTGTTGTGGGGATATGGGTGGGTGGGAAATTCTTTGCAGATCCCCATCAACAGCATACATATAACCTTAAACAATACACATACTACCTCAAACAATATACGTGCCACCTCAAACAACATACCCGCGTGACAGCAGCCATGACAGCAGCATCAGAGATCACACCCCATGGTGAAGAAATTGCTGATGATACAAGTGCAAGTGCTGTGCGTGTGTGTTATTGGGTGGGTGTATGTATGTTGATGCACAATGCTGTGTGTGTGTTGTTGGGTGGGTGGTTGTATGTTGATGCCCAAGAAGCAATGCATGTGTGTAGCACATGTACTCGGCACAAACACACACACAACAACAATCAACACAACCACCCCGCACCTAGCTGTGCAACGAATGTGTCAAACAACATCATGCTGGTTTGCAATGCAGTCACACCAACGTAACAGGTCAGCAGCATACACATGTGACAAGTGTAGCGGTCTGCCAATGCACAGAGCACATTACCTGTCAGTGAAAGAAGTGTCAGTGCACAACATGTAGGTGCATACAACGTCGCCATGTGGTGCATACAGCATGATTGCCAGGTGGCACAACATCGTGTGGCATTAGTTGGTGTACATGCTGATGCTCAACAACACGTGCACAACACCCATACAACACCCCATGCGCAGCACCCATACAACACCCCAGGCATACCGCATGCAGCAGCAACCCATGGCTTGATGGCAGAGAGCAGGCCAATTTGTGGTTCAGTGAGACCAATGCGACGATAAAAGACTGGGAGAAAGGGTATGACAAAGCCTGGGGCGCCCATGGAGAGTCCATACCACACCTGTTGTGTTGTGCGCATGTATACGCGGGGCGAGATCATCAACATGGTTGTGCACACCTTGGCTGCAAAGAGGCTGCGCTCCTGGGTCGCCATGCTGATTGATTGTCAAGGTGTGTCGTGTGGGAGCAAGCACGTGACAAGGGGGAGATGGGGGGATATTATATATGCACTGATGGGAATCAAGGTGGGAAAATTGGGCGATGGGACGCACGAGAGGATGGGATGTTAGGGATGCTAGTTGTGATGTGGCTGTTGTGGGGCACGGATGCACCAATGCCTTTGCCACCAATTGCCATTGGCAAAAAAAGCAGAAGGAGGGTAAACTGTGCGGTGCATGGCAAAACAAGTGGTTGTGTTGTGCGCACCTCGCCACAACATGCACAATGCCACAACATGCACCAGCAAAGGCATGCAAGCCTCTTTCCACCCCTACATGGCAACAAGACCCTAGGAGCATTGTTGCATGATGACCATGGCACAACGTGCGCTCGTACGGCACAAATTACATGCCCAACTCACTCTGCTGTTTATGACTATCACCATCGGCAAAATTTTCAATCCACTCGCGGGAGATTAGTTTAGTCGGTTATAACACTCGACTCATAATGAATATCCAGAAGGAAATCGAGAGGTCCTGGGATCGATGCCCAGATCTCCCATCTTTTTGCTGCGGGGCCCTCTTTTTTGTTGATGGCAATCCAAACGCAGCAGTGTAGTCTGTTACACGTCACACACACACATCTCTCCACACAAAAAGTACACTCAACCCTCATCATCAACACATCTTGCTCAACAACTCTGCCACGTCACTCGAGCTATTCAAAAAATACTTGGCTTGACTTTGCCCACGCCCCACTGTACACGTGTACAAGTACTTGGGAGGCAGCCTCATTGCTGGCAGCGCACTGTTGTTCCCCCCGCCCATGTCGCCCCCATTCCCCCCACCCCCGCTCCCCTCTCCACGCCCACACCCAGGATACAACCCCGCCAACGCGTTTCCACTCCCCCCTGCCAGCTTGCGCTCCAGTGGCTTGCCAGATGGCCGTGTCTTTGTCGACCCACCAGCAGCGGAAATGGAGGCATTGCTAAACTGGTCGAGCACCCCACGCACGAGGTCGTCCGATGGCGATGGCGGCAACCCCTCCCCTCGCACCCGCCCCTCAAACAACGTAAACACATTTTCATCGCGCGTGAGAAAATGCCCTGCGACGAGCACATAATCGTATGCCACTGCTTGAATCCCGTTGAGCTCAACCATTGCTGCGAGCACTCGCTCCATGGCCAACCCTTTGCTCACCCCAACTGGACGCACCTCCACCGATTTGGCACCCTTTAGGGGTGTGGGAGTTGTGTATATCATTTACACATGGCATACGCATTCACAACAGACACACCCACCCACATACCTGTACAATGTCCACGGGTGCGTTGCTGATGGGCCCCGTCCACAGGTGCTGCAACAGGTCCCGTGCCTGCAACCGCCCAAACTCCACATCGGCATACTTGTAATTCCACACCACGCTCGTCTCCCTCGTCTCCACAAACGACCGCGGTGTGCGCTCCATAAAGTAGTCCACCACTTCCTGCACCCCACTCATCCATTCCCGTTTGCTCGTATCCACCGTATGCGACCATTCCTCCGCGTTGGGTGGCTTGAAAAACACCCCATTCTCCGCCACGAGCCACAGCTTGATATCGCCAAACACCTCCTCCAGCTTGGTCCGGTCACTGCCACTGAAGATCACCACCGTGGTGGATGGGTCTGCAGTGATGCGTTCCAGTGCCGTGAGCGTCCCAGGATGGATACGGGTCATAGTCTGTGTATTGGTGTGGTGGTACCAACTGTGTGTATATGTGTGTACATATACTATCCCGTATACTTTCCCCTACACAAAACACACCATAAACTGATCATAGTGTTGTCGCTTGGGCAACCGGGATGTGTCCACAGAGGTGGTCAATGTTGCATTATACCCCAACACCAACAGACGCTGGCGGGCACGGTTGAAATCGGCGACACACTCATGGACATTCAGTTGTGGGGGGATGTGTTTGGTACGCAACTCTGCCTCAACATGGGTGTCGTTGAGTTCTGTGATGAAATTATCTGCCCACATCTGTAGAGATTGTTGTTGCGCAATGAGGGATGTGGTGGCACGGGGGGATATGGACCGTCCCAAAGTAATGCAAAGCAAATACCGCCACCCCACATTTTGCCCCCAACCCTCCAAACAACCATACCTGTGCTGTGTGTATGGTCACATGCATGTAGTTTTGCCGATGCCGCTGTCGCTTCTCCTCCTCACTCATGTTGAGCGCATCATCAATGGCCGCAGCCATGTCAATGATGTTCCATGGGTTGACCAAAATTGCCCCCGCCCCCAACGACTGGGCAGCCCCAGCAAATTCACTGAGCACTAAAACCCCTGCATTGGTATCCTGACATGCCACATATTCATACGACACCAGGTTCATCCCATCACGGAGTGACGTCACCAAGAGGACATCCGTGACCGCATACAATGCACACAGCTCTTCAAATCCAAGCTGCCGGTCGAGGTGGAAGATGGGTACTTGGGAGAGCTTGCTAAATTTGCCGTTGATGCGTCCTACAATTTCATGGACCATGCTGGTGAGGCGTTGATACTCGGGGACCTCTGTACGCGTAGGTACTGCAATCTGTGTTGAGGGGGGGTGTGCAGAGGGGTTGTGTGGATGCACTAGAGGGAATGATCAAGAGGATGTACCATTGTCCAACATTGACATTGTCACATGCACCATCATGTATATACACCATTCATATAGACCATACCTGTACCAAACACACTTTGTCATTCCACTCTGGATGTTCTTCTAGAAACTTTTCAAACGCCAACAATTTCTGTGGGATGCCCTTGATCATGTCAAGGCGATCAACCCCCAACATCACCTTGCGCCCCCCATAATCCTTGCGCAACTGTGCAATTCGCTTTTGCACTCCCTCTGACTCTACAGCTGCTTGAAAGCGTTCTGGGTCAATGCCAATGGGAAATGCTGCTATGCGGGTGAGGGTGCCATTGTCCTCCACACCCTCAGGGGTGCCCTGTGACGAAGTGGGTGAAAGAGTGTCATGTATGTGTGATTTACATTGTCATGTATACTTGCATACATGTTTATGCAGCAACAACCATGTGGTTTTGTTGTTGTGGCACACACAGATTGCACCACACACAACACTATCTTCATACACACACACCCTCGTACACCCACCAAGATACCCATACCTCCAGCCCCAGAATCCTGGTGCATGCACTCACAAAGTGGCGTGCATAATCATACGTGTGAAACCCTATCAAATCCGCTTTCAACACCGCCCTCAACACCTCTTCACGAACCGGCAGGGTCCTGTAAATCTCCGACGAAGGAAACGGGGTGTGCAAAAACCAGCCAACCTTCATCTTGGGTTTACGCATCTTGAGCAACGCGGGCAGCAGCATCAAATGGTAGTCCTGCACCCACACCACATCGCCGTCGCGGTAATGGGCAAACACCACCTCGGCAAACCGCCGGTTGGCCTCCTGGTGGGCTTGCCACTGCACCTGCAGCGTCTGTGTTTCCTGGAGCTTGCTGTCTATGTTGAGCGGCACATAATGAAACAGCTGCCACAGCACCGAGTTGCAAAAGCCGTTGTAATGCAAATCCAGCAGTCGTGGGTCGAGAAACACAGGCACATAGTGGTCACGCGCTAGGGTGGTTGCCAGGTCATCCCGGTCGGGGCCCTCTTCGATGTACACCCCGGGCCACCCGACCCACACTGTTTGGAAATTGCCCACGCTCATCAAGGCGCTCACCAGACCACCCGCAGATTGCTGTGGTGTTGTTTTGGGATGGGTGAGATGCCATACACACATACAATCCCCATGACACCACCACCACCACCATCGTCATACATGTGTCGACCACCCACCGCCCTTGCGCTTGACAGCGCTCACCGGCAGTCGGTTGGCGACGACGATCAATCGCTGCTGCTGCTGGGGCAGATGACAGGACGGCACACGAGTGAGTGATGCTGGCTCTGTGGCGCTGGGCACCACCACCTCATCCCCCTCTGGGCCACACAACACGGGGTTGCTCTGCGTCTTGCGGATTCGATGATGCATGAGCAAGCGATCTGCGAGGATGGGGTTGTTGTGAGAACGCGTGTGGAGGCTGCAACCACCGTTGCGTTCGTACGTCCACCACCTACCGACACGTGTGGACCCAACAGAGGGTGTCCCGAGCCCTCCAAACCCATGTGCAGCAGGCACTGAGAGTGTGCTGCTACTGGCTGCAGAGGCTGCATAGCTTATGCGGGTGGGGGAGCCCAGTGGGCCAATATCCTCGGCATCGGACGACAAGTGGGGATGCGCGTGGTGGTCATCATCCTCTCCTTGATTCTGGACGTGCGCTGCAAATGCCCCTTGATCGTTGTTGTGGTGATACATGGCTAGTTTGCAGTCATATTGTGGGTGTGGAAATGGGATTGGTGGATGATGTGGGGGAGCTCTCACTGTTGGCTAGGCACGCGTGCACAATCCGGTATGGTACTTGGTCGTTGTGTATAGATTTGTTAGGCTTTTGGGGGGGGCAGGGGGGGTGTCCTGTGGCTAGACACGTTGGGCATTGCGTTTTATATATACACACAACGCAACTTTGGCAGGCGAATGGATGTTGCTGGCGTTTGCTATTTACTTGTCGACTCAATAAACACGAAAAAATTGTTGTCTGTGTGGCCACATTCACCCAACTCTACACGCTAGTCTCCCCACCAACAGGTGGGCCAATGAGCAAGTCCAGCTGTTTGCAGGAAGCCTGGGTGGGTGGAGCAGTGCAGCCCATGTGGGAGGTTCTTCCCCACATACCTGCACATCTAACACCCCCTCTACACGCAACACCCCCCACTACCACGTACCAACAATGCATTGGCTTCACGCTTGTATATGACCAGTGAGAGCAATGGTGAAAATAGAGGAGACACTCCAAGAAATATGGTGCCAAAGGTGGTCAGTATGACATACCCTGCTATAGTTATTTGCCAATTGTTGACTGGGAGCGACCCTGCAACCAGCTGTGTGTGTGTGAGTGTGTGTAAGTGTTTGTAAGTGTGTGTGTATCTGTTTTTTTTTTGAAAGTAGAGGATGACATGGCAGGTGGTTTTGGAGCAACATAATAACATAATAATAATAATGGAGCCCAAACACACACATCCAAACACCCCAACATACAATGCATGCAATACCCAAGCCCAGCAGTGCAGTGCCAATCAGATTTGTCACCAGGCTTATAGTGCTGTTGAGTTTGTGACCTGTGCACATGTGTATGTTCAGTGTGTGTGGGTGTGGTGTGGGTTACGCTACACATACCAAACGCTGAGAAACAACCGAGTTGGAACCCCCCAACAAACATCACACGTACCACGCGCCACAATGTCTCGCACACCCTGGAGCACCATGGTGTCCACATGCTGCACACGTGCCTTGGCTGCATGTCCTGCTTGACCCACTGTGACTTGCACCTGCCATGGCTGTGCTTCTGTATTGGCTGCTGTGTTACTTGCTGTATTGCTTGTACTGTTTGCTGTGTTGCTTACAATAATCTTTGCTGTATTGCTTGTAGTGTTTGTTCCATCACTCCCTGCTGCATGCTTTGCTGTGGATGTTTCTTCTGGTACAAGAAGAGTGTGGGTGCCTGTCGCTGCTCCCCCATTTGCTGCTTTCCCTTCATTGGATGCTGCTTTCCCCTCATTGCATGATGTTTTCCCCGATGCTTTCCCCTCATTGGATGATGTGTACAGTGCAAGGCGTCCATCAGAAGACACACCCCTGCAATGCAAGCCTGTCATAGTCATCAATAATGCTGCTTCTGCCCTGTGAGGATATGTGAACGATACGTACTTGTGTGTGTTTTTCTGTGTGCGTGCGTATGTGTGTGTGTGTGCGCGTGTGTCTGCTTGTAATCCAAAACCACAACCAAAAAAACCACAGAGTAGTGAGACATCACCTACCGCAGCGTGTCGGTCACAGCCCCACACAGTCGGCCCCCCACAATCACCTCTTCCCCTGCTGCAAGAAACCGTTGTACAGTGGCAGCCAACTGCAGTGTTTGTGCCAGTCGCACAGGTGCACACGCGTCATTGGGGATGACAACTGTGTGACAGGTGGGTGGGTGTATACCACATGCCAGGGGAAATGCCTTGTAATGAATGCATGGGCATACAGCACCATATATGAGCATACAGCACCATATATGAGCATACAGCACCATATATGAGCATACAGCAACATACAGCAACATACAGCAACATACAGCAACAAACAGTGACATACATGGGCATACAGTACCATATAGTCACATACATGGGCATACACCAACACACACGTACCTTTTCCTGCATCACCTCCTGCATGCACCACAACCCCCTTGCCACGGTGTCTGCATGGTGCCGTAACGACGTTGACCAATGTGATTGACCGCTCTGACATCATGGTAGTTGGATGGCTTGTGGTATCTGTGGCACACACGCTACACACACACACACGCTACACACACACACACCCAGACACACACACACCTGGAGTGATGGCAACTCGTACAACACACATGGCACGCCCCAAAGCAAAATCCAGGCTACGCATGGGTAGGAGGTTGCCTTGCGATTGGAAAGGCAGCGTGAGCACCTGTGCAGGGGTTGGACCATGTACCAATCAGCGGCAGAGATCAGTTGTGTGTATAATCGGACACGCACCTCTATAATTTCCCACCGACTCAGCACCGCCATGTTGCTGCCCAACGTCCCGCATACAAAGAGGTGCATGTGGGGCAAGTTGAATGCCTTTTGCAGTTGCTTGAGGTCGCCTGCAAGCCACACATCATGCAAGAGCACCACATCCTGATTGGTTGTGTGCGTTGATGTTTGTGTGTTGTGCTTGTGTGATATGGTTGTGTATGTTAATGGTTGTGTGCGTTGATGGTTGCATGCCGGTGATTGATGATGGTGCTCTTGTGTGATGACAGCATTGTATCATGATAGCATTGTATCACAAACAACAACACACCACGTGGTTATCAGCAGTGCAACCCTGGACTATTTGCCTGTGTACAGTGGAATGGACAACATCAAGATGATTGTTTCGTGGAGGTTGTTTCGTAACGCGACACATGCAGTGTACATCCATGCAGTGTAGATCCATACTTGATACGCTGGGGGCGTGCTCGCAAGCGCAGCGGAAAACCTTGCAGGTCGATTGATTGCACACACACGTCTGCAGAGGATCCCATATCGTTGTGATGCTGTGGTACTTATGTATAATGTGTGTGTATAGAATTGTTGCTACAAATACTGGTTGAATGTTGTTGTGCAAACATTATAACAATCCTAATTTTCAGTTCAAGCATTATAGCATTCTATTCACCTCACGAGAGAGCTAGTGTTCACCCAGTGGTACCTACAAATAAGCAGCAGTGTGCGTATACGTGTGTATATATTGCACCAACGCGAAGCATCTCTTGAGCGAACATCATCACCCAACTTATCGCCTTCCTTGCTTGTATTTGCAATAAATACTGCACATCGATTCGCATCACAACAGCATTTCATATCGAAACTCATCCACCTTTTGCTTGTCAACCTTTTGATCAGATGTCTGCCTCGCTTCCACCAACAGTGGGACACAACAAGGTACTCACCACCCAGAGACACCACATATGTGCTTTGCCACACACCTTCATTTCTACCAAAGGTACCCCGCAAGCCCCTGCATCCCAACAAGGCGCCATCAGACGGCAACACCCCCTGTGTACCTGCAGCACTGGATTCTCGTGCACCTCCCAACTATTCCACCCTCATGCTCAAATCTGATGAGGAGCTACGTGCCATGCTCGCAGCTATTCACCCGGTATGGGCGATGGTGGTAATTCAAACACACCTTTCGATGCTGATGTGCACAGCATATCACACACACATACCACCACAGCTGTGCAACTTTGGCAAGATGGGCCGCCCCAGCTATGCAGCTATACAGCAGCGAGGTCGTTACACTGCTGTACAACAGGAACTCAAGCGTCGTGGATTGAGGTGCCTGATGGTGACCCATGTGATGCATGCTCGTGATGGTTGTTGTTCCCTGCACAAAACTCTGTCCAAAAGCCTATATACACCTTCAGACACAAGCACCCCAACATCTCCACGTGCTTGTCACCCACCACAACAGTATATCATGGACACCCACCAGCAGTCAAACATTTGGTCAAACAAGCCCCGAGGCCATGATCATGCCCTTGTCCACTGCAACTGCTGCTCTTGTGATGGGTGGTATGTCATGGGGTGGGTGTATTGGTTGTGTATGTAGTATACATACACTTCATCACCACTTGCATACAATCAGCAGCATCCACAACAATATCGTCACCCACACACAGCGCACCATGAACCAGCACAAGAGCTCGCAGGCAGCAAGCGCAAAACACGAGAGGGGGCGAGTACACCTCCGTATTTGAGTAGGCACCATGATGTCTGTGGTAAAGAAGACGATGTATGTACCCGGGTATATAGTCAACAAATGTTGATGTACAGCAACAGCACGATAAGCAACACACGCACCAACACACAACAAAACCCCCACCCACTCAGGCACCCACGCTCGACCACCACACCACCACCGCTACGGCCAACAATCACAGCCACAACCGCGGCCTCTCGCCACCGTCTGAAGAAACCACCATCGTAGATGCACCCCCAACAAAAGTCCACGCCCCCGACGTGGTGGCTGACAGTGCAGACGCACCTCCCATGGATACCCTGCTGTCACTCACCATGCAAGTGCTGCAGCGCAACCAGGAGCAGCGCCAGCAGCTGGTGCAGCAGCTGGTGCTTGAGAACAACGTGCTGCTGGAGCTCGTGCAGCTGCTGGGGGGCCGCTCGGGTGGGGGGGAGGAGCAGGGGGCGGCGGCAGTGGTGGCGAGTCAGCAGCGTTTGCAGCTTCATCTGAATGCATTAATGGGCGGTGGAGGGATGTACTCTTAGTAGTAGGGGTGTAGGGTGTGTGTATAGCATGTACACTGGCAGTTCATTGCACGTCATACCAACCTTTCATATCATTCCCTTTCATATCCCTTTCATCCTTTCATATTTTAGAGTCCGTATAGGATGCGCGTGCATCATGTGGCGTGCGTGCAAGATGTAACAGCGTTAGTGCTGTGGGATAGAAACCCAGCGGCGTGTAATCAACGCGATGGTGGTGGCCACGCCTCAACTTTAGAGCCTCTATTGCTCCTTGGTATGATTGTAGTATAATGCATCATGATTTATGTCGCTATTATGCTTGATTCCGCTACAAAATCGCTCCCTCCTGGTTGATTGCATGATCAAGTTTGACCAGCGTATTGCACAGCCCATGCTCACCCATCCTCCTGAATATAGGATGTGGAAGCTTTGTGCGCATATTCAATGCCAGAACTGGGTTGTTACAGCACAGCCAACGTGTTTTGCCCCATGCAGCACGGGTGCATGGGCTGGTGCTCCAAGACCCTCATGCACCCACCCACACCCTGGTGCTTGCGTATGGTGATCGTGTGGCCAAGGTAAGAAGGGGTGTTTGGGGATGTATGCGCAGGAATGACATTGATGTTGTACACACACTACATGGGTTTTTTGTGTGTGTGTTTTTTGTTGCCATGGGACATGCACATTCCTGCTGTGACCTTTGTCACTGTATTCTGTGCCCTGTACCACTCACATAGGTACTGTCCCTGCATGCACAATCCAGCACCCGCACACCAACCAGTGTACAACTAACGTCAGCATGTGATGGTCACGACGGGGATGATGATGGGATCACCGGGGATGGGGACAGTGGTGAGGACACTGGTGGTATCACAAGCAGCATACCCCCTGTAAGTCAGTGGATTATGTGTGCAGCATGGTTGCCTTGTGATGCACAGCAACAGCAGCAACAACAGAACAGTGTGCCCCAAGAGGATGGTGTGCAGATAGTACACAGCAACACCAAACACGTGTCCCATGCTGCACACCCCACCAGCACCCACACACCCTCCATGTTTGCATTGGGGTTGTGTGACAATGCTGTGCAGCTGTATAGGTTTTGCAACAGAAAGGTGTGTATGGGGGGGGTGCGACATGGTGTGTGTGAGCATGTGTTTATTACTACTTGGCTCACAGACAAAGACACTGCTTCCATGTCCATATATGCATATACACCACACCCACATGTGTCACACCACACCCACATGTGTCACACCACACCCACACCTCTCACTTAGGTCACCATGGTGCGGCGTATAGAGAGCACCACCCGGTGTACGTTGTACAGCATGGATATACTTGTGTGGCCTTGCAACAACCACAACAACACTGTGCAAACACCACTCACTGGAGAGAACAAGCATGATGACATGTCAGTGTGCCAATTAACATCCTCACACACAACAGCACCTACTGGTACACCTACAGCAGCGCCCACACGTGCAACCCCAACACCGAAAGCTAGTACACCCACAACAACACTGAAAGCTAGTACACCCACAACAACACCCAGTAGTACACCCACAACAACACCAAAAACTAGTACACCCACAACAAGATCTAGTAGCACACCCACAAAGGCACTTGGCGTAGAGGTGTGGGTAGCTGCAGGCACAGTATACCTGGATGTGCTGGTATGGTGCATTACGAGTGGTGGGCATCAGACTACACCATACAATGTGTTGCCCAATGATAACCACGATGGTGGTGGTGGTGGATGTGATGCTGGTGGTAATGGTGGTGGTGGTGGTGGTGATGGTGGTGGTGGTGGTGGTAATGGTGGTGACAAATGTTGTGTAGCATATAATAAGCATATAGAGTGTATACAGCCACTGTATGTGCTCAAGGGACATGAGGGGTGTATACATAGGTACGTGTGGTTATGTATGCAGGTATACCATGTGTGTGATGTATGCAGATGTAGCAGGTGTGTGTATGGCAACCATGTCCAATGATCCACGCACAAACTTTCACGTACTCACAAGTCATTGCCTATGCATACCAATGTCATACCAACACACCATTTCCTATACATACCACAACAACAGGTTGCGTTGGTGTGTCAGTCCACACACACTCACAAGTGCGAGTGATGATCGTACTGTTCGAATATGGGTGTTGGGAAGGCAAGGTGATACATTGAATACAATAGGTGGCACCAGTGATGATGGGTGCTACAATACACCAACTGACACACCACCACCCACAATGTCAATCCCACCCAATGTCAAACCCACCCACTGTCAACCCCACTGTCATGTGTTTACTGGTCTGCCAACACGTGTGTGGGAGTGTGTGTTGGTACATGGACGACTGTTGGTGTGTGGTTGTGAGGATGGATCATGTGTGCTGTGGGATGTGGAGATGCATACCAAACTTGCACAATTTCGGGTATGCTGGGGTGGGTTGTGTATGATGTGGTGGTGGGTTGCGTATGATGTGGTGGTGGGTTGTGTATGATGTGGTGGTGGGGTCGTACAAGGATTGATACACACTCTACACGATAATGCACATGTTCCATAACATGACACATACACGTTTCCAGCACCACCACCATCCATATCACCATCACACCCACACACCCACACACTCCCATCACCACTACTATCATCATCACCGTACACCCATGACATCAAAGGCACACAAGCCCCGTGGTGTGCGTCATTGTCTTGTATACAACACATGGCTGTTTACTGCTGGTGCTGATGGCAGTGTGCAGCGGTGGAACCTGTCCACATGGATGGATGCTGCATTGCTGCATGATATATTGGTGACAAGCAGGAGTGGAGGGGGGAGGGGCGTTGTGGGTGGGGAGAGAGGTGAAGATGGGAACAGAGGTCAAGGTGGGAAGAGAGGTCAAGGTGGGACGAGAGGTCAAGGTGGGAAGAGAGGGGAGGGCTGCTTGGTGGTGCCTCAAGAGGGCCCCTCTCTGACCACAGCCACAGCACAGCAACACAAGCCTACACAAACAGCAGCACCACCACCATCAGCGGCCTCAGCCACACAACACCCACCACCACCACCATCATCATCATCATCAGATGAGCTGTCGTGGCGGTATGCAGGTACAGCACCAACGCTCACAGAAAATGATATGGTGGAAACATTGCATATCATTTCGAGTACCAGCATGGTGGTGTGTATGCGTCATGTGCGTGTGTATTACGTCACGTGGGAGCATGGTATGGAGGTGGTGGTGTGTGTATTTCTGGTGTGTGTAGATGTGTTGTAATGAATTTGGTATATGCAGGACATACCAGCATGTATGTGTACACTCTATGTATACTCTGACAGACTACGCCATGTATACCTTCACAAGCTACACCATGTATACACTCACAGGGCATCAGCATGTACGGTGGCATCTGCTGTTTGCCGGGTATCCACCACCACCAGATATTGACCAGAATACTGATAATGATAATAACAGCAATGCAGCAGCAGCACAAGGAAAGAAAACCAAGGCAAAGAAAAAAAAGAAGAAAAACAAGGGGAGTGGGATCCATGCAGATACCCACAAAGAGCAGCAGCAGCCACAGCAACAAAACCAACACCATGAAGAGGCGCAGCAGCAGCAGCAACGACAAAACCATGAAGAGCAACCTGCACGTGACAAACAACAACAACCTGCTGTTGTGGGTGATCAACCACCACCACCACCTGCTTCTTCTAGTGCTGCTGATGCTGCGTTTGATCAACATACACCATCATCACCACCACCGCAACAACAACAACCAGTGGCAGCACCCACCATACTCTCCCACACCCACCCCGGGAGATCCACTGCTGTGCATGCGACCCATGTGACCCATGTACCCTCCACAAGCACGCAGCTGCAGGTGTTTATAGGAACCTCCAGGGGTTGGGTTGTATGTCTGACATTAGACACTGGGGTTGGGGAGGATTGTGGGGGTGATGAGAACAGGGGTAGTGTGATACAGCAAGAGGGTACTAGTGCAATGGTGTGCTCCTGGGTAGTATATGACAACAGGTATGCATGTATGTGAATAGTGCAACACAGAAAAACCAGCATATTTGCCTTGATTGTGTGCAGGCGGTACACTATGTTCATCGGTACCATCCATGATCAGTGGACCCTGTGTGTCACCCTCACCATTCATACACATCAACATCACTACGCAGGACCGTGCAACATGTACTGACGGCACCAGCACCTTCCCACCTCCTTCCTCATTCCCCCAGCACGTCAGCACCCAACCCCCTCCCCTCTCCTTTCCTACTGGTAACTGTGGGTGCTGCAGCAGCAGTAGATGTATGGCTGGTTTCCTGTACACCATATGGAGGTGCAGGGGAAACAGGTGATGGCGCAGGGAAAAAAGGTGGTGATACAACAGTCAACCCCACAACAACAGCACAACACGGAGACACAGTACCTCACTCAGACAAATCTGCCCACCCTCCATCGGTCCCTCCCACCCACACCCCCTCATACCCATGTACCACCTCCCCATACCCATGCCCCACCTTCTCATCAGCACGCACCACCACACAAGAGCCACCCCAGCCGCCCCAGCCACCCCGGTATTACCCTATACACATTGCCCGTGCTGTGAGTCCCTTGTCCAGCATGGCAGCCTCCCTTGCCCTAGACCTCCAGTATCATGTGCTGTTGTGGGGGAGTGTGCGGGGTGGTGTGGTGGTGTTTCAGTGGCCAAATGCGCTACTGGAGGGTGGTGGTGGTGTTATGGGTGGTAATGGTGGGGGTGGTGGGGGTGGTGATAATGATGGTGGTGATCATGGTAGTGCTGTCTATACAAGTGAGACAAATGACCAAGGCAAGGAGCAGCATGCTGATGGTATCACACCCACCCACCCAGCCATCACCCCCCCCTCCAAAATCATGACCCCCCCACACACAATCATGTTGCCCATACTGGCGGCACATCCAAGGGCACATGGTACAAGTAGTGTGGGGTTTGTGGGGGTGTTGGATGGTGTGTCAGGGTCAGCGGAGATCATCACTGGTGGGAGTGATGGGTGCTTACGAAGATGGAGGTGTGTTTGGGTGGTGGTGGTATTGTTGTGGGAGTGATGGGTGCTTATGAAGATGGAGGTTGTTTTTTTGGGGGGGGGGTATTGTTGTGGGGGTGATGTTGTAGTGATTGTGTATGAATATGTACATAATTTGTGTGTGTAGTATATGTGTATATGTGTATGTCCATATATATGTCTCTAGACAATATCACCTATGCCCTTATACTCCACAACAGGATTCCTAATACAACCGCCACCCTGCTGCCACCCACTCTACCCCTCTCCACGCCTGATACACCCCCAACCCCTGATACATTCCCACCCCCACCTGCTCTTGTGCTGCTGGGCAGTGATAGAGTACTTGGGTTGAGCAATGTGCGGTCTGTGTATGCTACCCCATGGGGACATGTTGCTACTGGGTATCAGGTATTGATGTGTGAGGGATGGTGTGTGAGGGATGGTGTGTGTGTGTGCAAAAAGGAAACTAGAGCACATTGTCGTTTCTCCCAAAACCTGTTGTCAACACACACACACACACACACACACACACACACACACACACACACACACACACACACGGTTTTCTACAGGGCAAGTACCACAATGCAGTGGCATTGCAGCACACCCAGCAAATCCTGCTTCAAGAGCAATGTGGGGGCAGGCGACGGGCAGCACATTGTCATGTATCACCATCATCATCATTACCACCATCATCATCATCTACAACAATAAGAGCAGCAGCAGCACAAACATCATCATCATCATCATCATCATCATCATCATCAGGAGCAGAATCACAGGCAGTCACACTCAGGCAGTCACACGCTCATGCAGTCACCTTTGCTGTTGGATTTAAAGAGCAGTTGTTTATTGTGCAAGTACACCCATGGGGAAGAACATTGACCCCCATCAACACAACAGCAACACCACCACCAAACCCAGCAACATGCATGCACACAGACAGTGGGCACGTGGGGTTCATGCAGCAACAACAGCAGGTTCAATATATACAAGACAACAACATTGATGGGACAGCACAGACATCCAGCACATCCAACTCATCAACACCTCTGGCAAGTAGACAACACACACCAAGCATGCATGTCGTGCATCATGGGCGTGAGATACATGCTGTGCGTATCCTCCATCCACCAGCACAACATAGTAGTCACGGTGGTATGCCTACTGATGTGCATACCGATGTGCATACTGATGATCAGAGCAGCCCAAAGGACAGAGTGTCTCACTCCAGCGTTGACCAGTCAAGGTCACACAGATGGACACACCAAAGGTCACACAGATGGGCACCTGTCTCAATACCTATAGCGAGTGTTGCTGAGGATGGGTGGTTGTTCATTGCAGGATGTCCTTCTGTGGCTGCTATGGATGGCATATCAAGGGCAGGGGAGGTGCTTGATGACTGGGAAACAAAAGAAACAACAATAGAAACAATAGCAACAACAGAAACAATAGCAACAACAACAGCAGCGGCGAGAGGGCATGATGAAACAACAGCAGCAGCAAGCAAACCATTTGTACCACGTGTACCACATCATGATAGTTCACTGTCATGGTGCCAGCATATAGGTAGCAGTCCAGAGGGAATGGCGCTCCTGTGCCTCAATACATATGCATTGCATGGTGTGTGTATGTGTGTGTTTTGTGTCAGGGTGAACGTATGTGTGTGTGTTTCGTGTCAGGGTGTGTGTACATGTGTGTGGATTTATCCAACGTACCCTCAACACACCCGCACACCCACAGATGATCAATGGCTTGTGTGTTGTGGTGGGGGCAAGGAGTCGTGTTATGTGTGGCTCGTTTCAGATACACAGCAGCAACAGAAGAAGAGGAAGACTGCACAACATACAAATGCCACACATGAATGCAACACACATGCCACTGTGTCTGCTGCCAACAATGTCATGGCAAGTATCTGCCTCGCAAGCACCAGCAAAGCGTATGTGGTGTGGGATGTGGGTGTATATACATGTTGTCGTGATGTACATCACTGCCAACACACATGCTCACACCTCGCAATACCACGCAGGTCCCAAGACGACCATTCCCCCCATCGGATTGTATCCATGTGCATCGTGCAGGTGGAGAGGGGCCACCCATTGAAAGGGGGCCCCTTTTCCTCCACTGGCCCCTCTACATCCTGTCCCTCCTGGCCACCTTCATCATCATCATCATCATCATCATTATCAGCAGCAGCAGCAGCAGTATGTTCCCCTGCTGCATTGACCGTGTTGACCGGAGTGGGTGATGGGCGTTTACTCCTCCTCCACTGCAACGTTGGTGGTGCTGGAAAACAACAACAGCCAACATGGACGGAAACCGTCGTGCAGCAGCCTGTATCTGGGGTGGTATTGTGTATGCATACCATACACACCATGACAGACACCCACAGTGCGCAACACAACCCCTCCTCGTACAACACAGCACCGCCGTGCATTATAGCTACGGGGTATAGCAGTGGGGCGGTGGTGTTGTGGCAGTTGATCAAACCAGATGTGATGGTTGCGTTGTGGTACAATGCACTATGTCATCCTTCTGCAGTGACCAGTGTGAGCCTGGCACCATGTGGGCGTCGTATTGACACTGGTCATGATGGTGGTGATGATGGAGGGCACGCTTGGAATCGTCATCTCGAAACTGTTGACATCCATACGACACCTACACAATACACGTTGGTGACGGGTGGGGATGACCAGTCATTGTCTGTGGTGCGCGTAAGTGTGTCCCCCAACACCATGCACAACAGCAGCCAATCAGCAGCAGAGCATGTGGGTCCCTCTGACATTATGCATCGTCAAGATGCACTCCCCAATGCCCATGCATCGGCTGTGCGAGGGGTGTGGACAGATGGGCACTGTGTGGTGTCTGTTGGGTTGGACCAGATGCTGCGTGTGTGGCGGGTGTTGGACAATGAGGATGATCATCGCCGATGGCACATGGTCGCATGGCAATGGGTGCAAGTGCTCGAGCCAGAGGGCTTACACGTGTGGGTGGAGCGTACAGGGTTGCTGCACGTGGTGGTGTGTGGACGGGGCATGGAGTATTTAGTTTTAGAGAGCTGCTGAGGGACCCTCATGTCTTTTAGCCGTCCATTTTTCGTTGCTCATTATTATTTCATTCATTCATTTTTTACACCGTATTCACCACCATGCAACCGAGTACTACCATGCCACCACGTACAACGACCACCACCACAACAACAACACGCCACGGAAACAACACTGCATATTCAGCATCCATCTCAAAACGCATCATCACCCCACTCTCCAGTGTGCTCATGGCACTCCTCTTGCCGTTTACCTTGCCATTTACAATTTCCGTACGTACCATTTCCATGCTACTCTACCTCATGGGCGTGGCTGTGGGCATGTGTACAGGCGTGGTAGTAGGCCTTGGGGAGACCATCTCCACACCAGCACGTGCGCTGCGTCGAATGCTGCCTGGAGGTATGTTGTTGCCTGCGTGCATGATGATTGTGCATGTCAATGCTGCTCCAAAAACCAGCACCTCACCAACAACAGGCCAGGAATCATCGTCCATCCGCACTGCCGATGCGCAGCACAAGCTCCACACAGCTGCCGATGACACCCACTACCCAGCTGTTGCCAATGCCATGCCAGGGGTACTGCAGCCGTATGGCTCCATTCCTCAAGCTCAGCACAGCGAGGTGTGGTGATACGTGTGTCCCACCTGATACGTGTGTACCACCGGTATGTGCACCCCATACATACTCCCAGGTTGATGAGCAATTTGATGAGCCGCTCAGGAGCAAGCTGGGACAGGCATGGCAGTTACGAAACCGCCTGGAGGTCCTGCTGCCAGCTTTCTGAATGTGCCTGCATGGGGGCTTGTGAAGTGAGTAAAACACAATTACTTTTTCTCTCCACATGTTTTCGTCTGTGTATTTCACGATGCAATCGAGTTGGTTGGTGAATTGCCTGCACGTTGGTGCGCATTGACTGTACATTCAGCTCGCAAAACTGATTACTTGTCCAGTCCATCTGGCTTCAACCGTGCGTGTCCGACTGATACAGTCGCAGCTCGGAGCAGACCAACCCAGACCCTCGGAACACTGTAGACTAGGCGTTGTCAGGCAACAATGGTGCGTGTACGCACGTGCTAGCCACTGGTTGCTCATTGGTTGTTTCAGCAGTAGGATTTACTATGTAGCGACGGTGCCTGCCGTTACGATTGCGTGGTTTACGATGCAAACACGACGTGTGACGCATTGTATCGCACATAGATCATGCAGTGCCTGGTGGCAACTGATGGGCGGTCACTGGGGCTATCACTGATGATGATCAATAACACAGACCCCCCAATACACAGGCCCACCTCTACAGCGCCCTTCGAGACATCCTAGCCGACCTCCTCCTGCTGGCACACGAGCACGGTGGTGCAGGCCATTCAGTGGCATGTTCCTCGCTCTACCTGTTTCTCAACCAGCACGCGGAAGGCCATTCTGATGTCCAACACATCCTACCCGTGTTTGCAGCCCTGCAGCGCATTATCCAGGAGGAAGATGTCTCCCAGGGCCCTATTGTAGTGCAGCGCCTGTTTCTCCTCCTCGACAGCCTGGAAGCCAAGTGTCAGCAGGATTTCAGTCAGGGGCGATATGATGAGCCTGCACTGGTGAGTCGAGCCCTTGCAGTGTGGATGAGAGGCCTAATCGTGGACCCTGCGTTTGGCAAGACACACCCACACTTGGTGGCCATGCTCATGCAAAGCATCTACAGGTACAGCTTGTTAGAGAAGGAAAGTGAAGCCAAGCGAGGAGGAGGGGGATCAGCAAGTCCAGCGACTGGTGGTGGTTTGTCAGTGCCATCAGCAGCAGTGGAGGACCACAGCGTGTCAGCACCGCCACACAGCGGCAAGCCACCGCGATCACCCCCCCAGAAAACCGCATCCAACAACAACACATCATCTCCCATCAAAACATTATCCCCCATGAACAAAACGGCGTCGCGCCTGCGCCGCATGGCCTCTGCTGCAAAATCCACCACCATTGGATCAAACCCCACAACAGTTGCCCAAAAGGCCAACGACAAGCTGCTCCAGGGTGACACAGCAACCCTGTGGCGCCGCTTGTATGCAGATCTTCCCACACCCCCTGCACACACATGTGCCGCGCTGCTCCCCGTGCTGCTTGCATGGCAGCAAGAGACAGAGGCATACAAGGCCAGGGTGTTGGCAGAGAAGGAGGCTGAAGCGCGTGTGCCCCCAACGACTGGGATTCGTGTGGTGCCATTATCTGGGGCATCGGATCATATCATGTCAACCCACCATTCGTTGGCATCCGTGCATGATGATGATGGGAGCCTGGTATTGCATCGGCGTCCCACTACTCGCATGTCGCCCCGGGACAATGGGGGGGGGAGTAGCACCCGCAGCAGCAGCCCCCGGAGCAGCACGTCGAGTGGGGGTTTGGATGCTGGAGAGCGGGTGGTGCGGGGCACTGTGCATCTTGTGTCACCTGTTGTCAACACGGGTGTGTACAAGGGCAATGGTGTGTATACAAATAATGTCGCCCATACCCACGCCCATACAAATAATATCGCCCACACGTATGAGGCGTTCAAGGCATTCAAGTCCCAACAAACCACATGATAATGTTGATGAATTATTATTGATGCGTTTTGGTGCAGCTGTATGTTTTGATGCAGCTTGGTGGTGTTTTTTTTTATCACACACCGCCCCAATAATCTCATGCTTATTCTCTGAATATATGGACAAAGCAGTAGTGTAAGAACAACAGCAATGATTCTCAAGCACGTAGTTTCTCTTCGCACGGCATGTGCTGCTGCACATCCCCCACGAATGCCCTCTTGCGTTGTTCGTTGCTCCTCCTCTTCTTCGTCTTCACCCAGTTCACAACCAGACGTGCAAAAGCTTGCCCAACTTGCCCACATTTCCATCACTGACGAAGAGGCACAAGACTGGCAAGGCAAAATCAGCAACGTCTTTGAATGGTTTGCCCAGCTGCAGGCTGTTGATGTGGAAGGTGTTGCCCCCGCCACACGCCCATCCTTTGGTGACCAAGCAGCTGGCGTGGTGTTGAGAGAGGATCATGTGGTGGCATACCCTGATGGTGAGCGTGTGTTGGATCAGGTGCCCGCACGGGATGGCGCGTTTGTCAAGGTACCACGAATAGCAACTGGCGCTGACAGCGTTGGGGGGGACTGATGATGTTTATGATCGTGTGTGTGTAGCATTATGAACTTTTACTATCTATTTTCGGCGGGCATCTTCTCCCGCCTTTTCAAAGGTAAAGATGCATGATACAACCTTTCCAAAGTAAACATGCACGATATATTACAATATGTACCTCCTCATGCTACATACCCTCCAATGAAATAAAATATGGTGGTACACAGCAGCAGTATACAACAACACGACACACCAAAAACACATCATCTCATACGCGTGGCACAGTCTCCAAAAACGCATCAAGTGCAGCATCCAGTGATGCAAATGCTACCAACACGTCTTCCTCATCAGCTTGCCTGCGAGCAGCAAGCATCAACACGTCATCAAAACGCACCAACCGTTCCTTGAAGACAAGATATGCTTCCCGTGCACGCACAGCTGCCCCAACATCCACCTGCAGGACAGCCCTAGGTGGGTGGGGCACGAGAAGCTAGGTTATGAAAGGCCAGATGATAAGCTATGTGAGGTACAGGGGTACACGTACAACTGTCTACAAAGCACCACGGTATGTACACACCATGGCAGGTAGAATGCGCACTGTCGCACATCGTCAAACGGGCTCAGCACCAAGGAATCAGACAGTTGACGAAACTTGCCATCCTCTATGCAGTTTTGAATGTCTTGCCATGCCTGCACACGGGCCAGGACGAGGCGGTCGAGGTACTGCGGGACAGAGAGGGCGGGGACAACGTTGCTCGACAACATGATGGCCCTACGTGTTTCCTCTTCCTCTGTGATGGCACCTGTTGTTGTGTGTTGTTGTGAGAAGTGTTGGAGGAGGTCACCATGAAAAGAGATGCCATCCATCATCAACCTGTTGGTTTGCATGGTATCGTTGATGCTGCTGCAAGGAGTGGCACTGCAATAGCAATACGACGATGCAATGCTTGAGGTGTTGTAGCAGGTTTTATAGCAGCTACAACACAGCGATCTGATGATGTTGCTAGGGTGGCACGCATATGGACAGGCTCTCACACTCTCAACAATTGATTGAAAAAACACAGGAATGGTATGCCTAAATGGCAAGGAATAAATATATCAAACTCACAACCATCACAACCATCACTTGCTCACCACCTTGAAGAGGTGATGCAGCGACACAGATTCCAGTGGCAAGCACTCCCATGTCTTGCATCTCCCAAAAAATGTCTCCAGCACTTGTTCATACACATCCAGCAGCTCGCTCTGCTTCCTATGCGCATGCACGGGGTCCAGGTCAATATACCACATGCGTGCCGCCAAGTACTGTCTTGCAGCTGCACGATACCTGCGCAGCTGCTTGCTGCTCCACAATGGTGACTGCGCCCCACGCTGCTGCTGGGCGAGCGGTGGCAAGTGGTGCCGCCGTGAGGCCGCCATGGTGCCCACCAAGCATCCATCGTGGGCGGGGTCAAACCACGCGACGGGCAATGTATGTATGTGCGCTGTTGCGTCGGTGGCCGCTTTTGACAGTGTCTGCATGGCAACATGCGGCAGGCACATGCGTAGCAAGTCGGACAAGGTGCGTGACATAGACTGGGATGGTGTTTGAAACACGACGGTGTTGTTGCCACACAACGCCCACAAGTAGTCTACAACACTCGCCTGTGTGTAGGGAGGGTATGCTGTGTATGCATGTTCATGTACAAGCACCCCTGTATGCAACCCACCAAACAAACCTCATCTGTGCCCCTATTCTCCCCCAGCAACCGCAGCATGGCTTCCCCCAGGGCCCCCTGGCGTTGTAGTGTAAGCATGAAATCGCGCGAATGTGGCCACACAGCCTGCCACTGCAACCCCAAGCGTGCACTCAATATCCCCACATCCTGTGTGAGCAGTGCCCCTGCATCAAGCCACGTGCCACCGTATTTGTGCAGCACGAGCAGGCGCAACACATCGTGGTAGGGGCCAGATGCAGTTTGGGCATGGAGCGCACGGGGGAAGGAAAAAAACGGGTGGCGTTCTATGGGGGTGTTCCATATGAGCTCTGGCCACCACAGCCAATGCACCTCAATCACCCGCGCAAACTCACTGTGGGGGGGTGTTTTTTGTTTGTGTTTGTGTGTGGCACAAGGATGCGAACTCAGACAACCCCACCTCAACAGCTGAAACGCCTCCCGATGCAACTGTATAGCCTCCACATCTGTCACCCACAGCACCAGCCGTGCGTGTCCCAGGTCCTGGGTCAGCAGAAATGCTTTGAGCGCCAGCAAGTTGCCGTGCCAGGCACGGGGAAAGGCGGTGTCGAGAAATGTGTGAAAGACCTGCAAGGGCGGGTTGCGACACACGTCTGTACCCTGCTGGGTGGCATCCGCACACGTCCAACACAAATTGGTGGTGTGAGTCCAGTAATCCATACGGTGTGCATCACCACACTGGGTCGCGTTTCGATGGGATGATGCGATTGATGCCGCTGGTTGAAAGCCACTGCGCACAAGGTTTTGACACACAAACGACCATTCCAACGGATGGGATTTTGTGAGAGGTTGCGTGGGGGTGATGAACAGGAGGAGAGAGAGGAGGAGGAAAGTTGACCACCACGTTGAGCGCGTGGTGGTGGTTGTGGTCATCTTGATGATGATGGGGAGGGTTTATTGAGGTGCATTACGAGGTGCATTCACATCACATGTCGTTGTTTGTTGAGTTGATTGGATCCGATGGGTTCGATGGCCGCGTGACCATGTGAGCTTGGTCGAGTTTGTTTGCTGAACACTGGTGATGAAAATGCACTGGTAATGAAAATGAAAAATGTACCAAGTGTTATAGCTAGTGGGGAACACACTGCAGCAGGTTTTGCTGTACTCTTGAGGCTGTCAGTCACAGACAAAGCAGTAGCAGCTGCCCCATCCAAGTGTGCCACGGTGGTGCACGCACACTACCTTACAACATCACCTCCATGCTGCATCTACATGCATCGATCGCTGTGGCACATGGCTGGTGTTGAGGCGCCCTCGTGGGACCAATTTTGTGTAACCAATTGGTTTTCACATCATCACCATCGCCATTAGACACTACCCACCAACTACCCACATACCTATTCCTCCAAAACTAGCACAAAGACTGCCATTCGATCTTGTGTGGGTGAGGTTCACCAGCCAACAAGCACAGAGCCTCCACTAAAACACTCCATTTCGTCACATCACAAAGCAGTCCCTATTTATCACAACAACAACTACGCGTCCGTCCACGTGCAGCTCTCACATGCACTGACCACATCTGTATAAAACCTGTATCGCAACTTGTACGCTCATACGAGCGTTGCAGCAATGCATATCACGATGACTGCCTCGATTTTGGGAAGCAGCATGCGTGGGCGGCACATGTGCATGCATACAGGCCGAGTGCACAGGGTGCACACCCCACGTCGTTGTATGCCAGTGTTGTGTGCAATTGCAGACCCAACCAGACGTCCTCCTCCTGTATCTACACTCAAGGATCCTGCCCACATTGGCGCCCGCACCACCAAAAACGCCACCGTTGCGGTACGACATGCAGGGGGTGTGTTGGGCACATGCAGCACATACATCCTAAGCACACATCCATATATAAAATCAACCTCATCAGGAGGATACACAGCACACGCTTGACGAATATATGCGCTTGCCTGTCGAACAGTATTACGAGTTGGATCCTGCTATGATCAAGCCCCTCGGTGGGGATTGCTTTCAACTTGCTGTACCTCGTATTCAACTGTTCAATGTGTGGTTGGAGCCTGTGGTGCAAGTGCATGTGCAGCAGGCACCTGGCAAAGTCATCATTGAGGTGTGTGTGTGTGTGTGTGTGTGTGTGTGTGTGTGTGTGTGTGTGTGTGTGTGTG
>VFQP010001144.1_pt1 | contig 38376 bp, 45 predicted proteins | sample 3512351 | NCBI WGS metagenome assembly VFQP01 (sample SAMN10412372, study PRJNA504923) | tailings metagenome | isolation source: Relicate 1 Philex TSF1 revegetated site | place: Philippines: Tuba, Benguet | collected 2017-08-29
AGCGAGGCAGCGCGACCCGTGGGCAGCAGGGCCCGCTTGAGCCGGAGGCGCCTCGTGGGCGGGGTGGCGCGCGGAGCCGGGGAAACCAGGTGGCCGGACGCCACCTGGGAGCACAGCGTGGGCAACGGACACGCGTGACCCGCCAGCGTGGTGCACAGCGCGTTGCGAGGTGTCCTGAGAACACACCGCGTGCCCGCCCGCAGCGCGCAGGCGACCAGCTTGTGCAGTGCGACGCGAGCAGCGGCCGCGTGGAAGCAGGGGCGCCAGGGGCGCTCAAGGAGAGCAGCATGGCCACACTTTCTGTGAGGCGTCGCTTTCGTTGCGCTGCAGGGGCGCCGCGGGGCGCTGAGGGCCGGGGCGGCAGAACTTCCGCAATCTCTGCTCGGCGACCGCATTTGTGAGGTGCGCGCGTTGGGTGGGGTCGGCGCGCAACACCAACGACTGGCAGCAGCGACGGAGCTAGCAGCACGCCACCTGGTCGTGCACGACACCTCCCGTGCAGGCGGCCTTCGGTGCCTCCTGCGGCCCCCAGAACGTGGCATTTTTCACACCACCACACGCGCAGGAGGAGCAAGAGGAGCTGTGACAACAGGGCGTGATGTTTGGGCAGCTGGGCCAGCCAGCGTGGAACGGGGCGGCCGGGGCCGCTGGCCCGCACGTCACCCTGCCGCAGCAGCAGCCTCTGCAGCAGCAGCAGCAGGCCATGCTGGGGGCGGGCGCGGTCGGCGGCGTGGGCCAGCAGCAGCAGGACCCCTCTGCCGCTGGCTTCGTGTACCAGGCGCCGCACGACATGAACGAGTACCTCCGCCAGGTCATGCTCTACAACAACGTGAGCCGCAGCAGCATGCGCCAGAGGTTGGCACGGTTGATGTGGGGAGCAGGAAGTGCCCGCCGCACGTCAAGCCCATGGCGCGACGCGCGATGCATGGCTGATTGTGCGCGCAGATGCGCATCTTGCAGCAGCAGGCCGCCGCCGCCTACACGCTGGGGTGAGTTGCCACGGGCAGGCTGAGGCCATTCCTGCCGCCTCCACGCGTCTTGCGGCCTGTGCGGCTCGCCTCCGTCACCGCGCCCGTCGCGCACCCGCCTTGCCGTGCAGGGACGCCAGCAAGGGCCTGCTGCCCGCCAGCCACCCGCTGCTGGGCATGCAGCAGGCGCTTCCTCAACCACCTCCAGCGCAGCAGCTGCAGCAGCCGCAGATGCCCACCGGGTTCAACCTGCCCCCAAACGGCGGCGCAGACCTGGGTCAGGGCGCGGCCGCCGCCTACGCCCCCACTGGCGCACCCCAGGCCCCGGCGGCCATCAACCCCGCGCTGCCGCAGCAGCAGCAGCAGCAGCAACAACAACACCCGTTGCTGGCGCTGCAGGCGGCGGGCAACGCCGCGGCGGCGTCCCTCCCCTGGGGCAACCTCTTTGGCGCCTACGGGCTGCCTAACGCCGGGCAGCCGCCAGACATGAGCGCCGCCGCGGCGGCGGCGGCGGCAGGCGGCGCGCAGGGCGCGGTGCCTCCCGTGCCGGCGCCGCCCGCCGCCGCGCCGCCCGACCCCGCCGCCTTTTACCACTCGCTGTTTGGCCTGCAGAGCGCGCACACGGCCGCCGCGGCGGCGGCGGCGGCAGCGGCGGCCATGGCGTCTGCGTCGGCGACGAGCGGCAGCAGCAACGCCAGCGGCGGCCTGCAGCCGCACGCGCTGTCGTCACTCATGGGCCTCCCAGGGCAGGGCCTGTACGGCGCCCTGGCCCCGCAGCAGCAGCAGCAGCCGCTGGGTGGGCTGCTGCCGCCTCCAAACCTCGGGGCGGGCTTTGGCATGGCGCCGCAGGGCATGCAGCCGGGCCCGCCGCTGCCGGGCACCACGCCGCCGCTCCCGGCGCTGGGCGCCGGCGGCGGCGCGCTGGACCCTAGCGGGGCTTTGCTCATGCACCCGCACGCCATGCTGCTGGGCGGCGTGTCGCTGGCCACCACGCCGGCGCCATCAGGCACGCCACCCATCCTGGCGCACCACCCCGTGACGCCGGGGGCTGCGCCGTTCGCCGCGGCACAGCCGCCGCCGCCGCCGGCAGACGGCGGCGCGGCGGCGGCGGCGCAGGGCAAGCGCTCCCGGCCGCTGCTCCGCGGCAGCACCTCTGCTCGCAGCGTGTGCAAGGGCGCCGGCGGCACGCCGGGCGGCAAGCGTCGGGGCGGCGGCGGGCGGGGCGCCCGGCGCGGCGCGTTTGCCGCCGAGGAGGAGGAGGAAGAGGAGGTGGAGGAGGAGGAAGGGGCGGAGGAGGAGCGGCCGCAGCAGCAGCGCGGCGGGAGGAGGGCGCCGAGGGGCGGCAGGGACGCAGCGTCGGACGCCGAGGCGGGGTGCTCCTCCGCCCTGGTGCGCCTTGGATCCGTGTGGCTGAGCACCACGCCACAGCACCACGCCACAGCGAGAGAGACGCATGGTGCTGCTTTGCTCTGACCTGTGTGCCTGCCCTGTTTTGCGCGTGCACATGTATGCATGCTGCGCAGCGCTCGGAGCGGCGCTCCAGCGAGCAGGAGGAGGCCGCCACGATGGCGCTGGCGCTGCCCAGCAGCGGCTCGGGCCAGCCGCCGCTGACGCTCCCGCAGGCGCTGCTGCCCGCGCCGCCCGCACAGCTCCACGCGCACCACCACCACATGGTTGGCGCCGCCGGCATGATCCCCACGGCGCCTCCGCCGCCGCACGGCGTCATGCCGGGGCTGCTCCCGCTGGGCCTGGGCGGCGCGGCCGCGGGGGGCCCCGGCGCGCTGCTCAGCCCGCTGGGGATGGGCGGCGGGGCGGGCGGCGTGGTGCGGGGGCTGCTGCCGCCGTCGGGCGGCGTGCCGCTGGGCGTGGGCGCGCCCGGCCCCGGCGGCGAGGTGAACGAGCGCGAGGCCAAGAAGCAGAAGCGCAAGCAGAGCAACCGCGACAGCGCCCGGCGCAGCCGGCTGCGCAAGCAGGTGCGTGCACTGCTGCGTGCCTCCGCACCCCGCCCGCGTCTCTGCTAGCCACTCCACCCACCCGCCGCCCTCCAGCGGCGTGCCGCGCTGCCGCGCCTCACCCTGACTCGCTCCCTGCTGCTATTGCTGCTGCAGGCAGAGATGGGCGAGGTGCAGGACAAGGTGGACCGCCTGGCGCAGGACAACGACTCCGTAGAGGCGCAGGTGCTGCAGCTGCACGCCACGGCCGAGCGGCTCGACGCCACCAACGCCGTGCTGCGCGAGCTGGTCGAGGCGCTGGGCAGCGCCTCGCTGGCGGGGAGCAGCTCGGAGGCGGCGGCTGGAGGAGGAGGAGGAGGCGGCGGCGGCGGGCCGCCGCTGGCGCTGCTGCAGCCGTTCCTGGACCGTCTGGTCGCTTGCCAGGAGCTGGGCAAGGTGGCGCCGCGCGCGCGGGGCGGGCGCGGCGGGCCGGACGACGGCGACGGCGGCAGCGGCGTGAGCGGCGGCGGCGGCGGCGGCGGCCGGGGCAGCGACTCGGGCGAGGGCGAGGAGGAGGAGGCGGGCGGCGGCGCCGGCGAGGAGAGCACCGGGAGCAGCTCTGGGGAGGAGGAGGAGGAGCAGGAGGAGAGGCACCGGAGGCGCGCCCCGCACCACCAGCAGCAGCAGCACCACCACCACCAGCACCACGCCGCTCAGCAGAGCGTGGCGGAGGAGGAGGAAGCGGGCGGGCAGGGCAAGCGGCGGAGAGCGGACGGCGCGGCGGCGCAGAAGCAATCGGCGCAGGGAGCGCATCGCGCCAGTGCAGATGCGGCTGCCGACGGCGGGGCCAGCACGGCAGCGGCGGCAGGGCTGCTGGCCGGGGGCGGGGCGGCGGCGGCGCGGGCGGGCGAGGCGGCGGCGGTGCCTCCCATGCCCATGGCGGAGCGGGTGGGGCGGCAAAAGGCGGCGGCGGCGGCCGCCGCCATCGCCAACGCCATGGCGGCGGCGCAGCAGCAGCAGCAGCAGCGGCGGCAGCACGCGGCGGGCGGCGGCGTGGGGCGCAGGCAGCCGCTGGGCGCCCCGGGCGGCGGCAGCGCGGTGCACGCCGCCACGGACCGCAACTACGGTGAGGGAGCTTCGCGCCCTGGCGTCTGCTTTGCTTGCCCTCGAGCCCCTCGCGCATCACGCCTCACCTCGTCGTGATTCTTCCCGTCGCAGGCAACCCGTCGCAGACCGAGGACAGCGCCACGGGCAGCCCCGCCGCCGGCGCGCTGGCGCCGCACCACCAACACCCGCACGGCTCGTCGGCGCACGCCGCCGCCGCGCACCTCGCCGCGCAGGGCGGCATGCTGCTGCTGCCGCGCGGCGGCGACGGCGGCGGCGGCAACGGCGGCGGCGGCTCGCCCTCGTCCCCACAGACCGCCACCACTGAGCCCTCGCAGGGAAGCGACGACCTGCTCAACCAACCCTCAACCGCCTTCCTGCCGCCCGGGCGGCACCTGCTGGGCGGCGGCGGCGGCGGCGGTGGCGGCGGTGGCGGCGGCGGCTCGGCCGTTCCCACCTCGAGCCTCGGCGGCTTCTCCAACGCCCTGCTGGGCGCGGCGGGCAACGTGGGCGGGGCGGGGGAGCTGGACGGCGTCGGTGCGGTGGGCGGAGGAGCGGAAGGCGCGGGCGGGGAGGCGGGCGGCGGGCTGCTGTCGTCGCCGCAGAGCCGCTCGCTGTTTGGCGGCGGCGGCGGCGGCGGCGGGCGGCTGGGGCCGGGCGGCGTCGGCGGCAGCGGCGGCGGTCCCGGCGGCGTGGCGACGGCGTCTTCGTCGGGCGACCCGCTGCTGCCCTCGCTGCCGCGCAACGGCAGCGACGAGGAGGCGTGGCGCGGCGCCGGGATCGAGGAGGAGGGCGAGGAGGCGGGCTCGCGCGCCGCGGCGGCGCTGGGGGGCCCCGCCGCGGCGGCGATTGCGGCGGCGGCGGCGGACGCGGTTGGTGGTGGCGCCACCCGCGCGGTGGGCGGGGGCGCGTTGCTGCAGGGCGGGGCGGCGGGCAAGGGCGCGGGCGGCGAGGCGCAGCTGCTGTGCGCGAGCGTGGGCGACGGGGGGGCGGCGGGGGAGGAGGAGGCGGGCCTGCCGGCGGTGGACGGGCGGCGGGCCGAGGAGGGCGGGGGCGGCGGCAAGGAGGCGGCGGCGGGTGGCAGGGCGGTGCTGCGTGCGGGCGGCGACAGCCCTCTGGTGGACCACCAGCTGCAGCTTCAGCACAAGAGCATGTGGCAGCGCTGAGGGCTGGCCAGCGGGGGAGGCGGCGCTCCCTCCGCCGTTCCTCTTGCCGACCCTGCCGCTGACGCTCATGCCGCGTGGAGCAAGCGCGAGCGCGCCTCGTTCCTGGCTGCGGATGGGCGCTGTGGCCGGAGGGTTGCGCACGCCCCCTCTCCAGCTTCCCCCGCATCCCCCAGGCTTGTGCTGTGCGAGCCGCACTCTGGCTGCGGTCGGTCCTGCACGCCCGCCTGGGTTCGGTGCCTGTCCGCCATACATGCGCGCCCCTGCCCCTGCCTCAGGGCGCCCCCGACCGCGTTGGGCTCGCGTTGGAAGCAGCGAGTCCGTCGTGGCGTCCCAGGTGGCTGTGTTTCCTTGGGGTGTTCTTCCTTTTTTGGGGGGGGGGTTGGCGCAGCGCTGCTGCTGCCGTCGTGTTGGTTGTTTTGGGGTTCTCCAAGGCGTGTGCGTGCGGGGCGGAGCGCGCCTGACAGTGCGCAGGCGGCGCGTGGGAACCTGCGCGCGCGTCTGCTCCTGCGTCCCGCTGGCGGGGCGCCTGTCTTTGACGTGGCGCCGCCGGCGCCATGGCCGCCTTAGTGCGTCGCGGTGCGTTGGTGCGTTGGAGCCCGCTGTTGTTTGGACGCATCATCGTGTCGCGTGTGTCCCCGTCCACGCGTGATGCGGCGCCCGCCCCGGGACGGGCCGGGCCTGTGTGGAGCCATGTGGTGACCGCGGTTCCTGTTGTGGGAGGCGCAAGGAGGCTGGCGACTCGGCGCGCGCGGCTGGCTATATGCGCGGCTGCAGCAGGTGCAGCTGAAGCCGGCATGGTTCGCGAATGGCGGCACGAGATCTCTCTCTCTTTTTGCGGCGGGTGTGCTGGTGGAGCGGCAGGCAGGCCTTTGTGCGCGCCTGCTGTTCGTTGCCCACTCGTGGGTGTGTTTGCGATGACGCACGCCGGCTTTGGTGCTTTGGTGGTGGGTTGCTTAAGTCGAGCTGTTCGCTGGTGTGCGCTTGGCCCCGAGGGAGGCGTTGCAGCAGTGTGCCCAAGCGGGCTGCAGGATGCTGCAGCGTTGGCGGTGGGAGGAGGAGGTTGCAGTCGTGGACCCTGTATGTTTTGCGTCCGCAGCGTGTGCGTGACGTCGGCAGTGTACGCAGCCGCGGCTCGCTGGCAAAGGGGGGGGGGCGCACTTGTCCTTGCAGAACCGTCGCTGGTGGTGGTGGGATCCCTACCAGCCCCGGTAAGAAGCGTGTGTGTCCCGCTGCCTGTGCCCGTGGGCCGACGGTATTCCGAGAGCGCCCCACGTGCCCCTGCGCCTCGTGCGCCGCGGGTGGTGTGCTGGACCCTCCGGTGGACCATCAGTGCCCCACCCCGCATTTGTCGTCCTACTTTGCATCCTCTCCTCCCCCACCCCGTGATGATGAACGTTTGTGACTGTGTGCCTTGTTAGGACCCGCCTGACCTCCTGCACCGTGTTCGTGCTGCTGTGTGCGTGCGTGCGTGCGTGCGTGCCAAGTTCCCCTCGTCAACCCACTCCCTCCTGCATCTTCACGCAGACTCTCCTGCTGCTGCCTAAGTTATTGTTGCTCGCGCCTGGCGCCTGGGCGCGCTCTGCAGTCGAGGAACGAGTGCAAGCCCTCGCAAGCCCGGAGGCCCATGCCGGAGCTCGAGACCGCTCCCCAGCGACGTGTCCACGCCTGGCGTTTGGAGCAGTTCCGTCGTTCTAGGAAAGATGCAGTCGGCGCTCGTGCGCAGCACCGGGGCTGCCTTTGGCACCAGCCGGCCGAGCGTGGCGTCCAGGCGCACGCTGGTGGTGTCCAATGTCTACGGCGACCTCCCCAAGATTGGTGAGCGTCCGCAGGTCGGCCAGTGGTCGTCGGCGAGCGAGGATGGGGACCTGCGGCAGGCCGGACCCCCTCCGGCCGAGCCGCAGCGCGAGCCTGTGGACGGAAGCTTGAGCGCAGCAGAGTCGGCTGGCAGCCACGACAGCGCTGGCGCAGCGAGCGAGGCGTCTCGAGAGGCGCGCATGTACTGGTGGTGTCCTCTCGGCTGTGTGGCTGGACGCGCAGGCGGTGGCCGCAAGTGGGAGTACCTGCGGACGAACGAGAACGGCAAGGTGGAGAGGAAACCCATGCATGTGCGCAAGGGCGATCTCGTCCAGGTGAGAGGCTGCGGCTGGGGAGACGTCGCGGCCGATGGCCGCCACACGGGCGAGAGCCCCGCGCGAGCGGACGGAAGCGGCGGCATGCCGGCGCGCGTAGCGTGCTGACGCAGTGGATAGTATCCAGCATGCAGAGCGCTGACGCGAGCGTGGGGGGCAACGCTCTCCGGCTCCGTCGTGCACAGCGGGAACAGCAGGGAGGGAGCCGCAGCAGCAGCCCACGAGGATGATGCAGGATGATGCAGGGCGGCACAGCATGGTCATCAGTGCGCATGGGGAGGCAGCTCAGCGGACGTCCCCCCGCGTGCGCCGCCGCCGCAGGTGATTTCGGGCGACGACAAGGGCAAGACGGGCACGGTGCTCAAGTCGCTGCCCAAGTTCGGGCTCATCATCGTGGAGGGCGTGAACATCAAGACCAAGCACGTGCCGCCGCGCGGCGAGAACGAGAAGGGGCAGATCAAGCAGCAGGAGTACCCGCTGCACCACTCCAACGTGCAGCACTACTCCAAGGAGAAGCAGGTCCGTGTGTGGCACGCAGCAGCTGCCACGGGGGCGGAGGGGCAAGGGGGGCGGCCTTGCCTGCAAGGGCAGTCGCAAGCGAGCCACGGGACGAGGGCTCTGGAAGGTCTCACCAGTGGTCCCGCGCTGCTTCCCGGTGCGGCGTGCGCAGGTGCGCAGCCGGGTGGGCCACAAGGAGGTGGACGGGCGCAAGGTGCGCTACCTGGTCAAGACTGGCGAGCTCCTGGACTAGACCCTGTTCCCCGTGTCCTCGGCAGCTGGCGGAGAGGAGGAGGGCAGGCAGCGCGCAGTGCTTGGGAGCGGCGGCAGCAGCAGCAGCAGCCTCTTCTGAGAGGGGTTCTTGACTCTGGCGTTTTGTGTTCTTGCCAGGCTGCGCGCGACGACTCCCAGGCGCCGCGCGCGCTGCGTGCGCCTCCGCTTTGCCGGCGTCTGTTTTGGTGCTCACCGCGTGGCTCCCTGCAATCGCTTTTTCATCCTGCGCTCCAATGACAGCAACGACGCGAGAACAGCAACATGAGCAAGCCTGAGCAGTTTGTGCATGCGTGCGAAAAAAAAGAGCCATCAGTGCCAGGCGCCGCCCAGCCGCTGGGGGTCGATACTGCCCGTTCCGGTGGCCCACGACGACACGACGATGGAGCCCCTGAAGCCGCCGGGGCCCTGCCTCCTGGCCGTCACCAGCTCCCCCGGCGGCATGACGGGACCCCCCGGCACCGGCACCGTCAGCTCGGCAAGGGAAGCCTCGTCCAGGCTGGCCAGCGGCCCGCTCATGCTCATGATGCCGAACCGGCCCGAGCCCATGGACACGGTTGGGCGCTTGCGCACCACGGGTGGCGGCGCCACCACGGGCGTGGGCAGAGCCGCGCGCGCCGACAGCGGCCGAACGGGCGCAGGGGCGGTCGGCTTTGGAGAGGGCGTGCGGATGGTGGTGGTGTTCTTGTTGTTGGACCGCGCCGGCGGCGCGCTGCCGGGCCGCTGGCGCTTGGTCCACTCGCGGCGCGCCGGCACCTGCTGCTCGCCCGGCGCGTGCGGGGCGGGCGCGCCCTGGCCGGCCCCGTCCCAGGGACCCACGCCGTTGGCCGTGTCCAGCGCGCGCTGCGGGCCGCTGCCTGCCTGCCAGGCCAGCAGCGCCGCGCTGGGTTGCGGGGGCTCTGACGCCGGCGCCGTGGTGCTGCCACTGCCGTTCTGCGCCGCCGCCGCCGCCGCGGCCTGTTGCTGCTGCTGCCGCTGCTGCGCCTCGGCCTCCTCCAGCCTCCGCAGCAACGCAGCAGGGTCCCCCGGCGGGCGGGGCGCGCCCGCTGCCCGCGACGCCGACGCTGGCCGCGGCTTGCGGGCCTGCGGGGTGCAAACACGCATCCCGCCTCGTGTCGTCTCCTGCGCCACGCTTTTCCGGCCACCCCCTGAAGGCAGCCACCTCCTCCCAACGCCCACACGCAAACCACACCTTGCGCTCCGCCGCCGGAGGGCCGTACGCCGCGCGCTGCTGCGCCTCTGCCTCTGCCTGCGCCCGCTGCCTGGCCACCTGCGCGCCCGACACGCCCTTGAGGTGGCTGGTGCGCCCCGCGTTTGGCGGCGAGGTGGAGCGCGCCGTGCGCGCCGGCGGCGCGGCGGCGGCGCCGTCCGAGCTGGCCGCCTGCCGCGCCTTGCGCGCCACGGCCGACGCCGAGGGCGCCGTCATGGACACGAGCGCGCCGCCGCCGCCGCCGGGCGCCGGGCTCACGGGGCGCGCGTCCGAGCGCGTGGCCAGCAGGTCGCCCATGGCCTTGCCGTAGGCGGCCTCAAAGTCGCACAGCTGGCGCAGAGACCGCTCAAGGATGCCCCTGCAAAAAAGTGCGCGTGGCGCCCGGCGCGGTGCGCATGGAACCTCCTGCGGCGCGAAGGGGCGCCCCTGGCGAGCGCAAGTGCAGCGAAGTGGTGGCGCAGCGCCGCGCTTCTCACTTTTGCCGCTCGAGTGGCTCGATGGGGATGACGTCGGCGGCGGCGCGCCCGTGGCCCAGGTCCAGCCGCCGGTGTGTGCCGTGCGTGGAGCCAGCCAGGTTGGCCTGCGCGAAGGGGAAGCAACCGGATGCGGCGCGGCCGGGCATTTTTGGCGCCACGGCCTGGGGGCCGGCGAGCCACCAAGCAGCCCTCCTGCTTGCCCGCGGGGGACGCACCAGGAGCTCGGTGAGGGGGTAGCCGGCCTTGCGCACCTCGCGCATCTCCTTGGCCTCCTGGTCAGCGCGCGCCGCCATGACCTGCGCGCGGGGGCGGTGGTGCGCTCACCCTGGTCAGCCAGGTGGACACCCACCCCCCGGGCACCTAGCTCATCATCTGTGGAGCGCACTGCCACCAGCCGTCGCTTGCGCAGCCTCACCGCCACGTCGTCGCGCCCGCCCTTGCCCTTCTCGGCGTTGGCGCGGCGCATCTCCTCAGGGTCCCGCGCCTCGCCCCACGCCTGCAGAAGAGAGATGACGCGGTCAGAGTGCTGGGCGGAGGTGCGCACACTGGGGAGTGACCCTGAAGCGCAGCGTGCGGCAGCGTCGGCGCACCTGCATCTGCTGCACGCCCCCGGCGGCAAAGGCCTTGCGGAACTCCTCCCAGGAGATGCGCTCGTCGGCGTTGGTGTCCATCTCCTGCACGGCAGCAAACAGCTCCTGCTGCTCGTGCACCTCGATGCACGGGAAGAGCTCCTGCACACCACCACGCACAAGGGCGGCAGCGCCACACATCAGCATATCAGCAAACTGACGCCGCTGTGCGCTGCTTGCTGGCGGTTCCTGAGCAGGCTGCGGCAACACAAACAGGCTCGCGGCCCGCCCGGCAGCACCGCACCTTGAGCATGCGCCACTGCTCCACCTGGTCCAGGTACCCGTCGCCGTTGGTGTCAAACCGGTCAAACACCTCCCTGGGCATCACGTTCTGCACGGAGAACACAGTGCAGGAGAGGCACTCGTTGATGGCGGTCGGGCACCGCGACCCGTTGCGGCGATCAGAGGAGGGCAGGTTGCTCGCGGGCGGTGAGGGCGGGGTGTGGTCGTGGGGCAGGGCGCACCTTGATGATGCACATGAGGCCCAGGCGCTGCAGCAGCAGGTTGAGGCCCAGGTCGTGCTCCAAGGGCACGGCCATGCTCGCTGCGCGGCGGTGAGCAGGGCGCTACCATGGCACAACCATTGAGGGGGCAGGCCCACCGACGCACGTGGCTTCCAGAGCAACAGCACACCAAGGACCTCAAGCATGGCTCACTCTTGTTCGCCGCCTTGAGCGCTGTGGAGAGCTCCTTGTACGTGATCTGCGCGCCGCGCCCAGGAGGCACCAGGCACCCACCGTTGCGTCGGTCGCGTGTGGGAACAGCTGCCGCTTGCGTCCACACGCAGCGTCCACAAGGTGAGGGCGCGCACCTTGGTCTGCTTGCCGTCGGCTGCGCTGCCTGCCTCTGAGCCACCTGTCCCCGTGCAGCCGCACGTGGCACCGCTCTCGCCCGTGGAGAGCAGCAGCAGCAGGTAGCGCAGCTGGCCGGGCGAGGCGTTGGGCAAGAACCTCTGCACCAGGCGCATGAGCTGGGGCGGCGCCAGGGCCAGCTTGCAGCAGTTCTTGCCGCAGCACCCGCCGCTGCGCCCCTGCGCCACCTCGCGGAACACGTCCACCAGCCGAACGCGCGCCGCCGCCATGGCGTCCTGCAGCTGCTCGAAGACGTCGGCGCCCTGCGCCGTCTCGGAGAAGCTGACCTCGGCCGCCAGCCCGTCGGGGCCCAGCTCCGCCTTGGCGCCCGGCTCGCCCTCGTTGCCGCTCTCGGCGCCGCCTGCGAGGTTCGTGCACGCGGGAGCAGCGGCGCGGGTTGCGGCTGGCGTCCGCGGGCCTTGGCGACGGCCGCGGGTTGTGTGGTGAGCAGAGAGGACAACTCACTCGAGTCGCTGATGCCTGCTTGGCTGGCGGCGGTGCTGCCGCCGCGGTGCTTCCTCTTCTTCTTGAGCTTGGGCATGGGGTAGAACTCAATGGCGTGGATGGGCTGCAGCGGCAGCTGCTTCTCGATGCACGCGAGCTGAGCCTCGTAGAGCACCCGCGAGATCTGCGCGGTCGAGCGAGCACGGGCAAGACGCGTTGAGCCAGTGCGACTCTCGCGGCCGCGCGCGGCTGATCAGGACGGCTAGGCGCGTGGGCGGGCCTGGCAGGAGCGGCGCGCACCCGCTTCTGCGTGCCTCGCACGCGCGTCATGAGCCCGCCGGCGATGAGGTACACGGGCACTTGGCCGGCCGCCAGCGCGAGGCCCTTGCGCAGCACGTCGGGCATGCGGAAGCCGGCCGTGTCCTGCGGCAGGCGCTCCTTGTTCTTCTCCCACCACTCCTTGAGCCGCTCCTTGTTGCCGCCCTGCGTCGTCAGCTTCCACAGCCCGTCCGAGTTCATCAGCAGCGCCTCGGCGCCCGCCACCACCATGAGCCCGACCTTGGGAACCGGCAGGTTGCGCCGGTTGCTGGCCGGCGCGGCGGTGCCGTTGGCAGCGCCGCCGCCGCCCGCGGTCAGGCTGGTGGTCTGGTGCCGCGCGTCGTCCTCGCCCTTGGGCGCCGGCGCGCCGCACACCTCGCCCCACCAGTCCCACAGCGCCCCGATCTGGTCCAGCACGAACTCGATCACGCCAAAGGGCTGCGCCCGCGAGACGTCGAGCACGAACAGCCCGCCCTTGCACCCGTCGGCGGCCTCGTGCCCGACCAGGAAGCGGCCCTGCTTGCCGCGCGTCTCGTTGTGCGCCTTGACCCGCGCGATGTGCTGCGTGAGGAACTCGAGCGAGGACGCCGTGCGGTCCAGCAGGCCAATCAGGTCGTTGTACAGCAGCTCGTTCACGCCCACGTGCATCGCCGCGCCCGACGGGAAGCGCCAGGTGAAGAACGGCACCCTGCCGCAAGGCGGAGAAAGAGGCACGAGAACACAGCGGCGGCCGTCAGCCCCGTGACGCGCGCAGATCAAGGAGACCCGCAGTGCCATGATGCGCAAGCACTCACTCGCAGTAGATGGCCTCGGAGCGCGACATGATGGCGTGCGTGCGCGTGAACTTGTCCGGCGTGTGGTACTTGAGGTGCGGCGGCAACTGCGCGCGGGACCAGCACGCAGGCAACGCAACACTTGGCACACGTAGCAGCGGCGATGTGGGTAGGCGGATGTCGCTGGGGAGGGGCCACCACTCCACTAGGTGCCTGCGCGCACCTGCTTGGCTCCGCCCCTTGGTCGCACGGCCCACGCCGCCGCCAGCTGGTACTTGTCGTCTGCCAGCAGCGCGCTGCGGTAGCCCGTCCTGAGCTCGCGCTCGCCGGCGCTGCTGAGCTGCACGCTCGTGGTGGTGGTGGAGACGTTGTCCTTGAAGCCGTGGTGCCTGCGCAGGGCGCGCGCAGGGCGCATGCAGCGCGCTCGCCTCAAGGATGCGGCACCCGTTGGAGACACACGCGAACTGCAGCAGCAGCTTCTCCAAACCAGGCCCGAGCCCTGCGCCCGCACGCACTTGTGCTCCAGCATGAGGAAGGGGTGGGACGGCGAGGGCTGCGCCCCGTGGCACGCGCGGCATGAGCCGCCCTGCAAGCGTGAAGGCAGAGGTCGTCGAGGTTCAGCAAGGCACAGACAAGAGCCGCCTCGCCACTCCCACAGGTTGCGCCGCCCGGCCTCACCAAGATGTGCGGGAAGGCGCCCCACTTGGCCAGCAGCGCCAGCAGCCGCGTGCGCTCCAGCGGGAGGAACTGGCTGCCCGCCATGCGCATGTGCTCCCAGGCCGCCGCCGTCACGTCCTCCAGGTCCGGCATGCCGTCCATGAACTGCGCGGCAGGAAGCGTCAAGTCGCCCATGCATACAATGAGCGGCTCCGCCATCCCGGCGTGGCGACCCAACCACGGTGCTGTAGCGCGGGGCCCTGGAGCTGCGTGCATGCAAGGAGGGGCGCACCTGGATGGCGGACGGGCAGGTCTGCAAGGGCAGGGGCTCGTCGCTGCCTGTCTGCGGCGCCGGCAACGCCGCCTTGCTTGACCCTGCGCCTGCCCCTGCTGCGGCCGGCCCGGGTGCTGACCCTGACGCTGTTGTTGACGCCGCTGCCGGCGGCTCCCTGCTTGCTGGTGCTACCGAGGCCTCCTTGGCCTCCCTGGACGCTGCGGCGCCTGCAGCGCTGGCTGCGGGCGTCGATGCCTGGTCTGCTGGCGTGGCGGCCGATGCGGCCGCAGCAGTGCTTTGCGCCTGGTTCGGTTCGGTGGCTGCGCTGCCTTCCCTCCACACGGGCGGCTTGAGGAGCTTGAGGTCGGGGTGGTACCTGGGGGGTTAGGCAGATGAGGCGGTGGCTCAACCGGTGGCTTTGCCTGCTGAGGGCTGGTGCGCAGGTGCCACCATTGCAGGGCACAGGGGCGCTCCACCGCTGGCGTAACCCTCCCACACTCACCTGCCCAGCAGGTGCGCCAGCGGGCAGTGCGGCTGCAGGCGCGCCAACGGGTGGTAGGGCAGCTGCGGCAGGCCGTCCGGCCCGTAAAAGGTGTGCAGCACGCGGTCGCGCTCCATCCAGAAGCGGAACGCCGCGTCGTCCCTGCGGCACGGCGTGGACAGCGCGGGTCCGCCGCGGTCTGCCACGCTGCACCCGCGCTGGAGGCTGCTGAACGTGGCAGGGCGGGTGTGGGTCGCTGTGCTTCCAGACCTGGGCAGGACGAAGTTGAGTGGCTTGGGGCTCTTCCACGTGCCCTGCTTGAAGCTCCTGGACTGGGCCGGGCACAGGTAGGGCCAGTCGGGCAGCACCTGCACCGTCATCTCGAGCCCCACGTCCAGCAGCAGGCCCGGGCCCTCGGGCTCCATGTCCGGGATGCCCGTGTACACGTCGTACCTGCGTACGACGTGGTGTGTGTGGTGCGTGTGTGTGGGGTTGGGGGGGTGTACACACGGGGCCGGCGGTCAAGCTCAATCAATCGCGAGGAGCCAGCACTGCAGAGGTGGTGCGGCAGACCCCGCACCAGATGGGCCCCCACAGCGGCTGGCCGACGGGCGAGGGCTCGAGCGCGCGCTGGCGCTCCTCCTCCTGCTCCTCCTGCGCCGCCAGCGCCGCCGAGGCCTCGCTGCCCAGAGCCGCCGGCTCGCCTCCCTGCGGGAGCCATGCGCAACAGGCAATGTGCAGCACACAGTGTGCCCACACGATAAGGAAGGAGAAACAGGGCTGTGGGCAAGTGGCCGGCGGCACTCCAAGCTGGGCGCTCACCAGGGCGCTGCTGTGCTCCGAGGGCGCGTAGGCAAAGCCGCCCGGCCGCCCCTGCCCGCCGTCCTGCTTGCCGCCCGTCTTGCTGGTGCGGGTGTTGGGGCCGCTGGACGCCGTTGCGCCGCCGCCGCCGCCGGCCGCCACGCTGCTGCCGGTGGCCAGCGCCGTGAGCAGGGCGGGCGGCCCTCCCGCGCTCGCGCCGCTGGGTGCCGCGCCCTGCACGAGCCAAGGACACAGCCATTGCAACCGCTCACGCCTCGACCTCACGCGATACTGATCTGGCCACCGCATGGCATTTGACACTTGATGTCGCGCAGGCTCACCTGTGCGGCCGTGCCGACGCCCGTGCTGTTGCCGGGGTGCACGGGCGTGCGCGAGGCGGCCAGCGCCTGGTCCGTCAGCGCCTGCACCTGCTGCGTCACCGCCTGCTGCAGCTGCTCGGGGCTCAGCCGGCTGCCGGCAGAGGCGGCCGCGCTGGCGTTGGCGGGCACAGGCTTGCCGTCCCAAAACACCTGCGGCTTGCCGTCGACGGGCTGCCCTGCCGCGCCTCGTCCCTGTGCGAGCGGCAGGGTGAGGCACGTGGCTGGGTCAACCTCGGCCAGTTCAGTGCAGGGCTGCAGCACCTCTTTCTACGGGATCAGGAAGGTCAAGAGATTGCCTTGCGGTGAACGCACCGTGGAGCCGGCGGGGTCCGCGGCGGTGCCGTTGGCGGCCTCCTCCTGGCGCTTCGGCGCCTCTGGCGCCTCCACGCCCTCCTTGCCTGGGGCAGCGGCAGCGGGCGGCTTGGCCCCAGCCTCCTCTGCCTTGCCCTTGGCGGCCGCATCCTCTGCCGCCGCCGGGGCCTTGGCGGCGTTGGCCGCGGCACCGCTGCCCGCCCCGGCGGCCGCATCGGCGGGCGGCTTCTGGGCAGCTGCTTCCTTGGCGACTGCAACCTCATCGGCGCCCTGCTGCTGCTGCTGCTGGTTTGAGGCGGTGGGCGCTAGCGCCTTGCCTGGCTCCAGGTGCAGCTCCTGGGGGCTCTTGGCCTCCCCCTCGGGCACGTAGGGCGCCTCCACGCGGTGCGCCATGACCAGCACGCGCACGCCGTGCACCCACTCGTTGGTGCACGCGTCTGAGCACCGCACCTGCGCACGCATTGACACAGGGCGCACCCACAGACATGGTGCGTGCTCGCTGCGCTTGACCGCGAGCTGGCTGGAGGGGCTCACGGGTCGTGCGTTGCGCGTGCGGGGCGTGGAGAACGCCCCCTGTGTGGCGCGTACCTTGAGGCGTGGCTTGGGCGGCGCCAGGAAGGTGATGTCGTGCTCGTCGTAGCAGTAGACGAGCGTGGCGCCGCTGCCCGCCTTGAGGTACTCGGGGAGCAGGTACTCGCGCGGCGTGTGCGTCACAATCAGCTGCGGTGGGCAACGCACCGCAAGCGGGCGTCCATGTGTCGAAAGGGCAGCGTCGTCACCAGACCATCGCCTTCTCTGGTCTCGCGTGTTGTCACAGCGCACAGCAGTGCGACGGGCTGGCTGTGCTCACCTTGATGACCTTGCCGGCCCTGCACTTGACCGGCGGCGCGCCCTCGGCGGACGTGTCGCCCACGTGGATGGGCTTGAGGTCCTTGACGGTGCACTTGAGCAGCTCAGCCTCCAGCTCCTCGTCCTCCAGCTGGAAGCGCCTGCGGGCGCGCTCGGCGCACGCATGCCGGCCACTCGGTTGCACGCTGTGCTGCCAGGAACGGGGGCGGTGCTGCGCACGCGCAGCGGGAGCCCCTGACTCTGGGGCTTGAAAACCTTGCACGCGTGTCTCACCTGGTGGCCTTGAGGTTGCGCGAGGACTTGCGCGAGGACTTGGACTTGACGGCGCCCGTCTTGTCGACCGCAATGCCCGCCTCGGGCGGGCGGCTGACCAGGTGCGTCACGTCGTACGCCTTGAAGGCAAACCCGGGCACGCTCTCGCCGCTCTTGCAGTCCAACACGCTCACGCGCGTAAAGGCGATGCGCTCCAGCAAGAAGCCCGAGAACTGCTCCCGCTCCTGCGTCGCGCACAGCAGCCACAGCGTGCGTGAAAAGGAGAGGGGAGCATGGTGAGCGCGGGGCCGCCTGACGCTGACTGTGGCGCCCCGTTCGCAGCAGGCTCTCACCCTTGAGAGCGTCCGGGTGACTGTGCTGTTGGTCTCCTCGTACAGCTCGCCGACCTCGCACGTGACGGTCACCTCGGCGCCGGGCGGCATGAAGAACGTGGCGATGCCGTCCTCGCCGGTCGTGGCCCAGTGCTCCGTGACCACGGCGACGGCGCTGTCCGCCGCGCGCTGCTGGAGGATTCCGTCGATGAGCGTGTCAATCAGCCGGCGCGCGTACGCCGAGGGCTCCTCGCACCACTCGGGGCGGACGGTCGGGGGCAGCGGCGGCCTGCGCACACAGCAGCGACTTGGCACGCAGCGGGTCAGCGTCACCGTGGACAGAGCCTTGACGCGAGAGGAGCGCTGCAGATGGCAATGAGACGCACTTGGGGTAGGACTTGACGACGCAGTGCACGCGCATGCCGCGGATGGCGTCGCCGCTGAAGCGCTCCCGGCAGCCGGCCATGAACTTGACCTTGTGCGACGCGTAGAACACGAACGGCTCCAGCTCCCAGCCCGCTTGACGCGTCTGCGAGCGGCACGCACGCACTTGTCGGCTTCTCTGGGCGCCCGCCCTCGCGCCGCATCGCGTCTTGAGCGTCTCAACTCGCAATCAGACGGCGCGCCTCTCACCTGGCGCCCCAGCACCTCGACGAACGGGTCCGGCGTGAGGATCGACACGCTGTACGTGTCGCCCGGCGTCATGAAGAGCTTGTTGCGCGTGAACTCCTCGTCCAGCCGGCCTTGCGCGAACGGCACCAGCAGCGCGTCCATGTCCTCCTCGGCCGTCTGCGCGGCGGTGGGTCCCAACGCAGACGTCGAGGCAGCGCGGTCGCTGTCGGGCGACGGCGACGAGCGACGCACGCGCACAGCAAACAGCAGCGACCGAGCAGGTCACAGGGTGGGGCCAAGGTTGTCGACGCGCACCGAGGCCTGGCTCTTGAAGCCCGTGCCGGCCGTGGTGCGCAGCGCGCCCTGCTTGGCCGAGCTGCTGCTGGCCGCCGCCGAGTCGCGCTCGGCCTCCTGCAGCTGCGCCTTTGCCCACAGGCCGGACAGGCGGCTCTCCTGCTCCTGCTCGTGCAGGTAGTCGAGCGCGGCCTGGTCCACCAGCCCCGCCGGCAGCTGGCTGGGGTCCTGCGTGCCCATGTTCTGGAACAGCGCCTGCATGCGTGCCACCCTGCGCAGGCCGCGGAGCGCGCAGTCACACGCGTGAGCCCACCAGCCCAGCCGCTTGACGTGGGTGACGTGGGTGCCCGTGCGGGTGGCTAGGCATGCCTCCTCCGCACCTGTACGTCATGGAGCGCGTGTAGTCCATGCGCTTAATCTCAAAGTGCATGTTGTGCGGCTGCCCCACCTCCACGCCCGTGTCCACGTCGTACACCACAATCTGCGCGCGCGCCAGGGAGCGCAGGCGGGGCGGGCAAGGGCGCACAGGGTGAGGCGCTCCACGCACGGCTCCCGCGCCAAAGCCTGAGGGTGCGCCTGTGGGAGTGCGGGGCCTCGAGCGCACCTGGAACCAGGGCTTGGCGCGGCAGTAGAGCTGCACCGGGAACGTGGTGCGCTTGTGCGCCGTGCCCTCCACCTGCAAGTCGCCATGGTGCAGGGCGCTGGGCCGAGGTCAATCAGGGGGGGAGAATCTCCTTGCGGCACGCCACAGTTGCGGGGTGCTGGCCCCGTGGCCCCGTGGACTCACGTGCGGCGCCAGCAGCTCCTCGTCGGGTGCGGGCATGGTGATCTTGACCAGCTCACTCTGCGCCCGCGTCACCTCGCTCAGCTGCGGGACAGCGCCATGTGAGCGCCAGCACAGTGGCGGGTCAGTCCCCTCCCTCCCAGAGCCTGACCCTCATCACCAGGCTCTGCATCCCTCACTCACTTTCCCCTCGCCCAGCCTGGAGCAAGCAGGCGTGCCACACCGCCCTCACCTCGGTGTCGGTGGCGTACGTGTAAAAGACCAGCGCCTTGTCGCCGCCCAGCAACCTCAGGTCGTAGTCGCCCGGGAAGAGGTAGTTGTGGATGCCCTCGGGGTCCATGGGCATGGCGCCCATGGAGGCCAGCAGCGCCCGGAACGCCGCCGTCGATTCGTCCCACGCGCCGTCCTGGGGCAGCCCCACGTCCTCCCGCCCCGCCGCCAGGGGCGCCAGCAGCCTGTCCAGCTCCGCCTCGTCGCGCAGCAGCTGCTCAAACTGCGCCGCCTGCGGACAGTGTGACGGGTGGGGAGGAGCCGCGACGCCACGTTCAGGTGAACGGCCCGTGTCACTCGGCATGGTGGGCGCGTGAGGCGCTGCCTTTGCCATCGCTGGTGGGCTGCGGCACACAACACCCAACACTGCCTCGCCACAGCCACGATACTGACCTCGTCCACCTCCTCTGGCTGCTGCTGCTGCTGCTGCTGGGCCATGGACCGGCGGGTGGGCGTCAAGGCAGGGCTGCCGCCGTGGCCTGCGTGCAGCGCAGGGGCGGTGCATTGTCCCTGTGGGGACGGCAGCGGGCAGGGCACCAAGGCGCACGGACCAGCAGCAAAGCGCGCGCGTGCACGCAAGCATTTGCCAGCGCGCACTCACTGCTCTGGTGCGTGGTGTCCCAGGCAGGGGGCGGTGCACGTGGCGCGCCGTCGGCGGCAGCACCGTCGGCGTCCTCTGGCGCCTGGATCATGCCGTCAATCTCGGGATGCAGGTCCAGCCAGCCGCGCTTGGCGGCTGGGCGCAGCGTGAAGAGGCTCCCGTCGCCAGCGCGCGTGCGTCCGGGGCTGCCGACGCGCGTGCGGCGCGGCTGGCCGTAGTGGTGGTTGGCCGAGAGGGGGCCGTACTCGCCAGACAGCCTGCGGGGCGGGCGCGTCATCCACCGCAACACCGTTGCCACAAGGAGCTGCGACTCGCGGGCAGGAGCGTGCAGAGCAAGGGGTCGAGGAGCAGCCCCCCCCCTCGCCACTCACGGCACATCGGTGGCGCCTGGCCGGCTGGGCGACCTGCTCTCTGCGGCGCGCAGGTTGTCCTGCAGCGTGGCGGGGTGGATCTCAAACAGCGGCTGCGGCAGGCTCTGGAAGTTGGTCTCCATGTGGCGCTTCTTGGCGTACAGCCACGGCCCAGAGTCAATGTACTTGAACATGGGCACCTGCAGCAGGTCCAGAGCACACCCTCGCTCGCGTCTGGACGCCTGCGAGTGGGCCTCATCCGCAGCAGCGGCACGCCTGCCCCGTCCCGCGCGCCCGCACCTTGGCGCCGCGCCTGCCGGCGTCCACCCGGGGCCCGTAGAAATAGCAGTGCCCCTCGCTGTCGGTCGAGTAGGCCCACACGCGCCCCTGCCCGTCCACCAGCTCGGCGCCGCGCCCGCCCCCGCCGGGCACCAGCGCCACGTCGCCCCCCGCGCCCACGGGCGCCAGCGCCTGCGCCTCCGCCGGGCCCGCTGCGGGCGCGTCGGCGGCGCCGTCGCCGTCGCCGTCGCCGCCGTCGAGCTGCAGCGTGGCGTGGGACTCGGCGGCGTGCTTGTGCTTGAGGTAGGCGGTGGCGGCGGGCTGGGGCACCTCGCCGGCGCAGCTCAGCACGTCGTGCGCCCTGCGCGCCATGCGTGGGTGTGAGAGAGGGGTTTAGAGCTCTGCACCCATCCGCCTCTGTGCTGCTCGCTGGGGGCCTCCTGCAACGCTGACTCTGCCGTCAGCCAGTGCAGCGCGCCACTGCGCCCCCGCCCCCCCATGACTCACAGGAGCGTGGTGGCGAGGAAGGTCTGCTTGACGCCTTGCGGCGTCAGGAACGACACTTTCTGCGGCTGCGTGCTCATCTTGTCCACCACGGGCGTCTCGTACAGAGGGTTGACCTGCCCGTACGGGTCCTGCAGGCACACACCGCGAGGGAGGGCGACGTACGCATCGCCGCCGTGAGAGGGGCGCCCAAGCGTGGCGCTGCTCTAGCCTCTCTTTTGCGCTGCTGCTGCCGCATTGGGAGCACCGGCTCATCCGCTGGCGACGGCGCATCTCCTTGCTTTGCGCCCCAACCCGCGCCCTCCCTGCCCCGGCGCGCCGCACTGACGTTGAGGAGGCCCGAGCCGGCCATGGGCCGCAGCTCCCTCAGCGTCAGCGCAATGGTGATGCGCACGGGCACCATGCCGATGGCCTTGTCCACCCGCTCGTTCTCCTTGGGCGTCACCAAGAGGTACTCGCCCAGCTCGCCGTACCTGCCAAGCAGGGACGAGAGGCCGTGCAGGCAGTCAGCGCCCGACGTGCCGTGAACATCCCCGCTGCCACAACACATGAATGAGCCGTGGGAGCCACGCCCTGAATGCAGCGCCGCCCGCCCACGCACTTGTGGAAGCCTGGGCAGGTGGCGGTGATGACGTACGAGCTGTTGGCCAGCAGCTTGAGGTGGCACACGCCGTCCTCACGGCTGTAGGCCAGGTTGCCAAAGGCCTTGGCCACGTCCCGGTCGCCGCCCTCGTTGATGGACGTGACGGTGCTCACGCGCAGCGCAGCGCCGTGGATGGGCTCCCCTGCGTGTGCGGTGCGTCGCGGGCGTGAGCCAGCAGCGAATCAGGCGTCAGCGTGGAGCCCTGCTGCCGGCGGTGCACGAGAGGAGCACGCCATCCTTGGGCTGCCTCCTCCCACGCTCCCACAGGGGCGTGGCACCTGTGGTCCTGTCGAACACAAAGAGCCGCAGGCGCGCTGCCGCCATGTGCGCGTCTAGCGGCTGCTTGACCGGGTTCTTCTTGGGCTTGACCACGGGAGGCGGCTCGCCTGCCACATGGATCTTCTTGAACGTCTGCAGGCAGCAGGCGCGTTGCCGGGCGGTCCGCGCTGCATGTCCCGCGACTGGCATGACATGCCGTCAGCCAGTGGAGCCCCGCCTGCTGGGCAAAGCACGGCCTGGGGCGCACCTGTGGCAGCTTCCTCATGCGCTGTGGGCTGAGCTCCCGCGTGATGAGCTCCGGAAAGTCGCTCGCCCAGGGAGGCAGCGGCCCCTGGGGTGCTGGGGACTGCACGACCGACTCGGTCTTGGTCGACGAGGCCGCGCCGGCCCCGAACGCGAGCTTGCCAGCATTGTGGGCTGGTGCTGCAGCGGCTGCCTCGCTGTCGCGCTTGGACAGGCGCGGCCGGACCTGCGAGGTGGAGCTCCGCTCGCGCTCCATCTCTCCTCGCTGCTGCTCCTCCTCCTCAGCAGCAGCAGCGGGGCGGCTCGTCGACACCAAAGACAATGAACGTGCTCATGCTGCTGTTGTGTGCTTTCCGCGATCGTCGTCGCGTGCGCGGACTGTTTCCGGTACGGGAGTGCCAAAGCGGGCGCCCGAGGTGAGCACGCAGGAAGAGAGAGGGCAGGGCGCAAGGGGCGCTGGCGCAGCCGCCCATGCCCATCTTGCCCACCCCCGGGGCAGCAGGACGCCTGTCAAGCAGCACGCGCGCCACGTCGTCGAGAGATCTGCACAACCCACGCAGAGCAAGCAGGGCCAAGGCAGCAACGCATCAGTGCTGATGGGCAAGGGGCGCATCGCGCGCACGCCGCCTTGAACTCCAGGCCATGGCGACCCTGCTGCGCCCTGTTCTGCGCCCAAACGCAACAGGGAGAGCAGCAGATCCAAAGCAGAGCAGCAAAAAAAAATGGCGGACGTCGACGCAATCCTCAAGCCGCTCTCCATCAAGGACCTGAGGATCCAGGCGCGGGCGAGGCAGCTCTCCCCCGCAGGTGCGCGCCCAGGGAGGAGCTCGAGCCCCCCACTCGACCTTCGTGGCTGCTGGCTGTCCCCGGGGCCGACAACACACGCGCCCAGCCTCGCGCTCGCTCGCAGGCGGCATCGAGACGCTGAGGGCGACGATCAAGGAGGTCGGGCCGACAGCTGTGGGGGCAGAGCAGCGTGCTCTGCTCAGGGCGTGGAGCCCTGAGAACCGCTTGCGTGTGGTGCTTGTGCGCAGAACATGCTGACCACCCAGGACTTTGCGCTCAAGACAGAGACGGGCGCGGACTTGGCCGTGACGTCCACGACGGCCGGCCTGTCGTCCGTGGACGTGGCAGGCGGCAGGGCGCAGAACAACTACGCCCGCCCGGCTGGGCAGAACGTGCGCGCCCCGGGGTGGTGTGTGGCGGTGGGATGGTTGAGGGTCGCTCCACACGCGCGTCGTTCGAAAAAGCTCATTCTGTGACGCCGCTTTCCTTGGGCAGATCGACAACTTCCTTACGGATAAGCCGAGTTCACGTGTCCTCGCACCACCCGGGGGCGCGTCCCAGGTGGGTGCCGCTGCACGCCGGGCGTGGCTCCCCGGTTCGCTCGCGCCGCCTAACCATGTCACCACCCAGCCCCTCACCGCCGCTCTGCTGCTGCGCAGATCGTGTTTGGCGACGCCGAGCCGGTGGCCGCAAAGGTGCGCTGCACGCTCGTGCGCACACGCTCCTTCCGCGGGGCGCGCCTTCCACTGGGCAGGGCCCTCAGCGACGCCCCACCTGCACAACTCCCCCATATCGTGCTGAGCGCAGGCCGCGCCCAAGCCCGCTGCTGCCGCTGCCGCCCCGCCGGCCCCCGCTGCCGCCACCTCGGCCGGCTACAACCTCATCACGGGCGCCAGCAGCCAGGCCACCGGGGCCATTGGCACCAACAACAACAACTACGCCCGCCCCGCCGGCCAAAACGTAGGCAACTTCCTCACGGATAAGCCAAGTTCTCGCGTGTTGGCGCCCCCCGGCGGCGCGTCCCAGATCCAGTTGGGCTGAGCGCGGCCCTTGGCGCCTCTTGTGACGTGACGTGCGCAGCACAGCGTCACTACTGCCTGAGTGCCGCTCCTGTGCGCTGCAATCGTTCGACACGAGTGTTGCAGCGGTCAGGACAGCGATGAGAGCACAGCACGCAGCGCTCGTCACTGCCGTTGCGCCTGCGCCTGCGCCTCGGCCTCCGTGTAGACGTGCCACAAGCCCAGGATCTGGTACGCCACCTGGCAACAGCACGCGTGAGCACGCAGCAGGCAACGGCTGTGGTATATCGCCGATGTCGCCAAGAGCAGCAGCGTGGGAGGCAGCAGTGCGCCAAAGCACGACGACGCACCTTGACGGAGATGAGCTCCCACGCCATGCTGATGATGCTGGTGAAGCGGATCTTGGACCCAGGCATCTCTGTCCAGTGCACAAACACCTGCGGGTTCGTGTGTGGGGTGTGCACGTTGCAGGCGAGGGCCACACGGCAGCGAGCCCAGTGGCGCGAGGGTGGCGCCACGCTGTTGGGGATGGGAGCCTCACCTCGGTGAGGGGTATCCCCAGCACGTCGGACAGGTAGATGAGCTCCACGTCAAAGCACCAGCGCTGCAGCCGCTGGTTGCTGTAGAGAACCGCCGCCGCGCGCCGCGTGAAGAGCTGCGGCACGTGGGCAGCGCCGCAGGGGCGAAAGCGAGCGGCAGTCGCCGCAGTGACACTTGGGCACGTGCACCCAACGAGGCACACGCAAGGCCACACACCTTGAAGCCGCACTGCGTGTCGCGGATGCGCGCGCCCGCCACAAACGTCACCAAGAAGTGGAAGCCCTGCGCCAGCAGCACGTGTACCTTGCACCTTGTCACTTGCTGCAATCCGAGGAGCCGAGGAGGGCGTGCCACACGGACGCCCCCTAGGCCTGCACGCACCTTGGTGAGCAGGTTGCGGATGCCGCTCCGCTTGGCGGCTGCTGCCTGCGACAGGTGCGCCCGGCTGCCCAGCGCCGCGGCCAGAGGTGCCTCCTCCTTGCTGCTGCCGGACGGCTTGACGATCCTGCGCAGTGGCAGCAACAAAGCAGGGGGCCGGGGGCGAGCGATAGGCCTGGGGAACTGTGCACTAGCGAGGCAAAGGTGTGAGCCCTCGCAATCACAATGACGGGGCGCTCACTTGGCCATGGCTGCCTCGAGCGCCTCCAGGTCCGAGAAGCGCGTGGCGCCGTCCGCGTCGATGAATAGGCAAAACTCGCCCCGGGCGCTCAGCATGCCCCGCCGCACGGCGTGGCCCTGGGCAGATGCGGGCAGCGCCGACCAGGTCAGAGGTCAGACGCCCCACACAGCCAGCAGCATGTTGCCCGCACGCCGCGCGCACCCCTCACCTTGCCACGGTTCTTGAGCATGCGCAGCACGCGCACCGTGTCAAAGCCGTGCTTCCTCACGTACTCGGTGGCCACCCTGCAGGGTGCAGCAGTGTGGCGTCGGCCACCCGCCACGGCGCTTGAGAGAGCGGTGTTGCGACGCAGCGCGTGCCTTCTCGCTGCCCGTCCCCCCCCCCCCACGCGCAACAAGCGCGCACCGGACGGTCTGGTCCTTGCTGCCATCGTCCACCACCACAATCTCCCAGGTGAAGTGCGGGCCTTGGGCGTTGCGTCTCTGCTGCAGGTAGCTGCGGCGCGCGCAGTGCGGCAACACCATGCAGCCGTGCGTGACGCCGGGGCAGCCGCACGGCCCCGGGCCCAAGCGCGCGGTGCTCCCTGGTGCTCCTGACCTGATCGTCTCGTCCAGGGTGGCCCCCAGGCGTTCCTGCTCGTTGTACGCTGGGATGATGACTGACAGCGACTTGGTCGCCGGCGCAAAGACAGACGGGAGCCGCGCCTGCGCGTGAGCGCGCGACGGGGATCCGCTGCGCGGCGGCGTCGGTTGCCTGCCCCTCCTGTGCACAAGGACCACCACCGCTGCAACCACCTGCAGGTGCTGCAGCTGCTGCTGCCTGCTGCTCTTCCGCGCTGTGGCACGCACGGGTGCAGTGGAGCTGGGGTCGTCGAGCACCACGTCCGGCGGGACCTCGAGCTCTTTCTGAAGCCTGGATATGAAGCCCAGCGCCTTGCTCAGCGCGAAGCCGGCCACGAAGGCCTGCGCGGCGTGTGGGCAGTGCGCGAGCGAGCAGGAGGCGCGCGAGGATCGCCACCGTGCCACCGTGCCGCTGTTCGCCTGTCCTCCCACCGATTCCACGCCACCACGACTGGGATCGCACCGCCAAGGGGGCGAGCAGCAGCAGCAACACCATGCTCGCCCTCGCGCTGTTGTGCTCTTTGCTGGTCGCGGGGGAGTTGGGCGCGGGGGAGTTGGTGCTGCACTTGCAGTGGTTCCTTTTGCTGCGGCTGAGCACGGGGCGACGCGTGCTGCTGTCACACAGTCACACAGGCCGCACACAGGCGTGCCGCTGGGTTGCCGCACGGCGCGCATGCGATGTGGGCCCGGGCGTGCGGACCGTTCTTGTGGCTCGCCTGCGTGAGGGACAGCATTTGGCAGCGCACGCAGGGTACACAGAGTCAATTCAGTTGTGTGCAGCACGGCGTGAGGACCACTGCTTCCGCAGACTCTTGAAGAGGGGCAGGGCTGCAGCCTCCTCCCGGTGGAATGGCACAGCCGCAGGAGCAGGCGGCAGCAGGTGCGCAGCGCGATCCGCGAGAGGAATCTGCGTCCTCAATTGCACCGCGCGCGGCCCCTGCTTCAGCTGAGGCGGGCCGTGAAAGCTGGCGCTTCCACGCAGGAGAGGTGGCCACCGAGTCCACCTGGAGCGTCTTCGTGGGCGACCTGGCGCACGACGTGGACGACGGCGTGTTGCAGGCCACGTTCCACTCGCAGTTCGAGAGCACGAGCGGCGCGCAGGCGAGCGGGGGGGAGGCCTTTGCCTACCTGAGGCAGCGACACGGAAGCCGCACAGGCGGAGGCCTCGGCTAATTAGTTCGCACGTCCGGGCCCGGCGAGGCGTGGGAGCTGCAGGGCGTGCCCCTCTGAAGCCGCCTCGCGCGTCGGAATGCCAAAGGGTGACGCGGGCGCCACCCCGAGCGAGCTTTGGGGGCGCGCGGCGGGCGACCTCGTGCAAGCGCGGCCGGGAGAAGCGGGCCGCATTCCGCCTGGTCTCGCCAGCGCGCACCAGCAGCAGATGGCTCCCGGCCAGCGAGGCCACGCCAGGCGCGCGCGCCTCGGGGTGCCACGTCGTGGTGTAAGACTCCGCGAGGGAGCCGGGCGGCAGGAGCCCCGACCGATCCGGCGCAGGAACAGAACTCCGCCCCCCCCCCTGCACCTAGGGAGCCCAGCAGCGCTGCGGAGCCCTCCAAGGACACGTGGGGCACGCAGCGGCGCCACCGGCAGGCGGACGGCGCTTGCTTTTGAGCCTCTCGTTGGCGGTGCTGTTGCGTGGCGCCCAGGGGCGGTTGCGCGGTCCGGTCCGCGACCGTCGCGTTCCAACCACACACACCACGCCGTGCCACAAAACCCCGCCGCGCGCAGGTGATGATGGACCCGGTGACGGGCCGCAGCCGCGGCTTTGGCTTTGTGCGCTTCACCAGCGAGGAGGAGCGCGACCGCGCCATCACCGAGATGAACGGCGTCTACATTGGCAGCAAGCCCGTGCGCGTGGGCCTGGCCACGGCCCGGCCGCACCCCGGCCCGCGCCCCGGCAGCGCCAGCGCCACGGCCGGGCCCTCCCCCGGCGAGCTCGACCCCAACAACACCACGCTCTTCGTGGGCGGGCTCAGCGCCGCCGTCACCGAGCCCGAGCTGCACGCCGCCTTCCACGCCTACGGGGACATTGTCTACACCAAGATCCCGGCGGGCAAGGGCTGCGGCTTCGTGCAGTTCGTGCAGCGGCTGGCGGCCGAGCAGGCGCTCGAGCACATGAACGGCACCGTGCTGGGCGGCGCGCCCATCCGCGTCTCGTGGGGCAAGAGCTCGCGCCCGCCCCCGGCGGCGGCGCTGGCGGCGGCCAGCATGGCGGCGGCGGCCAACGCCGGCCTGGCCGCGGCGCAGCAGCAGCAGGCGGGCGGCGCCGTGCGCCAAGTGCTGCCGGCGGGGTACGCCGGCTACTACGCAGCAGGCGCCGCCGCCTACGGGGACCCCTACGGACTGGCGGCGGCCGCCGCGGCGGCGGCGGCGGGCGGCGGGCCCTACGGCGTGTTTGGCTCGCCGGGGGCGTACGGCGACGCGGCGGGCGCCTACGGGGCCCACATGGGCGCCTACACCCTCGCCTTCCCCCCGGGCCACGTGCCCGCTGACCCAGCGGCCTACGCGGTGAGTGTGGTTTTGCGCGCGACCCGCTGGGGTCTCACTCGTCCGGCGCTGCCGCCTCTCCACCACGGCCGCTGCGCCCCCCTTGCGCACACACCTCCCGCACCGCAGGGCGCCTACGGGTACGCCTCGGCGCCAGCTCAGCACGGCGCGGGCAGCGCCACCAGCCCCCGCAACCCCGCGGTGCCAGGCGCCGCCCAGCAGGCGCCGCCCCGGGCGGGCGGCGGCGCCAGCGGCGGCGGCGGTGGCGGCCAGTCATCCGGCGCCTCCTCCTACGAGGCGCTCATGGCCATGAGCATGGACAAGCTCAACCTGGCCTACATGCAGCAGCGGCACGCCATGCCCGCCGCCATGCTGGGCGCCCACGCGCCGCAGTACATGCGAGTGCCCGTGGCCATGCCCGTGCACCACTTGTGACTCCCCGCGCCCGCCGGCGACGCCCCCCCCACCGCCCACCCGCAGCACCCGCACCTCGCGCCTGGCTCCTCAGCGCCCTCCTCCTCAGCCCCGCTCGTGACCTTTGCTCCTCCTCCTCCTCCTCATCCTCCTCCTCTCACGCTTCCTCCTCCTGCACCTCCTTCATTCGCCCCCCAAAGCAGCAGTCAGCAACAGCAGCAGCAGCAGCAGCAACCGTACCCACAGGCCTACGCGCAGCCGTACCCACAGCAGCAGCACCACCAGCAGGGGGCGCCCCCGCCGCTCCAGCCCGCCATCTCGGCGCCACCGGCCGTTGCGCCCGCCGGCGCCGGCGCCGCCCATCCAGACAGCCGCCTGGACCGCGCCACCTCTGCGCCCGCGCCCGCGCCCCCCCCTACCGCCACGCCGCCCTCCACCACCACCACCACTCGCGTCGTGCCAGTGCTGGTGCCGGTGCCCATCCCCGTGCCCATGCACCCGCACCAGCCCCACATGCCCCTCATGCCACCGCCGCCGCCGCCGCACCACCTCCTGCACCGGCCGCCCATGCCCCCCCCGCCCGCGCCCGGCGCACACGCTCACCACCCGCGGCCGCCCTTCCGCCCCGCGCCCCTCCGCCCCCAAGCCACGCACCTCCCGGCGGCCAGCGCCGGCCACGCCGCAGCGGCAGGGCCCCTGGCGGCCCAGGGCGACGGCCACGAGCGGCAGCAGCAGCAGCAACCCCAGGCCCCGCTGCAGCAGGAGCAGCAGCGCTCGCTGCCAGGCGGCGGGGGCGCGCCGCAGCACGCCGGCATGTCCGTGTCGGCGCCAGGCACCGCCGGCGGGGCAGGTGCGGGCGCCGCGCAGGGCAGGGCCATGTACCCTCAGCTGCGGGCGCAGTCCTCGGCGCAGCAGCAGCACGGCGCGGCGGCAGCGGCGGGCGGGGCGGGGGGCTCTGGCGCGGACAGCGGCGCGGCCGCGCGGTGACGGACGGGCGGATGGAGGTGCTGCTGCGCGCGAGCCGCTTGGCTGCAGATGCCGCGCGGGGCTCTCGAGAGCGTGAGGCGCGCGGCGGGCTGCTGGGATGTTCATCTGTGTGTTTGGTCTGCTGCTGCGCTGCCCATTCAACGGGGGGTCAGTCCGTTTGACCCCCCGCCATCTTTATCCATCACATTCACCCTGGGTCTGACACACCCAGGGGCAGGAGGCTTTCTCTGTCCATTCACGTGGCCCGCCCGCAGCCGCCGAGGGTTGGGCACGGCTGGCGACCGCCGCGCTCATCCGCGGTGGCGGGAGGGCGAGGAAGAAGAGCAGGGGCACACGAAGGAACGCGAGGGGTTGGGACCAAGGAGGGGCGGCCCGTCAGTCCTGGCGGGCCGCTCACGGCGTGTGTGCGTGGGAAGGCGGTTCGAAGTGCGTTTTTGTTTCTTGTGCGGGGGGGCTGGAGAGCGTCGCTGGCGGGCGGCGGAGCAAGAAGAAGAGTTGTCCCAGGTGCCTTTGCCGCCGGGGGCGTTGATTGATGCGTTGGGCCACGCGTGGCCCCCCGGCGCGCGCGCGCCTGGCTTGTTTGTATCTTCTTCGCTGCGAAGCAGTGTGTGTGCCCCGTGTGCGTGTGTGCGTGTCGCCTGCGCGCAGCCTGAAGCAGTCCGTGCAGGCCTTGCAGGCGCTTGCAATGTGGGCGGGGGGGACGAGGCATGCGGCGCGGATGCCTGCATTGCGTGGATTGGTTGGGTGGGGGCTGGCAAGCAGGGCGGAGAACTGGCCGGCGCGTGCTGCTGCGCGCCGCTCTTGCGCCCAGCAGGCGCGCGGAGCCCGTGTGAGGGCGTGCCGTGGGAGGCCGTGCTCGGACGCAGCGTTTGCCGTGTGTGTGTGTGACGCTGGCGAGCGTGTGTGCGTGCGCCTCCTGTGCCTTCACATGACGGGGAGGCCACGCAGACTGTGACTTGCAGGCCGTGGTCCCCAAGCACACGCGCACCACCACCGCGGCAGGCACGGCAGGGCCGGCTGGAAGGGCCCGTCCGCCCTTTCCCCAACCCCAACCCCTAGCTAAAAGAGACCTTCACTGTAGTTTTGGCCAGGCCGACCCCACCCAGGATGACGCTCTGTGTGTGGTATGGAGGTGGATTGAGGCGCGAGAGCCAGCCACCTGCGCCGAGGCTTGCTGGCTGCGACGCACGCGTGGTGCTCTTTGGTTGCGCCTCGATGATGCCGGCGAGGGTAGGAGTGGCGACGGCGTGGGCGTGCCTGGAGCTCTTGTGTGGTGCGTACAGCAGTCGGCTGGTCTTCCTTTGTAGCACCGGACCCCCCCTCAGCACAGGACCGTCCCTATCGCGCCGCATGGCTGAGCCTGGACGTGACACGCAGGGACGTGGAACCGTTGGTCCGTTCTTCACTGTGTGTGTGATGGTGCAGAGGCGTGAACCCCAGCGCTTTTGATTTCACATGCGTGCGCCCCCGCTCCCCGCTCGCCCGTCATCATGTCACGTGACCATCCCAATTCCTGAACGTCGCCTGCGTGTTTGTCTGTAAACGTAAAAGCCGCGCTCGGGTTGCACGCACACGTGGAAAGAAGAAGAACCACCTCAGCGTCCCAGGGCCCGCAACAGATCTCTGGCAGGCCGCGCAGGTCGTCACAGTTCCTCTTTATGGTATCCGCAAGTGCATTATGTCGGGCAGTCACGGTACGCCCGAACGCCCGGCGCCGCCGCACAGCAGGCCAGCACTCCCAAGGAGGACCTTACGGTGCTGGGGCACTTTCACTTGGCCTGCGCGCGAGGGGTCGAGCAGAGAGTGGATGGGTGCACCGCAGCAGCGGCAGCGTTGGGCTCCCCATCACCACACACACACACCACACACGAGAGGACAAGCGCGCCTCACCGCGTCCTTGCCCAGGGGGGAGGCGGTCAGGGTTGCGCTCTTGGGCGGCGCGATGCCGGCGCTGCTGTTGCTTCTCGCCGTCTCAAGCATGCCGCCCGAGCTCTGCACGCACGCGCGTGCGTTCCAGGCACGCACGGTCGTCAGCACGCACCTCCCGGGCGCCGCCGCCGGCCCCCGTTTCTGCCGCCGCCGCGCCCCTGAGCGTGACGCAGCGGTGCGCGCCCCACGCGCACCGCTCCGGCCGCCGCCAGCGGGCTCTTGGCCGCCTCTCCGGCCAGCGACTTGGTGCGCTTGAGCGACCCGTCGGGCGTGATGACGGCGCCCGCCGCCATGGCAGCGGCGGCGTCGGCGTTGGAGCTGCGGCTGAGCGGGCTGGCCGGCTTGTTCTCCGTCGCGCTCTTGCGCGACTTGTGCGCGCTCTGCGCCGGGCGCGCGAAACAAACCAGCAAACGGAGCGAGCGCGTCAAGGCCCGGCGGCCCGGCACGGCCAGGGCTGCGCCACTGCAGGCAGTGCAGGCCGCTCACCAGTTTCTGGGCGTGCGCGCTGGGCACCAGGGCGCCGGCGGAGGGCGGCCGTGGCGCCGGGGCGGCCGCCGCCGTGGGCGAGCTGGGTTGGGCGGCGTGGCTGCCGGCGGCGGCGGCGGCGGCGGCGGCGGCCAGCTGCGCGCGGTACTGCTCCAGGGGGCGCTGGCGCGTGGGGTACACCTTGCACACGATGCGCGACGTCTCCTGGCCCTGCGCGGCGCGCACACCCAGCGGCGCCGCCAGCAGCACGTTGGCGGGTGAGCAAGCCAGGGTGCGCCGGGACTGCTGCCGGCCCGCCTGTGGGCCCTCACGCTCGCCCTCCTTGAATTCACTGGGCTCGCCAGGCTCACCTGTGGGCAGAGCTGCTCCTGCAGCACCTCTAGCTCGTTGAGCAGGGACTCGAGCGAGGGGCGCAGCTCGGGCATCTCGGCCCAGCACTTTTCCGCCAGGAACTTGAACCTGCGCACCGTGATGGCAGGGGGGTGCTGGGCGGGGAGCGTCAATGCCCCGTGCGCCTGCAAGGGTCCGTCTCCCCTGGGAGGAGCTGGGGGCGCGCACAGGCCAGGTCCCCCGCTCACCTCGAGGGGCAGTCAGAGGGGAAGGACGGCCGCGCCTTTTTGGTCACCACGGCCAGGATCACCTCGCTGTCGCTGAGCTGCTTGAACACCTTTTCGGCGGTGAAGATCTCCCACATGAGCACGCCCACGGCGTACACGTCCGACGAGGGGGACAGCGTGCCTGCGGGATGGGAAGGGGGCGCACGCCACCGTCGCAGTGAGTCAGCAGCTGGTCCGGCGGCGGCCCCCCATGGCTGCATGGCGTGGCCCGACCCTTCCTCTCCGCTCTCTCTCACCCTTGGCCAGCAGCTCGGGGGGCATGTGCGTGACGGTGCCAAACGTCTGCGTCTTGATGTGGTTCTTGTCCTTGAGCACGCGCGCCAGCCCAAAGTCCGCCACCTGCCCACGGAAGCCGCCAGGGAGGCAGACGCGGGGCACCATCCTGACCCTCAGGAACATGTGCCCGGGGGTCCAACACTATGCTGCTGGCAACCCCAGAGCCGTGGCAGCACCTTTGCGATCCAGCGGCGGCGGTCCTCGTTGCTCGAGGCCAGCAGCACGTTGGCGGCCTTGAGGTCGCCGTGCAGGATCTTGTGCTCGTGCAGAAAGATGAGCGCGCTCACCACCTCCTTGAGCACCTCGATGGAGGCCCAGGCGTCCCACTTGACCGTGTGGTTGTCAATCGGCTCGTGCAGCCTGCGAGGCAAGCCGGGAGGCGTTGACTACACGAGGCCAAGCCGGGCCGCCCGGGCGAGGGACGCTGCGTGTGGGCCCCCGTTGGTTGAGCCGCCCAGGTGCGACGCCGCACCTGAAGGACGCCAGGGCCTTGGACAAGCTGCCCCGGTCGCAAAACTCCATGATGATGTGCCACTCGAACGACGGGATCCCCGTCTGCGGGAGCGCCACACAGCCGCGCACACACAACAGCGTCAGCCGCACGTTCCAGCCTGCCGCTGCTGTTGCGGGCGGAGCGGCCACGCATGACTCCCAGGCGGGCACGCTCACGTCTGCGTCGCCGCCGCTGCCGGCCAGCAGCTGCCTCTCCACGTTGAGCAGCTCGGGGTCCAGGTGCTCGCCGCTGTGCGACGTCACCTGCGCGCGGCGTGGAGCGCACGACGAAAGCGGGTGCTGGCGCCGACGGCCCTCTAAACCCTGGCCCACCCCCACCTGGGTGCTGCGAGTGAGTGAGCCATGCAGCGCTCACCTTGTAGGTGCGCACGATGTTGGGGTGGTTGATGGCGGACATAAGGATGGCCTCCATCTGCGCCATGCGCTCCTTGCGCGCCTCCCACTCCTGCTCCTCGGGCGCCTCGGCGTTGGTGTTGCCCGCAATGATCTGCAGCACAAGAACAACCGCTTGCACAGGCTCGCTGTATTGCCCTCCGGGAGCCCAGGGGCAGCGCCCCCAGTGTGCGTGGCCCCAGGCGGGCCCTGTGGCGCACCTTGATGGCCACGCGATCGCCCTCCCACTCGCCCAGGTACACGTTGCCAAGCCGCCGCGCCCGATGAGCCGGATGAGCTTGAAGGGCGCCTCGGCGTCCTCGGGCGTGATCATGACGCTGCCGCTCTCGCTGCGCACGCTGTAGTGGCTCATGACGGACAGCTGGCGCGAGACGAGCGGGTTGAGCATGCCGTGGTCGTCCATGATGGAGTGCAGGTCGGCGCCCACAAAGCTCTTCTCGCGCTTGGCAGTGAGGCTCGAGCGGCTACGGGGCGGAGGAGGCGACGGCAAGAGGGTTTTCTTGCGGGGGAGAAGCGAATCAGCAGGCCGCGAGAGGGGTGGGCGACCAATGCGGCACACACTTGTGCGCCCAAAGCGCGTGCCTCACCTGGGCCTTCCCGAGATGGAGACTGCCCGGCTGGGCGAGTCGGTGTCCTCGTCCTTCTCCTTGTCCTTGCGGGACGGGGTGTCGCGCACGTCGCCCGCAAACGACACGCCGCGCGGCTTGGTGGCGCCCTTGAGGGCCGCCTCCACGCCGGGCGGCAGCTGCTTCTTGGGGTCGTCAGTGTAGGTGCCGCCGCCGTTGGGCGAGGACGGCCCAGTCTGGCTGTGGCCGGCCCCCTTGCTCGCCTGCGGCTTGCCGCTCCCGCCGCCGATGTCGCCCGCCGCGCCGACCGCGTCCTTGACGGCGATGCCGCCATCCGAGCCCGGCTCCTTTACGGGCGAGGAGCTGGCGCAGCCCATTCACGCTGGCTGCCTCGCGCTGTGGTGCGCACGCTTGTGCTGCTGGAGTTGGTGACCAAGGCCGACCTGCCGCAAAGTGCCGCTAATGGCGCCCACTCGGCCCTGCGAGCGAGCGATGCAGGTGGTTCGATGGCATGGCATCTCACGCACACGCAAGCTCGCCTGCTTGCCCTTTCCCTGGGGTGCTCTGGCCACCCTGGGGTGCCGTGCTCTGATGCAGCATGTTGACGACGTGCGAACGAAACCCAGCAAGCCACGACGCGCCCCACGGACGCACAGGTCCTGCAGGCCGTGCTGCACCGCGCCTGCTCGCCTACCCTCGCGAGTTTGCTACTGCCACACGAGCTGCCCAGCTCACGCGCACAGCTGCGAGAGCGATGTCTCAGCTGATGATGCGCCGCGATGCTGCTCGCATCGGCCGTGGCCCCGCTGCTCGAGAGGCGCTCGCGGCTGGCTCAAGCGCCCGCTTCCATCCGACCTTGATGTCGCAGTGCGCCCGTCGCACGCGCGGCGCCCAGCAGAGAACCACGCGATGGACGTCGTGGTGGCCATCACGGCCGTGCGCAGTGAGGCCTCCGCGCGTGAGGCTCACCTGCGTGCGTGGGCGGCCTCTCCAGCAGGGACTTCAGCAGCGCTGGGCAGAGGCCGGCGATGATGCCGATGGCATCGCTCCTCCGCTGCTGTGCCGCTGCTCAGCAAGCCGCATCGCGCTCTCTTCTGGCCCCCCGAGGTTTCTCGGGTCCGGCGGGATGCCGTACAGGCGCCAAAACAGGACCACAGCGGAGGGGGAAAGGGGGGAGAAGGAAAGGCCGGCAGGAGGGGCGTCCCGGTGCCTTCAGGCCATCACGGTGTCCCCCATGGCCCATGGGCAGCGCTGCGGCGGGCTGCGTCGGCATGCCGCGCCCCGACCATCGCGCGAGGCGCAGCGTGCGATTGCCCGCACACTACAAGCACCCAGTCGGGAATGCATCTGCACAACGCCGGCGCGCAGCAGCGCTGCAGCGGCCTGAGGAGGCGGAGGAGCACTGATCGAGCGGCCGCAGCCCCGGCCCACCAGCCGGGGCGCCGATGGCGGCTCGATGGATGGCACGCAGCACCGCTCCAGCGCTGCATCGATGCAGAGCGGATCGGCAGGTCGGCGTCCTCTGCGCGACGCTTGCTGGGGCGCGCCGCCGGGCCGACAGCTGCGGCTGCGGCCGAGCCAGGGCAAGAGAGCAGCAGCAGCAGCAGCAGGCTGCCTGGCTCCAAGCGCAGCATCGCCATGCACGTGGCCTACGTCGGCACGGAGTTCAGGGGTGAGCGCACGCTGACCGTGGCGCGGGTGTGTGCCCAGCAGGCGCGCGGACCGCAGACGCCTCTACTTCTTTCCTTTGTGCAGGCCTGCAGCTGTCACGTGACTACCCCGCCGAGACGACGGTCGAGGGCGTGCTGGAGCTGGCCCTGCTGCGGGCGGGGCTCATTGCCGCCTCCAACTACGGCGAGCTCCGCAAGATCCGGTGGAGCCGCTCCTCGCGCACCGACAAGGGCGTGCACTCGCTGGCCACGGTGATTGGCTGCCGCGTGGTGACGGACCAGCCGGACGAGCAGTTTGCCCTCGACCCCGAGGGACAGGGCCTGGCCGCGCGGATCAACGCGCACCTGCCGCCCTCCGTGCGGGTGAGCGGGGCCTGGCCGCAGTGCCGCACCGGACTTCCGAGGGGGGGGGGGGGCGGGGGGGACGTGCGGTGGCACGGGGGCACGCGGGACAATGGGCAGGCACCTCACTTGTGTTCGCCTCCTGCCGTTGCCCCCCAGGTGCTGTCATGCCAGCGCGTGAACAAGAAGTTCATCGCGCGGCGTGCGTGCGAGCAGCGCGGGTACACGTACTTTTTGCCGGCGCACGTGCTGGGCCTGGCCCCGCTGGACGCCGCGACAGGCGACGGGGCGTGCGTCCTGTCGGCGCAGGACGAGGACAAGCTCAGGTGACGCTTTGGTTGGGTGGCGGCGGAGGGTCGAGGTGGCAGGCGGCGCCCCCCCTGACGCTTGACAGAGGGCCTCCCTGGGCGCTGTCGGACGGACGCAGGCTGTTCCGCGAGGTGCTGCGGCTGTTTGAGGGGCGGCACCCCTTCCACAACTACACGGTGCAGCGGCAGCAGTACGCCCTACCCGTGGCCACCCCACTCACTCGGCAGCACTCGGACGAGGAGGAGGCAGGGAGCAGCAGCGCGGGCGGCCCGGCCCGTCAGCAGCGTCCCGCCCAGGCCACGGCCGTCGCCGACGACGACGGAGGCAGCAGCGACGACGAGGAGGACGCCAGCACCGCCAGCACCGACGGCGACGCTGAGGGCGGCAGCGGGTCACAGCAGCAGCAATCGCCTCCCCCGGCGGGAGGCATGCGGGTGTGGCGGCAGCTGTGCGGGTGGCAGCAGGGCGAGGTCCCGCCGGCAGAGCGCCTGGGCGCCAAAATGTACCGTCAGGTGGAGAGCTTCACTGCTGACGCACCCGCACGCCTGTGCCCAGGTGAGCAGTCGTGTGTGGTGTCTGGAGGGCCGTCAAGTCTGCGGGCGCTCCTGAAGCGGGGAGTGGGCGTGTTGGAGAGTGCGGCGTGCGCGCGCAGGAGGTGTGCCGTGCGTGCGCGTGCGCGTGACGGGCGAGTCCTTCATGCTCAACCAGATCAGGCACATGGTGAGCGCACCGCGCTGGTGGTGCGGTCAGCAGCCCTGGTGGCAGCTCCCGTGGGCATGCGTGAGCCACAAGGCGTGTGCTGCGCCCGCCCCCCGCAGATTGGCGCGGCCGTGGCGGTGGCCAACGGCTTCCTGTCGGCTGAGCTGGTGCGGGCGTCCCTGACGGCGCCGGCGAGGCTCTCGGTGCGCCATGGTGGCCCTGCTTTGCGCGTCTGGGGGGCGAGCGCGCGCATCCGCCTCACACCCGGGGCATGCATGCTCCGTCGCATCGCGTCTCGTGCGCGCCAGCAGGTGCCCAAGGCCCCACCGCACACGCTCATCCTCTCGGCCTGCAAGTTCACGCCGTTCCGCGGCGTGGGTGGCGAGGAGGCCGCCGTCGCCCGCTTCTCAGGTGCGGTGCGGGTGGCCCTCGCTTCCTCCTGCTCTCACAGGATGGCCCGCCAGGCTCGTGCAGCCATCCCGTTGTGCATGCAGGCGCTGCGCTGGAGCTGCGCTCCCAAGGCCAAGAGGCGCAGGCCGCCTTCCTGCGGGAGGTGCTGGGCCCCCAGCTCAACCAGCTGCTGCTGCACCCGTCCTGGGCGCACTTTACCGAGAGCCTCGCCTTCCACCACTGGGACGAGCGCGCGGCGCAGGAGCTGGTGGAGGCGCACGCCGCCTGGCTGCTCAAGCGCTCAAGCAGCGCATCACCGCCACCGCCACCTCCACCTGACGCACACGAGGTGCATGCTCCATCATGAGTTGCACCCTCTTGCTTGTGTGCCACGGCAAAACGCAACAGACACGCAGAGAGAGAGAGAGGCGTCGCGCAGCGTCACACCGAGTCAAGTATAGGCGCGCACAGACGACAACGCCAGTGGCACACAGCACGACCGCGCACAGCACGCCGGCGGGCGATCCAAGGCAACGTGTTGGGGAGGGCTCAGCCGACCTTGAACGACACCAAGCCTCAAAGAAAGTCGCCAGCTTGCTGCCACAGACGGGCGCGCAGTCGTCACCGGGTCAGGAGAGGGTGAGGGTGGGGGAACAGGGGTGATGGAAGACGGGCGGCGGCCGCCCAGCAGGACAGCTGCTCTCACGCCTTCTGGGTGGTGGCCACCACCTTGCCCAGCATGACGGCCGTGTT
>VFQP010001145.1_pt1 | contig 38313 bp, 67 predicted proteins | sample 3512351 | NCBI WGS metagenome assembly VFQP01 (sample SAMN10412372, study PRJNA504923) | tailings metagenome | isolation source: Relicate 1 Philex TSF1 revegetated site | place: Philippines: Tuba, Benguet | collected 2017-08-29
GGGTGGTGCACACTGTGATATGATTACACACAATTGCCATACCCAGCATATTAATGACATGTGTATGTGCATTCATAGTACATACACAATGCCACACACACCCCACACCACATGCCAACCTCCTGCACTGGGATCACTCTCCCCACAAAATACACAAACTGCCCCTGACACACTGAATAATTTGTCCACCACATAATCTGTATTGCTTGTGCACCCGGTAGCTTGCCCACACTCATTGCAAAGGGCAGCACTGACCACCAGGGTTTGCACAATGTTGCTTGCGATACGCGGTGTTGAGGGTCCTTGTCCGCTATGTCGTTTGGCGGCGTTTTCAGGGAACTACATTGCTACTGCAGCATGGTGCAGACGTCAAGGTGCGATCATTGGTGATAGCACGCACATCTCCTCTCGACACCCGCCACACAGAATGGATCCAACCCCTTATATTGAGCCATTTTGCATGATGCAGATTGGTTTACTTTTGTTGCCCAACTGGTGCAACGCATTTTGTCAGACAAGGTCTTGACACACAAAAAATCACCCCCCTCGAAATACCAGGTGCCCCAGCATCAATTCGTGCGCCAACACCAAGGGATAAATGGGCTCCCCCTTGTTGGTTGTCACCCCCTTGATCTTGACCACCAACGGCGCCTCGCCCCTTTTCATCATACCATTCCCATCACCATCACCATCACCACACCTCACAGACACATCGACGCACAACGAGCAATCCATATTCCCACGCACCAGCATCTCTGCCACACGCACATACATCCCATCCACACGCTCCAAAAACTGCTCCACCGCCCCCCCCTCATCCAGGCCACTGCCAACCAACACCACCGTTTTTAGCGCGCGCACCCCCGCATGCAGCATCCGCACCAGCTTGATCGGCGTCACAAAGCTCTGAAACCCCAGCGACGCCAGATCCGCCCGCACCGTGGTCCATTTTGCACTCGCAAAATACATCAAAAACTGACTGTCTTTCCCCGCACGCACCCCACCCAACGCCAACGTCAGCAAATCCCCTGTATGGCTCAACAAGCGTGCCACGGTGGCCGCATATGCCTTGCTGCCCATCATCTCCCTATCCAGCCCCTCGAGCACGTCTCGCAGCCTGCCCTCATCAATGCGCAACCGCGCATGCATGCGATTCACAAACACCCGTCCCAGGTGCTTGGCATTCAACTCTTTGTTTGCACTGGCAATCAGCTCGTCCGTCTCTGCCAGCTTTTGCATGCGCTCGGCAAGCCGCTTGGTTGCCGCCGTGTTGGGCCCCGCACTGGCCTCGTCCAGCTGCATCACTTTATTCGCTAGCGTCTCCCGAAACGCGTTGACAAACCGGCTCATGGTCCCCCCCGGGCTCGGCATTGGCAGTGCAAATGAGACACTGCCATCGTTGGGGTCGACGTTGGCATTGATTGGTATCTTGACATGCAGCGGGCCCTCGTAATGGACGTCGTCCAGGCCTGCTGCAAAGGCGTGTGAGTTGGCATTTGCGAGCGCAGTGGCATGTGCCGACTTGAATTTCGTTTTAAACTTGTTCAGTTGGGTTGTCGTGTGTCGGTACCATGCGTCGAGCGCGTGGATTTGTGTGGTGATGTTTTCCTGGGGGGCTGCCATGTCGCGCGCCGTGCGCTCGGTGTAGTTGCGCAGTGCAAGCAGGAGCGCGTCGATGTCGAGCTGTGCGTCGACGTGATGCAGCCCAAAGCGCGCCGTCATCGGCTTTTTGTTGTGCAGGTACTGCACACGCGCCATGATGGTGGAAAATGGTTTTGGTGAGGTCATTGCCTCGTCCCAGAGCTGGTAGAGTTTTGTTTGCAAATCAGGTGTCGACGCATAGCGCTGTTGTAAGAGTTGCAGTGTGTAGAGTGTCACAGGCATGTTGGTCGACGATGTCAGGTGGAGGTGCTTGTACACGTTGGCCAGCACTTGGGCATGCTGCGGGGTAATTTCTGTGTTGTTGTTGGTTTTTGTGAGGGAGTGTAAAGTGACAGTGTGTAATGCACACAAAACCACAATATACCTAGCAATGCACACGCCTCTCTCAACGCCGCATTGTGTGCTGCAACTGCTTCTCCACCAGACAAGTCAGCCTCGAGTGCTGCCAGTGAGGGGCCCCGCAGAGACAACTGGGCCCGCACACTTGACCCTCCACCATGCTGGGCAAGCAAATACGTCCCAAACTCTGGCGGCAGCAACGCTGCAAGCTGTGGTTGGTGGTGATGAGGGTTTGTTGATGGTTGTGTGTGTGCATGGTAAACCCACACAACAACAACATGGTCACCTTGCGCACAACCACGCGAGGAAGCACTTGTGCGAGGAGTGTGCGAAATAGCTGCTTGGGGAGTGGTATCTTGTTGCCACGCACGCTGCGCTCCAAGGCGTGGATGATGAGGCGTGGCTTGTGATGCGATCGCCACCCACCATTGCTGTTCCCGGGGGGGAATGAATATCGTGGTGTGACTTGGTTGATGAGTAGTGGTGATGAGCACAACATGGGTGTTGACAGCAACAAGGGGTCACTACCTTGTATACTCAAACGCCACATTCAATGTGAAATCCACTGCCAGCCGCAGCTCCCCAAATGCTGTATTGGGCACCCCCGTGCCCTTTTCCCCCACCAAATGCACCCCTCGACATTGCACCACTGCTGCAAAGCCCGTGCTCATCCCCGACCCCACTTGCTCCAGCCTGTTGTTGTGCATGGCAATCTCCTCCAACGCTTCGTCTGTATCGTCGTCTGCTGTGACTGACGGTGCACTGGAGGTGGTTGTGGGGGGAGCAAAGAGCTCATCAGGCAAATCCGTCATCTCAAACACAGTGTCTGGTGGCAAGTCATCATCGTCATCTTCACTGTCAACTTCATCATGGTCATGGAAAAGGTCATGTTGCGCTACCTGGGTGGGTTGCTGCACTGTTGTGGATGATGGGGGTTCTCCCTCAAGCTGCTTTTGTGTTGCTGTCACTGGTGTGTGTGTGTGGTCGATCATGTCGGCCTGACGTGCATCATCCATAGGCGCAGCGTCACTGTCCACTTCGGAATCATGTACACCCTCCTCAACCATGCTGCTTGTGTCGGATGCACCACCCTGTGGTGCCACCCTCAGCAGTCCCTCCTCCCTCCCTTCCACACCACCCCCATTGGCACTGCTCTGCCTGCTTCCTGAAAACACACGGTTGGCAAATGCTGCACGCCCAGTGCTGCTGGTGGATGGGCTATCAAAGGTGGTGTCCTTGGAGAATGTGGTGTCCCTCGACAAGCGACTGTTGCTGTACTTGTCTGCACGCTTTTCAATGACCTGGGTGGTGGGTGGTGGTGATGGTGATGGTGGTGGTGATGGTGGTGGTGATGGTGTTGGTGTTGGTGTATGACAACAATGTTGTTGTAAACAGCAATCACAACAACAACACCAACCAACCACCATACCGTGAGAAACTTCATTGCATACTTTTTACTCGCCCTCCTCAACTTGTCTGTTCGCTTCCCACCAGACTCCTCTCCCTCGCCCCTGTCCCCCAGTCTCCCCAGGGATTTCAGGGACGCCATCCTACTGGGCTTGCTAGGAGACGCCGTTGGGGTGGTTGTGGCAATGGTGGATGATGCCAGTCGTGCTGCTGTACTGGTGGGTTGACTGGTGGTGGAATGTGGTGCATTGGATGGGGTTGCTGTTCGTTCATGCATGGAAGTGGAGGATGGTTGCACTGGAGCAGCGGATCCAGCGGGTGTGATGACATCGTTGATATTGTGTGACATGGAAGCACCCCTGCTGTGTTGCTTGGAACCGCTGTGTTTGTGTGGGTGTGGAGGAGGGGGGGGAGAGTATTGAATATATCCAGGTGGGGTTGCCAAAACACACACACTCACACAAACACACACAGTGATGAAAACACAACGTGCATGAAAACACGTACACAACAAGCACACGTACTCCACCCCCTCCAACCCCAGAAAAATACACACAATCATACCCTGCCACCACCGCATCAGTCCCAGACGCAGCCCCCAACTCAAACAACACCAGTGCCACTGCCTGCCCATTGCGTTGCACAGTTTGTGTCGACAGCCGAAACCCACCACCCAGTTCCGCCACTGTCAGGTCCTTGCCACCCACATACATCCCACGCCCACCAAGTGACCATCGAAAGCCTCGGTGTGGGGGGAAGTACATTTTCAATTTGCTTGCCTCTGCTTTGGATTCCAGTTGCATCAGTGTGTCTTGCAATTGCTTGACCTGGTGTGATGTGGGTCATGATGTGCGTGTGTGTGTGTGGTGGTGACGATGATGTGTGTGTGTGTGTGTGTGTGTGTGTCTGATTGTGTTTGTGGGGGAGTATGTGCAAGCATTATTAGGTAGATCCCCCCCCCTTTCTCATGTACCCGTGCCCCCCCCGCTTCCTCCCGTGCTGCCCGTTCAGCCGCAAGCTCTGCAGCACGCCGTCTGTTGCTAATCTCAATCTCCAGCAGCCCAATTTCTTCCCGCAGCATCCTCGCAGTGTCTTGCTGTATCACCAATTTGGTTTCCCATATTTCCCTTTCACGAGCGTGTGCAGGGTCCCCCACCATGGCCTGGGTGCGCCTGAGCTCCTCTTTCAAGGTTTCCACCTGGGCAATCAATCGCTGCTGCTCGGCTTCGAGCTCGTCTGCCGTCACATCGATGCGTCCCTCCACGGCACCTGCTCTTGGAAAGTGGGCCAGCCCGTCAGGGGCGCGCCGCGTGAGCGTGGCCATTTGCGTGCGTGCGGTTTCCAGATCACGTCGTGTGGCCTTGCACGTGTCTGCCAAGGAGGCCAACGACATGCGGATGAGTTCCTTTAGTGTGTGTGGGGTGGGTGGGGGATGATGATGCTGCTGATGGCGCCATGAATGTTGGAGGGGGGAATGCTTTGTCTGCCCACACACCTTTTCCTCGTTCCATTGTCCAATTGCCTTGTATTCAGCTGCACGATTGGCCGTCTCTAGGCGCTCTACACGTGCCTTGATGGATGCCAGATCTGTTGCAGCTCGTTGTGGGAATGCATCCACATTGGGAGACATAATGGAAGACAAATGATGTTGTTATGGCGATTGCATGGGTAGTTAGGGGGGGTCGTTGCAGGGGATCATCGTGTGCAGATTGATGTCTACTGCTCGATATATATGCTAGCAATTACCCATGATGTAGTAAAGCTATGTCCACCACCACCACTCTACACTCTACAAAAATTCTGAACGCTGGGCATTTCGTATGGCCAAGTCGTTTGCATCGCCCAAGCGCTCCACCACTTGACGCACCTCGTCCCCCCGCACTGTATTTTTTTCCAGCAGCATCTCAATCAACGCATCCAGTGCTGCACGGTTGCGCTGCAGAATTGTCTTGGCCTTGGTGTAGCTCTCATTGAGCAGGCGATCCAGTTCTGCGTCGGCTGCCTCAAACGTGGGTGGTGTGATCCACTCGGACATGGTCTGATACAGGGTTCGCCCAACCATCCTGGGTGTTGTGATCATGGTAGGTGTGATCATCAATACACATTATACACATCCATAAAGCACATTACAAGATACCACCCCCCTCGCCACACAACCTGCCGGGTTGTGATACCACACGTGTCCCAATGACAGCATTATCCGTCATCGCATTTGAAACCGCCAGCTTTTGCACAATCCGACGTGCAAGGATCAACCGCCGCTGGTTCAAGCTGCTCATCCCCTCGGTTCCGTATACCAACTCCTCTGCTGCACGCCCAGCCAGTGTAGTCAGCAGCTGCTGCTCTAGGTAGGTCCGAGTGAACAGCTTGTTGAGCTCACGGCCTTCATTAATATCCACAACCGTGTGGCCCAGGGGGTATTTTTCCCTAGGGATGATGGTCACCATTTGCACTGGTTCTATAGCTGGGAGGAGGGTGCAGAGGAGTGAGGTGGCTGCTTCCTGTACAGCGAGGCGACGCTGGCGGTCTCCGGAATAGGGGGGGCGTTCTGGGCCGAGGCGTTCCCATACAAGTGCCTGTTACAGGGGGGGGGGGTTGTCAGGGGGGGTGAAATAAGGGAGGGAATGAGGTGGGGTTGTCATGTATATATCACCAATGACACTAGGAAGTGCATATCATCAGACACAACCATCCGCCACGTACACAACCACTGCCACACCCAAAACCCCTACCTTGAAGAAATCATCATACTGCACTGCAGCCCTCCCCTCTCTGGCAGCAAACATGGAGGCCAGGTTGACTAGGTTGGCCAGCTGTGCCCCACTGAACCTCTGTGTCTCAAAGGCAATGGAGTGAAGCTGTTCGGTGGTGAGGGGCTCCACTGCATGCTTGGCCATGTGCACCTGTGTGTAGTGGGGTGGTGCGGGTGTGTGAGAGAGAGAGGAGGGGACAGGGAAGAAAGAGGGGATTGGATTGTTGGTGGTGGTGGTGCCACAACTCCCCCCCCCCCCCACACACACCGACACCAACAATCCCACCCACACCAGCACCCCACCACACGTACATTCAAAACCTCTATGCGTCCATTGAAATCAGGGAGCCCCACATACACGGTCCTATCAAACCGCCCAGGCCTGATGAGAGCAGGGTCCAGAATGTCCCTCCTATTGGTTGCAGCCATGACAATGACACTGCTGCGTTCATCAAAGCCATCCATTTCACTGAGCATCATGTTGAGGGTGTTGTCACGCTCATCGTTGCCCTGGAAGGGGGGGAGGGGGAGGGGGGGGAGGGGGAGTGTGGGAAGGGGAGTACAAGGAATGTGTGTGATTGCAGACACTATGTACATACAGCATACTTGTCTACCATGTTGTCTACCAAAAACCAAAATCATCCTCTTGCATCACAAACACCCTACACCACCCACACATCACCCATCCACACAACCCCCTCTGCGCCATCACCTACCTGATCCCCACCACGTGCCCTCCCCACAGCATCAATCTCATCAATGAAGATAATTGAGGGGGCCAGCTCACGTGCCTGTTTAAATAGGTCACGTACACGAGCAGCACCCACACCAGCAAACATTTCAACAAACTCAGATGCATTGAGGGAGAGGAATGCTACACCTGCCTCCCCTGCCACCTGTGTGGGGGTGTGGGGGTGTGGGTGTGCGGGTGTGGATGTGGGGGTGTGTGGTGATGGGTGTGGGTGTGTGGTGATGGGTGTGGGTGTATGGTGGGTGTGGGTGTTGTGTGGAAAGAGGATGAGGAATGAGCAGGCCATGTGATGAGGATGTGATATACAGTATGTACGAATATTGTGTACACTCTTCATTAACACACCAGCAACCCCAACAACCACACTCTCCAGTATCCCCCCACCCCCTTTGCACCCCCCTTTCATTTCATACCGCACGAGCCAACAGTGTTTTCCCAGTACCAGGGGGTCCCACCAGCAGCACCCCCTTGGGGATGGCACTGCCACTGTTGCGGAATAGTTCAGGCTTGGTGAAGAAATCAACAACCTCCATGAGCTCCAACTGTTGTGTGTGTGTGTGTGGGGGGGGTAATGGTGTATGTGTGTGTGTATTGTGTGTGTGAGAGCAACGTGCTCCAATGTACTACGCGTGTAGTGTGTGTATATATTGTGCATGTGGGGTATTGTTGGTGTGTATTGTGTGTGTGTGTGGTGTGTATATATAACATATACATAGTCCATACATACAGTACATATACAGTGTACATCCCACCACACCCACCTTGGCTTCTCCAATTCCAGCCACATCATCAAACCCCACTGCATCATCATTTCCAGTATGCTGCAGCTTCACACCCTTGAGCCTCCTCTGCGCCTCCCTCACTTTCCGTGCCATTGCCTCATTTCTCTTTGCTTTGCTGCTGCCCATGGTAATCTTCATGGTTTTCAGTTGGAGCATTTGTTCAGCGTCTGCTTGTGACATTTCTCCTCGTTGTCGTTGTTCTGCTGCTGCCATTTCTGCTTCTGCCTCAGCCAGGCGCTCCTGGGTAGGATGCAGTGGTGGGGTGTTGGTGGTGTAATTGTTCTACACTATCTTCTTCTCTTGTTGTTGTTGTTGTTGTTGGTGGTGGTGGTGGTGGTGTACAGTATGGTGTGACATGTGTGTGTGTGTGTGTTTTGGTACATGACATGTGTATATATCACGCGGCAGCAGACATACTGTGTACAACACACACACATCAGACACACACACATCAGACACACACACATCAGACACACACACATCAGACACATATTCACAGCAATACCGCTACAACCCAGTTTCACAACCCGCTCCCACCCATCACCCACACCACCCACACCCACCACCCACACCACCCACACCTGATACTCTCTTCGTGCCTCCCTTTGCTTATCAGCATCTGTATTGAAGCTCTCCACTGGGCCACCTGCTGCTGCTGCTGCTGCCTGCTGTGCTTTGGCTACTGTGACTGCCAGCTCATCCTTGTCATAGGGGACGTCCAGTGCATCCAGGTTCTGTGAGGGGGAGAAGGGAGTGAGACAAGGGAGTGAGAGATATGAAACGCAAGTGAGTGAGGCAAGTGAGTGAGGCAAGGGAGTGAGGCAAGGGAGTGAGGCAGGTGGATGGGGATGGGTTGCATCCTGTTTTTCCACTCCTCGTTTTTTCCCTATCCTCCGTATTCTCCCCATCCTTCATCATCTCCCCACCCTCCTGTCCCTTCCCCCCCTACCTTTTGTATCTCCTCCATAGACAGCCCCATGCTCGCCATACGCTCTGCCTCTGAAGCAAGCTTGTCCAACTGCTGCTGCACCTTGGCCATCTTACGTTCAGCTGCTGCCTTGGCACGAAGCTTTTCACGATCCTCCATGTCACCCTGGACAATTGAAGAAGATGAGGTATGGTGGGGTGTGCATGGGTGGTGGTGTGTGCTTATTGGTCAATGGTGGGTGGTGCATGGGTGATGGTGGGTGGGTCCATGTGATGCATGTTGTGTAGGCATGATCATGCGTGCATGGACAAGTAGCACAACACTTCCATCACAACACACAAACACCCAACACACCCACACACAACACACCCACATCCAACACACACACACCCAACACAAATACCTTTTGTCTGAGTGCCCATCGTACACCAAGGTATGTGAGCCCCACTGCTGCCACTGGTGCTATTTGTATGAGGTTGTTCACCCACTCAGGTATGGGGGCATCCGTCTGTAGGTGTGTGTAATGTGCAGTGCATGTGCATGTAGGTGTGTGTTCACGAATGTGTGTGTAATGTCAAGTGTGTGCAGTGTGTGCAGTGTGAGGGAGAGACAGAGAAAGCATGAATTATTGTGTGTGTACAACATAGAGGTACTACACTTGTGCCTAGAAACATGTGTTTTTTATGCATATATTTATGTTTTGTTGATGTGCTTTTATGTAAAACGCAGAGGTTCCTACACCCACCCATACAGATCCCCTCATCCTCCATGCAACCCACCTCCCCCCCCCCCCCCACACACTCACCGCAAGTGCTTGGGCTGTTGGTTCTGGTGTCATAGAGTAACAAAACACCCCATGGTGTTCCAATGCATATTGTATACGGAAGTCATAGGAAGGCACAAAGCCCTGGGCAAGGGTGCCATCTTTGTATACCACCAAACATGAACCAGTAGGGCGCTCTGTTTCAGTGACGAGGAAAAATGCTAGCTCTTGTACCTGATTGGTGATACAGGTGGGGTTGAGAGGTGAGGTGGGGTTGAAAAAAGGTGTTGCTGAACCCAATAGTGTGTGTGTGTCCGTCGCCCAACCCATCCCCCCCTATATCTCAACCTTTTCTGTGCGTATGTCTCGTAGCAACGTATTGTAATCCACCTGGTTGTAAATCATGGGCACACCATACTCTTTGCTGTAGCGATATCGGGGGGCAGTGGGGGCGTTTTGGGTCGGTGCGGATTTGGGGGCAGGTTGTGCTGTGGTGTTGGATGCTGCGGGTGCTGTTGCAGGAGTGGAAGCACCCACAGAGGCACTGGTTTTCAAGCTGCTTCTCGCTGGCAGTGCCTATCATAGGTGGTGGTGGTGGTGGTGTGCAATGCCATGATGTGCGTCATTATGGTCGTCGACAACCTCCCCCTGTCATCATACCTTGGCTATACCACGCAACCCGCTATGCATAGGCTGCCTTGCATCACGCCCAGAAGTGGAACATGTAGCCTGTGTTTGAGCAACCATATGTTTTTCAACAATGCATGATGTTTGACCAGCTGTGTGCCAACCAATCACGTGCCTGGGACATTGCCCGACATTGCGATGAGATATCCATCGCGTTGTTACTGCCAACAGCAGTGAGGTTGTGTGCTGCAAGGTTTCCTTACACTCTTCGATGCATGTCTTTGCACGTTGGTCTTGTTGCTGTTCTTGACTACTAGGTATGCAACACACAACCTGGTTGCAATTACGAACAACAAAAACTTGAGAAGAAATGAAGCAATTTGTTTCTTCTTGTACATGGAACATCAACAATATGGTGACGGCTGTATCATCACTTACCCAATTCGCACACAAGCACATACCGCCACCCACACTGAAACAACACAATCCCTATACCACAAAATGGTATGTCACAGTTCCATCTGTGTGAAACGAAGCTGTGGTTGCATGCCCATCAGCCACAATGCTCCTCCCCATCCCCGCCATCACCACGGTCCCATTGCGCAGTGCCACATCTACGTCCATCATGTGCTGCAGCATGCTGGTATACCCTGCGTCAAACAGCTGCGTCGCTGCCACACCCAAGTCTCCATCACAGTCGGCAATATCAAGCATGGCTGTACACCGACATGATGCAGTACCAGACTTGCCTCTTGGTGCTTGGTGGTGGAGTGGTGTGTTTGTGTTTAGTGCTCCTGGTGTGTTTGTGTCAAGAGCATGGTCAAACACAGCCAGCATGCTTGGGTATGATGCAATGGGAGGCGTTGGGGAGGGCTGTGTGTACGATGAGGATGGGGAGGATGGCGATGGCATGACTGAGATATGGTTGTCAGGGCTGCTGCTGTTCTGCGGTGTTGTACTGGTATTGTGCAATGCATGATTGTGGAGTGCATCATTATGGTCGTCATCATCATCTTCGTCATTGTCATCATGTTTGTTGTTCTTGTTATGTGATTCACTCATATCCTCCAACATGCTTGCAGTGGTGTTTATTGATTCACACAGCATTTCCTGTATATGTAGGTAATGAGGATGATGTACATGTATATATGTATGTTTGTATATAGTATGTGGGTGTGTGCAAGTGGCTTTTTTTATGCGTGTACACTACATACTGTTGACAATATCAAACAACCCACATCACCCAACAACCCACATCACCCAACAACCCACACCACCCAACACCCCCCCCCCCCCAACAACACACCTGCATTTCATCAATTTGTGTTTGCAGTGTGGATTGTGTGGCTTGCAGTTTTTGAAAGCTTGCTGCCATGACTGCCACCTGTTTTGCACTCACACCTGCATTACGTGAGGATGGGCGGGTTGGGTGTTGGTATATGTAGGTATGTAGATGGGCATGCGTGTATGTGTGTGTGTCCACACCCCTACACAGCACACACATAAACCCTCATACCCCCGCATTTCCACTCCCCCACAACCCCCAACCCCCACCCACCACCCACCCATCCATACGCACCCTGCAGAGCCTCCAACAGTTGTTGTAGTGACATCACCTGTTCACCCAGGCGTGTTTGTGCCTCTGCAAGCTTGTTGATTGCATCAGCATGTTCAGCTGAACGTTGTTGCAGCTGTGTTACCGGGGGGGAGGAAAGGAGAGGGGATGCTGGTATGGGTGATACATTGGGAGAGATTGCATGTATGCATGTATTGTATACTGCATGTATAGGACTGCACAATGTATGTTGTGGAAGTGTAGAGCTGTCACAAATATCCAACCATACATCCACACATCCTCAAACAACCATATACACCAAACCCGCCCGCATCCAATCACACCTGTTTCACTGGGAGTTTGAAGTCTCTGCTTGATATACGCACCCTTGTTTGCAGCTTGGCTGAAGATTGCAATGCCTGTGTATGTATCATGTATGTGGGTATAGTACTGTATGTATAGTATTGTGTACATGGGTGTAGTATTGTGCACATGAGGTGTGTATGCACGTGTACAAGGTTGTGGTGTGTACATTGTACATGTGTGTACGTGTACAAGGCAGTGCTTCATGTGCACTACCCATGCATGCATGATGATACACAAACACAAGACACCTATGCATGCATGATGACTCACATGTGTGATACACATCACAACACACCAGCACACCTTGGCAATATCATTCCTTTGTTGTTGTACGAGTGTGTCCAGCTGCACCAGTTTTGCTGCTGCCTGTGCACCAGTAGCCACACCCCTGTTGTTGGTTATGTTGGCCAGTGTGTACATGATGCATGTGCTGGTGTTGACGAGTGTGTACGTGATGCATGTGCTGGTGTTGATGTGTGTATACGTTTGTCAAGGCACCCACACCCACCAAATACAAACACCCAACAAGATGATGACAACATGAACACCATGGTTTATGCACAACATGAAGAAACAACAGCATGTGTATGCATTCACACACAGCATTCAGGCACGACAAACCAACCCCTGATAATACATACCCAAATGTACGTGAAAGGGTTGCACGCAAACGCTGTGAGAGCAATGCCCCTGCCGCTGCTGCCAATACCAACCACCACACCACCCATGTTGTTGGTGTTGTTGTTGTTGGGGATGTTGACGGAGGTGTCGCTGGTGATGCACCCCTTGTGCGATGCTGCTGTGGGGCCTTGGTATGCTGCAGCATGGTGTTTTGTTGGTGTGCTGTGTTTTTCATATGGATGATCTGGCATGTCGCTGCAGCGGCTATGCTAAAGAGCTGTATGCCATGCAGCACTGTGTTGATGCCATCTCCCGGAGGTGATGGGTCAGCCTGTTTTGAGGGGATTTGGGTTTGGTTGTGCTGTACAACACATGCAGCACCACAAAAAAACATACTGGGGTGGCAGTGCGTCCTCCTCGTGATGACGCCAACACGGGTGTGGCTCCAAGTCGATGATGTGCTGTCCGTCGTACTAATCTACATATTGATACGTTTTTGTGAAGATGTACACGATACGCGACACGAATGAGCGAGTATTGTTGGGGATGGTGGTTGATGGTTGTTGGTGACCAGCAGTGTTGTGACTGGGTATTGTGCAGCATGCTGATATTCATATTGCTTGGGGTCGTATTATATTATTGGTTTTGAGCAGTTGATGATACAACGTGCAGTGCATTGCTTAAAATACCAAAACATATCGTTGAAACCCAATCAGACAAATCACAGCCCCAAACCGCGTGATCACATCTCTGGTACAAACAGATATGGCATCGCAAGAGCCAATTCAGACATATGAGCAGCATTCACCACCAGATGGCATCAGGTCATCATCACTGACAACCCAACAACCAACACCCTCTTCCTCATCGCCATCAGAACATCAAGTACTCAATCAAGCACACACCCCAGCAGCAAATACCAAACAGGAAAACACCCCATCAGGTGCCCTCGAGCACCTCGTTCACCAACTCGCCAACCTCAGCACACGTGCCTCCATGGACCAAATCATCACCGTACAGCAGCAGATGTATGTGTGTGTCTGTTGAGATGGGTTGAGGTGGTCGACGCACGCAACAGTCCACCTGCACACTCACCTCAGATTGCAGAGCCTCGTGCACAGCAGGGAGCGACTGGCACAGCTGCACAGTATGGCAGGTGAAAACATTGACGAAGCATGCAAGGAGCTTGATCGGGGAGCTGAGCTGCTGAGGGTGCTTTGGAAGGACCTTGAGCACATATGGCGCACGTTGCGGTGTGTTGTGTTTTTAGGGTGGGAGGGGGATGTTGTATGCCGTTTTCTCCACAATGAGCAACACACACAGGAATATAAAAACAGCATTGGGCAGGTATCAGCAGCACACGCAGCAACATGCTCAACCATAGCGCATAGGACACATTGTGTGGCTAGGTATTTCATGCACGTATTGTTACATGCCCTTGTTCATTATCATCCGTCTTGCAGCATCAAGCATGATACACATTATTGAAATGCGCAGTACTGAAAAACAATAAATGAATCAATGGTAATAACACATAATGTGATGCACTTGTATCAAAATACGCATGCCTGTCAACATGTCAAATGCACAGCATTGTCATAGCAGCATTGTTGTAGCCTCACTAGGGGCCCATCATCATGGCAGCATCATACTCCTCCTGTGTGATTTAGGGTTATCAGTGCATGATGATGTTGATGCATGATGATGTCAATGTATGATAATGGACGCCTATGCAATCTTCTGCTACACCGCACATCCATCATCACATAAGGATGCACCCCGCACATTATACATCCCACCACACACACACATCCTACCTGGCTTATCTTGCCCTTTTTCAATTTCTTCAACAGTCGATAATCATCCTCCAAATCAACCAGCTCTTGCCTCTTGTTGAGCTGCCTACGTTTGGCAGCAGGCAGGTGCTTTTCCTGTGCCATCTGTTGCTTGCCTTGTTGGTTGGCTGCGGCTTTGGCGGCTGTGTCGTGCTTGTCCTTTTTGTCAGTGTTGGTGGCAGCACGGGCAAGCTGCTGCTTGCGCTGTCGCTCTCGGTGCTTGTCCTTGTACTGTGATGTTTGTTTGTTTGTGGTGTGTATGTGTGTGTGTGCTCAAGTGTAGCGTATCGTGTACTTGTATACCCAAGCCACGAGCAGGATATATGTTGTCATGCAGTTGTACATACAACACATCCCACCCACCCCAGCACACACACACCGGCACAGCAGCAGGGTCCACTGTGGAGGGCACAAACCCTTGTACACTCACAGCCTCACCCTTGGTCCCCTGCCCTATGAGCTTTCGCACTTCTGGTGTTTTGGGTATGCGTAACAGTGCAAATGTAGATGCAAGGGGGCCAACCTGGTGGTGGTGGTGGTAGCAGTGGTGGTGTGTGGGGGGGAGGGGTATGAGGCACATGATGTGGTGCTTCCATATAGCCATAAGTCTGAAACCCTGATGTACATCCAAAAACCTACTTGTCCCAACCCACCACAACCCTCTGAGCCCCCTGACCCCCCTTACCTGTAGGTCTTGCACCCGAAACAAAAATGAGCACACATGCTCCCCATACCCCCTCAAAAAGCTCAAAAACGCTTTAATCCCCTTTTCCATAACGTCACGATCCGTCTCTGCAAATCGACGCAGTGCGCTGGTCAACGAGTTGGTCAATGTTGCGGTGGAAGACGCTCCTGTTGCTGCTGCAGTATCCTCCGTATCCTCCTCCTCTTTCCCTTGTGCTCCCCCCTCCTCACTCCCCATCCCATCCACACCACCCTCGCCCTCTACAGGCAACAAAAAAACCTTGCGTCGACGCAAAAACTCAACATACGAGGCTTCATTGGGTGTGAGGAGGATCAGTGCACGACCACTTCGCCCCATGCGGGCAGTGCGCCCCACTCTGTGTACAAAGGCGTCTGGGTCTTGTGGGGCATCGTATTGAAGGATCCATGATACGTCGGGTATGTCGAGCCCTCGTGCCGCGACGTCTGTGCACAAGAGTACACCTGGGGAGGGTTTTGCAAATATTTTATCTCGCGTGGGTGGGACAATGTGTATAGGAAAGGGTGGGCTGGGATATTATGATAATAATACAAGGGGGGGGTGAGAGAGGGTAGGAGAATATTGAATACAGGGCGTTATGCGCTACACACACATCCCAATGTACATCCCAATTACCCCCCTCACATACACACAACACACACACACACACACACACACACACACAGAAACAAACAAACACGTACCAGCAGGTAGGTTTGTAAATTCAGTTAATGTTTTTTCCCTTGCTGCTTGTTTCATCTTGCCAAACAATGATCTCATATGTAAACCCTGTTTGTGGTTGAATTAGCATGTCCACACCATCACTACCACTTACACATCACCCAGCAGTACCACCCACCCAGCACCCACACAATACCACCCACATCCAGCACCCGCACAGCACCCAGTACCACCCACCTTGCACTGGGGCAGCAGTGGCAGTGTGGTACGAAAAAAATCCACCTCTGCACATGTGAGAAAGTACACTATACCCTTGTCATGTTGATGGGTGAGGAGGTGGGTGATCATGGCTGCGAGCTTGTGTTGGGGGGGGACTTGGGTGTACTGTGTGTGGGTGTAGGTGGGTGTGTTGTGGGTGGGTATGTGTTGAAGCTGCATGTAGGCCACCACGCAACCACATGTATCCGTGGTATACATACAAAATTGTCAAATACACACACATACAGTAATGCTGCACAGTACACAAGCCCAACAACCATCCCCACCCACTCCCCCCAAACACACCCTCCCCCTCACAAACGCCCCCCTCCCCCCACCAAAACAAACACACCCTCAAATCCAATGTCGATGGTGTTTTCTGCACCGCAACAGCCTCCTCCACACCACCCCCCTTGTTTTTCCCACGGTCCCCCTTCTTCGCAGTGAGTGTCACCGCCACATTGACACGCACAGGGTTGCGTAACCCAGCACGAGCAAGGGCCTCGACTGCTTCTGTTTGTGTTGCAGAAAACAAACCTGGGTGAGTGGTGAAGTGGTGGGTGAGTGGTTTGTGGGTGGCTGGGGGGTGTATTGGGTTGATGTACATGGTGGTGGTGTATTGGGTCGATGTGGGCATAGCCACCTCTCCCACAACAAAAACACACACACCTCCATACACATACCCTCACCCCCCCCCTTCCCCTCCCATTCACACATGCACACCTCCCCACAACCACACCTCCCCACAACCACACCTTCCAAAACCCCACATCTACAATGATGAAATAACCACTTCCCCTCCTCAACACACCTGTACGTCGTTGCCTGGGTAGGCGCATCATGATAGAATCCAGTTGCTTCCTAAACCCCATATCCAATAGCCTGTCAGCTTCATCGAGTGTCAACACCTCAAATCGCTTGGTGTCTAGGAAGGAGCAGCGCTTGAGTACATCATCCAGTCGACCTAAATACGTAGGTATTTGTGTGTGTTTGTGTACACATGTGTGTGTGTGTGTATTTGTGTTTATTGGAGATATGTTTATTGGTTTGTGTGATATATTGTGTGTGCGTGTGTGTGCATGACACAATGTACACATGCAATGCCATGCACATGTACACATGCAATAACCCACACATGCGCGACAACTCTGCACTTTACACACACCACACACACCACACATACCACACACACCACCCACATCACTTCACAAATGCATACCTGGTGTTCCAATAAGCACATTGGCACCTTGTTGTTGCAAGAGTGCCACATCCTCCGCTGGATTGCTGTGAGTGAATTGGTGGGGGTGTTTGCAATGTAACATGTGTCTGTGTATACAAGGAAACATGTTTTGTGTATATACAATGAAACATATGCGTGTACATGGTATGTAGTATATGGAGCAGCACCTACATGTATCACCTCAATATCAATCACACACATCATCCCCCCCCCCATCACCACCAGAGAGCATACCTGCCACCCACAAGCAGGTGTATAGACACACCAGCAACACTATGTACAAATGGAAGTGCCACTTTGTAAATCTGCTTTGCCAGCTCACGTGTGGGAGCAATGACCATGCCACCAACCTGTGTGTGTATTGGATGGTGGATGTGTGTGAGTGAATGTGTGGGTACATGAGTGTGTGTGAATATGTGGGTACATGAGTGTGTCCATCACCAAACATTGCCAGATTGCTATGGTTGACATGAAACACACATGCATCCATACATCCATACATCCACACACACCAACACACACCCAACACACACCCAACACACACCCAACACACACCTGGTGCTTTTTCAATGGTTCATCCAAGTTGCGCAACTTCTCCACCATGGGAAGCACAAATGCAAGTGTTTTTCCTGAGCCTGTCGCTGCATCCACCGCAACATCCTGTCAGGGTGTGTGTGTGTGATAGTGGACGCCATGGTGTATTGTCACATGCGTACACGAGGGTGTGCTGATGTCTACACAATCACAAATGTTGTTGCATGTTACCAGCACCACGTGCACGCATGCAGCACAGCACATGGCCGAATGTTGAATCAAACACACCTTGTTGCCGCAAAACAGTGGGATGACTGCATCTTGGACCGGTGTACATGTTGTGAATCCTTGCTGTTCAAGAATGCTCAATGTTGCTTCTGAGAGCTCTGAGAGCTGGTTGAAGCGCTTAGTTCCTGCACGCTGCTTTGCTGGTGGTGGCTGCTTCATCAATCAGCACAAGCACATGCGCAGTGGGGCTCTTTTCTATCGGTATTGTTTAATAATTTGCTGCTGTTGGGTATGCTGTTATGTGTGCTGTGTAGGTACGCAACGTTAATGCACGTTTCTCGCAACAAGCAATGGTCAAACTAACTGTTTTTTTGTGAACAACAGTTTCCGCGTTTGTTTTCATCAAAAAAGTATGCTTCATGTCGTGACATCAATCTTGCTGCCATTGGTGCTGTGTATCGCGGCACTGCACCCAACCATCCTCCGATGGGAAGAACAATGCATCGCACCAAGGTGTGTGTCGTGTTGAGTGCCTCAATAGCGCTATAATGCATTCATCCATATGCTCCACCCTACAGGTGGAGTGACCAGGCTCGTTGTTTTGCACCACCATGGAACCACATCGCACCGCTCTCCTCTTCACCATTAGACGCGCACGGTGATGCTGCAGTGGTGTTGGGCTATGCCCTTGAGCGGTATGTGCTGGTGTGGGCAGTACAAGGTGGTTTGTGAACAAAGTACGCATACCTCCTCCGTTACATACACAGGGATGGTTCCCTGACACCAGCACTGCAGGCACGTGTACGAGCAGGTGTTGCCTTGTATACCAATGTACGTACCTGTTGTATCTGGGGGGCACGCAATGCACTTCAATACATGCTGTGCACGTGCTCACATACATATAGACACCCCCGCACCCACCCCCGCCCCCACCCCCTCCCCTGTACACCCTCATCAGCAATCAGTACCAGTGCTTGTGTTCAGTGGGGGCCACCCAGGGGGCGGTGTGCGTGTGCGCAGTGAAGCCGCTGCTATGGATGCCTACGCAAGGGCCCTGCTGCCTGTCAGTGAGGCCCCCCCTGATCCCCAGACCCAGTGGTTGCTTGAGGAGGGGTCCACCTCCACTTGGGAAAATGCATTGTACAGCTTGGAACTCCTACGGTGTGATTGTGTGATTGTGTGTGTCTATGTGGTATTGCATGTGTGTATGTCTATGTGTCTGTGTTGCATACGTGCATGCACCCACCACCACCCCTCACAGCACTCGTAGCAAGCACACGTGTCGTATTGTCATAACCACCAACCCCTTTCATCAACTGCGCAGCCTGCTGACATTTCGATGTGCCGCCAAGCAGCTTGACATACCCTGTGCAGATATTCTGCTTGCGTATGTACCTCCACAGGGGAGCCAGGCTGTTGCCAGTGTGATGGAGCGGGCCATGCTGCTGGGGGCATTGGTGCGAGAGGTGGCAGCACTGGTGTGGTACTGGCTGCGTGGTCGTCTTTGCTAACTTGTTTCAATCTCGCGTTGTTCATTATTTATCATCATCTTATACGAATAGTGTTATCGCAAACAATGTATTGGCCACATACATCGCAGCAAGCAGCGTTGCTGGGAGCATCTGCAGGGTTGATCGCTGGTGTGTGCCTCGTGACGTCTTCCAAGTACCTGTGGCGCCTAGTATCAGCACAAAACTATGCAGATAGATCCACTACATCGTCAGCAGGTGCGCTTGAAACGTGAAAGAATACAAACATCCTTACACATGCATTCCTACATGATGCCCACCTCGCAGGCGGTGGTGCAGCTGCATATGAAACCACCAAAGCAGTGGATGAATACTTGCAATTTCACTATGCACCTGCCGAGGAGCTCTTGCCATATGACAACGCCCCCAAGGTATGTTGCTGCGTGTATCAGCACCCACATCCACCACATCCCCACACCCAAACACCGCACACACCATCACAGGATGCATGTGACTTTCCTGCTCGGTGTGCCCTCCTCTGTGAACGGTACTGCCTTGCGCTGCAGGATTTCACAGGCGAGCTCGGCGCCCCCACCGCCCTCGACATTGGGTGTGCTGTTGGGGGTGCCACCTTTGAGCTGGCTCGCTGCTTTCATCTGGTTGTTGGTGTCGACTACTCACAACACTTTGTGGACGCTGCCAATACAATGCAAGTGAAAGGACAGCTGCCCTACTCGGCACAGACAGAAGGCAGTGTATGTGTGCAACGACAAGCCATTGTGGATCCAGCCATTGACCGAAGCCGAGTGCGCTTTGTGCGTGGGGATGCATGCAATTTACCAAAAAACATGCGCCCTGTGGATTGCGTGCTTGCTGCGAATTTGCTCTGCCGGCTGCCAGAGCCGTTGAATTTCCTACACGACCTGCCTCGGCTGCTTAAACCGGGGGGGATTGCAGTGCTGGTGTCCCCCTACTCGTGGTTGGCTGCATGGACGCCCCGGGACAAGTGGCTTGGTGGGTTTTACGACAAGGATGACAAGGTGGGTATTTGTGTGTGAGAATGTGTGTGTGTGATCAACATACAACACTGTGCGTCACCACACACAGCAACCGGTGTCGTCGTTTGAGACGCTGCGTGGGATCATGGAGAAACAAGGCTTCAAGCTTGTAGCGGAGGAAGACATGCCATTTTTGATACGAGAGCATGTGCGAAAATACCAGTGGGGATGCTCCCATGCAACAGTGTGGCGGCGGTGCAACTAGCATTTGATCGGGGGTGGTTGCTTGCACAAGGGGGGTGGTTGCTTGCACAAGGGGGGTGGTTGCTTGGTTGCTTGCATCGAGGAGTTTTCTCAACGTTTTTTCGCCTTAAACGCATATAATGCATAGTACAACACCACACAAAACGAACCCTTGAAACAATGTGACCAACACAAACACGCACAACACTCGAGCAATGGTGGGGATTGCACCTATTCGTGTCGCTGGCCAGGGGTGTCTCCACAACCTTATACTCCAGACGATGCTCGTACTTTCACTCATCGTACCACTCGTGCTAGGCAAAAACCCCGTCATCACCAGCAGATACAGTGCAGACCCCAGTGCACATCAATGGCACGGCGATTCTCGTTTGTGGATATACGCCAGCCATGACCACGACGATGCCGAGGACATGAAGACCATGAGTGAGTATTACGTCTATTCGACACACGATTTGGTGCGTCCAGGCCAAGAGTCCAGAGGGCCTGTACATGCACCATTTGGTATGCATAATTCCTACCACAACAGGTGCACTGGGAGACGTATGAGCGTGCCTTTCACTTGCAAAATGCGAGCTGGGCCAAGAGTCAGGTGTGTCCGCTTGATTACACGTTGGTATGTCCTAATGTGCCCCTCTCTGCCACATGTGGCTCTACATCCACACAGTTGTGGGCTCCGGACGCAGCCTACGTCAATGGAACCTATTACCTCATCTACTGTGCCATTGAGGCAGCCACCGGCATGTTTCGCACGGGCCTTGCCGTTGCCCAACAACCCCAGGGTCCGTTTACCGACGTGGGCTTTGTGCAAGGTGTCGAGTGGGGCCAAGACCCTGCGCTGTATATAGATCACGACAACACGCCCTACTTGTATTGGGGCTGTGGCGGTCGGGTGTCCATGGCACAGCTCGAGCCTGATTTGCGATCCGTGGTGCCGGGGACGGTACAAGACTTGACTGCCACCGTGACCAACTTTTACGAAGGCGCATGGGTGTTTGAGCGCAACGGCGTCTACTACATGATGTACGTGGTGGTTATTTTGGCTGTATACTTGTGGTGTATTTTGGTATGCTTGTGACACACGTGTCATATCCTCTCACAGGTATGCTGGTCAGGATGAAGCCATATGGGGGGAAACACTCGAGTATGCAACGGCACCCCACCCAACAGGGCCATGGACATATGGAGGTATATGTGTGCTCCTGTTGTCTGGGAGATGATGTGTGCCTGAGTATGCGCTGCACATATCCCCACACCCCATACACACTTTACCCACGCATCCACTCAGGGATACTCATGGAAACACTCGACCACTACCCAGATGTGGGCCCCTCATGGACCAATCACGGTAGCATTGCCAAGTACAAGGGGCGTTGGTTTTTGTTTTATCACACCACTGCCTTGTCCAATGGACATGACAAGCGTCGCAGTGTTTCCATAGAGTATTTGACGTTTGGGGACGATGGGAGCATACTGGTAGGGGTGTGTGGGCGTATCCTGTGTCCAATATGCATCCTGTATCCAATATGTATTGAATATTTATCACAAACACACAACCACCACAGGCAATGGAGCCCACCGTTGAGGGTGTTAGGGCAATTACCGTCAACAGCACCAAGCATCACAACAGAGGCCCATTGCACCTACCTGTCATGAATGCACAGAATACAGAAAAGACACAATCAACACAGAATGTACAGTCTGTTGCACATGTGGTGCGCATGGAAGAGTATGTGCCGCCAGAGGATGATGGTGCTGCTTCTCATCATCATTCTGTAGAGGGTGGTGAGCACGCAGCAGGGGCGCGACATGCGCATCATCATCAACAAGAAAATGAGCTACCTCAACATCACCGACACCATCAATACTAGTGCGTATTTGCACATTTGTAGCACGCGAGAATTGTTCGCGTAGTTTTGTACATTCATTAGAGTTTGCATTATTGGCCACCACATTGGTACATTAGAGTAGCATTTGGTAAATTAGAGTAGCATATGTTGATATGGCAAATCTGGACCCACAAGGAGTGTTTTGTATCTTTCACCCATAGCCCACTATATGTCATGCGCATGTTACCCAACCAATCCATTGAGCCCAGGGATGCGGTACACACATGCGTTCTTGTTCGCTTGCCAGTCCTGTGTGTAGCAAGCATGTGTGTGTGTGTGTGTGCCCAAATGTGCCCCAAATGACGACAGATAACAAGTCTCTACCTCGTGACATGCTTGGTGGTGCCCGTGGTACCTGTGTGTATTTGTGCATAGCATAAGAAACACAACCTGACACATGATGACATACAACAACCACGTACAAGATACAAAAGGTCTCCATCCATGGGTTGGCTGCTTCAACAATAAGTGACTCTGCCTGTGTTGGGTGTTTTAATGTGCACGCATGCACCAGGGCATAATACACACGGTGTTCAACCCCACTGTCCCCATACCTGGTACAAGTACAAGTTGTCATGCACATAATATTGCTGGGAGGTTTCGTTGTATCGAAACACATCAAGTGATTTCATATCATCGATGAAATCCCTGTGTGTGTACACCACCTCCACGTTACTGAATGTACAAAACGCTTACAACACATAAAAACACACTACCTGTAAGTAACCACTGTCCAGTGCTGCTTCAAGTCGTCAAAAAAGTGTGGGTCCTTTTCATTGGTTGCCAAATACAGTGTTCTTCCTGGTGTACACCGGTCCTTGATACTCTCATGAATAGCGGCTGGTTGGGTTGCCTCATCCAGGCCTTCCACCTCCTGCAGCTTGTCTCCTCGGCGTACGTGCAGGGCACAATACCCACCAGGACCCCCCATTTTGTTCATGACGGCATGGGCGACGACGTGGGTCTTATCTGTGGGGCCAAAGTCGCCCTGTTGGTGGTAGGAAATGTACTGTGTGCGGTTTCATACGTTATCGATTTATCCTGCATAAGACAGCAGCCCCCACCTTGAGGCCCTCCATTCGACGCATCAACTCCTCGCTCTCAAAGCACTGGTTCCACCACTCCCGCCAGCCCCATTTACCCTGTGATGGCATTGATGTGATGGCATTGATACAGGTACATGCAAACAACATGTGTGTGTGCGTGGCGCAGTGCATAACGGCGTACCGTGGGATCTTCCGGCCAATATCGATGCATGCGCACCAGCACCTCCATATCTTCAAACTCTAGCAGCCGCTGTTCGTACGGTGTGTATGCATTGCTGGATGATAACCACCAACAATTTGTGTACAAAAAAACCACCCTCAAAACAGTCCCTCCCCACATACGTCTGCCATAATTTCGTCCCGCAGGTACATGACAGAGCTGCCAGGTGTGAGCTCCTTGACATATTTGGATGGATCGCTCACCAGTTCGATCCGTGCATGCTTGCGCAGCTTTGTGATGTTGAACACATCTTCAAAGGGGCGCCACAGTGTTTGCCCGTTGAACTGGTGATTGTTGGGTTGACAAAACTGGTCTGAGAATAGCAGGGTCCGGTTGAGGTAGGCCGCTTCCGCAATGGCGCATGCTGGTGGTGGGTGGGTGGGTGACCAGGGTGGTGTTGGACATACTGCTGCACTACCCCACTGCAAACCCACAATACATACCAAGACCGTGCATCTGGTGGCCATACCCTGGGCAGTGCTGCACAGCACCACCCTCGAGTTCGTGGTAGAAATACTTTTCTCGTGGCCACGCCAACAGTTGTGGATTGTCCGATTCGAGTTCAGCCTGTGTTTTTGTGAAGCGTCATTGTGGATGAGCATTATGCACGAGCAATCCCAGGTCAATCGGTCGTGCCTTGGCGAATGTGCTGGCGAAAACTATAAACAAGCAATTACATATTATTGTGGTCGTGTATGTCAAGCGAGGCATGGTGCTCGCATGGAGACACGAGGCATGATCGGCCATCTTGATGTCTAGCAATCTCCTAGCATATATGTGCACTGTGTTTGATTGTTACTATAGGTTTTAATTAGTTTAGCCATATGAAGCACAACAAAAAACACGAAAAGTTTTAGCCAACAAGCCCATTGTATCCATCCACGCCATACACGCGTGCGTTCTTGTCCAGCTGCCATGCCTGTGTTGTAAAAAGGGGGGATGATGTGTTGTGTGGATGAACGCACTTGGTGGTGTGGTATGCACGGGTTGACATGTATACCTGATCACATGCTTGGTGTGGCCCCTTGTACAAAATGCAAAATGTCTCCATCCAGGGTGACGCAGCCTCAATCACCAACACTTCAGCCTGTGTATTGTGTTGCACATACAGTGCAAACCATAAGATACCATACGCACAGTGCATCCGAATCCATACCTGGTACAGGTACAAATTGTCCCACACATAGTATGACTGACTGGTCTCATTCCACTTGAACGCCCCCAGCGGCATGAGTTCATCCATGAAATCCCTGTGTGTGCCCCAGGTCCGTGTACATCACACTGGCATCAGCATGCGCCCTTTATAGCACAAAGATAACAGCATCTGTATGTGTGTGTTTGTTTTTTCCACGCACATACCTATATGTAAACACCTTCCAATGCTTTTTCAGGTCGTCAAAAAAGTGTGGGTCCTTTTCATTGGTTGCCAAATACAGCACCTTTCCTGGTGGACATCGCCCCTTTATCTTTTCATAAATGGCAGCTGGTTGGGTTGCCTCATCCAGGCCTTCCACCTGGGGCAACTTGTCCCCCCGACGTACATGCAGTGCACAATACTTGCCACTGCCACCCAGCTTGGTCATGATTGCTTGCGCTACGCGTTTGGTGTAATCCGTCGGCACAAATGCACCCTGTGATTGGTTGTGATAATGAGGGTGGTACAACATACACGGAAGCACACAATGACCCATCTACAGCAAATACCTTGAGTGCACGCATGCGGTTGGCAAGGTCTTCATTCACAAAACAATGGTCCCACCATGTCCTATAACCCCACTGGCCTAGTGGGTCATGCTCCCAAGGACGATGCATGCGCACCAGCACCTCAATGTCTGTCAACTGCGCCAAACGCTGTGGGTGTGTAGCAACATCGTGTGTACACAGTGTGTATGCATGCTGCTGTGCCATGCTCTTGTATGTGTACACAGCTGATTGTGTGACAATACATGTAAGAATACATGGCAAAACCAACCTCTGTCATGATTTCGTTACGCAGGTAGACAACAGAGCTCGCGGGGGTGAGCTCGTGGATGAACGCATTGGGGTCGGCGTGAAATTCGATACGGGCATGCTTTTGCAGCAGGCTAATGTTGAACACGTCTGTAAAGGGGCGCCACACGGACTTGCCAGTGGGGTTGTGGAAGTGGCTCATGCAAAACTGATCAGCAAGGAGGAGGGTCCGGTTGAGATGGGCGGCCTCCGCAATGGCGCATGCTGTGTGTTGTATGTTGGTGTTTGTTCCATACACGATCCCTGCCACCTTTTCAGTAGCTAGCACTGACTCCAGTGCTGGCACACATACCCATCCCGTGCAGTTGATGGGAGTAGCCAAGGCAATAGTTGACAGAGAGCTCCTCCAACTCGTGGTAAAAGTACTTTTCACGTGGCCATGCCAGGATCTCTGGCGTGATGGTCAAATCGGCCTGGAATGGATGCAGACACCACTCCTAGGTGTGGAGAGTCGCATCATCCACCATGTGTGTCCACGCTGACCACGCATACCGTGCATTTTCGGACAAGTGTCATTACGAAACATAATATCATGAATAGTACACTGCATTGTGTCATGTTGCCAAGAACGCTTTGTGGTCTGCTGCGATGGCTCACCATCCGGCTGTACTTGACTTGTGCGATGCGTTTCTCGCACAACTGATTGGCAAACACAACAGTTGTACAAAGTGTGGCTGACGATTTTGCGAAGAAAAAGGAAAAATCTGCGAGAAAAAAGTGTAGACCGGGACCTGGGTGGGACTGCTTACATAGAGGTCTCAACCCATGATAGCCTGGTGGTGGTGGTGGTGGTGGTGGTGGGCACCAAGGTAAACGTACATAACACAACGTATACAGCACAGAGTATCATTGCTGTGTTCCCCTCGTGCGGTGATGGCCAACAACCAAACCACACGCTCGCCTGCATAACCAGCAGCTCTACATAGTACATGCAAATGCATTGTACATGCAAATGCACTGCGCCTCATGCATTGCCCCACGTGTTGAGATGATACACAGGCCACTCCTAGTGCCTACTGCGTGTGGAAGTTTTCCTTCCTGTTGACCAAGCTGATGAACAGTAGAAAACACCGTCTGGATTAAAAACACAACACAGTACCATTACAGGAGCACATCTACACGATAGCATGCGACAGCAATCAACAATCACAACAGCATTTCCAAAAGAGATGCAAAAATCCTGTCGTTGAGTACAGCACATGATTTGAAGCTAATCTAAACATTTACCGATACTATAAGAAAAAACACAGCGGCAGTAGAGCAGCACGAAACACGCAAGACCTTGCAGATCGGTATTGATCCAGTCAACATGCCTGCTGCTGGCGTGTCTTGCTTATTCCCCACCATGGAGGATTCGCCCATGTTTCGATCCAAGGTATGCTTCATCGTATGCTGACATGAGACAGAGTTGTTCTTGTCACCATGGCCTCATAATCGCCCCATCATCAACTTGGATGTCATCACCCAACAGGTTGCAGAACTTACATCGCAGCTCGACCCAATCCTTGATCGCAGCGCTGCACTGGTCGGTGGTGCCAAAGCGTACCGTGATGGGTTGGGCGGCCTGGTGGAGGGCACCAACAGCTGGGTGGACTCCCTCGAACGCTTTTGTGAGGGCACTGATGAAGAATCCTTGACACTTGGTACACATTGTGATGGTTGTATATAGCCTGTATGCCTGTGCCATGCCTACCACCCTTATCCACACACCCACACACAAACAACAGGTGGGGGATTGGTCAGTAGGTTTCTCGCAGCATTCAAGGAACTAGCATCCTTCAATGAGCTCCTCCGCACCCAAGTGGATGTCCTCCTCTGTGAACGAATGCAGGACGAGTGGTCCAAACTGACCGGTGATGTCAAGGAAGCAAAACGAAAAATGGACAAACGGGTCGCAGAAGCAGAACATATGAAACTAAAACATTTAGGGCACAGCAAGGCACGGGGCTGGCGACCAGAGATTGAGCAGGCGGAATTGCTGGCTGCCCAGGGGGTTGCGGATGAGCAGCGGTTTACAGTGGCACGCAAAGTCACAGAGGTTGTTGTGTGAGGGGATTGGGTAGGTAATACATTGTTGTGTGTAAATCGTAATGCTCTGTCAATCATAATGCTCTGTCAATCATAATGCTCTGTCAACCATAATGCTCTGTCAACAAGTTCAACCACACTACACAGGTTGAGACACGCAAGCGCTATGAATTCCTGGAAGCTATCCTGTCGGCTGTGGATGCCCATTTGCAATACTTTCGACGTGGGCAACAAGTGTTTGCATGCTTGGAGGAGTATTTGCAGCAAGCATTAGCAGTAGTGGAAACCAAGCGACAAGAGGAAAAGGCACATGCAGGGGCATTGGAGGACGCTATTGATGCTTACAGGTACATCAATGGTGTATTGTTATATTGTATATTTCTATGGGTCAGTATATATCTATGGGTCATTGTCAGCCTCCTGCTCTCATATATACATGCAGCCCACACCATGTATTCCACATTATAATACACAGGGTGGCACGCAGCCTGCGTGAAGCTGCATTGGCGGAAGCAGTGCAAACAACGCAGCAGCGGTCCATGCGAGAAGCAGGGCCCCTGCAACTCAAACGTATGCGTTTTTGAATATTTATCACACTGGGTACTACAATTCCCAAGACATTCACACACACTCCCAAATACAATTCCCAACATATGAATCCCAAATACACACACACACACACACACCTTCACCAACACAGCGGGTGCCATGAAGGAGGTGGTGGAGTCGCACATGCACACCACTTCAGAAAGTGGAGGAGCAGTGGTGACCGTCCTCCACAGTGGCTACTTGCTGAAAAAATCCTCCAACATACGCAAGGAATGGAATCGGCGGTTCTTTGTCCTGGACAGTCAGGGAATGTTGTATTATTATAGCAATAAAGAACGACGGGACGGAAAGAGTTTGCAGAATAGTGTGCATTTGCTCACGTGTACTATCAAGCCAGATGATGAGGATGCATCCTTGCGGTATTGCTTCCGGTATGATGACTTTTGATGGTTGTGGTGGTGTGTCGGCTGTGGTGTCCTGGCTGGTGCACCATCCACATGTACATCACCACACTGTTGTTTTTCATTCATACTTCACCAGGGTGGTGTCTCCTGACAAGACGTATACATTGCAAGCTGAAGATGAACTGGATAAACAGGAATGGATTGAAGCATTACAGGTATCTTGGGTGGTTTTCTTGTGCGTGCACACACCACGAATACACACCATGAGTCCCACCTTAAACAACCCCCTCCCCTAACACAACAGAGTGTCATATCAGTGCTCCTCAACAGCAACGACCTGCATCGATACGCATCGGGCACACAGCAGCGTACCCCCTCTCGACCAACACACACACGCACCCCAAGTGGCACCGTGTCACTGGAAGAATACGACCGTGCCCTTGAAGGACATGGTACCAAATCCCCATTTGCACCTGCGTCCTCCACCAACAGCCCCATTGCCGCTCGACCAAGCACAAGCGGGCGTGATGAACCTCCTACTGGTGACCATCTTTCCCACAACAACAGTCGCCTCCCAGAAACTTCGTCAAACCTGCGGCCACGTTCCCCATCTGCACCGTTGGCAGCGTTGAGGGGCGTGCCGGGCAATCGTGAGTGTGCAGAGTGTGGTGCACCAGATCCAGATTGGGCGTCGCTGAATTTGGGTGTGTTGCTGTGCATAGAATGCAGCGGGGTGCATCGAAACTTGGGTGTCCATGTGAGCAAAGTGAGGTCGTTGACGTTGGATGTTGCAGTGTGGCAGCCGCATGTGTTGTCGATGTTCAGCATGCTGGGCAATACCGCGTCCAATGCGCTGTGGGAGAGCAACTTGAGTGCGGTGGGCAACCAGGGGGATGCATGGGTGTGGTGCGAAGACAGTGACTCGGACGATGAACGGCAAGGGCTTACCCGTCGTGAGGTGTGTTGCTGTTGGGTGGTGCGGTTGTGTGTTGTTGACCACAAATCACCCATCAACATCCCCCACACATACTCACCCCCCACCCCCCAGGAGGTGCACGTGAGCAATACACACAAGCCACGCCCTCATGATAGGCTCGCTTCTAAAGAGGCGTTTATCACAGCCAAGTATGTGCAGCGGAAGTTTGCCGCGCCCACCCCGCAACGCCAGTTGCTGCTGTGGCGGGGTTCCATGACTGGGGACGTGCGCACCACGTATGCAGGGCTGGTGGGCGGTGCGCATGTGTGTGCAACGTATTCGTCCCCTGCTGCTGTGGAGCTGGCACGTCGTGTGCAGGCAAAAATGGCCGAGCGTGTGGAGAGGGCTGCTGGACTGCAGGTGTCGACGACAGCGCCCATGGTCACTGCGCTGCATGCCGCTGCCATGGTATGGCGTGCGAGGGGGTTACGTCCTGGTGCTCACAACACACACTACATGAACCACACAGAATGGGCACTTGCCGACGATAGAGTTGCTGTGCTTGGCAGGGGCAAGTATTGATGCACGCGACTGTTTGGGACGCACCCCCCTGCATTATGCGGCAATGTATTCGCAGTTGCCTGCGGTGCAGCTGCTGTGTGGTCGAGGAGCATCCATGGAGAATGTTGATGCTGCTGGGATTACTGCACACGAGGTGACCATTACGTAATTGGAACCCCCCTGGTAACCTGTTGTACCACATGCGGCACAGATGCCGACACTGCAAGCCAGTCAAACAAAACAGATATCGCAGACTCAATACTGTGTGACCGCGATAATGTGCAACCGCTATGCTGTGCACCTGTATTGTGCGACAACGATCGATGCAATAAACAGAGGCGCAAACGGACAGGTCATGAGGTGATGGTCATGAGGTGATGGTCTCGGAGCACGCGTTTACGCGTATTTTTTACATTTCCATCACCTCAACAGCGCACACACATCATTGCATATCCATACCGTGCATACCGGGCTTCAGCAAGCGCTTCAGCAAGCATTCCAAACGCACTTACACACGTTTCCGCATACCAAGATGCACTTCCGAAACTATCTTGTGGCGGTCCTCCTGGCGGCCATCCCCGTAACGCTTGCGCAAAGCACCGACTTGACGGTCATCAAGCTGTCCAACACCACAGACGACACTGGTGTGACTCGTTTTTCTGCCACCTCTCCTGATGCGGATGTGTTTGTTGTGAAGAGCACCCTCCCCCCCTGCATTGCCCGCGTCCCCTTCTACGTTGTGGGCTCCCCCATCGTTATCGGTATGGTTGTGGCTCTGTTGCGATGCTGGTGGTCAACCATGATCACCCTAGCAAAACCTTTGGTACAACCCTATGTTGTGTGTCCAACCCCTCCAACTTGGCTCTTGTTTCCTCTTTTGTACAGTTCCTATTGACGGCAAGGTTACTGCTGGCCAAGTCGATGCCAACGGTACCACCCTGACGCCCTCAAGCAGCACTGTGGGCAACGACTCCATCATCGTCCGCCCCGAGGGTGTGCTGTCCACCATTTACAACGCAGAGTGGTATGAACCTGTGACATTTATACCTGGTTGACTGTATGTTGATCAATTGATTGTCGCGTACACTCGCAACACTCGATGTCTTCCTGCACAACCCACAGTACCCCTGCAACGTATGTGGCATTTTACACGAGCGCCAACTACCGCACGTTCCCCATCCCCTATGCACTGCCCCTGATTGGTGACTTTACCCTCAACGGTATGTATTTATTATTGATTGCCTGAGTGTTGGACCAACAAACGTGATCTCGACACCAACACCATGCTCTCGCCACAGCAACCTACGCCGACCTGGCCGACTTGCTGTACCCTGCTGTTGCAAACAAGCAGGGCCAGTGGGTGGCAAACCAGGCCTGCGCCAAGAAGTGCAACCTGCAGCTGCCCGCCTCAGTGCAGGCTTCTGGCTAGGCGCCGATCGGAGATGCTGGGTTGAGACGCTGGGTTGAAGCTAACATCTCATCAGTTTTGTGTTGCTGCTGCAGATACTACAGGATGGGCTGAAAGCAAGAGGGTGTTGCATCACGTGCTGAGCGTCATGCAACTCCCATGCCCACTACAACAAAACTTTGATGATGTTGAATACACGCAGTCCACGCGTTCTAAACAGCAGTAAACGTGAATTTGCATAGCACACCTGCCCACAAACCTGCTCGCAAACAATCAACAGCAAGCACTGGCACGCTTGCAATCGCATCGTTTCTGTAAGAGACTCTCTCCCCCTCTTGTTCACATCGTCAGCATGGCTTGCCAGGCAACACAAGCTTCCATGATGAACGGGCTGGGTTGCGGGGCGTCCAAGCAGCTGCGCGTTGCACGAATGCAGACACAGCAGGTGCCTTATTTATGTGTTGCTGGAGCACACTGCGATGCATGCGTCTTCATGTGGATCATGTTGCAGGTGATGTGTAAGTTGTGCAAACCCCATGTCCATCCACAGGACATGCGGTGCCGCAGCACCACTGTGCGTGCCTCGAGTGAGCCTGTGTTGAAAAAGCCAGTATCTGCACCTGATGCGAGCAAGCCAGAACCATCCGGTCACAATGCAGCAGCAAGGTGTGCGTGTTGTGTTCGCAGAGGGTGTTTTTTGCACAGGCACATGTTTTTCACACCACTCCCCGCACCTTTTCAGCACTGCAAGTGCCACCCCTGTGGTGACCATTGAGTACCAGCGCCAGCAGGCCAAGGAAATGCAAAAGTACTTTCGTCGAATGGCTTTGGAAGAGGAGGTTGCCAAAGCACAGTATGTGTATGGGGTCCCTGTACATGAGAGTGTGCGCGACGCACCACATCTCAACATGCACCTCAACATGCACCTCAACGTGCATCTCAATACATCAATTCCAACCCAGGGTGTTTGGGTGGACTAAGAAGAACGAGATTAGCAACGGTCGATGGGTTATGTTTGGCCTGATGGTGGGCATGCTCACAGAATATGCTACAGGCGTGTCATTTATTGATCAGCTCAAGATGATTGTCAGTTTCTTGGGCATTGCTGACATTTATGATGTACGGGGGTAGTGTTTGGGGGTAGTGTTTGCGAAAAGGATGACTGGATTTTCCACACCAATTTCCATCGTCTACCACATCGTCTACCACAATTCCCCCCCTTCAAAACCCCACAGTGAGAAGAACAACTTGTGTGTATTGCGAGGCATTGTTGCAAGAAAGCAATTCTCTGCTACATGCAGTGATGTGTTGTGATGAACGAATTTGATGCGAGGGGGCACGTTGTGTGTGCGTGGAGCGCGGTAATATACATTGACACAACAGTTACCACATTGTGTGGGGGTGTATTCACAGCAAGCATCAAGCATACTAGCACATGCTTCACAGTAAAAGGCCAATGCAGGGCCACGAAACAATGAGTTATGACAATTCATTTGCAGGCACTTGTTCTTTACTGGGCACTTGTTCTCTTCTTTCAAGCACACAACAATGCATGGTTAACCATGGTCACCCATGGTCAACCCTCTCATATTGTGACTGTGGACAGCTCAGCAGCAGCACGGTTCATGAGTGACAGTCGTTGCTGAATCATTTCTCGCTTTTTCATCACATTTTCGTCCTCGCACAGCAGCACCTGCAGGTTGGGGGTGTCACTGGCCATGATGTAGGTGTGCAGCTCCTCCAACAGGCGCTCCTTGCTTGGTGAAACCAACTGAGAGGGGGGGGACATGTGCTTGTTTATATAAATGTGCTTGTATGAGAAGATGCATATATTCACATCCAAAACAACAGCCACCACGTACAAAAGTACCCCCACACCAAAACAACCTACCTTGTGTACGATGGCCTTTGGCACCGAGTCCTGCAGCTTGTCCTGCAACATGCGCAAATACCCACTCACATACTGCCCAATCTGCCTGAGATACTGCTCCTCACCAGACACACCCTCCACTGGGTCTGTCACCAGCCCACCATCCAGGGTGCGAATCTTTTTCATTTGGCCATCCTCATCCTCGATGCCACCAGGGCGAAAGAGGTCACGGAAGTAGTTTTTGCTGAAGTATTGGGTTTCCATGTGGATCATGTCCTCCACAAATGCCTGTGTGGGTGGGAGTGTGTGTGCCAGAGGTGTATGAAATGTGTCCAAGGTGTATGAAATTTGTCAAACATGTACGACTCCAGACAACACACACAAAATACGTGCTGCCCCCCTGCCCCCCCTATACACCCCCACCATTCACACACCTTGGTTTCATTCCTACGCAACTCCAACGATTGCAGTGATTTGCCCAAAATCTCATTGCGCAGGGTCTTGTATCGCACCAGCCCACGGCACTCTTCCAACTTGACGGTCTGTGTGTTGCATGCGTTGCAGTGTCTCACAATGTGCAAAGTGCCTCACAGTACCACATACATCAGCACCCATGAACAACAACAGTAATGCACCACCACATCACACCACCACATCATTTGTATGGTTTATACCCGTACAAACACCTACTACCTGTTCCACAAGGGATTTCAGCACCAAAAATGCCTCCTCCACTGCAGTCACGCATGGCCCTACAAACAACTTGATGCTCTCTTCCAGCAGACGCCTATACCCCATCTCTGGTGCCACCAAGTGTGGCTGGTAGCCGTCAGCCTCCTCAAGGACACGACGTACGTATTTGGGTTCCAGGAGCTTGTGAAAGGGGAGCTTGGAGATATTGTCTGCCATGCGGGACTCAAAACAGATGACCAGGTTTTGACCACCTTTGTGTGTGTTTTTGTGTAATGTGTGTGTGTGTGGGGGGGGTGATGTGAGATGTGGTGGCTGTCAAGTAAGAAGGATGGATGTGCACAACATGCATGATGAGGTTATAGACATGACCAATACATGACGAACATGCTGCCAACAACATGCTGCCAACTCATCCACACATATCCAGACCCCCCCCAACACACACACCTGCACGTTGCCCCTCGAGTGCCTTTTTGAAGCACGTTTCGAATGTGCGTGCCTGTGTGAGCACTGCATGAATCATTCCACCACGTGTGTTGTCCACAGTGCCACCCATGGAGTCGAGGTCTTTCTGCAGGTCGTTGATGTTGCGGGTGATGTGATGCTGGATGGTGGGCATCTGTCGGCGGATGGCAGAGATGAGGTGGTCAGACAGATTGGTGGAGAGGAATGCAGTGCCCACATTGCGCAGGTCCTTGTATGAGGGGTGCTGACGGAAAAAATCAAGCTCCTGTAGTGTTGTGTTGGGGTGTTGTGGGGTGTTCGGGTTCTTTGTGATGCGGTGGTGCGCATCACGTGAATAAGGTACACATGAACGCATGGTTCTGTGGCATGGCAGTACACATCTTGCACAACAACACTATACCTTTTTGCGTGCATCCTGCATCCCCAAACGGCTGTTGATGTCCTGCTGGTTGCGGTTGACCACTGCAATCCACCCATTCTTCAACTGCACCTGCTGCCCAGCGATGATTTCACGTGCATCTGTGCCTGGGTCCATGATGTCCAGCTTTGTCAACACACCTGGGTGTGATGGATGAGCGAGGATGAGAGAGATGAAGTGGAATGCAACCACCATGTTAGTGTGTGGAATACACTGTGTGTGTGGATGCACAGCACGCTGATTTCAAAACCAACCCTAAACCTGTACCCCCCACAAACACCAAAAAAATGAACCCCAGCATACCAATAGTGCGGTCACCAGATGGGTCGACCTCCCGTGCCAATCGCAATGCATCGCTGGTAGCCAAATCGGCATTGGCGGGGGATACTGCCAAGATGATGCTGTTTTCACCCTTGACATAGGTGCGGGCCATCTCCTCCAAATCCTTGACGATGCTGGGGGGCTGCCCATCAATGGCAATCTTGGTCAAGCCGGGCATGTCAACAAGGGTGAGGTTGGGTACAGATGGTGAGTAGACAGTGAGCTGGATGGGGTCGGGGGATACAGGCTTGCGGCATTTCTGCAAGTGGCGATGTGTCTCTGCTTCAATTTCGTCACGCATGGCATCAAAGCTGTTGAACTTTTGACCTGCTGCGTGCACAAACTCGCCATACTCGGTGGAGCCTGGTTTGGTTTGCACAAGCTGCAGGATGAGGGGGCGTCGGGTGACAATGCCCGTGCCACGAGGGAGAAAGTCACGGCCGACGACTGCTTCGAGCACCGACGACTTGCCAGATGACTGTGGTGGTGACAAAGAGGGAAGCTGATGATGTGGTGGTCCCTTTTTGGTGACCCCAATGTGTGTTGACAACAAAACACACCTGTCCACCAATCACGACGATGGTAGGAAGCAGGCTCCACAGGCCGGGAAGGCTCTTGTCGCTGGCTGCATTGTCGCCAAGTGCAGTGCATGCCGACTGAAGCCTGTTTACGACCTGAATAAGGTTGTCCATTGCGACTATGTGCTGCACGGGTGTGTTATCAGAGTATGATAGGGAATGCGATGCGATGGGCAGGACAACGACGAGTTGAGCAATTCCCGATGGGCAACGAAGTTGGTGTGATGCGTGTCAATAGTTTTGTGAAAACCTGCGTGTATTGTTGTGTGCTTGTATTGCCGTGCAATTGTGTACAATTTGGAATAATACAGCAAGGAGAATACCAACAACATATTTGAGCGTGGGGGGGTCCCTCTCACACATCTTCGTCTTCACTTTCTCGGTCAAGCGCTTCATACTTGACCTTGCCCACCCTCCTCAGCGACGGCAGCACAGGAAGGCGACCCGGCACCACCACCGTGCGGCTAAAAAGCTTGAGCAGCTCATCCACTATGATGACCGGGAACGACAGCAACAGTATCACGCGCCAGGCTGGCCATGACAGGGATGTCACAGAAAACAACAACGCAAGCCATGGAGTGTAGAGGATGGTGAAATGCAGCAGCATGGACAGCGCAATAGCACTGAGCAGCCATGGGTTGCTCCAAAATGGCACCTGAGTGTGTTTGTGGGTACAGAGGTGAGGTGAGGTGAGAAGCATGAGAAGGTGTGCGACCACCTCCACTGCAACCCCCCCCCCCCCTACACGTTACCCTGAGCAAGCTTTCATTTTCAGAGAGGGCGTTGAGTGCATTAAACATTTCCACCACCACCAGCACTGACATGGATATAGTAGAGGGTTGTTTGTCAGAGAATATGCTGCATGAATAGGGTTGTTCACCTTCTTTGCAGTGTACAAAATTGACCAACTGACTCCATGTGAGCTTGGGGCCATCCTGTGGGGACGAGTGTTGGGGATGTGCGAGGTGTGGGTGAGGGGGAATGTGTGTGGTGTGTGGGAGGGGGCATGCATGTGTTTCAGGCAACGTGTGTGCCCTCAGCAGCACCCATGCACCCATACACAGTATCACACGTACCTCATACCACAAGTACCACCACACAAAGCCCATCACGGTCACCACACCCACATAGGTGCCAATCACCATGTAGCGAATAAACAACCATTGATCCACAATACCCTCATTCTTACTGTGTGTGTTGGTTTGTGATTGTATTTGTTGTGTGTGTATGTGTTGATATGCTATGGGGTATGCTGGTGGGCCTTGCAATGTGTGCAAGACATACATTCAACCCCACACAACCCACAACAGACTGTGGATTATCCCTCCATAAATCACCAAGACAACACCCATGTTGTGCACCCATCAACACCCATACACCCACCCTCTCCACGCACACCTGCGGGGTTTGGTACGCATGATATTAGGGTCTGGTTTGTTGCACCCCAATGCAGTTGCAGGCAGACCATCAGTCACGAGGTTGACCCATAACAGCTGTACAGGGTTGAGTGTTTCTGGAAGACCTGAAGAAAAGAAAGGGAAGTGGGGGAATGGAAAAGGTGGGTGGGGGGAGTCTGTGGTTGTACACATTCACATACAGGTATACATACATGTACACATACACACTTGTATACACACATGCTCTCGTATACACCCACATATACACACACACACACACACAGTCATACCAACAAGTGCAGCTGAAAAAATTGCCACTACTTCACCAATATTGGATGACACCATGTATCTAATAAACTGCTTTGTGTTGGCATAAATACAACGACCCTGCTCAACAGCCCTGTGTGATTTGCGTGATGTGTGTGATTTGTATGTGTGAGTGTGCGGGTACACACACACGCTATGTACGTGTAAGTGTAAACACACACAGCATGAGTCTAAACACATACACACACACAGTGCAAGTGTACGTATCAACACACACACACACACATACACACACACACATACTTGACAATGGAGACAAAGTTATCATCCGCCAGCACCATGTCTGCTGCATGTTTGGCAACAGCAGTGCCAGACCCCATAGCCACACCTATATCAGCCTTTTTCAGTGCAGGTGCATCATTCACACCATCCCCTGTCATTGCCACCACATTGTCCTAGTGTGTGTGTGTGTGTGTGTGTGTGTGTGTGTGTGTGTGTGTGTGTGTGTGTGTG